>Ga0209033_1000016_pt1 | contig 69006 bp, 40 predicted proteins | sample LauGreFa1BDMLBDN_2_FD_188218 | JGI IMG/M metagenome (GOLD analysis project Ga0209033, IMG submission 188218) | Freshwater lake microbial communities from Lake Michigan, USA - Fa13.BD.MLB.DN (SPAdes) (version 2) | ecosystem: Environmental > Aquatic > Freshwater > Lake | place: Lake Michigan, USA...
GTAATAAACGCAAAATTCAAGTATAAAGACAAATCTGTTTTTTTTTTATAATATTTTTTGTGAAGAGTCGTCTGTCTTTTCGAATTAAGGCATAGACGATGCTCGATGTGGGCAGTATCGCATCGTGCGAGATAGGTCGCGGCCGTGAGGCGACAGTTTATTTTGTGCGAAGTGGTGATATAGAAAATATGAAGACTTTACACGGACAAGACAAAACAAATATTGCACCGAGCTATTTCGCGCTGCGCATTCCGCGCAAACAGGGGCGCGTATCGCTGTACACGCGCATGGTCTGTGCGATGCCACGACACCCGCATGTGGTTGGTATACACGCAGTTGACGGAGCGACAGGATTGATGCTACTCGAGTACATCGGCGGTGGGACACTAGCAGACGAACTAGTGTGTGATGTAGTGTCACCGCGACGGGCAGTGCTGGTGATTACGCAGGTCCTGCGTGGTGTAGCACATATGCACGCACATCAACTGATGCATGGTGACTTGAGTCCGACGAACGTGCTCTTGGGCGAGCGTGGTGAATGCAAGCTGACGGATTACTTTGTCGAATCCAGTAGCTCTTTTGCTGTTTATGGCGCTCCCGCGTATATGGCACCAGAGGCAGCGCGAGGCGAAGCGGTGCAGTCGAGCGACGTGTGGTCTGTCGGCTGCATGATGCTGGCACTGATAGGTCTGCCGCCGTGGCAGGATTCCGAGGTGAAACTTGAAGACGGACAAGTCGTAGACCTCGGCTATTCGGGGGCCCTCATATACCATCTCGCTTGTAGGAAAATAGCACTCCGCGGACCTCCGGAGTTTGCCACTGCAGACACTTCTTGCGACCGTCTTTTTTTTGACGTACTGGCGCGCATTTTCACGCCGGTAGAGGGACGTGTGAGTGCGAGTGAGTTACTAGTGTCGAAGAAGTGGTGCTTGTTGCAGTAGAGGCGAATTGTAGATACACATTCTGTTGATATAACATTCATTAAAGATCCAAAAAAATAAATTAGTCCTCCTCCATTCCAATAATTAAAAAAAATGACTCTTGGCATTTTCATTTGGCCTTTCAAGATCTATTTCCCGCTTTGAAGCCATTCCACGGGCAACAGAGAATAAGCAACATGACGGAAGAAGGTACAAGAACTGCATCGGCTGGACCTCTTACGCGGGCGCCGAGGATGCGATTCAAGTCTATTATTGGCATCAACACGCTGGTCGAGGCCAGGTATTACGGAGAAGATCCAGAGGACATACACTACTATCCTGGTGTTGTCGTCGGCTTCTCACGTGATGGGTACATGGTCGAGTTCGATGAGTACGAGGACGAGCCGGTCCAAGACACAAAGCCTGACGACGTGCGTGTTTATGTAGATGGAAGTGAGCCGCAGGCGAGCGGCAGCACGATAAACCAATCTTCCGAAAAAGACAAGTCTGCTACGTCGACCGAATATGGTTTTGTCGGGCTATTGCCCTTGGGAGACAAGCGCAAGAACCGGCCTTATACATGCAGCGTGTTTTGTGAGACGAACCGCTTCTACCACTGCGGCGGATGTCCTACGTGTAACGAGTACTACGCGTCGATCGGGCGACGCAACCCGCATGTGCTGCTGGACAAGTACAAGGTCATGCTTCAGCAGTGCGCACCTGACACTGAACTTGTCGAGAAGCACTACGCGGACGTGCAAAAGAAAAACCCCATGTGGCGCCAGGATATGAATGGCATACCGATTGTGCCACATTCGTTTGTACAGTTTACCATGCATCGGACTCAGAAGAGGCCTTCAAAAAAGGCGCGTGCCGAGGCAGTCTACAAGGCCCACGACGAGGCCGTCCATGCTGCCGTAGTCGCAGAGAAGACGAAGACGGTGCAAGTCGAGTCAGTGCCCTACAAGTGCAGCTACGTATGCAAGTCGGGTAAGTTTGCCTTGACGGGTGGTTGTCCTACATGCAACGAGTACTACAAGTCAATCGGGCGTAAGAACCCGATGGTGACGAGTGGTGAAGGCATTATGCAGCAGCCGTATGACGAGGACGCCCTTCGCAGGCATTATGAGGGCGTCTGCAGGAACAACCCTGAATGGGTCAAGGATGACACTGGGAAGCCAGTTGTTCCGAACTCGTACGGTAAGACTCAGGCCTAGATATTACTTCTATTCTGATACTACAGAAGATTAAAATATTTTATTTAATGAATTTGCAAGCTCGAATTTAGCCTCATAGCATCCTGCACATAAAGCACATCCCGAAGACTACAAAGACGATTGCGCCGACGACGATACCGATGACATGTGTCTGTAGTAGGCCTGAGCCGAATTGTGTTACGGTTGTTGTGTTTTTGAACTTATGTGTGTAGCGGAATGTTTCGCATGCGAAATAGCCACGCACAACCTGCTTGTCCAGACCCCACGCGCACTGCCAGGCACACGAGCGGTCCCAGATCCATGTAACGTTAAGGTCCTCAATACGCATACCGTTCGGCGTTGAGCAGTTCTCGCACGTGAAGGACGCGTACGCACCTGGCCGCTGGTCCTGCGTGAGGCGTTGGCCTGGTGGGCAGCTCACTGGTGAGACAGAGCGCAGGTGGTTCACGACACTGGATGTTGGGCGTATGCTGTGTTGGCAGAAAAGCATGCCGTCAGAATTGAGGCGTGCGACGTGATAAAGTGGACATGTCCACTCACAGCCTTTTGTGTACACGGCGGTGGGTGGTATGTTGACGTTACACGGTTGACAGGTACAGTTTGTAGGACGGACTGGCAGAGTACGTCCAAGCGGGCATGGCGTGCACTTCCTACAGATTTCCTGTACAGGATTTCCTGGTGGGTATAGTTTCGTGTACCCCAGCTCAGTTCGGCATATGAGGTTGCATCCACTCAACGACCACGTGCTACTCCAAGAGTCTATCGGCCCACAGCTCTCGCACTGGCGGTTAGAAATGTTCGTACATGGTGCAACCTCCTTTGCGCCGCTACAGTCGGCGCAGGTGGCACATCGCGCGTCCTCGAAAGGTGTGCCTGCGACCGCGTACTGAAGGCCAGTCCTGCATGAAAGGACGGAATGTGGGCGACACGTCTGTAGGTCGGCTTTGAAGTAGCCGAGAGGACAGCTTTCGAGACACGAGAGACCGTCGTTGAAGGTCCCAGAGGCAGTGAAGATGCCGCCGTTGAGAGTTTTTGTACATGCCTGACATACAGCACAGTTGTCCTTTGCAGAGAAAAAGAAGCCAGGATCACAAGCTGTCTGTGGACAGAACAGACATGTGCGCGATCTGTTTGCGTGTGCAAAGAAGCCGGCGCTACGTACACAAGTTGCGACACATAACGAGCTCATCTCGAACGCATGTCGCGGGAGGAGCGAAAAATTCACAAAAAGTGGCCATTCGGAGACCGCACACTCGACGCAACGCTGGCCTATCCAAGCGGTACCTGCGCGCGTGAAGTTAACTCGTACGCTGTGTAAGTTGCTGTTCTCAGCGCATTGCAATGGACAATCCTCACCAAACACGCGTCCGTCGGCGATGTATGCCCCTTCAAGTGAATAGCCAAAATCGCCCGATGCACAAACTTCTGCTCGGGCCTGACTATTTTCCGAGCATGCCTGGAAGCGGTAAAACGCTCCGTTTGCTCGCGTACCACTTATCGCTAGAAACGCGACAGTCTCGTCGAACGTCTGACACGCCTCACAACCACCGGAAGTCATGAAAAACCCGGGCTTGCATCGCCAAGTGCACTCTGATGTAGATACTGACCATTCGCTATAACGTGGCTTCGGCGGACAATCGACGCACTTCTCGTTCTCGAACGCCGAACAATTCTGGCGCCTCAAGCCGCCAGTAGTGCGACACACTGATGTAAGCAACGTTGAGCAACGCATACAGGATGTACCAAGTCGGTAAAAGCCGTCGAAACACTGCCACGAGGAACAACCTCGCGAGGTGTTTGGAAAAGCACTGTTATTTGGGGCCGTGCAATTCAAGCATTCCGGCGTAATAGACGGATGGATCAACGGTCGACACCCGCTGACATATTTACCCGACGGACACACTGCCTCTCCCACATCGCACGCGGTGCACGCGAGCGTGTCGGCGTGCAGGAAGTAGTTCGCCGGACACTGCGAGATCCGCATGAACGGAGCGAACTCAACGCTGATATCTTCTGCGTCAGAAAGAGCACGGCACCCTTTGGTAACACTGTAAAGCGCGAGACCGACGACACGTGCCTGATTCGTAAGTTTCTCAGGTAACTCAACATGGCACTGCGCTGATCTCGTAAGGTCCAGTAGACAGCCCGTTGTTGTGGTAGGAATACTTGTGAGGATCTGTAGGTTGCTGTCGACCGCTATGATACGCGCCAGATAGGAGCACTGCCGAAGTTCTGGTGCTACTCTTGAGATATGTACCGATGCATGGACACGCGCCCAGTCCAGCTTGTCGTCGCCATATGCCATTGTCTCCAGAGCAAGAATTCGGAGGTCTGAAACGGTTGGGACATAAACAATACTGGCTAGGAAAGAAACATTTGAAAAGACAAAGGGTATAAAATGCTCGCTTAGAACCGGTACTACCATAAGCGCGTCTAGTGCGAGGCGCTGTGGTTGTGTTTGTTCGCGAAAGGCCGCAAGCCAGGCAACGGAAACGTCACGCTGTACTTTCAAGTCGAGCTGCTGTAGCGGCTCGATACTGCGCACGGTGACGCTATATTCAACCCACTCAGACTCGACCTGCTGTGACGAATACTTAGCGCGCGGCAGGCCAATCTGCAACAGAGACCTTCTATCCCATGTCTCCGAGGATAGTGACATACTCGGACGATGCCGTACGCTTTCGATGGTGATACCGCCTTGAATCTGTAAATGTCCGCCTTCCCATAAATCATAATAGCATCCAGTTTTGCAATTATTAGTGTCAAACGCTGTTACAAAAAGGAGTTTGCCATTATCGCATTGTCCAGACAAAAGAAGGCGTGTCTGTTCTTGAGCAATATATCGAATGCCCTTACCGAATGCGATTTCATGATTTGGTGGCAGTTCGAGCACTACTTCGAGTCGGTTCATCGTGACACACTGCAGGGTCATTTGCATGGTTGTGCCGTAAATGTTTCCGGAGTCGTAACGCACTCGTGAACACGTTTTTACTGGCATGCCTTTTGCGGTGTCCTCTTCGATAAACGTGTTTACTTCCTCACATGGAATGAGTCGGCGATACGAAACACGGGAAACGCCGTATGCGAAGAAACCGGATGACGAACTGATAGACGTAAAAGCACACTCAGAGCAGCTGAGCAGATTTCCGGATGACAAGACCGCGTTGGCTACACGAACAAATGGTGCTGCGAAAGCGCGCGACAGGTCTGGGTGTAGAGAGTTTCGAATAACAGCAAGATCCGTCAAGTTGAGAAGAAGGTGTGGAAACTGTCCACGTGGCGCCCCGTCGACGGAGACGCTCAGTAACAGTACCTGGCGCTCGAGCCACGAGCAAGACAAGATCGCTTCGCCGGAGTACTCGATATTCTCGTACGCGTCGTCGATTTTTTCTGGAATAGCACCGCTTTCGATGTTAAAAACAGCAAATGGCATGCTGTACGTATTAAGAAGGACGGACCTAACATCGAGGACAGTCACATACACAATCACGCGACTTCCGCTGTACTTTGCTGTGGCGAATACAACAAAGTCCTTAGCGTACTCCAGCAACGTGTTTTTTGCGCTCACAGGCACAAACTTTGAGAATAAGATTTTGACGTCATTTTGCACGTACGTCGCGCTCGCGTTTAGGCGAAACGTAGCGTTCTCAGTCTCGAACTTGCTCAACCTCAGCGACGTCGCAATAGTGCGTCGAAGGAAGTACCGCGGCGCTCCACGGGCAAACATTATTAGGCCGGCAACCTGTACGACAGCTTCGGATCTACTGTCAATTCTAGATAGAAGCGACATATAATTGGCTGTGTCTCCTGGTGGAAAAAGTCCACTGTGTAATGTGCGCACGAGCACCCCGTCTTGCACAGCCAAATCCACAATAGTACCTTGCATGAACGTTTGCCAAGAAAGCTCTATCACCCCACCACCTCGCCGGACGCAGTACACACGCGCAGACGAGAACGCGTATAGAATACATTCTCCCGACACGATCACGTCACTTGAACGAACCAAGTCTGTAGGCATACCGAGGTCTTGAGAGCGTACGCCAAACGTCGAGACACACGTTTCTGTTAGCGAGCTTGCAAACATGGCAGTGAGGCTTGCGTCAAAACGCGTCTCGAGGAATACTGGGAATACACGGGATTGTACCGAACTCTCACAAACAAGCAGCCCTGGTGACGACAAGAAGACGAATTTTTCTCCTCGGAAGGCAGCAATTGCATTTGTCGTATTGGTCGTTGTCCAGTTCGATGTCATCTGCGGAAAAATACGTAACGAAAAACAATCAAAGCATGTCTGATCCGGGGCAAGGGATAGCGACAGGTTACTTCTTTCTCCAGTGAGCTGGCGTGCTTGCACAGACGCGCGCCATCGTGGCACCCATGACACGGATTCGATCCCACGGTCGTTCGGCACAAACGCAGCGAGCGTCGCATTGTTTGTATTAACAAGATCAAGCTCAAGATAGATATCCCCAGCGAATACGTCTGCGGGGCGTGCAATCGATCCTTGTGCATACGCGACCGCAATCGCACTTGTGTTGACGAGTAAGCGGCGTGGAAAGACACGCGTGTTTGTCGCGTCCGCTACAACTGTATTTTGTAAAGGTAGCAGTGGGTACTGCATACGTGGATCACGCGCCCACGGCCTACAGTCTCTCTGAAAACGGCGCGAGATACCTGCCGGGTTGACACTATTATCAGGGATGAAGTCCGCGTTCCAGACGCACTGTGCGCGTAAAGACAGTGTCGGTGCGTCATTGTCAAAGAGGATATTTTCAAAGCTCGAGAATAGGTATGGCTCTGTCGTGTTTGTCTCGAGGATATTGATGTGTGCCGGGGCGTATGTCACTGCACGGAACTCGACGTCTTTCACGGATACGTCCATGTTGACAGAGTCCTTGCATCGCCTCTGGTGTGGTAATATACAGGGCAACGTCACCTGTGAAGCGTCACCCTCACAGACGATCGGCTTACACGTGGCATGACATATGCGATGTGGCGTCGATTCGGTACTCACGCCCGTGTACGCCAACCCTGCGCTCACGGCGCATGGCCCTTGTTGACAGTATAACAGACGGTATGCATTGCCGTCCCAGTATTTACTCACGATAGGATCACGTCCGTTAGAGCGGGAGCACGGCTTGCATGTCGCAACGATGGATGTACCGCTCTCCTCACAGGTATGGTAGTACATGTCCTGGTCGACGGCACAAGAATCAACAAAGTCTGCGCACTTGACACACTCCCCGTAACCGGGCTCATAACCTCGTAGTGGAAGTTGACGCTTCGGTCGACACTTCTTCATGTAGACCTTTGGCAGTCGACCTGACACATCATAGCCTTCAAAGGCGAGTTGCTCGCTTGACAAACACAAACGGATGTCGTCCAAATCACCACACGTCTTGCACTTATCTGTTTGAACGGGTTCTGTCCAGTCAAAAATGAACCCCGGTTGACAAGACAGCTGTGTACAGTCGCGCGCACAGCCGCGACCCCAGTCTTGAATGCTCCCACCCCCCTGGCCACACAAGGCACAAGTCTGACATGTCGTTTGGCGCATGGCATTTACGACACTAACGACGCTCGAGTCTGCACCACCAGGCGTGTCGATGGCAACCCAGAACGCACTGACCATTGCTGGCTCGATATACACAGGACAAGCGAGTTTTGGCTGATAGTTGGTCTGTGAGTCGTCAGAGCTACCAGGGATGTTGCAATTTGCCACGCCACAGGCGTACGGCCCTCCGCACTGACCGCCGTCAAAGGCGCGTGGTTTCGAGTCCACATTTGGAAACTTCGAAATGAGCTCTACGAACGTTGCATTGTCTTTGTACACAGTCTTTGAAAGTATATTCTGTTCATTGTCACATCTTCGTCGGCACTGGAAACTCGCGTCATCCTGCGTGACACCGAAAAGACCAAGGAATGTGTATCCACCAAGACCGAGACCAGAATCCATCTGATCACAGAGTGGGGTGCGCACTACGTAGGTGCGGTTGCGGCATGTGCCTGCCTCGTCCGTATGGCCTGCGCGGTTCATGCAGCCGACGTTGACGCGGCCGGGCGGACACGCGGGGCACGCAAGGCAAGTTCCGCCTCCGCCGGTGGCCGAGCAGTTGGCGCGAAAGTAGCCGTCAGGGCACGCGCGGCAAGGGTCGCACGACACCGTCCTGGGCGTGGTGGAGTAAAAGCCGGATGGGCAAGGTACGCAGCGCTTGTTCGTGTCGATGTTGGAGTAGAAGCCGATCGGACAGTCGTTGCACTGTCCGGAGAACGTTGCACTGATCTGAGTACCGTCGGGACAAGATTCGCACCTCGTCCTATCGGTCGACGGGCCTGTGCCTTTGGGACACTCATTGCACTCGATACTTCCGGGAAAGCTTGAGAATGTGCCGTCTGGGCACGCGGCGCAGGCGCCTCCGAGATCATACTTGTATTTTCCAGGCGGACAATCCGTGCACGCTACAAAAGGATTGCCTTCTGACCCAGGAGAACACTCGCACGAGCTCGATGCGAGCATCGAATTTGACCGGAAAGGACAATTTGCGCAGAGAATCGGTGATGCTTTGTATTTGCCATAATCGCACGCTGTGCATGGGCCGCCACTAGGACCGACGTACCCCGCGTTGCACGCGCAAGTGGACAGGTCGCGTGTGACACTGGTCTGGTTCACAAGCGAGTTCGAGGGACACTCAGTGCATACTGGGTATCCTCCGGACACGGACCATGTTGCCGCGAACCCGGGCTTTTGTATACTGCCGTCGCTGAAGAAATAAAGCTGCAAGTATCCTCCGGTAGTTGTGTAGTCTGTGTTGAGGGTAGGGGATTCATAGTCGGTTTTACCAGGGAGTCCGAAAAACTCTTCCATAAAACGGAATTGTTTACACGTTTCGTCGAGGCAGGCTCTCAATTGGACGCGATCATATGTCGATTCGGTTTCGAATCGAGTAAATCTCACGCTGATGCTGGAAAACGGACCGATGGTCCACTTGCATAACGAGTTCGGTGGGTACGGAGACTCTCCGTTCGACATTGTTCCGGTCGTGCCTGCGTTCGTGCTGCCGTCCGTGCAGCATTTTGCGTTGATCGATTCACACTTCGGCTTCGTCATGAGGTACTGTGTACTGCTGCAGCTCTGTGCCGCAGTATGCGTGACCATGAAGAAAACAAACATGGCGCGAAAAAGCATGTGGTATGAACTGATCTCATTTATACTGGACCGTGTCATCGCCATTTCTTCGGCGGCAGCTGTTTATCTTCGCGCTTGTTTTTGTGCCTCAAGTTGATCGTATTCAAGTGACGACTGATTTTTTCGTGCAATGAAACACAAAATAAACCATACGAGACAGCAGCAAATCAGAAATAACATCGATGCTATGATTCCGATGATAATAAAGATATCTGACGACGAGCTCGGGATGGGCGTGCTTGTCTCCGTCGGCATAGGCGTTGTGCTGCTAGTACGTACGGGTATACTACTGGTATGTTTGGGCGTGCTAGTCATTGTGTTTGACTTCGAAGTTACTGCCGGTGTCCTGCTTGTCGTTGGTGAAGGTGTGGTAGACGTTGTCTGTGTAGGTGTGGTACTCGTGCGTGTTGGTGTTGTGCTGCTCGTCGGTACGAAGGTCGCACTGGTTGTTGGAATTGGCGTTGATGTCGTCGTACTTACTTGTGTGGTGCTGGTCGGTTGTATCAAGTTTGTACTGGTTGTCGGAACCGGTGTAGTACTTGTCGTCGATATCAGTGTCGTGCTCGTAGTCATTACTGGTGTGGTACTCGTCGTCATTACTGGTGTGGTGGTTGTTGTTACTGACGTTGTAATGCTCCAAATAGCAATAAAGCCAGGACGTGTTTCGCTAAAATCGGTATCGAATACTACCTGCATGTATCCTGTATTTGAAGTGAATACAGCGCCCGGTTGCCCAAGGCCTGACAAGTCTACAATCTTTTCGACTGTCGAGCAAGAGGATGTTGTGCATCGATTGATAGTGACAAAATCACTTTCAGATTCTGTTTGGAAAAACGAGAACGTGAGACCGATGAAGCCATTCGAAGCAATGATCCAAGAACAGTACATATTATTCTCGTACTGTGATGCGTTTACTGATATTATACCAGACCTTGTGCCGGTTGACGGTTGGCAAAGAAGACTACAAGTGCATGTGACGTTTCCGACCGCACTGCTTGTTGGAGCTGGTGTAGTGCTCGTCGTTATTACCCGTGTTGTACTCGTCGTGATTGTCGGTGTGGTGGTCATTGAATTTGCATCAACACACTTTAGACCGTCAGTACTCGTCTGTCCAAGAGGACATTGCGAACATGTTGCAGGTCCTACGCTTGTTTTGTTGTATCCAACTGGACACGACGCACAGCCGGAAGGACGGATAGACACTCCCATATCAGCACAAAAAAGAGAACATGCACAGCAAGACGAACATGCTGCGTAATCAAAACACTGGCCTGGATGTTTCTCAAAGTATTTACAATAGTACCCGTTTGTTTCAAAAGATGCAACGTCGGAACACGTGTGCCCTGCGTTGCATACACAGTCATTCAGTGTAACGCTCCCGTTCGGTGACGTTGACTGATTAGGACAACTCGAGCAAGCACTTCCTAGAGTATCCTTGTACTTCCCGGCTGTGCATGGCAAGCATGTACCGCCCGTGCCTGAGAAACCGGGGTTGCATTCACACTCTTTGATTGTTGCACCAGAAATAGTCGAGTATGAATTCCTGGGACAATCAGAGCATGCCGTTGTTCCAGTGGTGGAATACTTTCCGATTTCACATAATGTGCATACTGTTTGTGCACCGATAGAGAATTTTCCGGGCTCGCATGCGGTGCAATTGCCGCCATCCAGACCATAAAGCCCAGGGTTACAAGAGCAGAATTTCTGTCCCACATTGGAGTATTTTCCCGTTTCACACGCAGTACAATTCCAGCCATTTGGTCCGGCGAAACCAGCCTTGCAGATACATGTATTAAGGGCAGGAATCGAGTTGTCCGGACATAAACTACACGCTGGTGCAAGAGGCTCTTTGCATCGACCATGTACACGACAAGAAGCACAACATTCGTTACACAAGATATTGCAACCCGAAGAAGATAACGAAACAAAATTGGTCGTATATCCTTCCCTGTTCTGCCAAGTAGAAGGCATAACGCACATCCAGTCAGTTTTGCTATCTTCAAACGTTTTGACAATACCCGGTTTGTCGACACATGTTGGGTTGGTATTCTTGTACGATCCTGTGGGACATTCTGTGCAATTGTTTACGTCTCCAATAAAACCATCTTTACAAACACAATCTGTAAATGACCTGCTTCCTGCTTGGGAAGTTGAATTAACTGGACAGTTCACACACAATGTGTCTCCACTTGATTGATACGTTCCTGGTCGACACTGCTGGCATCTCTGTGCGCGTTGTATCTGCCGTGTAGCGTCCATGAATGGCTCATCGGTGTTGCAATTCGTACACGCCTCATTGCCTGGGAGGGTCTTGTATGTGCCAGCCGTGCAAGCTAAGCACACGCCACTCGCTCTGGAAAAGCCAGTGTCACACACACACGCAGCAATTGTAGTGCTTCCACTTGGTGACGTTGTATTGGCAGGGCAACTGGAGCATGGTGTATCACCGGAAACACTCTTGTACTTGCCGCGCGAACAAACAGTGCATGTAACGACCCAATCTTTAGACGTCTCGTCCAAGTAAAATTTTCCAAGTCCAGGACTGCAGGTGCAGTCTTGTTGTGAAGTACTCATGACGGGCGAACTTGTGTTGGCAGGACACGCAGAGCACTGTGTACTTCCAAGCGTATTCTTGTACGTGCCAGCTGGACATGGTTTGCACGCGAGCCAGTCCCACCCGGAAAAACCTTTGTTGCACAAACATCCTGATGCAAAACTGAGTGAAGATGAATTGCCCGGACAGTTCACACAAGGCGTCGGTCCCCCACCAGAATACTTTCCTGGCAAGCATCCAGTGCACAAGCCACCGTTCTGCCCCGAATACCCACCCTGACAAACACAGTCACTCAAGATACCCCCGGCATTTGAGTATGACGCTGTAGGACAAGACTCGCATTTCTCATAGAAAGGCTGTGCATATTTGCCCGCCTGACATTGAGTACATTGGAAATATGGGCGCAACAATGTAGGGTCATCTGTGATTTTTGACGTGCTGTAACCCTTATTGCACATACAGTCGGTGAGCGACTCGATTCCGGGAGATCCAGTTGAATATGCTGGACATGGAAAGCAAACACCACCTGTACGATAAAAGTTGGCTGCACAAAGATTTACAACTGGCAGACATTCGAATGCCAAGACATTGGTCGTGCCAAGGTGATCCGGAGGTATTTTAAAAGTCCTATACAACCCATTGCCACATACACAATTTGTTAAGTAAACGCTTCCTGCAGGGGAAGTTGAACCTGCTGGGCAATTCTGACATACTCCGGCAGCTATAACAGTTGAATCGTCGCACTGGTAACATTCTTGACCATACATATTCACAGGACAACGTGAATTGGGTACGTATATGCTTTGTGTGTCTACCTGCAAAACGAGACAGAAACAATACAGTGTCGTGATTGTGAATTTGATCCTAAAGTATCGAGACATTGACCTTGTGCGAGATCGCATCGGTTATACCATGCTATCGTTTATAGTAAGACTTTGATTCACTATACTTTATCCATCCAATAACTTTCTCTGATATTCTTCTTCTCTGTCATTTGATTCGAAACAAAAGCAGAGAAAACATATCAAACACAAACAAAGTAGTACGCAACACCCAGATACAATACCGATCACGAGCAATACATTATCGGTCTGTGTCTCGCTGACAGGAGCTGGGGTGGTTCTCGCCGTGATAATGTAAAGCGACGTTGATGTTGGTACCACAACAGGAGCAGGAGTTGTCATCACAATGGTCGTTATCGTATTCTGAAATGCTGTTGACGTGCTCGCCACGCTTGACTGAATTGACAGCGATGTCGTTTTTACGGAACTCGTTGTATTGAACGACTTGAAGATACAAGACAGTCCGTCGGGACTGTACATACTATCCGGACAAGATGTGCAAACCCCGTTACCAGATGCGTTTTTGTAGTATGGTTGACAAGGTGAACACGTGCCAATCTCGAGGCTACGGCGTCCGAACAGACGACGTGGACGGGAGAAGCCGTACTCGATCCGAAGCGATTGTGGTGATTGTGGTGCTTGTCGCTGTCTTGATAGTGTCGGTGTCAGCAGTGCCGGTGGAGATAGTCCTTGTGGTACGTGTGTAGATTCATATGTAAGCAGCCTGCGACCAGATGTCGTGCTGTTCGTGTACCCGACCTGACACAAGCACGTGGAGGCAGACGTGCTACCAGTGCTTAGTGTAACTGCGAAATTTCCGCACGACACACACGCGGTCGCACCAGTTCCGCTCGAGTAAGTGCCGAGTCCACATGCCGTGAACGGTCCACCTGGGTTTCCGAAAAATCCATTGTTGGCGACACATGCGTTGATCGCCGTGCTGCCTTGTGGTGATGACGAGCCGCCCGCACAGGCCGTGCATGTCGTCTCTGTGGTTGCGGCGGACGCTGCTGACCACTTGCCTGCTGCGCAGTCCGTGCATGCCGCTGGGCCTGTTTGAGCTTTATATTTTCCGGCCGTGCACGCCGCGAAAGCGCCGCTGATTGGCCCGGTGTATCCCAAGTTGGCGAAGCAAGCGCCGACAGCAGAGGCACCGGCGAGCGAGGTCGCGCCGCCCGCACAGGCCGTGCATGCCGCCTCTGCGGTTGCGGCGGACGTCGCTGAATACTTGCCTGCTGCGCAGTCCGTGCATGCTGCCGCGTCGGTCGCGGCTTTGTATTTTCCAGTCGCACACAGCGTGCATACCGTCGCTTGTGCGGTGTTGCTGTACGCCCCTGCTGGGCACGCAGTACAGGCTGGAGCCCAGTATCTTCCTTGTACGCATTCTGTGCAGCCATAACCCATGAGGCATCCTGTGCACGTCGTCCCACCAGAAATAAAGGTACCAGTTAGCATTATCATTGATCCATAACATTTGCAACCAGTTCCGTGCAGGTGTTCATACAGAGTCATGGATTGATCTTTGGTACAATCAGCGCGAATTAAAGTACTCTTTAGTTGACAACTCGTAGCTCCGAGAGTAGAATACGCGTGACAATCGGATGCCTGTACAGACTCATCGCAGCAGGGCGTACATGCAGTCTGACCGGCAGTGGCGGAATAAAATCCTTCCTCACACAGAAGGCACTCGCTAGAAGTGGTAATCGGTGGGCCCCATGACGTTATCTTTGTGTATTCGTACGACCCTGCTGGGCATACAAGAGTGCGAAATCCTGAGACTAAGCCCAACAAATGAAGAATAAAAATCCAGAATTTCACGGTAATATTCATGTTCATGCACGTGTACGTGTTTAATATAGAATCCGTAACTTCTCAAAATGATTAGCGCCCGGTCGTTCTTGATCACTTTTTTGGTATATCGTCGCTTAAATAACAAGAAATGTCTCGGGATTATCTGTCGACAGCCAGCGAGATCACGGTCATGCAGGACGTGCATGATGCTGTTCCCCCTAAAGAAACCTTAAATCGCAAGCATGGTTACGGGCCAGGTATTTGTATTTTCCAATTTCACAGTCTACAGACACACGCGACACGCAATACGTTAAGTTAGCATGTCGCGGTATTTAGGAGCGTCATACCTCGTGAAATGTGGCTGTTGCTATTTGCGGCGGCGCTCCAGCTAGTCGTCATTTTCGAGCTCGTTCTCAACCGCATTATCGCCGTCCTATGCAACGCGCGGCGCAGCGACGTGCGGAAGCTCGCCGACGGCTCGTTCTGTGGTAGTCTCCTCGCGCTAACAGTTTCAGCTGTAACCATCCCCGTCAGTGTCGCGGCGGCGGCCGCCCAGATTTTCTTCAACTACTTTATATTTTGGGTCGCACTACTGCTCGTAATCGCGATCCTTGCTGCACTATCTGAAACGAGCAGCGTGTTAATTGCGTTGTACGTGAACGCGTACAACTCCGGCGTCGGACAGACACTCAACGAGCTCCTCGTGCTTTTGTTTCAGATCTTTGCTCCCTTCTGGCGCGCGGTGGTGCCGATCTATAACGCAGTGGCGTATATTATTGTTGGCTTTTCAGTCGACGTTCTGCTTCCAATTGTCCTCGTGAATGCGAAATTGCTACCAGATCTCATCGTCAACTTCACGGTGCTTATGGGCAGTCTCGGCATGGGCATGTCAGAATGGTTTACTCGTCTCGGCACGTGCACACAACAAGACATATACAGCGACAACGCAACCAGTCCCTTTTGGGTGAATGACCTCTCGTGTGTCGGGAATCCATACTATCTCACACTTGACCTGATGACACCAGCACTTTACGCACAGCGCAGCGCGACGACACTGCAGGAGATCTTGACGACAAGTTGCGTGCCCGTCACTAATACGCTTACGCTCGTTATGTATCCTCTTCTCGACATCAACTTATACAAAACACTTCATGGTCTTGTAAACTCGTTACTGCATTCTATTATTGCACTTCCAATACTCACGAAGAATCGATGCGATTACGCCCTCAAGACAACAGACTACAATTATACAGACGCAGAGAAGCTTGTAATGTGTATACCAGACATCGCTCCACTCGCTACAAGTATAGTGTCTGCCATGAGGTCTGCCGGTAACCTCATCGATAATTGGCTCGATACGGCGCTGATTGTCGTCGAGAACTCTGTTACTGGTGTCGTACGCTCGTGTTTGCCACCATCACTACCGCTCGTGTGGCAGAACGCTAGTGACGTGCTCGGGACAGCGGCAATGCGCGTCGTAGGACTAACGCCAAGCCTCTACGCCATTACTGACGCAGACTCGATCGTATACCACTCTATGGTCGGTGCGAGTCTGCGTGTAGCGTACGCCCTACACGCTTGGCCGTTTAAGGTGGACTTGCGCTTCGGTATCGCCGCGGTACGCTACAACGCCGTGCCAGATATCGACGACGAGGGGGACGCACGGACTGGTATGTTCGGCTGTCGTTGTGTTGATAATGGAGCTTCCGGTCTCCAGGTCATGTGCGCAAGCGTGCCGTATCAACACCACCTTGCCGACGACGAGGACAAGCAACTCGAGTACACCGTGCATCGCGTGCGTTTTGTACCTGACTCTGCGCGTGTCGGACTTACGTGCGCGCAGGTCGACATCCGTGTACATAGCCTTCGATTTTCCCGTAGACGCTTCTCCGCTCCGGGCACAGGACGCGTCGAGTTTGGCTTTGACGACGGTTTCAACACGCGCCTACAATACGGTGCACGCGCTGCTGCCGATCATACCGCCGACGCAGCTATTGTCGTAATACCGCTTTGTGCCATACATGCTTCAGTGCTATGCGTACCGTCGATCGAGAATTGCTTCCCGTTTTGTCTCGGCTTACACGCGGCTGGACAGCGCTCGCAGAACATCTCGCTACTGAACGCGCAGCGGTGGGACGAGTGGACAAGCCTTGGACAGACAGACTGTGTCGTCGCGAACGCTCAGGGTGGAGCATGTTCCGCGGTTTCTATTACGACACGTCTGCTTCAGAACGACGAGGCCGGAGTTGAGATCAATGGATGTGAAAAAACGGCTTGTGTTCCTGACGCCGCGACAGTGACTTTCATTAAGAACTCAGAGCAGGCGTTATCGAACCGCTCACTAGCCGCATGGCAATCACAGCAGCCGTGGGGCTTTGTGCGTAGTCGCTTTCAGCCGTTTATCGCCGCCGGCGACGTATTTTTGTATCAACGAGCGAAAGACGATGTCTCTGGTGATATTCTTGTGACACGACTGTACGATAACAAACGCGGGGACTTCAGCTTGCAGCAGGAACAGCTTAATCTTGTTACAAACAATGTTCCGATGCAGTACCACCAGTGCCTCGACGAGGCTTGCTATCTTGAGCAACTACGTGCGAACCGCATCGTCCTTCCGTTCGGGTACTTCGACCGCGAGAACCCAACTGTTTCCGCGGCTTCGGAGTGGGCTGTCCACTGGACCGCGACACCTAGTGCTAAAAAGTGTGCTCTTGTCCTTGACTTCTGTGCACACACTTCGCGTGACGAGAGTCTGTTGTATGCAGCGCATAAGCCGCGCCTATGGACGCTGCGGACGGTGCGATCCCCTTCACCAGGCGGCCTTGGCCGGCCTTTCAGCGAGGAGGCACTCGCAAGCTACATGATTATCCCGGACTGGTTCTCTTGTAGTAGTGCTGACTTTACAGAGCGGACACAGTGCTCTAGGATGTACAATATGAAGGTTGTAGGACTCGAGTACATCAACGCCGACAACCTATTGCTGACTGTGCTTGCAGCAACACCTGGAGATTGGGACTGGAGGAACGAGGGTGTGTTCGAGGGACGCCCATTCCAGTACCGTTTTTATTTCGTACATCCGAATCGCCACGACTGTACGAGCGCAAACGAGCCAGAGACTATCTACACATGTTGGCGTAGTGCCGAGGAAGGTATGTTTTCGGCTCCTTCGAAAATCTCCGAAACCGGTGCGCTATGTCCAATGCTACAACGTATGCCGAAGTGGGGTTCTATGGGCACAGAGATTGTAGTGTCGCAGATTTTTCTTGTCAAGTTTCTACTCGAGGCCCTTTTTGTTATGCCTCTTGTTGTGCGTGGAAACATAGGCGAGATTTTCGAACAGCGACCACGACCGACATTTCATTCGATTCTTGACGCAAGTGGTACAACGCTATTTGACCTAGAAGACGCGTTGCAAGCCATGCAGCTTTCTGCCTTGTTTGCTGCAAGCACGATTGCAAGGACCGGGGCCCTTATGGAGAGCCTTGGTGTACAAGAGCTCGAGACTGTACTCGTGGGTACAGCGCGCGTATACGAGTACACTGCGGCTGCGTCGATGGTCGAGGACCGCGTGTTTGGACAGGCAGGCGCGGCGGTCTCGGGTCCGTATAATCGGCTTGTGTCGAGTTTTGCAGCTACTACAACAGATGCCGCTCCGATCTCGACGCCGGGCGTACCTGTATCGCTGTCCTCACAGGCCTCCAGTCGTTGGGTACGTGTGTTCCAGTCGGTCGCCGGACCGTCAGTATCATGGTTGCGCATCACGATGAAGGTACTGCGAAGAATCCTCGTGAAGGCGATCCGTAATGGCCAGTTTCGACGGATCGTCGCACGCGACATGGTGTCATCATTGATCACATCTGTCTACGAATCCGAGCAGGAAATCTCGCACGGTCTTTTTGACAACATGAAGATCATCTGTGACGCAAGTGGCCAGGTTATTGGCCGCACAAACTCGTGGGGACAAGCAGTGCGTCATTCGTGCATGCTAGTGCCTGAGTCCATGCAGTCCGTGGTTCGAGTCATCCTCGTGCTCACTGTTGATTACCAGGTCATGGACTGCGTGTGCAAGCAGACCGACGGTTTCGTTGTTGAAGAGGTATTAAATAATGTTTGTCTGCCCCGAATCCTACCAATGGCACGCAAGGCGTTTGTTATGCAGGCTATCACTGACAAGAGTACGTCCGCCTGCTTCGCCGTAATGGATTCCGTCAACAATAAGCTCTTACGCGCATTTGAACCCGTCTTCGCACGCATGGTCAAGGCACAACTCGCAATTGAATCAGCATTCGGATTGCTCGTGACACAAGCATTTGGAATGGACGCACTTGATATGAAATGTACAGACCATACCTCGCCGTTTGTCGTTAGTATCATGCCGGAACCTGTAGATTACTTCATGGGGTGCATGCTGACCTTCGAGTGTCGTGCACGCTGTCTCGACAGTATGTCGGCATTTGACGACGCGCTACGCGCTTATAAGGCGTATAGCATGACTCCACTTGCTTATGTTAGTCAGTCTACAATCGAAACAGAGAGCCGCTTCTTCAGTTATGCGGATATGGAGTCTGGGAAACATCTTGCACCATTTGCTGTTTACACGGTTGCACAGCTTCCGGATACTGTTTGTCGGGTCACGTGTCCAACACAACAGACTCGGTGTGTTGCGGTGACCGGCATGCGTCGCGGTGCGCTAGCTGTTGCATACTACTGCGTGCCAGCGAGTCTCGTAATGTCTGTATACGAAGACATAGAACATAAACAGGCAATCTATAGCTCAGTTCCTCTCCGCGCGCGTATCGTACTCGATATCCAGTTAGCAACGGTGCATAAGCGCCAGTTCGGCGACTCGGAGTGGCTTGTAGTGCTCGCGCGTGACCAGAAATCACAGCAGACCAGCGTATGGGTTGTCCCTAGTGACATTCCAGACGCGGCCTGGCGTATCATCGAGACAGAGACCTACAATCCAACAACAGCCACTACACGTGACGCGGAGGACCCGTCATGGCCTGTTGAAACTATTAGTTCCATTCACGTGCTACCGGCTCATACGCAGCGCTCTACAGCGTCCGTGTTTATAGTGGGCACGACACGTTCTGACGACGGCAAGACCGACGCTCGTTTTTGTATCTACGTACTTGTTGACACCGCATTTGATGGCGCCGCAATTGACATCACACGACAGGATTGTCTCAACGTTCCGAATACGTTCTACACAGACACACATAAGACTGTTTGTCTCGATTACGACTGCCGAGAGGTTGTTCGTGTCCCGGTCGACGGGGGCGGATCGGTATTGCTAGAGACGTTGAAGTCATATGCCTCGAACGGCAGCGCGTTCGATTGGGGTGTTGTTTCGTCCCGCACAGTTCGAATGCCACAGGATGAGCGAGGGCTGTTAGACATCGACCGTTCAGCGGTACTCTCGACATCACAAGACAAAACGTTACAGTTCACCCGACGCACTCTGTCACTTTTCGGCTCGATCACACGCGGCTCATTTGGCGGAAATGAGACGACTATCGACGTGCCGCTAACGGGTCGTGGAGAGGTCGAGGACACGTGGCTGCAGAATGCTCGTCTACGACTCACAGTCGATTCGAACGGTGAGCCTGCCATAAACTTACGTGTTTCTGCCTCATATACTACAAGACAACGTATGGAGACGGTAGTTAATTGCAGCGTATCGAGCTGTGCCGGATGTCACGGCACACATCCTCTTCAAGTCGACCTCCAGAACAAATGTTTCGCGGCCGCGTCATGTGGAATCGCGCAATGCGTAGGGACACCAATAAACATGAAGCGGCCGATGTGTCAAGTCGCAAGTATGCTTGGGTTGCAGATTGCTTTTGTGCGTGTAAATATGGAAGGCTTTTGGGACTTTTTCAGTCGCTCGATCATCACGATTGTGGAGCTTACTCAAGCCCGACGCCAGCTGTACGAGATTTCGACGGCACAGGAGACCACGATGGCTACGGTATGCAGTGCGAAAGACGGTATTGTGCAGACCGTTGCCACTTTCGGCGCACTTTACGCACAGATTCCAGCGCTTACACTGGACAAAGCGTCAAGAGAGCCTGTCAGCCTGCAGGAGCTCCGCTTCAACACAGAACGCGTGATGGTCGCCACAGCGGTTGTCGAGTTCTTGAGCCAGATTGGTCTCGGTGTAGTGTATGTGCCTCTTGTGTCAGCCAAGGTCATGCAATGTCAGCTTAACGATGCATTTCTCGTCATAGAGGGAATCGGTACGGCGATCTCACAGGCCACAACACAAGAGGACGTTGTGAAGTTCCGTATGGGCAGTGAGAAGTTCGACAAAGTTGATGACTTCGCTGTGGGTATGTGTCTCACCGACAGGTTCAAGCAGGATTTACGTGATATCGCTGACCCGGCGCGCGAGCAGAGTATGCTCTCGGGACTTCAGGACGTCCTGGACGGAATCACTGGTCTCGTTTTGACAGAAAAGTATGGTGCGATTGCTTTCGCTTTTGACGCGATGTGCTCGTGGGTCCTTGGCATGTTATCGGGTGCAATGAATCTGATGCAGGTAGTCGACACAGAAAACTGCCGACTGCCTGCCGTCGACGCGCTCGTCGTTGGGTCTTGTGTTTGCGGAGACTTACCTGCTCGCATACCGGATAAGCAACGGTCGTCGAAGCGTACTGACGCACTCTGGTGTCGAGGTCCGCTGATGATGACAACAGTCCTGGCTAACGACGTACTTGTCTGGAATCCATTCTCGCTCTCTGAGCTTTTGTCACAGAATAAAGTCCAGATCTACATCGACTGTCTCACCACGTGGAATGGTGACGCAAGTCTCTGTACAAGTGTTCGACCCGTGAATGCTTTCTTCGACGCACAGGGCGTTGATGTCTTACAAGTAATAATCCGCTGCCGCAGTAACTACCAGCAAAAGCGCTGGGATGAGGGCTCTATCATTCTAGGCCTACTGGAGCGCCCAGGGGACTGGAAGCCGGCCTTCGTTAAAGTAACAACTCTAGTGCAAATGTACGAACAAGGCGGGACTTCTTTCCAGCTGCTGCGTAAGCGGCTTGCACAGATTAGTACTTCAATTGATGGACTCGAAGACCTCGACGATAGCACTCATGCTTGCCTTCGCGCTGCTCTCTTTGCAAATCAATGGAACCACAATTGCGCAGAGTTAGCTCTAGCCAACGGAATCTCTCCTCCTGCTGACTCACTGTTGACGTATTTTGAGTACGGTACATACGAATTCAACGACAAGTTACGGGTCGATGCAGGGCGGTTCGAGCACGCGGACGCTTGCGAATCTTTCTCCGGCAAAATGACGGCTCGAAGCAGTAATGGCGTCGCGTATCCCAAAATGGCATGGGACGGCGACAGTCAAAATACGGTACCTGTCGCAGAGATGCACAACAAGTTACAAGGAAATGACAATCTGCGAATACAATTGGCCGAAGCCCGTATACTCGAGCTCCTCCGCACGAAAATCCAGCCTGCTTTTGAGGCGCTCAAAGCGGTTCCGATACGTGACATTGAGGTAGAATTTGTAGCGCTCGAAGGAGACGTAGTGCACCAGACCGTCGACTGTGTTGTGCTTGGACCTTACGCGGCTGCAGACATGCTCCCTACACATAAAACACTCAAAGACTCATTTCGTACACCACAGTACCATCGTGGAAGCCCCGACAGTCGCGAGATTCGCTACGACTTACGCACACAGGGATCCACGACACGCCAAAGTATAATTAGTGAAGTTGTGCGTCATGTTGCAGGTACAACTGATACAAAAGTGCGAGAGCTAGTCTTAGGCGTCATCGAGACACTCAAACAGGCATATACACAACGTTCAAATCTGTACTGCACGTGCCTTGCAAATAACGCTCCAAGTATTAATTGTTGTATCAGCAACAAGGACATGCATTCAGACCTCGAGCAGTTCGGAACAACTTTCTCGGCACAGTCAGTTCTTCCGAAGTTGCAGAACCTGCAAGGTGCCTTTACAGCTAAGGTAGCCGACGAAACTACACAAGCAAAGGCACTCGAAGAGATGTGGTATACAGCCGCCATCGTCGCTGATCTCTCCGAGAATGATCGACGCGTGTTAGCCCAGGATTACGCTTTCGGTTATGACGAACCAGTGCGAGAATATTCGGTGAATGAGGTACCACAACGTATCAACGCGACATTGTGGTCGTACTGTGTTAAGTCCCTCGAGAGTGTGTTTTTCACAATGCCGCTGCGTGTCGACATCGATGGTAGCGCTACGGTTGACGCGGATACGCACTTTGATCCATCCATGAGTACAATCGCTGACGCGGCCAAGTATATGCATGGAATGGAACGTGCGATCGAGAAGATCATGGAAAAGGCGAAGTTACATGCACCAACGTACTGGTCACACGTTCACCGCTACATGCCGTCAGACAGTGTGTGGTGCGAGGATTCGAATATGCGGCCTTCTGCGCCTACACGCAACGCGACGTTCCCTGCGACGTGGTATGACCTCGAAATGAACAGAGAGAGAATCTCGGCGCCTGGCTCTGACGAGGTTCTGTACATCGGCCGGCTCGGCAGCTTGTGTGTTTGTGGTCTTGGACGGCCAGACGGTTCTTGTTCTATACCAACTGGTCTATGTCCGCTCGCGCCGAAAAACGGCAGTGCAGGGGTAAGATGGAGCAAGATGTGCTCGACCGGGACTTACACAACGGTGCATGACGGTCTCCTCGTACGTCTCGCACTCTATAATAACAGCGCGCTTCTACAGTCGTGCGATGAGGCGCTGCCGAGCACCACCTGGGGTCTCCTAGACACGAAACAGCAACTGTCGTGGTATAATGGATCTGTCGACAAACAGAACGTCAGCCTGCATGAGGTCGCTGCACAGGGCCCTGCGGGTATACGCCTCGCAATGCTCTTGCAGGAGCACCAGGCAAGTGACCGTTCGTGGCACCTCCCACGCACACCTCCAGCAGATACCCTGTCACACGCATACAACGCGAAGTTTGAGCACACGGTTGCCCAGCCCGTTTGCCAGTCGTCGAAGCATTTGCTTTTTACGGAGTATCTAGACGAATACTTTCGCGACGTCCTATTCCCGATGGCACACGCTGTGCACGACGCTCCAAGCCAGGTGATTTGTGCGCGCTGGGTCATAGAGTATGCTCTGTTCGTGGCAGTAATGAACATCACGGGACCAACAAGCAGCGCCACTGCAGAGCAGAGACTGATCGAAGAAACATGGCGTACAAGATGCTCGTATCAACTCGAGATCGTCTCTATGTGCCACCTTCGTAACGTTTACAGTCTTGTCCCACCTGGGAAACAGAACTTGAGTCATTGTAACTTCACGCTACCACAAGACGCATGTGATAAGTTCTACGTCACTGACACTTGTTTGCTGATGTGCGATGGCCAGTTGTACGATCCCTGTCTTTGCGACGAAGCTCATGCGTGCAATGTTGTGTTCACCAAGAGCACGTGTACGCAAGGCCGGCGCTATAGGCCACTGCATGTCGATATGGACCTGTCGAGCCTTCACTGGCCAAAGACAGTGTGGCCACCGGACGTAGCAGCGCAGCGCATCCTCGACACTTTTCTCGCTGTGCCAGCCCAGACACGCCTTACACTGCACGAGGATATGTTTGTGTATATCAGAAATCAAGCAAAAATTGAGGAAGGAGTTACACCTGAGGCGTTCTGTGACGACATGATTGATTACATGGATCCCACCGCGCAGCACCCTGTCGGGTACCACCCGACAACCGCATGCGACAAACGCGAGACGAACATGCGTGGGTTCGATTCATGGATGAGCAGTAGTAGCAACTCCAAACATGCATATAGTATTGACCCGGTTCGCATGCGCAACATGTCCATGTATTCGACGACATTTGGCGCGGCACATCTTACATGCGACGCCGCAGCTTACGGTGCCAGCGGGGCACAACTTAACCCTCTGCGTATGCAGAGTAAGTGGAAGGCGAATGCAAGAGCCGACCCGACAATGCCAGTCTTCGCCGATGTCTCCGACGAGGCGAGTATGGCGTTCTCTGCACCGTCTGATGACCAGTATGACACTCCGCTGCAAGCTTCGGCATCGTCACAAGCGATGTTCCGACACAGTATCGGGCTCGTGCGAGACTGGCTCCGTGATTTTGAGAATGACGCGGACCAAGCCGCCCTCGACACCCTTTGGCCGCACTGGCTTGATTCACAGGAAGCACGTGGCGAGACTTTTGCAGCGCCGTCGACTGACACGCTTCATGCGTCATGCAGCATGCCGCCCCTGCTCCGCTGCTATGAAGACAGTGATTGTAGCTCTAGCGATTCGTCTCTGCGATGTAGGCTGAATCAGAACGACGGGGCGCAAGGCGATCCGTCTGGTATCTGCGTGCACGTCGACAGCTGCTTCCAGCACGCACATTGTGCCAATGGCAAGAAGTTGTGTTCCGGTGTTGGTTTATGCGAACAGCCACAGATCATCGTGCAAAATACACTTTCAGCACCAATTAACGTTCGTATCTTCGCGAAAAAGAGTGAGCAGTGCACGGGAAGCGCTTATGGTTCAAGTGTCTTCCAGCACGTCCCAACCTTTGCGCGCGACAACGGCCTTTGTGGCGTAAACAACCTTTTCAACTACCGAAACCTAACGCAGGGTGTGCCTGCGACGGGACGGCGAGGACGCATCAAGAGCGTCGCCACGCGCAAGGCACTCTTCATTCCAGACGCACTGTCTTGGCTCGCCATTGCCGATATAGATGACAATGACGCACGCAATGCACTGAAGATGCAAGCACACCCGTGCGACCGCGATTACGAACACACGGACTATAAAGTCTGTTCGCCTAAAGACATGCCACTTGAAGCAGTATCTGACTCACTCGAAACTTTTTCGAGCACTCGCACTTGGCGCGAGAAAGACACTGGACTTGATGTCGACTTCTGCAACCTTGACGTCGGCAGAGGCGCATTCAATCTTCTTACGAGTCCGTATGTGGATTACGACGATAACGGTGAGCCAACGGACACGCTGCGACAGACTGAAACGACGATAAAACCATGCAGCCAGTTCAGTTTTTGTCCTTCGCCAATCTATACCGTCGCAGGTAAGGTTGTTGACCGTCTCATATGGCAGGCCGATTTACTCGTCAGGTATCCTCTAAGTAATGCGGAAAGGTGTATGTCGTTTGGAATATGGGACGGTCTTAAATGTCGTGTCGATGTGTTGATTGTACCACTTTTCCGAGTTCTCTTTCAAGACGCTATTGACGTTTTCTCACTCGAGTCGCCATTTGACGTACTACGAAGCGAGTGTCCGGTAGCGTTCGGCCCTGACCGCGCAGAGGCTCTTAATCGTTTTCAGAGCACGTTCATGCTATTGTCACAGCCTTACATGCCTCTTAACTTACTTGTGCCATATGACCCGCTCTCGTGCGAACGCATGACAGACAGATCAATACAGTGTGTCGCCGATACGATCAACAAGCTAGTCGTTCACATTTTCGATCTAAAACCCGAGAGCCGCGGAATCGCAGACTTCGACCACTACAAGCGATTGTCACGATGCACGGCGCATATCTACCGTGAGCTGCAAAAGGTGCAGGTAGACAACGCAAAACTGATGAGTCCTCTCGACGTGTTGCCAGAAAATGTGCCAGGTACAGCGTTCTACATGTTTTCCGGACACTTTCCGGTCGAGGTGCCGCTATCATGGTTCTGGAAATGTGTACTTATTGCGACAACGGCTGAAGGTGGAGCGCAGGTTGACTGGTTCGACCTCATCACCAACCCTACGGCGACGGACACCCTCGTCTGTCCAAATATCGACCTCGAGGCGCCTGCCGAGGTAAAGCTGAGGAGTCACTTACAGCTACAGTGGGATATTTACGCTAGTGAAGCCGGTAGTACGCGCACAAGTGACGTTTACGATGAGTTACTAGAAATTATGCGTTACGCCGTCGAGTTCTGGGGTGTCACATCGATCCCGACACTCATCTGCCGGAACATCAGCGCAGAGGTGCAATTGCAAGACTGTGCTGATGTCGCACAGTACGACCCTAGAGACAAAACATGTTGGATGCGTTTGCTCAACAACGATGTCAGCGCCGTCTCGTTCCATCAAGATGTGCTGACTGCGTGTGCCAATAGTGACAAAAAGTGCACACTTTACGACGTCATGTTTCAGTTTATTTTCGACAGAAGCAGTAAAAAATTGAGGGAAAATACGGTCCTGACTGTCGACTGGATGGTCGAGCAGAAGCTCGCCATGCGTATCGGACTTGACACCCAGACTTCTCCGATATTCAGTTACGCGAATATGATTCCGGAGATCGAATTTACCCGCCTGTATGACCTCAATACAACTCTAATCCACAACACGCGTCCGTCAACGTACGAAGTCGATTACACAGGGAAAACGCAATGTGCCGACCGATTACAGCACGCGGAGTATGAGCTTATGAAACGTGTCGACGAAGGCGATGGTGAGTTCCGTGTACATCAGAGGATTATCGAGTTCAGAGAGATGGTCGAGGCAAAACAACAGAGTAAGGAAGAGGTATACCAATCGTACGACATTGCACAGCAAGGAACACGTTTGGTTGCAATCTCACAGAAGCGTATGCTTTTACTTGCGTTGTACTACCTGCGCGAAACGATGTTCCTTGGTACCTCCAAAACTTTTGGCACGATGCGGTACATTCCCGATATCCGGGACATTATGCAGCGAGAGCGTACTATGGCCCGCGACCTTTCGCAAAGGTTGGCACGCGCAAGGTTCTACGACAGTATGGTGAAACTACAGAACTTCCAATGTCCTGAAGACAAGCTCATATCAGACGCCAGCGTGAGCGACCTTCAACAACAACTACGAGCATGCGTTCGAGACCTTAAAGAAGACGTTGGATGGTCAATCCCAGTCGGAAAAAAACTTGTAACGAGTGCAAATGCCGACGTATTGCTACAAGGCTTTTACGTTAGCTTTGCAGAAAAAGGTGCGTCCTTCCTGGACGAGCTCGTCGACACAGACTGGCACGAGCATGAGGCGCCAAAAGCTGGCAGTCTTTGCTTCAGTACGCCGAGTGGAGCCGCTCCACTGGTTGCCCTTTGGGCTGGTACACTCGACCTACTCTCGTGTCCACATGGTAAGTCCTGTGGATGCCAGCTCGCCTCACTCGACGAAAACACATATGTCGACCTCACGTGTGACAAGTCCACAGAAATCAAGAGCTGTGAGCGTGACTTCCCTGTTTTCTACGAAAACGTCAATCGAGCCATGTACAACAAATGCTGGCTAACACAAGGTGAGTTCGCAGGAGGTATACAGAACAGCGCGAGTTTGTGCAAAAGACAACCACCGGTTCTAGACCAGTGTCGCTTGATGTTTGGAGCACAGGGTGGGGTAACGGGAAGGACGACAACTGACCTCCACCGACACGGTCACGTCGAGAATATACAGCGAGGTCTATTTTCGCATAATAGCTCACTATTTCGCGGGACACGTGTCGTCGACCCGACCATGCCAGTCGCCCTACAGATGCTCGCAACAGATATTGGCGGACACTCAGTCCGACTACTCGCGCGCTCGGTTGGGGGTACCTCGTCGCGCTCCGCTGTACTAGATGTGACATGCGTTTCCGCCGGAAAGAGTTGTGTCGAAGTACCATTTAGTACCTGGTTATCTACTGTCGCAAGCGCTTGGGCTATACAGCACAACGCACACACAGTGAGGCATAATTTAGGGCGATACTCACTACCGACCACAGGTTCTATTGCGCACTGGCGGTGTCCGTTGCAGTGGCTAAGCGCATACTCTGACGGCTCCGTTGCGTACGCTGCACGCTCACCCTCGGCCGACCGAAACCGTGTCCGCTTCAGCCATATTACTGGTGAGAGTGTGTATGCGCATGCGACGGTCGTCGAGACGATGCGCGTTGTGCAGCATCCAGCACGCTTCCTGTCAGACCACAGCGCATGCGTCGACGCGGTGCTAACAAACAAGGTAATACATTTCCGCTGTAAGGGGAAGGAACTCCTTCGTAATGCACTCGAGACACACCAAGGACGCTGGAACCTAGCGCGTTTCCAGTCCGGTAGCACATCAAACTGCAAGAGTTTGCTTGACTGGCCACATGTCTACTCCCGTACTGTTGACGGTAACTTACGTGATAGGCCTGAGGCTTCCTTCTACTGCAATGTCTTCTGGAGATTGCCCTCGTTTGCGCTGCGGTACGTAGCACGTAACACAGCTGTTCCAGAGAAGTTGCAAAATACACGTGCACCCGGCAGTGCCTGTCATATGGGTCGTCTGCGCAAAACTAGGTTGCAGGAGACAGATACGACACAATTCTGCACCCGCGATGATACTCGAACCCGCTGTCGTATGCTTCACCGCAATTTTACAGATGGAGCCACAGCGCACACGTGGTACGAGCACGACGTCACGTTCGAGAAAGCGTTCGTTGCTCAGAAAAGACCGGCGAAACGCCAGCGCAGATGTTCTACGTGCGACCGACACGACACCGCGTCGTTTGTCGACCGTCGCACTCGCGAAACGCCACTTGTAAACGACGTTCGCAATCCCGCTCAGCTCAGTGTCGGCCAGCCAACGACGGTATCTACTGAGCGCATGCTAGCGGCGGCTCTGCGCCGACACACATGCACAAATGGCCCTAGTGCTCCATGTTCTGCTCTGTACGATGTTTTTAACAAAAGCACTTGGCAGCGTGGAAAACTACTCGAGAGCATGCTACAGCTTGCATCTAAGCACCAGCGCAACGAGGTCGCACCTGCAAGTGACGACGCGTTATGGGCCGCACCATGGGTGAAGTGCGAGCGGATCCGTAACGAGACAAACTGCTTTGGGAGTATACCGAAAGCCGAGTGGAAAAATCCGACAACCAGGATTGACGCATGTCTTCGAGAGATGCGAGGCTCTGTGTCGACAGGACCTTCCAGCATGGACTTCTGTAGTCTCAGCGAGGAAACGGCGGAGCTCTGTCGCAAGGTAGTCGAGTGGAACAACGATATTACACACATATTGTGTACCGCAGGTAACCATGCCAAGTGCGCCTCACGCGCTTTCTACTACAATCCGTCGCAGTACTCAGCGTCGAACAAAGATTTTGTGTATAACTCCGTTGCTAATCTCTACACGAAACTAAACAAAAGCGCATGTCCAGTCGAAGCCGATCAACAACGCGACAGCAACCAGCAGAATGTCGGCGCGTGCATGAGCACGATACTCGAGCCCTGGGTATTTGTTGTGCGGCTTGTTCGTTTAGTCTTGCGCAAGCTCGTCATGCTTCTCTACTACATCATTCAAGTGTTATTCGCAATAATCGGTGTTATCGTGAGCAATCTTGCGCAAGCCCCTGCTGTTACAACGGCATATTTTGCGGATAATCTTTCCAAATTCGTGAATCTATTACTGACTGTAGGGGCACAAGCCCTCGAGCAAATATGGCAAATTGCATGGACTCTTGCCGACTTTGGCGAACTCGCTTTTATTCGCGGGATCGTATTATTTGTCTGTTATTTCACTCAGTATGTCATTTATCCTTTCATCCAATTTGCTATCGTTCCAACAATGCAAACAATCATCTTCTTCCTTGAGGTTTTGAACGAAGCACTATGTGGGTTTTCCTTCGGCAAGGTATGCGGGGTTATCCCTGTCAGCGTACTGCAACAGGTTCAGACAGGCCTACAACGGTATACACCCCAAGAATGCGAACAATTGAACACGCGCGAACCGGCTGAGCTACGTGATACGCTACCTGTCGCCACAAGGTGCTGGTCGACATACAACACGTTCTACGGGGACAGCTCGCGTTTGTCTTGCACGGCGGCCGACACGTGTCGTCGCGGCCCGACTGACTTTTCACTACAGATGTGTGGCGCGTGTTCTTCTTTTGAAGATAACCTGCCGTTTGGCTGCTACGATGTCACAAAAACGTGTACGTGTAACCTACCTCGCCTCACAGAGCAAGGATGTTCGTCCAACGAAGAGTGCGCGGCGCTTGACGCCACGTGTCGATTTATTGACCGCGAGCTCCAGCCGTCGATTGGTTTCACAAAGTGTGCGTCATGCCAGACGAAGCGTGTATGCCTTGTAACCCCTGGACGATCCGACGGTTTCTGTGCATGTGGTCTCGTCGACATCGAGCTCCAACGATGCGTCGCACAGACGAAACCAGCGATGCCTGCATACGACAAACTGTGTGTATATACTAGGGACTACAGCTTCCTGACAACCACAAACTACGTGTTCTCGTTCTACACGAGCTTGACGGCTCCGTGCAACGACCTGAACCCGATGTCGACGTTCTGTGCCCGTGAAAGCAGTGACGGACAGCTCTATGCCGTGGGTGTCGACGCAGTACGCAGACGACACCTTCTCAGCGACGCCGGAACTACAAACACAATGACTGCCGCCGATACATACAACAGCCTGTGCAAGGACGCACTTTCTGGTGAATCGATGCCAGCTCACCGCGCCTCTTGTCGCGTAGCCTACGAGTACTCACGTGAGACACTTGCGCAGCTCGACCTCCCGTGGCCCCTTGCGCCTTGCACCTTCTGTAGCATCGAGGACGCGGTACATGGTTTGCTGTACGAACCACACAATCTAGTCATGCTTGCGAGCAACGTTTCGCGTGTCGTCATTATTCTTATGCGACATAGCCCGATGTACATGCTCGCTCAAAGCGCGCGTCAAGTCGGTCGACATATAAGCACGGCGGTTGAGATTGCCGCGGTCGAACCGGCGTTACGCATCGATAACACCAACAATACTTGGCATGTGCACGTGCTTGTAGATACCCCGAGTGTCGATATGCTCGCGCGGGTCGTTCGCGTAGTGTTGTGGTGGCTTCCACCAGCACCGAACAATTCGACACTGGTGCCTCAAAATGCGTCGAGTAACCAACGACGGCTGCTAACTGTCGACGACATCAGCGAGGCCATCCAACAGAACTTTCGCGTCTCCTCGGCATTACGTCAGGCGTTCGCGTCACAGCTCGCTTCTACACTCGACTTTTCCTTCGAGTCTCCTGTTTCAAAAATCGAGTGGATCGATTCTTGGCCTCCGAAGATCGGAGTGCAAGTGGTCGGTGGTGACTTCTGTCCCCCACTGGCCAAAATGTTGCGCACCACGCGCCGTGCGCTGCAGACCGTCGACGCGGCGTACAGCATGCAAAAACAGTCCGTTCCGAAATCTGACGTGAATGACGCATGGATCAACGTGAGCAGGCGTGGTGAGGCAAATCTTTCTTGGTCTGATTACACCGCAGCTCGAGCCACGAATGACCCGATCACAGCCGGTGCCTTGTTTGTGATAGACTGGGTTATGGCTCTGGTTAGTCTCTCTCCGAACTCAATCTTTGACGTGCTTGCTGCTGCCGCCGATAACCTCTGGGAATTTGTGCGATGCGACTACGAGGCAGTGCAGACATGCTCCAAATGGCGAGTGCAAGTACTCGCTGCAAGCGTAGTCGTCGCCGTGTACTACGTCGGCGTCTACTTGCTGTGCTCTGCCATCGGACTGTCTATGCCAGCCCTGCTCGCAGCCGTGGTTTTGCCGTCGATTGTACTCTACATGAGCTACGGCTACGCACCGCTGTGCTTCCCAGCCCTTCCCGTCTGTCTCTACGACGATCTTGTCTACTCAATCCAACAACTCATCCCAAAAAACATCGAGCTTCCAAGTGCATTATTTAAAAGCAAATTGTGTATGACTGCTGCGATGTCGCGCATCGACGCCGATTGCCTACGCAAGTGCACCGACGAGCCGTTCTCTTTCCTCGAGTGGTACGACGTGCTTTCGTGGTGGTCTCTCGAGCTTGGCCTTGAGGGGCGCCTCGTTGAGCTCTCACAGCAGCCGTTCGCATCAATTGTCCTGGGACAACAGATCCAGGACGATATACAGGAAGCTGTAGTCTTCCACGCGCGAGTGTTTAAGACACCAGACACTCCCTTAATCACCACCAACCGCGTCTGTGCGGTTGTGTCCTCCTACAAGCTTGTGCCACATCTTGCTCTACTTTTTATTTCTCTCATGCTAGTGCTCGCGGCGCTACAAGTTCTCCAACAAACTGCAAACGTCGCGCTGCAGACTTTGTTCGCATTGTTCGTGTCTGCGTTTTATTAAATTTGTGAAATCAAATACACGCATAGAAACCCGGTGGCACGTAGTCGCCGAGATCTATCAGAGCGTTGTTGCGAACAGGGTGTTTCAGCACGCGCTTGCGGTATAGGTCGCACAGGATACGCACGTCGTTAGCGCAGTACTCCTCGAGCTCGTCCCAGCGGCCGTCCGCCGCCATGCGGATCGCCTCGAGTCCGCTCGAGGACTTACTTTCAACGCCATTCACCGTGCACAGGTAGTCTAGCTTGCACGTGGCGTTGTCGCGCAGTCGCATCTGCTCAAGAATATCAGACGTCTTCAGCACCCACTGCGTAACTGTCTCGACCGGAATCGCAAGCGCCCGCTGCAGGAAAGGCAGATCGAAGCGCACACCGTTGTAGGCACACAGTGCCGTCGCGCTGTCGAACTCGACAATCAGGGCATCACGTAACACGGTCCTTTCCTCGTCCGTCGCGACTTTCGCAAAGTTGAAGACATTTCGAGTATTGGTCTCGTAATTCTCGGTACATACCACAGTGACCTTATCGTGCTCTGTCAGGCCGGTTGTCTCAATATCGAAGAAAACGGTATTGTGTTCCATTTACCTACATGACTTATACGACTCATGTTGTTGTAGATGTTTTTTTTAGATTTCAATATAAATCAAAACTAGAAAAATACATATATATGTACGTTGATTCGAACGGTACATGTCGGGAAACGAACTAGAGGACCTCATGTCACAATTGAGTACAAATTCTCAACTCGATATGCATGTCAATAACCTTGGAGTTATTGGACCAATTGGAACTACCAGAGGAAAATGGTCGTATGCAGACGAGAAAACTCATTATAGAGATGGATCAGAACGAAAACATCCTTTAGACGATGAAGTTTTAAAAAAACCTTACAAATCACCAGTTTACTACAAACCAAAATTCAATGATTTTGTAATAGACGACAAAGGAAGAAGGTACGAAACTTTCCAAGTAAAAACAAACCCAGATGGAAGTATAGACTTCACGAAGCTAGACATTGAAAAATTAAAAATAATGTTCTGGTACGAACATTGGAGGAGGAAAGGCGTCACAGACGCATATTATAGATTGAAACAAAATATCGAAATCAACAAAACGGCGAATATGATAAGGAATGGCGGACTCAATCGTAATAATTATGCTAGTAGCGCTACCGATAATCGCAAGACCGACCCTTTAATTGTTACAAATGGTCCTGTTAAACCACGACAAGCGCAGGCTACTAGAAGTGGTACCGCTCCACCACGTAAGAAGTAGAGCAGATTTGTTACCCGGTTTACATCCTTAACGATTTTTCTTACTCTGTGTAACAAACCTCATATTACTTATATCGACATTCGTATGAAATGCCTCGGCACTTGCTGCTGAAGACATTGTTGCACCAACACGCACTGTCTTCGTTTCTTTGTATAGTTTGTGTTTGTATAGTCCATGTTTCAGTAGCTTGAATAGGCCACGAGCTAAGGCTAAACAAGCATCGACCATTAAGAACACGATAAATAAAACGTGAACAATCGTCCATCGTGTGTCTGTGATAAAATCACGCATAAATGCAAACCCACCAACCACGTAATGACATGCGACAATTACCGCGAACATCGCATACACCGACGACACAACTGTCTCTGTCAAGTGCACAAGTATGACAGGCGTCGACCATGTCCATGTCTGCATCCTGTTGTTGATGATTGTGTCACAGAAATCACAGAGTATCAGCAGAGACGTGAACGCCAGCGAAGGGAGCATCTGAGGCCCCACATCCACCACATTCCAGTCGCCGAAAAAGTCTGTGGTGTCAATCACGACACAAAGAAGCAGTACCGTACACCGCACAAACAGACTGAATAGATCTCCAGCAGAAAACACTTCCCTTTCGTTGTCGTCTTCGAGACAGCATACCGCGAAAAAAAAAGACATCTGCACAACGAGTATCACAAACGCAAAAGCAAGCCCTACTACAGCATGCATTTTCGCCACGTACTCGTTTTCGGAAAGGCTTGTCTTGAGGAAAACGTCGGCGACGGTCGCGTTGGCCAGGTCCCCGTACTCGACGTACTGTGCGCGTGACGGAAACATAAACCGAACATCTGTAGCGTCGACGCGCTGAGATACCGCGTCCCCCTTGACATGGCATAGCGAGCTTGAGTCTGTTTCGTACACACAGACTACCGGACTCGACCACAGCGACGCAATCAGGACAACTAGAAGCCAGAACGCCACAACAACAAAGACAGAGGCGCCACGCGCACCAGTCATGGCTGCGCGTTCGCCACGCTCTGACCCAATCGCAGCAAACAGCAGACCGAGGGCAGGTAACATATACGCCAGAATGAACGTGTACAGCACGGCGTAGTAAGCCATGCCTACTGAAAACATATTGTCTGTTTTGAGCGAGAGCAACCCGAACGCCACGACGTACAAAATAATCAATTCGATTGATAGCAGATACAGTGATTCACGTGACTCGACCACTTGTTTCCTCATGTGCTTTTGGCAAGACCCTTTTAAAGTTTTATTGCACTTTCGTTCGTTTACAAACTAGTAGCTTGTAGTGAAAAAAAATAAAAAAAAAACACTTCAATTTGACTCTTGGTGTCCGCGTCTCTTGGTCACCACGTCTTTTGCGATCATGTACCTGCCAAGACACTGCCGCGAGGACAGGACATGGGACGGCGTCCTGTGTGTTCCCTTCGAGCAGAAGGATGAAGCAAAAGCCCTTGGTGCCGTATGGGACGCGACACGGCGTGTGTGGGTTGTGCCACCCGCCCTGCGTGTCCGTCGCACCGAGTTCGAGGCATGGGACAAAAAGATCCATTCTACAAAAATGCAGCCGACCGCCGCTCCGTCAGATGAAGCCGAATGCTCCGCCCTCCGGCTCAAGCGCGAGCGCATCACACGAGAGCTATCAAGGGCGTTGTGTGGGAAACATGCTTGACGTTTTCCGCGGCCTTGGCGACGATAGTATTTCTTCTATCTCTTGGTTTGCGGCTTGTAGGATCCAGTTATCAGTAAACAGCATATGGTTGTCGTCACTTTCGTTTTCGGTCAGAGCCCTTGCCATGAGAACAAGACTCGTGCTGCACAGATGGTTTCCGTTTACGTCCAGCTTTGCGAGCATCGGCCAGTGCAGCATCGTGCCTGCCAAGCATAGCCCGGCAGTCTCGCCCATCAGACAGTGCGCCAGAGACAATTTTTTCATGTTGCACGACAGGAGCGCCTCGATGATGAGCATTGCACCTTTGTCGTGGAGGTCGTTGTTTGAAAATGAAACTGTCGATAGACTTCTGCGCAGCGCCTCGCTACTGAAAAGGCAGCGGTGAAACAAGAGAGCACTCGCATACGTCAGATTGTTATGAGCGACGTCAAGAGACTCAAGAGCGATGCATCCCTCTCCCGGTATGTGCGGGTGGACCACGAAGAGCAGCAAGGCGATCGCCGCATCCCCGCACAGGTTGCCGGCTATGTTCAAATGTCGCAGTGCGTAGGAGTGTCGGAGAGCCGTACTAAGGTACGAGACGCCTGCGACGCGCAAGTCGTTGAACGACACGTCTAGCTTCGTGAGCACACATGCACTGTCCCGTATGCAAGCGTACATACCGTCTCCAAACACGGGTTGTAGAAGGTTGTGTGATAGATCTAGCTCCTTCAACACAAATCGGTCTAAGCCGAGTTGTGGATGCTCACCCCAGAATCGCGAACGGAGATGGTTGAACCGCAGTGAAACGTGTGTCAGACGTGTACTCGTGATGCTCGCCGTCAATGCCTCTATGCCCTGTGAATTTAGATAGTTCTCGCTCAGGTCAAGCTCAGCCAAAACCGTCAGTCGTTCTAGGAGCGCGCACAGCGGTGTGACAGCAGCCCGATTGATCCACTGTCTCGTAAGCTTCAGGACGCGCACTGATGAGGGGATCGCCGCAAATACATCGCTAATGGCGTCGTCTGGTATATGGTTGTTATACAGATCTAGAACTTCGAGCCGCCGCGAGTGTCGTAACATCGCATTGAGACTGCCGGTTTGGTCGATACACATGCTATGTACTGTGAAGTTTCTGATCGGAAAGTCCGTCATGCACATCTGCAGGCTCCGTCCTAGAAATAGATTCACAGCCGTCCGTCTCTGTGTATACTCCACTGATTGATCATCGTATATGCGCCTGATGGTCTTGCCAGGGCGTACGTCCACGCCACACTGCATCCTTACAACTATATCCTTCATTTTTTTGCTCACCATCCGAAGTTGCAAAACGCGCGTGGCCGGAATGAGATATTCGCCAAGCTCCAGTGGCAAGATCTCGAGAAAGTCCTCCAAGATCATTTTCACGACGTAGTCGTTTCCGCCGGCGATTGGCGTTGTTACACGAAATAAACAATTGTAACAGATTTGGCAATTTGAGTATATATACACGTCGTGTGCACTAGCATGAAGAAACCGAAAAAGTCACCAGAAGAAAGAAAGAAAGACCGTAAGAAGACGATTGATTCTATCGCGATTGGCGCCATCCTTGCTGCTGTGATACACGCAGCTTGCTTCTTCTTAGCCGTCGGGCTCTTCGCCAATAGCAAAGGCAATCCGACCGCCGGGTATGAATTATATAAACCTTCGTTTGTCGTCGACTCGAACTTGACAACAACTATCCAGACAAAGCTCTCGCAAAGCTGTCCAAATGCCAGGTTGCCATTGTTTTCGATGCAAGGGGACTTCACATTGCCTAATACAACCACGCCGAGCTCTGTCAACGGTGTGTTGATCCCAACTCGCACGGCAATGTTCGGTTTCGTGCACATGAACGGGTATTACCTGCTCTTTGTTATTTTTGCGATTTCGTTCATTGCGCAGGTGAACGTAGTATGGGAGTACTACCGGATGAAGGACGACGAGAGTTTCTTTACACAGCCGTGCGCCGCTCGCTGGTTTGAGTATGCCTTGACCTCACCGTGCATGATCACCATCATTGCGGCATCGCTCCTCATCCGCGACATCCATACAATCCTTCTGCTAGCGGCTGCACAGGGAGCTCTGTGCCAGTTTGGCTTTGGCATGGAGTGTGCGTATTCGCTGCGTGTATGTGAAGGAGAATCAGAAGAGTTCCAAGACGATAACGAACACCCGGTGATCCAGTTCCGCCCTTTGCCGGTGCTGCCGATCCTTCGGACTATTCCGAAAATGTCACAGCTGCTCTGGTATTGGTCCTTTATGCCCTCAATGCTCCTGCATGTCCTTGTATGGGGCATTCTACTCGTGAGCTTTCTCGACCAGATCAACACAAAGTGCTTCGCAGACCAGCCTGGTCCTCCCGGCTTTCTCGTTGCTATCCTTGTCGCACAGGCAATCCTCTTCACTCTCTTCGTCGTAGTCGCAGTCGCTCAAGCATGGAGGCTCGACATGATACCTTTCAAGAAGCGAAGAGAAGTTACAGACGACGACGTGTCGGACTCGTTTGTCAATGCCTTCTGGTGGTATACCCTCCTTAGCGCCGTGGCAAAGGCAGTTCTCGGGATAACGTACGTCTCGTACGTCAACCAGTTTCCGTTCTACACGCCGAACGAAATAGTTCCCAATTTGCCTTCTTGGGCTTCTATTCTCCCCGGGGTTACCATAATATTGCGGAGTTAAATAAACAAGTGGCATACAACAAGAACAGGCAAAACAAAACATATACACTTCAAGCAGGACAGACTTTTCGGGATTGTCACTCGATTACCTTGCTAGGATACGAGTTCACGACGCGCACGTCGTGCTTGCTCACTGGTCCCTTAAGGACCATCTCCTCCATGTTGCTTCGCGTCACCGAGAACCCACTATTCGCTACATCGTCGTCGCAAATAACGCTGAAGAACTTCTGCACGTTGCGCAGTAGCTTTTGCGAGATGCGCTTGCACGTCGAGTAGATGCTGATCTCGACATTTGGCGCCGAGTACAGCATCGCCGCAGCAAACATGCTGACACTGATGGTCTTTCCGAAACGACGAGGCGTGCTCACGAGCACTTCCTGTGAAATATGAGTCCAATTATTGCGCTGCAAGATCTCTAGGTGCTGCCGCGCGAACGTCCCTGCCGGCTCGAGCTTCCAGAAAATCCGAGTGCATGCCTTTAGGAAATCGTCGTGGAAAAGTCGCTGGTGGAAGCTGCGTTTCCAGCCTTTTTCGTCAAGCTTCGCAAGCGCGTCGCGACACCGCTGCATCCGCGTGAAGCCCGTCTCTTGCGTGCTCGTCTGTGTCTTGTTCTTCATGCGCGATTGCAGTCCGGTCGACATCGCACACCGCTCTCTCACCGTATCAACAACAACTACTCGGTTCAAAACACCGGCGAGTAACTCTAGGATCTTTGTGGAGGCTTTCGTCTCGATCATTTACACGGTTGACATGGTGCTTTATAATAACATATAAACCGATTACGAAATATGCCATTTGATCTCTCATATCTCTACACTAAGCCTCCTGTGCAAATGCTTTTGCAGCAAGCAGCTCTTGTAATAGACCGGCCATGTCCTCTGTATCCACAAACTGCTCGAGCGGTGCGCGTCTATCATGTGTGTTTGGGACACTGATTTCCGAGTCGTGGTGGTCTTGGTTTTGCATGTATACTCGTACACACATGATAACGGTACAGAGCAGTGACGCAACGACAAACCATACGTCCCCGAAGAACAGATGCAGTCCGAGGTGTGGCCCGATGCACGCGTGCGTCGCCGCGTCCCACTGCGACCTTGTCTGAAAGACATAAAAATGCACAAATACAAACACATAGAACCCAACACTGCGCACGTGCATCTCAAGAATAGACACTCCCGCGGAGGACAACCACAGACGACACAGCACAAAAGCCGCGTTCGCAGCTAATATCGATACAGCACCGACGTGGACCTTGCGCCGAAACGTGTATGACGCCAGCAGCGCGTGTACTGCTGCGAACCACAGCAAGTTTAGCACCAGCACGGTGTCTTCCCCACGACTTGCACTAGGAGGACCGTGGGCCTGCGTGATCCACACAAAACAAATTGGCAAAAGATGTCCTCCGATAGAGCTGCTGTGTACCCCGGCATGCACCAGCGCGTCGAAATACGCCGCAAACAGCAACACTGCGACGTACACAGACGGAGGGACGTGTGGCACAATCAGAAACGCAACGCTAAGTAACACCTGCGCCCGTAGGATCGTCATCGCAAACGGCACATATGTCGACACGAGCCGAAAATCGCATGTCGTGTTATGTCTCGAGTCCATTCGCGCAGATCCTCTGCCACTTATACATCACATCCATGCAAACGCACAATTTGTGCAGAAATGTCTACGCTCCTATCACTGTAGGTGCACAAGATTTGTAGGCGCGTTCATCGTCTGCATTCCACGGCCTTCGCGCACGCTGGCCATGCCTGGGTAGCTATTGCCCAAATGCCCAATACACTTGATGTCCTCGTGGACAAACGATCCTTGCTTGACTTTCATGTTACCGTGGTATGACAACGTCGGAATCTGCGCCGTATTTGCGCGGATGTTCTCACCGGGTGATATATTGAACTGAACATTGAACATATTTTCTAACTGGTCACTGTAAGCTTTGTACATCGCAGTCGTCTCCACATTCTCGGAGTATACATTCTTTGTGCTATTCTTCGTGAGGAAGCGGAAAAGACTGTAATTATTAGTGTCGGTAATCGGTATCGTACTCTCACTGTCCACGCACACTTGACATTGCTGCTCTGGATTAAACATCGTGGGCAAAATCAACGGGTTCGGTATGTCCCCGGTCGTGTCCATATTGGACTTATTTGCATAATCGTAGAAATATTCAAACCAATCCCAGTATCCATCACGTCTTGCATAAAACAACGCCTCGACAAGGTCGGCACAGCGGATATTTGTGGAACTTTTGACGGAGCGTATATAGTTCTTAATTATATTTTCATCGATTTCATTTCCATCACCAGTTCCAACTGCTCTCTGTTCTTGTGTTGTTTGGAAATTCACTATCGATACGTAGTCTGATGACGTAGAGGAATTCATATTTTGCAACACATAACGTATAATGATGGTAGCCACGACATACTCAAATAAGAGCAATTGGTTTTGAAACAACTTCCGTTCCATATAATTAAGATGATCGAATTCCTTCGATATAGCATTGATAAAACTCTGAATATTAGTTATAGGTTGAGGAAATCGAGTAGTTTGTATACCGACGTTACAATCATACACATTTCCTCCTACATTCATCGCTGTATTGCTCCATGCTCCGAAATTAGCTGGTATGTTTCCATTTGTGAAGGTTGGATGTATGAAGGCAGATAATTTTTCAAATTCGTCTTTGCAGTCCATCAACAGCGTCTCCAAGAAGGACTCCGATCGCTTCCAAATCACAGGATTGGTGTAGCATACTTTCCTCAACACTCGTTCTAGGTCCAGTCTCTGGTTGTCTTTTGCTGGATCATCAGGATTTGCAGCATCGTCTTCGCCTGCAACTCGGGCGCTCCTGATGTCCACACGCAGATACAATTCCTTGACCCGCATCGTCGGAAAGGCAAGTACAACCATACTTTTACCCCTGTATGGTCCATCAATCGATTCCGTGTCGCGTCGGAACTGGTCGAGTCCTGCGTCCGTCCATGGCATGATGTCACAAGACATGCCGCCGTTATACCCATCGAACGCCACATCAAACATGCGGATCAGGTTCCGCTCGTTCGTGACGATCGCGCGTTCGTGGTACTTATAGCTCATACCCCAGATGCCGTGTTGAGCGTCGTCATAACAGGCTAGCTCTGTCTGTCCCCAAAAGGTCGATCCGAGCTCTTGTGTACCACCCCTGCCGATAATTACACTCAACATCTCGTGCTCGATATTCGGGCGCAGTACCAACACGTCGCACTTTCTGTAGTCGAATTCTAACATTTCTTTGTTCGGTAGTTGATAACTGTCAAATTCATTCCAAGTTTTTCTTATCCACGAGTCGACGCCACTCTTTTTGATCAGCTCGGATTTCGTGAAATTCTTGAACGAGTCTGAGTTCTGGTCATAGAATTCATAGATATAATCGGCCGTCCTTGCGTCGTCGTGTGGAAGCCAGTAGTGCTCTGCGACACGTACCTTGCGTCGAAGTACATTACGCGGCTCGCGGCCGGCCTCCAACGCGAACTTTTGTGAGTGGATGATGCTGAGGCCACGGAATGCCGGAAGATCTGGGCCTTGAGCGAGGCGCTTCAGGCCGTCCGGTCCGTTTGTGATGTAGTTCGTGCGCTCGGGGGACATGGTCATATGCAGAGTAAGGTTACTCGGGCACAACAGAAACGTCGGTGGCTCGCTTCCCCACGTCTTGAGCTTTGTGCGCGCCTCTTCGATCAGCAAGTCCAGAGCGTTCGGGATCTTGTTGTAGATACCAAACATATCGCAGTATTGCTTGCCGGTGCGCTGAAGCGTGCGCTCTGTTCCGTAGTATTTCTCGCTTACAACCTTCTCGTACGACTGCGCCTGTAGAAGAGCGATGTGTACGTCAAGGTCGTTAGTCAACTGGATCGACCCGACAAGCTGCGTGAGCTGGTGCTTGAAGTTCTCACGACCCGCTTCAGAAGCAAGGAAGTTGTGCTCCATGGCGATCGCGAGACCCTGACGAATCGCGTACCCAGATTGAGAGCTCTTCGTCTGTGTGAGAACGCGTGCCGCGGACTCGTACGGCACACGTGAAGCCATGCCCTCATCAAAGCTGTATACGTTCCACTTGATCTTCGCATCCGGATTTTCTAGGTAGAAATACGGCAGGATGTTGCGAGTAAACGGACTGTTTGTTGCGTCTGTGATCAACCCGTCGATACGGTCTGTCAGGAACGAGTTGTATCCCTTCAATGAGTCCGGGAGATGCCAGCGCTGGTGCCGCTTGTTCCGTTGTGAGTCCACCTTGATGTCACGGCCAGCAGGTCCGAATAGAGCCTCGTACTGGGTCATCAGCTGCTGTGTATCGTTTGTACTGTATGTATCACCCTGCACGTTACCACTCGCATTGTGATTGAACTGTGCCTCTCGCGAGAGTCTCGTGTGTGCAGTTTCTCCAGCGGACATTCACCCCAGTACCACAGTCCTTTATACTCACGACATATATCTTTGTGATTTCACGCGGTCATCCGGGCTGCATGGTGGTAGTAGAGCGTCGTTCTGTAGTCACGTTACCTGCTTCAGGTGTTATTTGTGTCCGTGCTCGGGGTTTGTACTGGTCGATACGTTTGTGGTCTAGGGCGTACAACAGCAAGTCTTTCACACGGTTATCTCGGCCAGAACCAAGCGACCGCATCCTAAACCGTAAGTCGCTGACAGAACGGTCGAGCTCGCGCGAAACGTCGTTGCGCTGACGTGTGCTACAGTAGCTTCCACTGCGGTTGCACTCGCGCTTCTGTAAGAGCTTACCAGCAATCAGCACCATGTACCGCGCTATGATCGGATTCCGGAAGTAGATACGCACAACCGCTCCGTCGCGGTCCAGTACTGGCAATATGTCCCGGTGTTTCTGCATCTCCTGTGAATATCTCCTCTCGAGCCTCTCAACATCAAAGTCAGTGTCTTGCATAAACGGAGCCACAAGTTGCACCGCCTCGCTCATCACCGAGAGAATCTTCTCCGAAATGTCGAACTTGCTCGGAGCGTCCTTATACTGTGTCTCCCACGAAGTGATAAAACCTAGGATCCACGTGCATAGCGTGTCGTTGTCGCACTTAAGTAGCAAGCCTTTGTTTGTTGCGATATGTTCCTGTAGCATTTCACGCATGTACGTCTGGATATCTTCCTGTGACGTAAGCTGACCCGTCGCCGAATCAGCGTCGGTCGAGTTGCGGGTCCAAATATCGCTGAGTACATTCCCGAGCTTGTCTCGTATCTTCAAGTTCGCGTGTGAAGCGATATCTACAGCGACATTGAAGTCGGTTTGCTTGAGACATTCGAGCACCGACAACAGCACACCCATGTCCTTTGTCTCAAGAGGATTTTGTGCATTCTCGACGATTTTCTGTATCTGTTCGTTGCATTCGTCAAGTCTCATCGGATATACACCGTTCATGCGGCGTATCACGAACGCCCTATATATGTCCTCTCGGGATCTTTGCGTTAAAAGACTCGTGTCTAGCCTCCATGCACTCGACAATAGAGGACATGCGACAAAGTTTACATGGAATCTTCAATATCGAGCGCAATGGCGGAACAATCATCGTCAGAGACGACAGCACACTCATGCTCGCAAACTACAATCTTGTGCACCTGCAGCTGATAGATGCAGTGAAGGCACAGCATCCGAATGTTGAGATCTATTTTGAGAACTATACACACAGTTCGTCAGGATACGTCGTGTTTTTCCTATTCAAACCCAAGCGATCTGTGCTTACCTCGTCGGATTTCTTCCAGTTCATTTGTCTTGCCATGCTAGCAATATGTTTCTATGGCATTATTTTGCACACTGTACCATTCGATACGACTTGATATAAAAGAGATCGATTGTGTGATGCACGATGTGGCCTAGCCGAATCATATTCGGTCTACTGATCATATTCTTGTTGCTTTTCTATGCATTCAGTTTGGTTGTCACCTTTAATTTCAATAGCAAATGGCTATCGGAAAATATCTATCAGAATCTACACGCTCTAGATTACGCAACAACCACATCTGACTTGTCTCTCCGCTCATTCCGAACACCAGCACTACCGATGAGGTTAGCTAGTACATGGGAGATACAGAACTCACTGAATATGCCAATCAACCCGCTCGCATCAACATATAACTTGATATACCCAATGATGGAGAAAACCCAGGACATCAACCGATTGCTCTCAGAAAAGACAACTGGTCCTGGAAAAACAAACTGTGTTGCTTGTGAGGCACAGAATGTCTTCAAGTTTACAAATGTACTTCAAGAATCACAGAAACAACAGTATTGTCCGAAGCGCGGGGAGAAAGAAAGCGAGTGGCTTTCCCGAACAGGATACACAAAACAAACTGACGACCAAAATTCAAAATTCAACTTCAATAGTGAGCACGCGGAATTCTGTCGGAAGACACGCTTACCGTCTATGGCTTTGGCGCACGTTGCTATTAACACATTTACCCTATTCTCGTCACAAAACACTGTTATCTTATTGTTGTATATTGCGACCGTGAATATCGTGTTTTCATTTTCAATGGCGATTTACAAGGCATGGGGTATGCATTTACAGAATGATTTGTCATTGCACAAGAAACTCCAGATCGGGTCGTATTATTCGGGTTTATTTTTGGTCATGACATTTATATCTTTAATACCTGCCATTATAGATTTCGCGAGAAGGGGGGACGGTAAACTACCTGATAATAGAAGCCTCGGATCTCTTGTTGTCGGACTCTGGACGGTTATATTCTCGTTCGTGTACGTCTATGTAATACCGAGGATGAACGTCCGTCTGTCAAATTCTCCATCATCTACAGCAGAAAATGCTATTCCAGAAAGGAATGTAAAGGACCCACTCATCATTAAGTACTTCGTTTCACATCAACCAATGATAAGTTTGGCATACTGGAACTTTATGCAAGCGCCACTTGTTGTGTTGGCTGTAATTACAAGAAGTTCTTACGGGATTGACGTCTACATGCAATTTATTGTGTTTGGTGCAATTGCTATTGGCGTGATGGATATCATACATGCTCGCATGAATATGATTATGGGTCTCACACGACGCATAAAATCCAATATGGAAGAAAATGGAAACCAGAAATCATCCGATGATTGGCTCACAATGGCTACATACAATGATTTCTTCGTGAACTGTTTTTTCTTCGCGATGAATCTCGTTATTTCAATTCCAATTTTCCTGAAACTCGTAGAGGCAAATGTGCCGTTGTTTGGTTATGTGGCGGTAGGATTCGTATTATATTCTCATCTAATTCAGAACGCACTCGTGTTGCTTTCTCGATATACACGTCGGTGTTGTAAAATGGAGAAATCGGATAAAAAGGGTGCATATGAGAAAACCACCAATTGGGCGTTCGAATGGAGCTTGATTTGGCAAATGTTGGTTTCTCTGATCGCATTCTTTCTTGTTTTGGGAATGCATTTGGAAACAGTATAACCAGTGTCGGTCTCGATCAGTGCGAGATTCACATGAATACTACCAGAGTAGCTAGTGCTAGTCCCAAAAAACAGACCAATCGCGTGATTTTTTCAAATTTGTCACTTGCCACTTCGAGAAAAATACTCGATTCAGTGGTAATACCCGATATACACAGCATCATCACACTGAAGAAATAATGTGTCGCAAATGCAAAAACAGTGTGCGAACCCTTGTCCGTGATAATAAGAGACTTTTCCGCACTCAAGAGAACGCGCACCTCACCGAGTCGCAGCACTGTAAACAAGGTCGCGACGAGTGCCAGGACAAGGATAACAGAACTGCTTGCCGACATGGTACGGTATATCAGGGTCCTTGTATATACCCATGGCTGGCGTTTTCGACATTGATATAGACAACCTAGATTTTAACAAAATTCGTATGCACGTCAAATCTGCTACTGTAACCAGTGACATACAGAACTCGCGCGAGGCACGAACTAAGACCGATCTACTGCAGTGTGTGCGTCGAAACACACTCATTTCTTTCGCTCAGTTATGTCGAACATACAATATCGACGCCCTGCATCCCGTGAGTCTGCAACTCGCCATACTGCTAATGTCGAAATGCACGGACCGCAAGAACCTGTGTGCGAAATTCATGTCGTTTGTTGCAGACACATATGACGATATTGAAATCGACGAAGGCGCGGCGACCATGATTGACAGGACCGGATCACACCCGTTGCAGTCAACCTCAGACTGGGTCGCACTCTTTAGTTACGTTGAGGTAGCGCATCTCAGTGAAAGCGAGCGCACCGCGCTGAGAGAAAATCAACGTGTGGCGATCTTTGTGCAGGCCATGCGACTCGTCTTCACAGAGAACGCGGATATCGAGACTTTTGTTGTCCCGATGCTGTGCACAATGCTGATGAATATCCCGGCCGCGAGTATGCTCGAGCGGGTGTTGCTCGCTCAGGGCCCACAACACCGAGATATAGAGGTCATGTGTCTACGTGGAGTGAACTCGTATGTGGACCAGTGCCAACACCTGAGCAACGATACTACTATTCAAGCGATTTCACTGCTCGTGCGGGCAATTCGTGTCAAACCAGAGTTTCAAAAGGACGTTGGAGCGGTTATCGATGTATCATCACAAGACAGTGGTCAAAGCGCCGAGACAATGAAACGAAAATTCAGCTTGCGTCGCCATATCAAGGATTCACACGGTGGAACCGTGGAGCACCGTGCGATGTTGTTTGAGCGCTGGCAATACGAGATGAAGTTCTCCGTCAATATCAGTCTTGCCACGCAGAAATTCTGGTACTTCATAAGCGCCCAAATCTTCCAGGTCGACGCATCCGCCCTGAAATCACTCTTAGACCAACAGATGCTTGCAAAAACATTCGCTGTAAAACTTGAACGCATAGACGCCGATGTTATTTGCTCTGTCATCAAAACACTGCGTGTTTACCAGGGCAATATACAGAGTCTGCTGGATTTTAGAACTCAGTGTCTTGTAGCGTTGAACGCAACCGTGCGCTCAAAGCTCTCTCCGTCAGTCGTGTTGCAGTTATACGTCGCTTGCTGGCAACACCCGAGTATTCGCGAACAGTGCTGGCGCTCTGTCCTGAACGTATCAAACTTTGCAATCACGAAGGGCTGTGAGGATTTTCGAAAAAAATACGAGTACGAGCAACTGAGCGTAATACAGACACTGTTGTACTGCCACACCGAAAATCGAAATTACAGGGACACGTCTCTGGACGACAACAAATGAATACATGACGCTGCATAGGCGAACTATGTACATACGACAGGCATGCTACTCGCGTCTACTGCGGGTGGTATGACATACTCTTCATCTTTGCTTCGAAAAAGGATGTCGAGGCAAGCCACACGACTATCGTTCTCCAGGTCTATCATCTCTTGAGTCTCGCACTGAAAATACTTGCTTGTACACAAAAGAATGTCTTTTACCCGCATCTGACGAGCACATAACCGATGATATATAGACTGTGGTGATTCTCCCGCAATTCCGAACAGTCACACTGTCTGTTCGCGAGTCCGTTCGCGAGTCGAGTCTATAAATACTCTGACACAATCGTGGATATAGAAAACAAGAGAAAACACGCTCCAGCACACACGAAGAGGATGTCGCTGCCACAAAAGTTGAAATACAGCTGCCCTTACAATTCCAATATGGTCCTCTCGCCCCAAAACTATGACGACGACAGCCAGCAGACAATTGACGACAGGAACTCGGCGGGTCCATGTCCGCCTGCCCAGACTAGCGCCGAGCACCGTAACGACGTGCTTGCAACAGCTAGCAGACTCTACACCAAACGCGCGAAATACAACAACGAAATCGACAACATCCGGAAGACAGACAACGATAACATCGCAGAGAAGATGGAAATAGATAAGGAGCAGGAAAGGATTAACATGGCCATTGAAGCACTCGAGAAACGCAAGAAGGAACTCGAAAAGGCCACTGCAGCCCTCAAAGATCGTGAGGAAGCAGCCAAGGCTCAACTCGACAAGATAGAAAACGGCATCTGCAAGATGAACGAGCAGATCAAGCAAGCGTTTCTTGATTAGATATATTTTGTCACACATTCAATAAAAAACATAAACACACCAAACTCACTCCCGTGTAGATACACCCACACATGTCCTTGCTGGACACTCTAGTACTCGACGAACACGCGTTTTCGAGTGCTTTCGATGCACTCCACAACGTGCTCATCTGTCGAACTGTCGGTGACAGCAACTCGTACGACACATTCTTCGAGAAACAGTGTAGTGAAAACAACACCGAGGCATTACGCATTAAGAAAGAGATCGAGTTCTTCGCAAAGACAGACGCTATCATTAACAAGGCACTGGCGTGGTGTGCCCTGCACGGTCACTGCAAGTTTGTGAGCATAATGCACATGCTGCATAGAATGCATACTCTCGAAGTAACCTCGCGATGCGGTTTCGGAGTCTGTGCCCTCGACGGACTGATATTCCAGAACGGAATCGAATTCATTGACACAACTTCAAACACTTCGTTCTGTGTCAACCACAAGTACGAAGCCTTCATGTATGCGTTCTGGACCGTGGCGAACATGCACAAGATTTGCACAGACCGTATCTCTCGTTTGAACACGACTGGATCGCGCGAGGCCAGCATGTCACTCAACGTCGAGAAGACGCGCGAGCTTATCCCTAAGGCCGATCGTTACAAGGATTGCTTCCTATGGGCGTACCGAATGGTCCGCGATTGTCTGCACATGTCCATACAGCAAATCCAGAAGACACACAACGTAACGTTACAGCTGTAATTGTTGTGTCAGACTTTGTCTCGCAGTGGTCATGTCAACGGCGTGGCACAGGGCGGCGCGGCTGTCTGCGTGTAGTGCCATACAGATAAGCTTCGATGTCAGAAGGTGCAGCTTCTCGCGTAGTATCCTCGTATACTCGAGCTTGTCGTCTGCGCGACTTGCGAGACGCGCCATGGCCAGTGCAATCGAAACACAGTCCTCCCGTCGACTGTCTTGTACGACAAAGCTGTGCATGGGACAATTCCGAGACAAAAGGTGCTGCATGATCTTGCAGGCTCCGAGCTGGATGTCGTCGGTCCATGCGGCGTTCGACCTCTCCGTCATGTCACTGATCTCGATCAATAACGCAAGCACGTCGCTCATGTTATATTTCATACGACACTCGATTGCCATTGCATATCTTAAGATTTTTAAGCGTCTACGACGACCTGCATAATATGCATTCCTGTTTCGATTTGACGCACACGCACTGCAAGACCCGGCAGCGCCGCCTTCATTTCACTCTCAATCAGCGCGTTTATGCCGCTTGGATTCTTCCAGTACTTGGGTAACGACTGTGCGAGACTGGTCAACTTGACAATGAAGAAATGCGCGATACGAGTCTCTGAGTCGAGACGTTCTCCTGTGAAGTCGCTTCCATAAAACTTGCCGCCTTCAAATCCTACATTCACCACTTGTCCCATATCGTTCATTAAAAACGCCAACTGCTCCTTTGTCATTGCATGTAGCGGAGTAAGTTCGTACGCAATCTGACGCATACGCCGCTCCTCTTCGGCAACAAGAGGCACAGTTAAAGTTACGCTCGTCGTCTTGTTTGATGGTTTAGGACATCCGTCCCATGCAATTGTCGACGTGCAGAAAGATACATTCGAAGGTCGTGAGTGTAGCGCATCTGCTGTCGCTCGTGCGTCCATAAGAGAAGTTACATTTTTTCGATCTGTGATCTCTCCACCAATACACTGCGCACCTCCGATCTGTGAAAAGAGATCGTAAAATTCCATACCCTTTCTCATATCCACTAAAAATACTTCATGAAGCTCCTTCCCACAAGTCGTTTCTATCTTATTCATCACCACCTCGCCAATCGCGGCACGTGCTTGTGAATGAGGTACATTCTGTAGGCAAAGATTCTGTCCACCTATCGAGATATCCAAGTTCTTCTTCCCCAGGCGTTGGTCGATGGATTTTGTCGTGTTTTCTACATCGATAGTTACATTCGGAACTGTCGTCTCATACAGGTTATTCCATTTCACCTCTACTATATTTACAGTCGATTTGTCGGCAAACTTCTTGATCGGAGTTTCACTTGCAAGCACAGTGAAGCAGTGTCCCGCGAGCGTTAAACCTTCGTACTTTTTGAGTAGCAAATCTTCATATGACTCACATATCTCACGAGTAATAATCTGTTTCTTATCCAACCCGTCAACGGCGTCTTGTTTCAGACTCGCCGCTGAAGCAAGTCCGAAACAAGCCTTGTACGAATGGCTCGTCCCGTTTACGGGCTTCGACTGCCACTTCAGTGCTTCCGATGTTAACATCAGCGACGCGCTTACGATGAAGTGAATCGCTTCCACCCTGTCATTCTCTGACTCATACATCCCGTCGACTTTGTCCGACGGAAACATGCTCTGCATAGGCAGAAAACTCTTTGTCACGAAGGGCTTAACTTGTTCGCATAGGGCGTTAGGTTTGTCTTTTAATACCTTCATAGCAATTACCGTCCAAAAAGACCCATCCTCACAGTCTCGTTTACCGTACCTCTGAGAAGCCTCGAGTTGTATCATCGATGCATTTATTTCATTCAACTTATTCTGTACTGTCAAAAGGGCTGGATTGGGTGTTGCGCTGGTCAACCGTAATAGTCTTTCCTCTTCTCTCAATAGAGCATCCTTATCCAACTTCAGTGTCCTCCAAGCTTGCTGTGTTAGTTCCCAATGCTCACTCGCAGGTCCGCATGTCATGTCCATTTTCTCTGAATCCTTTTCCACTGCGACAATAGATTTTTTGAGCCACTTGTAGTGCTCGTCGGGCAAATATTCATCCATACTAACGTTTAGTCCATCATTCACTGTATGGAGCGCATGCAGTACATCCTTAAACACCTTCTCTCGCTCTGCCACACCGGCCGAACCAACTAGCGGCTTCGTATGCGTTTGCAAGAACTGAATGAACTGTGGTGTCGTCATAAATTGTTCGCCGTGTGTCCCGATTGGCTGGTAAGACGCACACACTTCTGCCGCGGCCTGAATAGCACTGCGCGTGATTGTCACGCAGTTCTTGCGTATCATTTCCTCATTCTCGTTGAATATTTCTAACATTTTGTTGCATTGAAATGGGTCTGCCTTGCGAAAAAAACCATTTGTGTCGGCGAAGATACCCACTTCGTTGATATTGACCGGGTCATTCACATTGCCGTACAAAGAGCCCATGACTTCGTAAGTCCTCTGCTTGCGGCGCAATCGAAACCCATCGAGCTGATTCGCGACTTCGTTCCTATTCAATGTCGAAGACTTCATCGTCGCGACGGTGTCTGCGTTTGCTTCGAGCCACAACCGTGCACTTGCTCGCCACTCGTCTGATTCGATCGGTGTCATAACGAATTTCGTAATCGTCGTATCCATTTTTTCTGAGGGAACATACATGTCTCCAGCGACCTCCATCGGCTTATTTTCACATGCCGCCTCGATCAGTTTAACCGGATTAAACTGCATACACCCACACTGTCGTATCCCGTGGCCATTGCCAGCATTGGTAAAGACAGCCACATTCACTGGAAAAAATTCCTGTCTTCCTTCTAATGTCTTGTATGGTGTCATTTCTAGCAAACCTCTACTAATTTCAAACTTTCCAGTATCATTTTTTTTCGCCCTGGCTTTCGATCCTGCACCAGTCGTAATGACAAAATGTATGTTCTCAGACGTCTCTTCTAACTGTCGTTGCAACATCAATTCCACTTTCTCTGGTGTCTGCTTCTGAACATTCGGCTGTGTATTCGGCTGTGTATTCGGCTTCGTATTCGGCTTCGCATTAGGCTGTGCAGGCGCCTTGCTCGTGACGATCTCGAAACCGTCACCAACATGAAACACCTGCAACATGAACGCTGGCATCGGCACAGATACGGTCATGTGTGTTAGTGAAAAGTCATTTATACTCAGTCCATATTAAATTCACTCCAGGCGTCGACAGGTGCATACACGATTTTGTGTGCATCATTCTCATACGCTGTGATGTGACATCCGTTACGCGCACCCTTACGGACGATCGAAACCTCAACGATCTTCTTGTCAGCCGCATGCAGCTTGTCCGCGTGGTTACGAATATCGACGGTGTATCCGAGCGACAAATCCGCGGCAATACCCTTGCGGATGAATTCACGCGTCAAATGCGCAGGCAGGCTGTTCTCCTCAATCTGCATAACACAGTTTAGTTGTCCTTTGGCGTCGATGAACGAACTGATGACACTGCCGACTGCTGAACCAGAGTGCTCCGCCATCACCGGAAGGTCCCGCATTGAACCTTGCCCAACGACCCGTCGTAGCTCGTCCTGTGTTAGATATAGGCCGTTGTACCCATTCTCTTCCCCAGCAGGGTTGCATACGCCAGTGACAAGCATTTCCGTCGCTCGTATTGTCTTTTATACAGCGACACAACTTCCGTCGATTTTGCGGGGCGTGTGACACAAAAATACATACCACCCAGTCCTCGTCTTGGGCGCACGTGCGCGTCACATGCTCGTGCCACAGAACTGGACGAAGCTCAAACGAAAGCGCACGGTGCATGTTGAGCGCGACTCCGACGATGAACGAGGAGATACACTCGACTCATGCGCCATCCGCGACGCGATCGACAAAAACCTTGTCATGGCAGGCATGCCGAAACCGGAAAGCAGTGGTCACCTTGGTTGGCTACTTTCCAAAATCAGTGTCGTCAAGATGTTGGCGGGTCTTCCGGAGCAGGGTTCGTATTCTGTGCCGATCGTGACCCGCGCGTACGAAGAAAGCTACATGCGCGAGTGCAAGGACGCGTCCGAAAAACCTTGTATCTTTAACTCACAATGTGAGTGTATGAAAATCGACCGCGATAACCAGTTTGTCGGTGTGCAGTTCGAATTGCCTTGTATGCAGGCCTCAAACGGCATGTGTGTTCTCTGTCTGCGCAAGAGCACACACCTTATCTTTTACAACATAATGCGCGAAGGACATCGAGTCAAACACGTGATCCAGAAATACGGAAACATCTGCAACGTGCCCGGAGAGTACCACCACAGTGCAATGCTCATTTGTCCACCTCACGGACCGATTCACTCGATGCCTCTGCCAATCGTGGCTCACCAGCGCAATCGTTACTCCGTCGTCACCCATTTCGGTACTCGGTACATGAAACAGCATAACGTGTACATGGAGGATTTTCCGAACACCCCGTCACCTCAACTTTAACAAGACAAGATATCTTCACTGACCAAGTCTTCAAGCAAAGTGATGTGATGGGGGCAACGTTTGCAATCGACGAAACAAAATGCGACGCCACACTCGCAGCAAAAATTAAGACACTAATCCTCGCTATAAACCATCACACAGCGACACAGGCGGATCTAGACCGGTATGTCTTCGCGTATGTCTGCTCATGCACACAACATCCATTTCTCGAGACTTGTACTTGGCAGCAGCTCGTCCTCGATGCACAAGATGTCTTCGATATGCGCCGTTGCGTCGATATTGGTTACTGTATCCGCGATATTATCCTCAATAACATCCAGCATGATGTTCTCACCAAAGTCATCCAGAGTAGCCTCCCGTATCTCAAACACAATCGCCTCAACTTCCCCGCCTTCAACACGTGCAGCTACAACGGTATGCAGGACATCACAAGAATCGTATTCGGATGCTGTCTCGGTATCTTTGATACAGACGGAAAAAAGCCCCCTTGGAGCACACGTGTGTACCTTATGGTTTGTATGCATGAGCTGCTCTCGAGGGGTAGCAAGCGCGACCTGTACGTGTTCTGCACAACACATATGGCGCTCGTGCGCATCGCCGCGATCGAGTGCTTTATCGCCTTCCTCGACAAGAACATGCCGATCGAGCTCGAACACATGCCACGTTTATTTTCGGTCGACTCGACGGTCGCGTCGATGCACTTCTCTGACCTGCGGCAGGTATGCAACAACTTCCGGACAGTTAGTTTCGATGGCACTGAGCTCAACCTCAGCGAACTGAACTCAAAAGCAATCCTCATGCTCGAGCGATGCAACCGAATTTGTAGTCATAAAATACGCAGCATTGCACGCCCCGTCGAAACGCCAGTGAATCTGTCTCTCGTGTCTCAAGCAATCAACGCACCGCTGTCTAGCGACATCATCAGGCACATAATACATCCCGAGCTCGACGCCGCTCAACTCGCCACCCTGAAGGAAATTCAAAATCTCATCACGAGACAACCACTCGTGCTACAGCTGCAAGAGATTCAGATGGAATCACTAAAGCACATGTCGTCGGACAACACCGTCATGGCGGCAAAGTCGCTGTACTGCTACGTTTGCTTCGGCTGTATCGACACATTCACACAACTAGACAGCAAAATGCGCGTGCATGACGGCTCGGTCGTCTATTGCCAGAACTGCAACTCACACGAACATATTATTCGCATCAACTGCTTTCACTCCATTGTCTGTATCAAAGACACGAAGTACTTTTGGTGTCCCTTCTGCCGTGTCGTGCACAAGTGGCCCGCGTCAGGGTATGAAATGCACAAGTGCAACCTACAAGACATCCCGGAAGTTCGTGTAAAGTCCGTTTGTGTCGTCTGCCACAAAAATACAAATATAGAAACTTTTACTCTACTCGACCGAAAACTTGGTATCATGCAGACCGTCAACGTCTGTTTCAAACACAGACCATGGCCACATCAGATGCCGTACATATACGACCTTTCATCGTTTAGAGACGCGGTCGTCGCGAAGAATTCGAATAAAATTATTTACTAATCTCCTCTTGAATGCGTACTCCTGCATAAACAAATCAAAATGCACGCGCAGGCGAGAACTAGCACAAAACCTACACTTACACCGATCACAATGATGTCGGAGCTCGTAAGTCCAGTTGAATCGCTGGGTGAGGGAGAAGGGTTCGGCGTGCTTAACACACGAGATGTGCTAGGTACAGGGGAAGTAGTCGGTGTTGCTGATATAATGATAATTTCCACCGATCCACTCTCGAGTACTCGAAACTGCTTGACGTTCGGCGCGGTCTGTAATCCCGCCTCGAGTTGAGTGCTGTTGATCGCGCTTAGGCGCGTCTGGGTCACAGTAACATCGACAAGCGAAACGTCACTCGGAAAAATTATACGCACCTGCACCGCGAATCGCACTCCGTCCTGTAGGAGCATGCGCCTGCGTGTCGGGGGTAGAACCGTGACGGTTACTTCCAGGTTTTCCTTTGGCACTCCATACGCGACTGACACGGAACTAGCAACGGCATCTTGTACGTCTGTTGTCGTCGCGTTCGGAGGTATTGCAAGTGTCATCTCGAATTTTAACACAAGAAACGTGTTTGACGTTGGAATACAATTGCCCGTTGCACTCCTCGCGAACCCCTTGTCACACACACAAGGGCCACCGGATGGCCCAAGGCTGCCCACGGCACACCCACACCCTGTGTCGAGCATCACCAGCCCCTCCGGACACGATGACACACACGAGATCGAGTCGTTACTCCATACGTAACCCGACACACACGTACACTTCGCACTGCTACGATTAGCTGTCGAGTTTGCTACACATGGAAGACAGGTCGTCATACCGGCATTTGGTGCATAGGTATTCTCCTCGCATGATTGACATGGAAGACTCGAAAACATCGTATTATACTTGCCAGGCTGGCACACGACGCACATGTTTGATGAAACTAGACGACATAGAAACGCCAATACTAAAAGCAGTCGCATAGTTGTTTATATTAGTAGCGTTTATATAAAATTACCCCAAAAAAAATAGCTAGTAGTTCACTCAAATCCCACGACACAGAGGCAGTTGTCGAGGGTCACAATACCTTCATCACGCATTGACTTTACAAAGCAATACTTACAATCTCTCACAGACTTACTGTCGCTCGAACCCGCCGACGCATGTGCAACTCTCGACATTGGGACTGCCCTCGTTTGAAATTGAATTGCTGAAACACTGCTGGCACTGGCTGATCAAAGTGCTACCGGTTGAGTCCAGGTACGTGTTCACCGGGCACAGCGCGCACGGGTAGTGCCCTGTCGTGTTTTTGTACTTGCCCTGTGTGCACGCCTCACATTCGTTGCCGTCCACACCAGAGACTGTCGACGTGTACCCAACGCTGCACTTGCAGTCCTGCACTGCGACGCTGCCTGTCTGTAGAGTGATGGAATTGTCATAGCAGTCCAAACACTCCGTTTCAAGAGAGGCGCCGGTGTACGGCAGGTACGTATGCAGCGGGCAGTTGGAGCACTCACTCGACCCGTTGTATGGCTTGAATTTGCCTGTCACACACTCCTCGCACGTCCCGCCGTCGGGCCCGGTGTACCCCGGGTTGCACTTGCAGTCGGTGAGAAATGAACTCGCGATTTCGGCAGTGGCGTGTGGCGGACACGCGTCGCACTGCGCGTACCCCTCGCCCGAGAAGCCACTCATGCACTTCAGGCATACCTCGCCCGTCTTTGCGCCAATTGCCGTCGAGTACAGACCGGCGGCACACTTCGAGCACGCCGTCGCGTTCAGTTGGGTGTTGTACGTGCCGTTGCCGCAAGTTCTGCAGTACACAGTCGGCTTGCCAAAGTTCTCGGTGAAAAAACCAGAATTACAATGACAGTCCGTGAGCACCGTGCTGCCCGCCCACGAGAGCGAGTTCGCCTGGCATGCATTGCACACGCCGTCAGACGTTGCCGCAAAAACACCCGAGTACGTACCATTCGGACACAGATCGCAGTCCTGTGGCCCCTTGAGAGGCTTGAACTTGCCGGCGTAGCACTCGGAGCACGTGCTGCCGTTCGCGCCAAAGTACCCAGACTTGCACTGGCAATCGGTGAGCTCGTCGCTCGCCTGCAGCGACAGCGAGAAGTCCGGGCAACCGAGACAGTCTGCAATGGCAGTCCGGGCCAGCGCGGGCTGATACGTGTCGGTCGGGCACAACGAGCACGTAGCGTCGCCGACAGACGGCTTGAACGCACCCCGCGGGCACGCTATGCACGTGCTGCCGTTTGAGCCCGAGTAACCCATGTTGCACTTGCAGTCCGTCTGCAGCGCGCTGCCCGCGAGGGACTGCGACGGGCCGGTCGTGACGGACAGACACGTCGTGCAGCTCGCGTCCGTCTTCGCCACTGCCGTCGAAAATGTGTTAACTAGACAGTTGGTGCACGCCACTGCCCCGACCACCGTCTTGTACTTCCCGGCGACGCATCCAGTGCACAAAACTCCATCGCTTCCCGTATACCCGGCGTTGCACTTGCAGTTCGTGATCGCGCCACTCGCGACGGCAGACTGCATGTACAGAGGACAGCCCACACAGGTATTGCTTGTCGCCGCGACCACCGTCGAGTACGTGTCCTCCACGCAATTCGTGCACGTGGCCGAGCCGTTGGTGGGTTTGTACGTTCCGGCAACACAGGCCACACACGGCACATTTTTTGCTGGGACTGAACCAGGCACTTCCATTTCTATAATTTGCATGTAATTACCACTGTGTGTACCCTGTCGGATAAAAATATATGTACCACGACCGACACAATCAATATTTTTCCATTCATTTTGACCGCCATCAGAAAAAATTTTGTTAGTAGCACAGATTGAATTTGATTCCATTGAGATGCCAGATCCGATTAAAATATCAAAATTTCGTGGAGCCCAACCATCCCATCTGACATATATCCTTACACTCGTTACTTCAACTTCTTGTCCAAAATTAATCATAATGTATGGTCGTTCATTTGACTGCCCGAACGGACAATCCGAGCCTGATGCACAAGTATTTCCCAATGCAGTGTAAATGCTATCGGTGTTGTCGTCAATTGCGTTTTCACAGTACCTTCCATACTGCAAAAGTATTGGAGAAGTCTGACAAGTGCACTTCTGATTCCCATTCACTCCACACGAAGATGTTAAGTCTGTGAATGATACGGGTGGAATGTAAGGAAGTATCGATGACCCACCCGGGCCCGTGTACCCCATGTTACAGATGCACGCGGCCTTGGCGCTGCTGCCGGTGGGCGCCTGACTGGACGTCGGGCACGCCAGGCATGCCGCCCCAGACGTTGCTGCAGTGGTTGTCAGGTACCTATCCTGAGGACACAAAGTGCACGTGGCGTCGCCGGTGGTCGGCTTGTACTTGCCCGCGTCGCACGCAAAGCAATGAGTACCGTCGTTTCCCGTGAACCCGGCATTGCACCGGCAATCCGCGAGCTCGTCCTTGCCCGTGCCGTTGGTCATCTGATTGGCACCGCAGTTAGTACACGTCGCCGTCGTCAGCGCAACGGCCCCGGAGTACTTGCCGAAATCACAGTCCGTGCACGCCTGCGACCCCGTGGCGGTCTTGTACTTGCCCTGCACACACGCGTCACACGCAAGCCCGTCGCCGCTCGGGCTGGTATACCCGAGATTGCACTTGCACGCCGTGAGCACGCCGCTGCCCGATGCCGACACCGTGTTCGCCGGACAGTTCTGACACGTCGTGTTCGAAGTCGCCGCGGTGGCAGTCGAGTACTTGTGGACCGCACAGTTGGTGCACTGAGAGGGACCGGGAAGTGGTTTGTACGTACCTGCGAGACAATTCGAACACTGATCAAGATACCCGAACGGTACAACCTCTGCAACCATCAGGTGTCCTACCGATTTCGGTGGGTCATTAAACTTGTATATGTACAAGTAACGACCTTTGTATATCTTGTCACAAGTTACCGTTACCCATTTTTTTTCCAGACCATTAACAGGTAGTCCTCGATCGAAGTCTGATTTGCACACGTTGTTCCCGACCGAATTCCAGGATGTACCGTCTCCGATCGCAAAATTCCACCAGTTAGATTCCGGACTGTTCCATGCCAGAAGTACGTAAACTCCCAGAAGCCAACTTTGTTTTTCGAGGTCTATTCTGTACCAGTTTGGATTGCCGTTTTCGCCGGGATAAACACTAGCCACGTATTTTGTGTCTTCGACACCATCATTTATGTATGTAATAGATGCCCCGCTGAATCCCCATTGCTGCATCCACGCACTTGTTGGTGCAGTCGATGAAGTGACAGGACACGATTCTGTCCCGAAAACACCACACGATCTCGCCAGATTACTGTAATTTTGGAAATATCCCGGCGTACATATGCACGAATCCGGGTTGCTATTACCAGTCTGCAACGTCATTGTATTCACTTCACAACTGGTACAGCTGTGATTGCCCGTCGTCGTCTTGTACGTATCGAGTGCACACTGCTGACAAACGCCACCATTCGGCCCGGTGTACCCTTGCACGCACGCGCAGTCCGTGATCTCGTCGCTCTGCAGCGGCGAGTCCTGGTTCGCGGGGCACGCGGTGCACGAGGCTTGTCCCGCCACCGCCGCGTACGTGCCCGTCTGGCACGGCGTGCACGGACCGCCCAGCGGTCCATAAAACCCGGGATTACACTTGCAATCGGTGATTTGTGACGATCCCTGTAGCGCTTGTGAGTTCGCCGGACACGCCATACAGTCATTATAATTATCCGCACCACTGTAGTCCACATATGTATTTGTTGGACACGCCAAACACGCGTTGTTTGCAATCTCACTCTTGTACTTTCCCGGCAAACAGAAAACACAATTATACGCTCTCGCATCGACGATGAGCGCTGCTAATACGATCGACATAACACACAAGCGTATCATACACAATAGAATGTTATCATTTATACTGTATTTTACTAGGTCGTCATTTAAACATTTAGTCCGTATCCGGCCGAGCACACACAAAACGCGCTAGAGTTACTACCCTCTGGTGACGAGGAAAATTCGCCACAACTCGAGCACAAACTGTCTGTCTTTGCCGTCGCGCTCGAGTACGTGTTCTGAGGGCAATTCATGCACGGATCGCTCGGCAGCGCAGCAGTCGTCCTGAACTTGCCGGGTCCACAAGCAGTGCATCTGTCCGTGGCAACTGTGATGATGCCTGCATATCCGGCAACACAAGTGCACTGTGTTACGATGCTGCTGCCAGCAGCCGACGATGAGTTCACAGGGCATGTAGAGCAGTTCGATGCGCTCGTCGCACCTACAAGTCCAGAGTACCTCCCCTCTCCGCACGGCGTACACGCTTGAGGTCCACGGTCCGCTTTCCATGATCCCGGATTGCAAGGACTGCAAGAGCCACCGTTGACACCAGTGTTTTGCGCCCAAAAACCAGCATTACACGTGCAGTTTTGTATGACCCCGCTGCCTGTCGGCGACCACGAGTTCGATGGACACGTCTCGCACTGACTCTGATTCACCCAAGAGTACGTTCCTTCAGCACACGTGAGACAGGCAGAATTGGATGTACTACCCGACGCCGCGGCATATTTCCCTGCATCACATAATGAGCACGCCGCCGAGCCTTGTGCTGCGAACTTCCCGGGCACACACTGCAAGCATGTCGCGTTCGGCAGGTTCATGTCCTGTGTCCAGTACCCCGCGTTGCACTTGCAGTCGTCCGCCGTGTCGCTGCCTTCCAAGGACGACGAAAAAGCCCTGCATTGTGTGCAGTTCGCGATACTTGTTGCTGCTAAGGCTCCAGAGAAAGTCGAGAACGGACAATTCACACACGGCCCTGTGTTCGTCCCGTTCTTGTACGTGCCCACTCCACACTGTAAGCATGGCCCTCCGGCCGCCCCAGAGTAACCTGCTACACACAGACAACTTGTAGCCAAAGTGCTGCCTTCTGGCGAAAAACTATTTCCAACACAATCGGTACAAACAGCAGGGCCACTTACAGACTTCCACTTCCCAGCCGAACAAGCGGTACAAATTCCGCCGTTTGGACCGGTGTATCCAGCGATACATGAACAGTTTGTGATATCCGTGCTCGCGACGGGTGAGGTGCTATTTGCCGGACACTGCACAGCGGCACCAGTGCCTGGTGAATTTTTGTACCATCCAGCTGGACTTGGCAAGCAAGAGCCGGGAAGCCCTGTAAATCCAGCGTTGCACTGACAGTCGCTTGATAACGTTCTTCCTGTCGATACTGTAGCGCTATTCACAGGACAATCAGTACAAGAAGCGTCGCCGGAGAAGGACTTGTATTTTCCAGTGGCGCACGCACTACACGTCGAACCTGTTTTCGTATACCCGGCATTGCAAAGGCAACTATTGACGCTAGAGCTACCATTCATTGACGCGGAGTTTGACATACAATTCACACAGAAATCCACAGACACAGCCCCAGACGATTCAAGGTATGTATTCGCAGGACAGTTTACACATGGTGTGTTCGCATTTGTACTCTTATACGTTCCTGGTAAGCAAGCGAAACATTGTGACTGTGCATCAACGGCACATTGACCAAGCATCCAAATCACAAGCCCAAGCATTAGCATGAGCTCTGCTAATGATTTCTTTTATATCATAAAACGCATTCGTTACATATGAGCTCTCGTACATCGTATAGAACCATCTGCGAGCATTATCGGTGGACACAACCTCGGTCCGACCGTCGTGTTTGTGAATTCAGAGTTGTATCGATCAAAAGCAAAGCGACACTCGCTCAGGAATATCATCCCACTTTCCGTACACACAGGAACGCCAAGCCTTGACTCGCTTCTTGTCTTGCGGAAATCCGCGTCACGGTCGTCAAACATTTGATTGGTCTTGTTCGTTTCGTATAAAGGATCGATTGCCCGACTGTATGTCTGACAACACGAACGCTCCTAACGTCTACGGTCCAGCTGCCCCACTGATCTCGAAGGGCGCAATTGCACACGTGTCCCCGTACCGGAACCCCACCCATATGACAACGAAGGATTTCCCACGCGACTTCAAGGGTAGATTCTCAGGCTACTAGACTCAGCATTCGCTTTCAGTCTGTCTCCGACCGTCTCCGGGGACGACAACAGTCCCTACCCCGCCATCCATACCCGACTCGATGTCTCTGTCGATTTCTACCTCTTTCTGTTCGAACCACGCAAAACGCGGTATCGACTGTAGCACAAGTGAAATATAGTTCATATACACGTACTTTATTTCTTTTATATACTTGTTGAATACAGCCTCTGAAAGCAAGGCTCTGACTACGTAGACAGAGGCACACTAAGCGCGACCTCCGTGGTCAACTCACTCTTTTCTAGCTGCACACGAACATCTTTCTCTGGTGGCAAGGTCATATCAGGTGAATTTACTGTCATCGTCAAAGGTTCAGGTACACTCAACTCTAATTTCTTTCCACTGACATCACCGACATCAATCGCGTTCATGTGCAGTGGTATACTCGTCTGTGTGCGATAACCACCAACGTCACCAGAATAATTGTCCGAATCTAGTAGCATCGCCATTTCGGCCTCCCAGTCGAAGTCGTCGACGCTGTCGAAACTATTCGCGAGCGAACTTTGGATACTCGAAACTTCCCCGTGTGTTTCTTCAAGATCCAGCATCACCCGGTCAACAGATTCCAACGCCTTGTCCAGTCCCATGCCCTTCAGAGCATGTGATGTTTGCTGCATCGAGTGCAGCACGTGCTGGTTCAATTCGCTATTGTCGAGCGTGTCCATATGGCTTTCGAGTGCCTGTTTCTTCTTCCCTAGTGTCGATAGTTTCATTCGAATTTTTCGGCATTGCAGAAGCAGTGACTTCAGGACATCGACGTCCAGTCGCTTCGTTTTCGCGCCAGATTGTATCTTTTTTATTCTCAACACGAGCTGCGTCAGTTCGTCCTTAGCCTCTTGTTCGGCATCCTCAATCTCGTCAAGTGTAGCACGCAGACATAACTTTGCGTGCCGTGTCGAGTCCAGCGGTCGCGGGCCTCGCAAGGCCCCCATCATACCCATCCAAAAAGTCGCAGCAGATGTTTGGAGACCCACACAACTCTTTCCCATGTAAGCGCTTATGCGTCTTTATATATGACTTGCACGTCTTTTGTACTTTCGAGGTCATGCACAAGCCGACGCACCTCGTCGATCGAGTTCGCTATAAACGAGTCTGACCATGCCTGTAGACAGACATCCCCAGAAGACGTCAACTTGCGACGCGTGTCCGTCACTGTCTCAAACGTCAAAAGCTGCTCTAACATGAACTTGGCCCGGGCAAGCTCGCGTGTCTCCGTGGCTGTCTGATGCAAAGACAAATCCAATGCTTGCCAGTCGACGGTTGATTCCGAGTACCCATTTCCCGTCACAAACATCGCGCGCAACTCCGTTGACTTCAGACGCGCTCCAAACTGCGGGAAAAGCAGCATGTTCGGGCACATCATCTTTTCCTGTGGCAGTGTAGGGTCCAGCCAGCTCGCCAAATGCGCGTTGTGCGAAAAGTCGCTCGTCAACCAAGGCATGCGGAACGGCGTGCTGACGAGTAGGACGTGGCTACATCGCGAAAGTCTCGCACACGCAGCGGTGTACTTTTTCGTGTATCTATCATAATGCACGCTTTCAGACTCGACTGTCGGTGCAACATTTGCCTTGTTCAAGACACTCAAGTCACGTGGCTTGATGTGAAAATCTATATCGAGAAGCACAGCCATTTTTTTCGGTCCGTCGTAGTCCTCAATGTGCTGCAAACATTCGTCCAGCGATGTGTTGTGGTACGTGACTTTCAGATTCGTCTGTAGTTCCGTGCTCACAGGACATCGTTTGCGTGTGTGAACTTCAAATTCGACATTAGGACAGAGACCGGACAGAACAGGCACTTGTCCTTGTAATGCCGCACCGAACCACACAATGCGCATATTTTCTTGCTCTAGGTCTGGAAACCGGACGTGCAACTCGTTAATAACATGCAGTCCAACTGCAAACATTTTCCTGTTAGGCTCGCTCACGGTGGTTAACAGGCTCGGTGACATTCGACTGTCTTGAACATCGTATATACACACCTCAATAGTTGTTGCAAATCGACTCGCATGGAAAAAACATTCACATCTAGTGATCTCACGTGCCTAAACCGACACACCAATGAAGAAAGTTACCAATCAATTACCAGTCGAGCTCAAGCACATTCTCAACACAATCGGAGTCACAGACACAGATGCAACAACTGTCGAGCAGCGATTGAAAGACCGCGCAGCAACGCAGGTGCAAGACTACATCGAAGTCATGTATCACAAGATCTCGCAATTCCACGGGGCGGAAATTAGCTCCGACGTGCACGACACCATGCAAATATTGCAAAAACACGGACGCCCGAGGCTCTAATAGTTCCATGGGATGTAATTTCAACATAACAGATAGATTACGACGAAATTGTATTTAAGAACGAGAGATCCAGAATGAGATGAGCAGTCAAACGTCATTCAGTGATGTTGAGGATGAAGAAAACAATATCAGTGAAGAACTCGTGTTAATGTACGAAACGGTCTGTTCGAAATTGAAGTCGTCGAATTTTGAGCCTGTTATCGACCTCTACACCTTGTATGCTTTCGTGTCGTACTTTCTATCCAAGCATATAATTCAAAATAGAAATTTCAAAACCAACAAGACCAACACAACCAGACTCCACGATGCACTGAAAAATATCGAATCCGATGAACTTGCGTCTGTGTTTTTTGAAAGTGACAAAGTATTCAACGAACAAATAAAATTGACAAGGGCCATGGACACCGTTGGTTTCACGGATTTTCAAAAAAAATTATTGAACCGGAAAATGAAAGTGCTATTTCAAAGAAGGAGTGTGATAACTGATCGTTCTAGTTTTTCACAAGAAGAAGACAAAAATACTTTTTCGTCCGAAGAGGAAGTATAACTTCCAAGTATCTAGAGAAGTTAAAATGACACCAAAAAAAGACAAAGTGATGCAAAGCTCAAATGGTAATACGAGTCGACAACCCGGTTGTCATGAGTACAGACCATCAGACACAACACCCCGTTGCACAGCACAAGCAGCGTCAGCGCGTTCGCTGCCAACGACCTGCCGTTTACAGAGCGACTAGCGTGGAATCCGGCACACAACAGCAGGGCGCAAAACACGACGACGGAGGCCTTCTCTGTGTCGTACGGGTACGCAAACAGCATGACCGTCGCATAAAGAGCCAGACTCGGCCAAACGGCATGTTTCCTTTCCGGAGAACACACACCCACATAAATACGCAGCGGCAGGAACGCAGACAGGAAAAATTGTAGGAGTGCTGCTTGTGGTCCCCAGTCCGTCGTCTCGCGACGCAGTGCATACACGAAAGTCATAACACCAGCCGCGCACGCCGGAAACAGGCGGTTCAAGGTCCAGTGTCCTGTGCCTGCCTGGCAGTCCTGAGCGACCAACTCTTCCCTACTTATCTCGTGGTCATACTTGCTTGAAAAATCACGTAGGCTTATATGCTTGCCGTGGAGCGGTGCATCGAACGCATGCATAGGCCATCCGAGCACACATCGTTTAATGAATAATCTTGACTCATGCATATTATTTCTCGTGTGATGTGATCGTACTAAATTTGTCATTTCCAGTGAAGGTTTATTTAAGCACTACCGCTCCACACCATGAGCAGAACCACCCTGGAGAGTCTCTTGGAGATGCTTGATAATAATAAAACACCAGAAATAGACAAGATAACCTCGATAAACCAAATCGAATCCGAGCAAAACAAAGTAACACAGAAACTCGAGAAAGTCGACGAACAAGTGCTCGCCGTGTTTGCGTCGCTAGAACGACTTCATGAAAACGTGAACCAGCTTAGTACACGTACACACGGGACCACAGCTTCGATTGAGAGACTGTATGAAAAAGTACTCGAGCTCAGTACCCGCACAAACAATACCGCGGCGTCGCTCGAGCAGTGGCAGCAACGAGTCTACGAGCTCAACACACGAGCTCACGAGACTGTGACACAGGTTCTCGAGTCGCCACCAAAGTCTGATACAGAACCCGATTCGGAGCGCGAGCCGCATGTAGAGCCAGACCCTGTGCCGGAGTCTACACCAAATCCTGTACCTGAAATCTCCTGTCCTGTAGACACACAGTCAAACACACAAGCAAATGAAAATGACCGTAACCACCTCTCGGGTTGCATGATGCCCTCGGATAACATGAACGACTTATTGCTCATGAAGTCACATGACGTTTCAGCCGTGCAAGCGTCGCCCGTCGAGATAGTTAGCTCGACTGCTAATCTACTAAATTCTACTGGAATCGACACTACCATAAAACCACATGTCGTGGATATGCACCCTACAGAGCTCACAGACAACATAGGTGAATCGTATATTATTCGGATCCGCGACGAGGCGGAGCTGGTAGAACAAGCAGAGTAGGAACTCGTTGGATTTTTATATAAACCAATATTTACCTACTCCACAACACCTGCCGGGAGTTTTATAACATCTCCTCCGAATTCCGACTCGCCTACAATAAGCCCATTTACGAGTGATTGTAGTTGTCTTGTAGACTACGACATCCTCTAAAAAAAACTTTCGATACATATATAAACCACAATCGTTAATCCAGCAAAATGTCTTTGCATCTACACCTTCTCACAATAGAGGTGCTGGTGCTCTTCGTCATTGGTGTCCACACACAGTGTGGTCCTGGGTTCGCGGGACCCGACAGCAGTTCCTGTATAGTTTGCCCTGTAGGAACCTACAAAGGATTAGCAATCGAACCACTTCAACTGATTTTAAAAGAGAGAGCACCATTTCTCTACACGTCAGCAGAGAATTGGGATCCAGTATCAACTCGATTTACGGACCTGAGTGGCAATGGACTTCATGGTGCGGGTTCTAGTACGGTTACTGTCGGAAGTGTAACAGGAAATGGTGCAGGTCGATCCATTCCTTTTGCCGGTGGACCGACATCATCTCTGATACGTTGGCCCGCAGGATCAATACCATCGACGTTTACGATCTGCAGTATTACAAGATATTCTGGTGCAACTCGTTCAAAAATTTTGGCATGTCTCAGTAATCAATGGTTACATGGACATTCAGGTACTTTTGCAGGAGCAATCAATTATTTAACTACTGGAACGACCCTCCTTTCTCAATCTGTCAGTCCAAACACCAACTGGGTAATAGCGTGTGGTAGAAACACCGCTTCAGGACCGGGCATTATCGTCAATGGTGTAATAAGATCAACAGCTGGAGGAGGAACTGGAAATTGTCAGCTTTCTATTGAAGGAACACAAGTTGCTGACAGAAGTGACTGGCAGTTGTCGAAGCTTTACATCTGGAATACTCATCTGTCGGATACACAGTTCTTGAATGCTTCAGAATTATTGAACAGATGGGTATTGGGAACACAAATACCCACCTGTGAAAATTGTCCTGCTAATTCATACAATTTCGAAATCGGTCGTAACAACATCACCGACTGTCTCTGCAACATCGGGTACACGGGTCCGAACGGAGGACCTTGTACACTTTGTCCACTTGGGACGTACAAAAATACATCGGGAAATCAGACATGCACCGCATGCCCTGCTAACTCCGATTCAAAGATTGGAAGCATCGTGATTGGTAATTGCACTTGCAATGCTGGGTTTCTCGGTCAAAGTGCGACTGGTTGCATTACATGCCCAGAAAACACGTATGCGCTACAAGGATCGCCGAACTGTAGCACGTGTCCCGCCAGACACGTATCGGTTGCCGGCAGTATTGACGTGTCTACCTGTTGTCTTGAAAATACGACTGCAGTCAAAAATAATTACCACAGTTTGAGTCTAAATGGCAAAAATGCCTTGAGTGTGTATTACGCAGTGAAAGTCGAACCAACGCCAACGTTGGGGTTTCGGAGTATGACGTCTACTGCGATTAAATACTGGGGTTCCTCGAATAATATTGCAGGTCCGGTACCAAGTACCATCGCACCTACATATGTACCTTCCGGTGGATACAACAACAAAGCTTATATCTCGTTTCGTAGCACTCCTAAGGTTCAAGTCATGGACGCACATGAAATTCCCATAGATTGGGAATATGGTTTGACACTTGTGTTCGTGGTACGTTTTGTGAGCTTTCCTGCTTCAACAGGTTATATGTCAGGTAGTGCGGGCTTTTTTGGTATGAAGTTTCATGACCAGCAAAGTTGGTTACAAATTACTTTGGCGAAAACACCCTACCGTGTTTGTATTGGAATTGGTGGTGGTGGTAATCCAACTGCCTATTCGTTATGCAGTAGCACCGTTCCGTTCAATGAGTGGTTGAGAGTGACATTTACATATAGTGGTCATGTAACAAAGTTAAGTTCAATGCGTATCACATATTTAAACTCAGTTGGTACAGAAGTTGTAGTCTATAATGGTCAGAACGTCTTCGTTGCCTGGGGACTCGAAAAATCACCAACAAGACAAACGGTACTCAACGCTTGGAACACATTAACAACTACACAACCAAGTTATTATGTGCTGGGCTACAGTGCAGAGGCCGTATGTTTTCCAGATGGTTATTTTCAATTTTACATCAGAGACTTTATAGACTGGGGCAGATGTCCAAGTCCGGAGTTTGATCTAGCTGGGTTCTACTTGTATCCAACAGTATTATCAAACCAAGATATTTCTTTGATCATGGAGGCCATCGGTAATGCTTCAAACATAGCATTTGATACGACAGACTGTCGGTGCAACCCGGGGTTCGGTGGTAGTTCTCGCAGTAATTGTGTAAGTTGTACGACTGGCAAATATAAACAAGGCATTGTCAGCGAAACGTGTTTGAATTGTCCTCACAGCACGTACTCTACAACAACACAGGCAACGGACATAAGTACATGCACAGCATGTCCGGAAAATACCGGAGCGTCATGCAGTGGATGCAACGCGCCGACGGCTTGTACTTGCAACGCAAGGTTTTACGGTCCGAATGGAGGTCCTTGTTTGTCGTGCCCCTCCAACTCCGG
>Ga0209033_1000018_pt1 | contig 66376 bp, 67 predicted proteins | sample LauGreFa1BDMLBDN_2_FD_188218 | JGI IMG/M metagenome (GOLD analysis project Ga0209033, IMG submission 188218) | Freshwater lake microbial communities from Lake Michigan, USA - Fa13.BD.MLB.DN (SPAdes) (version 2) | ecosystem: Environmental > Aquatic > Freshwater > Lake | place: Lake Michigan, USA...
CATCAAGCCCATGGTGACCGACAGGCCCACTGAGATCACATAAAGAATCATCCCATAAGCCACGCCGTGAAAGGCAACGCTGACCAGGGATGAGAGAAAGGCTTCCATAAAGTAAAAACAAACGCCAGCTCACCGCTCAAAGCGGTGCTGGCGAATGGGTATCACTTCTTCTTATCGGCTTCTTTCATCGGGTCTTTGAGGCCGGTGCTGATGGTTTCCAGCTCGACGTTGGCCAATCTGCCGCCCACTTTACGCACCTCACGCAGGTACTCGGGGTTGATCACGTCACGGGTTTCGGGATCGATGGAGACCATGCCACGTGGGCTGTTGGGGTTGCGCCATTTTTTCAGCGCTTCCATGGTTTTGTCGGGGTCGACCTTGCCACCTTGCTCACGAATGGCATGGAAAATCGCGTCCATGCCGTCCCAAGCACCCACGGCTATGAAGCTGGGGTTGAGGTTTTCGCCATATTCCTTTTTGTAGGCGGCCACGAAAGCTTTGTTGGCCGGGCGCTCTGCATTGGCAGAGTAATGGTGAACCGTGGTCACACCCAAGGCCACATCACCCATGTTGGGCAGTTCGTCATCGGTCACGATGTCGCCCGTGCCGATGTACTTGATGCCCGCTTTGGCCAGATCTAGGTCGGCATAGGCTTTCATCATGCCAGTGGCTGCTTTGCCCGCAGGGTTGAAGCCAAACACCACTTCTGGCTTGGCATCTTTGATCCGCTGCATGAAGGGCACAAAGTCGGGGTTGGCCAAAGGCACGCGCAAGCTGCCAACAATTTCGCCGCCACCTTCTTTGAAGCCCTTGATGAAGCCTTCCTCGGCTTCGTGGCCGGGGGCGAAATCACTGACCGCGGTATAGGCGCGCTTGTATTTTTTGGCCGCCCACTGTCCAAGGGGATATGCCGATTGCCACAGGGTGAAGGACACCCGGGCCATGTAGGGGGCGTTGTTCATGATGCGCGCACCCGCCGCGTTCATGCTCACAAAGGGCACTTTGGCTTCGGTGGTCAGGGGCGCGATGGCGGCCATGTTGGGGGTCCAGACCACGCCGGTGAGGAATTGAACCTTGTCGCGCACAATCAACTCTTGGGCCACGCGCTTGGCCACATCCGGGTTGGGGCCGGTGTCGTCACGGGTGATCAGCTCGATCTTGACGCCCGGGGGCAACTTGTCGCCATTGAGCTTCATATAGAGCTTGACGCCTTTGTCCAACTGGTCGCCTTGGGCAGCTGCGGCGCCGCTGTAAGAGCTGATGAAACCAATTTTGATGGTTTGTGACATGGCAGGTGTGGCAACGCTGAGCAGCGTGGCCACCAAACCGGCGCAAATGGACGCATTGAATTTCATGGTGTCTCCTAAAGCAATCGATGGAACGACCCACAGGTCATTGCAAATGGGCGGTGTAGTCTATCAAACTTCCACTTTTGGAAATCAAAAAACAGCTTGGATAGCCTCGGGCAAACCCTTGCGCCGGCTTGAATTTCCACGTCCGGCTTTTCGCCAAACAAGGTGAAGTGTCAAACCCGATCTAAATCAGTGGCGTTGCGCCGCTTGAGTTGATGTGCAAAAAACAGCACCACCCCCACCAAGCACGCATCGGCCACGGCCATCACTTGGGCTGAGCCCAGCCGGTCGACCCAGTGGGTCACGGTGCTCACGCCGATCGACTGACCCAAAAACAAGCCGCTGGCAAACAAGGTGACTGCGGTGCCACGGGCCTGGGGCGCCATTTGGGTGGCTTTGGCTTGCAAGGTGTTGTGGAACATGGCAAAGCCGTAGCCGGTGAAAAAACAAGCCGGAACGGCCAAGGCCCACCAGGGTGAAAAAGCAATCACCCCAAACGACAAAACCAACAGTGCCCCACCCGTGCGGGCCATGTTCACCTCGCCCAAGCGCTGAATGGTGGGCCTGGCCGTTGCCATGAAAAGCACCCCACCCAAACCAAACAAGGCGCTGGTACCGCCCGCCATGCTCAGGGACAGGCCATGGGTGTGGTGCAAATGGGCGGCCGTGATGGTGAGCAAGCCAAAAACAGTCGCGCCTTCGAGCAAAGCGATCAACAGTACTTTGCGTGCCCAGGTGGTGCGAAAAACCTCAGCGGTTTGTTGCACAAAGCTGGCACCCGCCGGTGGGGGTGGACTGGCAGCAGCGACTTGCTTTTCTTCGCGCCACAGCAGCACCGCCACACAGGCAAACAGCGCAGATATGGCCACAAAAGCCCAGCGCCAGCTCAGGTTGTCGGTGATCAAGCCGCCCAGCCACTGACCCGCCGTGATGCCCAACATGGTGCCCAGGCCCACCCGGGCCAGGGTTTCTTGCCGTTGTGCATAGGGCACTTGGTCGCCCACCCAGGCCAAGGCCAGCGGCACGATGGCCGCCGAGGACACCGCAGTCAGGATACGGGCCACGACCAATTGATCCAGATCTTGGCTCATGGCGGACAAGACTGCGCCAACGCTGCAGCCCAAGGTGGTGATCATCACCACGCGGTATTTGCCCCAGCGGTCCCCCAGCGGGCCGTAAATCAATTGCATCAACCCGTGGGTCACGGCGTAAAAAGAAATCACATGGCCCACCATGGACAAAGGCGCATCGAAGACCCGGGATAAATCTGGCAGCATGGCATCACACATGCGCTGCACAGCCATGCTGGAAAAGGTCGCCAGGGACAGCAAAAAGATGGCGCGCTTTTGGGCCGCAGTGGGCCCCGTGGGGGAGGGTGTGGGATGGGTCAAAACAAGCGCACTGTAATCGGCTGGGGCTCAGAGCGCAGTCACCCCAGGGGCCTGTCACATGTGTCGTGCTTCAAAAAAAGAAAATTTCGCTCAAGTTGGTGGGTTTGGTGTCGATTCCAACCTGCATCCAAAAAACAAGCCATGATCATCGAGCGCGTCAACCTGCAGCACATCAAACAGCAGGACCATGTCAGTACCCTCCAAGCCTTGGAGGTGGGCGAGAGCATTTATTGCGACGATGCGCGCAAAGCCCAAAGCATCCGGGTGCTCAGTTATTACTTGGTGCGCTCCAGAAAATTAGATCGAAAGTTCGTTTTTCGCAAAATGGACCGGGGTTGGCGCATCATCCGGGTCATCTGAGGCCGCTCATCAACTGGTGACACTCTGCAGCAGATAGGCCACCATTTCTTTGGTGATGGTGTTGGACTGCACCAAGACGGCAGCCGCCGCTTCTTGGCGGATTTGATAGGTGGCCAAATTGGTGGTCTCTGCCGCCACATCTGCGTCCATCACATTGCCATAGGCGCTGGTCAAAGACAAGATCATGTTGTCAGACAGCGTTTCCCGGTAATCCATGAGTTTTTCGTGCGAACCGACCAGGGATTGGTAGTTGCCAATGGTGACCAGCGCCGTGTCGATGGTGTCAATGGCCGCGCTGGCACTGGTGGAAATGTCCAGCGCTGACAGGCCCAAGGCAGCGGCTGTGGCCGATGAAAAACTCAGGCTGCGGCTGTCTCCTGCTGCGATGCCCACCTGTACCGATACCGACGTGGTGGAGCCATCCATTAAAGATGAGCCATTGAGTGTGGTGTAGGTTGCCACATCGGTGATGTCGCTGCGGTAGTTGTCAAAACTGGTTTGGTAGCCGCTCAAGATGGTTGCATCGGTGGCACTGGCGGCGGCCACGGCCAAGGTGCGCATCTCGGTCAGGTAGCTGGCAATGGTGGTCAGCGACGCATCCACCTTTTGGATGGCCGCGATCCCGCTGTGGATGTTGTCCAAGGTGCGGCTGTAGGAACTCAGCTCTGCACTCAAGGTGGTGGCCATCATCATTCCCGACGGGTCATCGGAAGATCGGTTGATGCGGTAAGTGGTGCTGATGCGCTCGCTGGCCGTGGTGGCCGCGGCCGACCACTTATTGGCGGCATTGGCCGAATACAAAGCCGCCATGTTGGTGCTGGAGATCATGGAAATTCCTTTCGCAAAGCCAAGATTTGCGCGAAGCTTCCCAGAAATTGAGCGCTCAAAACACGGGTTCGAAAAACTTTAGCCCGTTTTACTTTTTTTACCCCCATTTACACTTATTACACATGCATTCGCTCAAGTTTTGTGTTTTGCTGTAAAAGTTTCCCACAATTAACCCTTTGTGGGTATAAAAATGGTTTGATTTTGAGGGCCTTGGCGTCAGGGCAACGTGACCGCTCCATTTTTAGTACTGGGTCAAAACGCCCTGGCGTGCACCATATGCGTGCGTTGACTGATTTGGGGTCCAAAGGTTGGGCCGAAAAGGATGCAGCACAATGAACCAGATTCATTACAAAAGCGCTGGAACACAACAGCCATTCACACCATGCGGTATTGTTACTTTGTGTATTTTGAGTTTGATAGTGTCCACGCGGATTCATCCGGCCAGGTGCCTGTGGCCTTGGGTCAAGCCTTGGTCCGTTTGAAGGGTTTGACCCAGGCCTTGGTCCACACGCCCTTGCCAGCCGATACGCCCCATGCCTTTGCGGACGATCCAAATCGGCCCGATTTGGCCTGGCAGTTGTATGCCGATCAGCCCGAAGCCATGGAGGCGTGGTTGGCCCCAGATGGCGCCTTGAACCTGGCGCTGCCTGGGTTGCTGGCTCAGATGGGCACAGGGGGGCAGGTGGTGCAGCAGCAGATCATGCTCAACCGCCATTTCCCCACAGCCCAAAAGGCGGGGGTAGATTCGGCCACCTACTTGGTCCATTACCCCGGGCAAGCCCAAGACATGAATGCCTGGAACACGCATTACCTCAACCACCACCCGGACATCATGCAAACCTTTCCCGGTATTCAGGGCATTGAGATTTACACCCGCTTGGATTGGGTCGGTGGTTTGCCAGGGCCGAGGGTGGACTTCATGCAGCGCAACAAAGTGGTCTTTGCCGATGCAAAGGCTTTGAGTGCAGCTTTGCTCTCACCGGTGATCCATGACATGCGGGCAGACTTCCACCGCTTTCCCCCGTTCAGTGGCGGCAATGTGCACCACCCGATGGCCACCCATGCAGCCCGCTCCACATGAGCGACAAAGACCATGGGTAATCCCTTGTCCGCAACACCTCACCTGCTGTTAGCCTGCGGGCAAACCACCGGAGATTGACCCATGAGCCCCTTTTTTTCCAATTGCGCCTGCCCTGACCACCCCGTCCAATCATCGCGCCGTGGTTTTTTAACGGGTTTGACCGCCGTGGGGCTGGGCGCGGCGCTCAGTGCCTGCCAAAGCCCGACGTCTGCCCAGGCCAGCAAGCCTCACCGCATCGATATCCATCACCACATCGTTCCGCCCAAATATGCGGCTGACTTGGCGCGATTGGGTGGGGGCGGTGCGCCCAAATGGTCGGCTCAGATGTCGCTGGACAACATGGACCAAAACGGCATTGCCACCTCGGTGGTGGCGTTGATGCAGCCGGGGGCCTTTTTCAGCCAGGCAGAAACCGATCGGCGCTTGGCGCGAGAGTCCAACGAGTTTGCCGCCCAAATGGGCCGCGACCACCCCGGTCGGTTTGGCTCGTTTGCCACCTTGCCCTTGATGGACACCGAGGGCAGCTTGCGCGAGATCGAATACGCCATGGACACCCTGAAGGCCGATGGCATTGGCTTGATGACCAGTTACGCCACCCATTACATGGGGGACAAACGGTTTTGGCCCATTTGGGAAGAGCTCAATCGGCGCAAGGCGGTCATCTACACGCACCCGCTCTCGGCAGCGTGCTGTCGCAACCCTGTGCCGGGCTTGCCACCCGCATCGATTGAATTTGCCACCGACACCACCCGCACCATTGCCAGCTTGTTGTTCAGCGGTGCAGCCCATCGGTTTCCTGATATCCGTTGGATATGGTCGCACAGCGGTGGCACGATGCCGTTTTTATGGAGTCGGTTCACGCGTCAGGAGTTTGATTTGGGCGCCAAGGCCAAAGAGGTGTTGCCCCAGGGCGTTTTGCATGAGATCAAACGCTTTTACTACGACACCGCACAAGGACACCATGAAGGGGCCATGGCTGCATTGCGCGTGTTGGTGCCGAGCTCGCAAATCATGTTTGGCAGCGACTTTCCCTACCGATCGGCCGAAGATGTGCGCCTGGGTCTGGGCGAGCGTTCATTCACAACGGCTGAGCGCGAGGCCATCGATCGCGGCAATGCCTTGCGCATCATGCCGGGGTTGAAAACCATTTGATTTCCCTAAGCAGCGCGTTGTTGCTGCGCAGGCCTGGGGCTGTCAGGCCGCTTGGCTGATGGGTGCCGCCACGGGGGGATCGATGTGGGCAAAGTGCGGCATGACCTCCTTGGCGATCAACTCCAAAGTTTGCAGCGCATCTTTGGTGCGATTGCCGCCAAAGTTGATTTGCATGGATGGTTCAACCACGCCAAACTGATCCAAGTTGGCTTGCACTTGTTCGATCATGTCTTGGGGAGTGCCCACATAAGCAGCTTTGTTTTCGATGATCTTTTGGGGCGTCATGGCCAAAATGTTGGCCACCATTTTGTCGTAGCCAGGGTATTGGTCAGAGGTTTTTCCCTCCCACGACTGCACCGCCTCGGCAAAAGTCTCTAGGTAGCGCTTCATGATGCGCTCAAAACCTTCGTGGGCCTGATCGCGTGAGGGTGAAATGCAGCAAAACTGAGACATCTGCACTTGTTCGGTGCCCGGGGCATGGCCTGAGTCAGCCCACATTTTTCGGTACATCTTGACGTATTCCTGCAAGGTGCCGGGCTTGCCCGCATAGGGAACAATCATGACGTTAAAGCCATTGCGTGCAGCGTAAGTGAAAGATTCTTCTGATGAGATCGCCGCAATCCAGATGGGTGGGTGCGGTTGTTGAAATGGCCTGGGCATCAAGTGCACATCGTCGAGGTGCCAAAACTGACCACGGGCCTGAACGCGATCCTCTGTCCACAGTTGTTTGATCATGCCAATGGCTTCTTCAAACCGGGCTCGGCTTTCTGCCATGGGGACGCCAAACACTTCGAACTCTTTGGGTAAAAAAGCGCGCCCAAAACCGGCATCCAGGCGGCCTCGGCTCATGTTGTCGAGCATGCTCAGGTCACCAGCCAAGTGGGCAGGGTGGTGAAACGCTGGAATCACCGCGCCCGTCATCACACGAATGCGCTGGGTGCGCACAGCCAACGCAGACAAAAAGACACTCGGGTTGGGCGAATGTCCACCATAGTCGTAGAACGAATGCTCGACCGTTTTGACGCTGTGGAACCCCAAGCGGTCGGCGCATTCTGCCAAGGTGATGCATTGCTGATAGTAATCAGCCGTGCTGCTGTCGCTGGGGCGAAATGAAGGAAAGAAGTTGATGCCGAATTTCATGGGGTGCCTTTGCGGTGTGCGAGGAAAAATGAAATAGACAGATCAAATCAAGCGAATCGGTCGTTGAACAGTTTATGACCTTTTGTTGATATTATCCAATCGGTGTAAACAGCAGTAATTTTTAAATTGAATCAATGACAGTGCATCGTTACCCCACGCTGGCCATCCTGCTTCACTGGTTCAACGCAGTGCTTTTGATCGGCAGTTTTGCTTTGGGGTTGCGCATGGTGGGGATGGACTTCAGCCCTGAAAAAATCAACAGTTACGCTTATCACAAGTGGCTTGGCGTGACGATTTTCGGTGTGGTGGTGGTTCGCTGCATTTACCGGCAATTCAAACCGCCGCCTGCGTTGCCAAGCAATATGGCTGAATGGCAAAAAACCGCATCCCGACTGTCCCACCGTCTTTTGTATTTGCTTCTATTCGCACTTCCTTTGAGTGGTTGGATTTATTCCTCGGCGGCTGGGGTGCCCACGGTACCTTTTGGACAACCCTCATTGCAGTTGCCAGATTTGTTGCAAAGAGACCCAGAGCTGGCCAGTGCATTGAAGCAAGTACACTTTTTATTGACGCGACTGCTGTTGGTGCTGATTTTTTTGCACATTGCCGCAGCGCTTAAACATCACCTGTGGGACAAGGATGGTGTCATGCACAGAATGCTTCCCAAAGTTAAATTTTGGCAATGAATGATCGGATCTCGCATGCCCCACCAGATGAGCAGCACCCCATGATGAATCTGATGGGCGTCGCCAAATACGCGTTTCTTTTCCTGCTTGGCCTCGCCACACAGTTTGCTTTTGCTGCCCAAACGGTGGACCTAGAACGCAGCGAAATCAGCTTTGGGTTTCAACAACAAGGGGTGCCTGGCGTTGGCAAGTTCAATAAGTTTTCGGCCCAAGCCACCTTTGTGCCGACCAAACCAGAAACCACCATGGCCCGGGTTGACATCGACATGACCAGCGTGGACCTGGGTGACAAGGGTTGGAACCAGGATATTCAGACGGCTTCATGGTTTGCCACCCGACAATTTCCTGTCTCCAGCATCGTCGTGACAGGTGGAAAAATGCTCGCCCCCGGTCGATACGAGTCGCCCGGTAAATTGACCCTCAAGGGTGGGGTCCACGATGTGGTGGTCAGCTTTCGCAGTCGGATAGAAGGAGGTGCTTTGGTTCTGGAAGGAGACGTGCCCCTGAAAAGGGTACCTTTCAAGGTGGGCGATGGCGCGTGGGCAGACACAAGCGTTGTTGCCAATGAGGTGTCAGTGCGATTCAAACTGGTGTTTAAAAAATAATCTAACTTGGAGACATGTATATGAATAGCCTTGCAAAATTTGCTCTTTCGGTGGCGGGAATGATCGGCTGCTTGGGTGCCGTTGCCGCGCCTGTGGCCTACACACTCGACCCGGATCACACGGTGCCTCGGTTCTCCATCAACCACAACGGATTCTCCAACCACGTCGGCATGTTCACCAAAGCTGCTGGCAAGGCCGTGCTCGATTTTTCGGCGCGCACCGGCAGCGTGGAAGTGACGATTCAGACGGCATCGTTCACATCTGGCCATGCGTTCATGGAGAGTGTGGTCAGGGGAAAAGACTTTTTCAACGCTGAACAAGTCCCCCACATGACATTCAAGGGGTCGCAGTTCACCTTCAAGGACGACAAGCCGTCCAGCGTCAGCGGAGACCTGACCCTGTTGGGTGTGACCCGGCCCGTCACACTCACCTTCACCAATTTTGCTTGTGGGCAACATCCCCGCAGCAAGAAAGACCAATGCGGTGGAAATTTGTCGGGTTCGATCAAGCGTTCCGACTTTGACATGAAGGCCTATCTCCCCGTGATTGGTGACGAAGTGACCTTGATGATCCAGGTAGAAGCCTTCAAAGACTGATGGCTGTCAACTCAACCTGCGGCCTAGCGCACTGACCAGCCCCATTTGCTTTTGTTCAGGCATGGGCAAGTGGCTGGTCGGGTAAGGCTTTTTACGGGGCAGTTCTTCCCTCTTCGTTCTGGTTTACCCGTGTCCTCCGATGGCGCATGGTTGATAAACTGAAACTTGTTGTATCAGTCAATTAACTGAATTTAAGGAGATGAAATGACACTTTCACGACGCCAATGGGTGACCCGCAGTGCAGTGGCTACCGGCATGGTGGCCTTCCCATCACTCGTTTTGCCGCAGCAAAAGTTCGAAGTCAAAGTGGCCAATTTTGTCGGCCCTCAGCACTTTCAGTCGCAGTGGTTGGTGAAGTGGGGTGAGACCTTGGAGAAAAAGTCCAATGGGCGACTGAGCTTCAAACATTTTCCAGGCGCTCAAATGGGGCCCACCCCCAAGCATTTTGATTTCGCCCGTGATGGCACGGCAGAGATGTCCTTCTTCTTGCATGGCTCGACACCTGGGCGCTTTCAGTTGACCGAAATTGTCAACATGCCCTATCTGGTGGGCAGTGCGGAGATTGGCATCAAGGTGCTCAACGATCCAGAACTGCGCGCCAAATATCTGGACGCCGAGCACCGTGGGACCAAAGTTTTGTTTTTGTTCACCCACCAACCGGGCAGTGTGCACACCACCAAAAAAGCCATTCGCACCTTGGATGATTTCAAAGGCCAGCGCCTGCGATTTTCCACGCCGGCCATTCGAGAGTTCATTGCCGCCCTGGGGGCAACGCCTGTGGGGGTGCCCCCAACTGAAGTGGCTGAGCAACTGCAAAAAGGCACGCTCGATGGGGCATTCACCGACTACGGCGGTGCCGGCATTGCCTGGAAGCTGGGCGGTATCTGCAAGTTCACCACCGAGATGTACTGCTTTGTGTCCAGCTTTGCTGTGGTGGCCAATGAGGCTTGGTTTGCCAAGTTGCCGCCTGATTTGCAAGCCATGGTCACAGAGTCGATCACCGGCATTGAACGCGAAATTGGCCAAGGCTGGGACGCATTGGATGTCCCCGGCAAAAAAGCCATGATGGATGGCGGTGGCGAGGCGATTCGTTTGGCCAAGGCTGAAGATGACAAACTTCGAAAGATTGGCGCAGACATCACCGAGTCCAATTTAAAGGCCTTGGAAGCCAAGGGATTGCCAGCACGCGCGGTGTACAACCTGATGAAGGGTTTGGCTGACAAACACGCCAAAACTTCCAAAAACTTTTGGGCATAACCTCTTTTGCAACAGTTCACTTTTGAAGCCACGGGTCTGGGGCACACATGAAGGCGCGTGAGGGGGTTCAAAGGTTCTTGTTGGTGTTGGACAGCCTGGCCGTGCTCATGGTGCTGGCCATGGTTTTGCTCACCATCACCGATGTGAGCATGCGCAAGTTTGTGGACAAACCCATGACCGGTGTGACAGAAATGGTCGAGCTCGCTTTGGGTGTGGCTTTCTTTTTTGCACTGCCAGGCGTTTTTTGGCGGTGTGCGCACATCACCATGGACATCATTGATGACCATTGGCCCCAGTGGCGGTCAGCTTTGCAACGCGTGGCAACGGCGTTCAATGCCTTGGTGTTGGTGGTGCTCGTTTGGCACATGTGGCAACCCATGCTGGATGTGATTGCTTTTGGCGATACCAGTGCCGATTTGCAAATTCCCAAAATTTGGTTCATGGCCCCCGCTTGGATGGGAATCCTTTTGTCCTTGCTGGTGGTGATGGTCCAGTTGTGTTTGGGCACAGAACCTGTGGCGGCCAAGGAAGAAGATGGACATTGAACTCATTGGTCTGCTGGCGGTTGTGGGCTTATTGGCATTGATGTTTTTGCGGGTGCCGATTGCCATGGCCTTGCTCATCAGTGGGACCTTGGGCTATGCGGCCTCGCAAGGTTGGGGCGTGGCCTTGCGCACGCTGGCATCGGTGCCTTATGAGCTCACGGGTGCCAATCCAGGGGTGGCTTATTCCTTCACCGTGGTGCCCTTGTTTATTTTTATGGGAGCGGTGGCTTCGCGCGCCAACATGTCCAGCGAATTGTTTGATGCAGCGAATGCGGTTTTCAGTGGGGTGCGGGGCGCATTGGCGGCCGCGACCATCGGCTCTTGCGCTGCCTTCTCAGCGATTTGTGGATCCTCTATTGCCACTGCGGCCACCTTTTCCAAAGTGGCCATTCCGCAAATGCGCCGTTATGGCTACGACATGGAGCTGGCCACTGGGGCGGTGGCATCGGCTGGCACCTTGGGCATTCTGATTCCGCCATCGCTTATTTTGGTGATTTATTCCCTTGTGGCCGAAGAGCCCATCGCCAAACTCTTCGCAGCCGCCATGATCCCGGGCATTTTGTTGGCCATCGCCTATGTGCTAGTCATTGCCATTTTGGCCAAGCTCTACCCAGAGAAGATGCCTATGACGCCCAGCTTGCCTTGGGCCTCACGCCTGAAGGCTTTGCTTGGAATTTGGAAGCTGGCCTTGCTGTTTGTCTTGGCGGTGGTTGGCATATACCTGGGTTGGTTCAGCCCCACCGAGGCGGCAGCGGTGGCGTCCTTCACGGCCGTTGTGATCGGTGTGGCGACGCGAAGCTTGGGCTGGCGTGGTATTTGGGAGGCTGGTGTGGAGACCGTGCAAACCTCGGCCATGCTGTTTTTCATCGTCATCGGCGCATTCGTTTTCTCTCGCTTGATTGTGCTGACTCAGTTCCCGGTTTCTTTGGTCAATTTGGTGGAACGTTGGGAATGGTCCCCTTGGATGGTGATCCTGGCCATCGTGGCCTTGTATTTGATTTTGGGCACCTTTTTGGAAGAGGTCAGCACCTTGCTCATCACCGTGCCCGTGTTGTTGCCCTTGATCAAAAGCATTGGCTTTGATCCCATTTGGTTTGGCGTGTTTGTGACCGTCATGTCCACCGTGGGGCTGATTTCACCGCCGGTAGGGCTGACGGTGTTCGTGGTTCAAAGCCAAAACCCCGAGGTGTCTTTGCAAACGATTTTCAAAGGCGTGATGCCTTTTTTATACGCAGACATTTTGCTCTTGTTGGCCCTGGTCATGTACCCCCCATTGGCCACTTGGCTGCCGTCGGTGCTCTGAACGCATGATGGGTGCATTTCGAAAGAAAATTGGGTTTTGATATGACCACAACTGCACTGCCACCACTGGATGCGTCCACCATTGAAGCGCTGTCGCACATCACGACGGCCACATTGACCACGGTGCTTCTCAAAAAAGGCTTGCGCAATGTGTGGATGCGTGGCCCAGCACCCATCAAAACGGGCATGCCCAGGTTGATCGGTCGTGCATTCACTTTGCGTTTTGTGCCAGCGCGGGAAGATTTGGCAACGCCTGAGTCATGGGCAAACCCCATTTCCACGCGATCGGCCATTGAGGCCATGCCTGCAGGATCGATGGCCGTGGTGGACTCGATGGGCGTGAAAGATGCCGGCATCTTTGGCGACATCCTTTGTGCCCGCATGGCCAAACGCCAAGTGACCGCCTTGGTCACCGATGGCGTGATCAGGGACTTGGCCGGTGTGTTGCAAACGGGACTGCCCGTTTGGTGTGCTGGAACGGCGTCTCCACCTTCTGTGGCGGGGCTGACATTTGTCGATTGGCAGCAGCCCATTGGTTGCGGCGGTGTGGCGGTGTTTCCCAACGACGTGGTGGTGCTTGATGACGACGGTGCTGTGTTGATCCCACAAAACTTGTTGGCTGAGATTGTTCAATTGGCCCAGGCGCAAGAGCAACTGGAAAGGTGGATCATGTCGGAGGTTGAACAGGGTGCTGTTTTGCCGGGCTTGTACCCACCCAATGCAGACAACCTGGCCCGTTACAAAAGCGCGATGAAAACCCGCGACTAGAGATCTCAGGCCGCAGCTCTCTTTTCACCACCATTCCCATTTTTTATCCCATGCAGAAACCGATTGTTGACGCCCATCACCACCTCTGGCGCAAAGCCGATTTGCCCTGGCTCAGTGGGCCCATGTTGCCGCGCATTTTTGGTGAATATGAGGCCATTCGCAGGGATTACTTGATCGATGAGTTTCGCCAAGACATGGTCCCGTGCGGCGTGGTCAAGTCGGTCTATGTGCAAACCAACTGGCCCGAAGCCGGGGCTTTGGACGAGGTGGCCTGGGTTCAATCTGTGTCCAATCAGCACCACTTTCCTCACGCCATCGTCGGCTACGCCAATCTGGCCGATCCACAGGTGGGGCGCTTGCTCGACGCCCAAATGGCCCACCCAGGTTTTAGGGGGGTGCGCCAACAACTGCATTGGCATCAAAACCCGCTCTATCGTTTTGCCCCTGCGACAGATGCCTTTATGGATCCGCAGTGGCAGCGTGGTTTGGCCCAAGTGCAAGAGCGCGGTTTGATTTTTGAATTGCAGGTGTTTCCCAGCCAGATGGCCGATGCCGTTAAGTTGGTGCGCCAATTTCCGAACCAGGCCTTTGTGTTGCTGCATGCTGGCATGTTGGTGGACTTTGCCCCAGAAACCATGCGCGCTTGGCGATCAGGCGTACAAAAATTGGCCGATTGCCCCAACGTCTGCACCAAATTGTCTGCCCTCAGCACCTTTGCGCGTCGCTGCGATCTGGACGTTTGGCAACCCACTGTTCAAGAAACTTTGTCCTTGTTTGGTGCTGAGCGCTGCATGTTTGGCAGCAATTTTCCGGTGGAGAAGTTGTGGACCTCTTATGCCCATTTGGTGGATGTGATGCACCAATGCCTCAGGGATTACCCGGAGACCACACAGCAAGCCGTTTGGCACGACACGGCCTCCCGCGTGTATCGACTCGGGTAAGCCCCATACTTGGCAAAAGGTAACGCTGTTATATTTTTCTTCATTGTCTTGGGGTTGAGCGATGTCCGCTTCAACTCACTTGGATGCTTGGAGTTTTTGATTTGAGCTCAGCTGCCACTGCCCGTATTGCTGCCGATGTGGGCGGAACATTCACCGATATTGCCATTTTTGACGAGTCCAATGGCGGCATCCGTTTGGGCAAATGCCTGACCACACCGGCCCATTTGATCGAAGGCATCAACCAGGGGGTTCTCAAATCGGGTTCAGGTTTTGAGCAGGCGAACTTGTTTTTGCACGGCACGACGGTGGCGATCAATACCTTGTTGGAGCGCACCGGTGCCAAAACGGCCTTGGTCACCACCAAAGGCTTTCGCGACATGTATGAGATTGGGCGGATCAACCGGCCCGAGGCTTACAACCTGTTTTTTCGCAAGCATCGCCCCTTGATTGATCGGGCTTTGCGCTATGAAGTGGATGAGCGACTGCTGGTCAGCGGCGAAGTTTTCAAGCCATTGCTGGAGTCTGAAATGGCGGCAGTGGCCGATCGCATGGCCGCCGAAGGGGTCGAGGCCATTGCCATCATGTTCATGCATTCGTACCGCAACCCGGCCCACGAAGTGGCTGCCAAAGCCTATTTCAGCCGGCGCTTCCCCCATTTGTTTGTGTCGGCTTCGCATGAGTTGTCTCAGGAATACCGCGAATACGAGCGCACCTCCACCATTGCCGCCAATGCCTATATTGGCCCCCGGGTGTCGTCGTATTTGACGGAAATTGTGGACCATTTGGCGGCCAAAAAGTTTGCCGGTGGTTTTCTCATTGTGCAGTCCACCGGCGGTTTGTACGACGCGGAAGCGGCCGGGCGCGAATGCATCCGCATGCTGGAGTCGGGGCCGGCGGCCGGCGTGATTGCGACCCGAGATTTGTGCCGGCGCATCGGCTTGCAAGATGCCATTGCCTTTGACATGGGTGGCACCACCGCCAAATCGGGTGTGATCTTGCGCGGCGATGTGATGATGACCACCACCTCAATGATCGGTGGCTATACCGAGGGTTTGCCGGTGCAAATCCCGATGATTGACATTCAAGAGGTGGGCACCGGTGGGGGCAGCATTGCCCGCTTGGCCGCTGGCAAGTCTTTGCGCGTTGGGCCGCAAAGTGCGGGTTCTGTGCCGGGTCCGGTTTGTTATGGGCTGGGCGGCAACGAACCCACGGTGACCGACGCCAATTTGATTTTGGGTCGCCTGTCAGCCACCCGTTTCTTGGGCGGCGACATGCGCCTCGATCTCGCCCGGGCCCAAGCGGCTTTGCGCGAGCACATCGCCGACCCCTTGGGCATGTCGCTGGAGGAGGCGGCAGAGGGCATCATCCGCATTGCTGCTTCCACCATGTCATCGGTGGTTAAGCGGGTGACCACAGAGCGCGGATTGGACGCCCGTGAGTTTCCGATGGTCGCCTTTGGTGGCGCCGGTCCCTTGCATGCGGTCTTGGTGGCGCGGGAACTGCAAATGCCCAAAGTGATCATTCCCAATGCGCCAGGGCATTTTTCTGCCTATGGCATGTTGGTCGCCGATTTGCGCCGCGACTATGTGAAAACCCGTTTTTTGCCTCTGGACCAGTTGGATTTCGATCTGGTGAACCGCTTGTGCAGCGAGATGGAGCAGCAAGGGCAAGCTGAAATTCGCCAAGCCGCTGTGCGGGTGGGAGACATCCATGTGGAGCGGGCTTTGGACATGCGCTATGTCGGCCAAGAGCATGCCGTGACCGTGGAAATTCCCACCCAGGTTTTTGAACAAGGCAACAAGGCGGAAATCAAGCGCTTGTTTGATGCGGTGCATTTGCAGCGCTATGGTTACAGCTCCGATGCGGAAAAAGCAGAAATTGTCAGCATTCGAACTTCTGTGGTGGGTCACATGCCCAAGCCTGAGTTGGCCAAGTTGGCGGCAGGCTCGACCCAACCCAAGGACAAGCCAGCCCGCCGACCGATTTATTTCACGGCAGAAACCGGCTGGCAAGAGGCGGATGTTTATCAGCGCGACCATCTCCAGACGGGCAACCGCTTGCAGGGGCCGTGCCTGATCGAGGAATATGCATCCACCACCGTGGTCATGCCAGGCGACCAAGTGGAAGTGGATGAGTTTGGTAATTTGATCATTGAGGTGAACAACCATGGCTGAAACGCGCAAGATCGATGCGGTGACGACAGAAATCATTCGCAATGGCATGGTCGCGGCGACCGAGGAGATGAAGTCCAACCTGATGCGGACCGCCTACAACATGATCATTTACGAAGCCCTGGATTTCACCGTGGGCATTTTTGACCGTGCCGGCAACACGGTGTCGATTGGCATTGGCCTGCCCATGTTCATCCGTGGCATGAGCAACACGGTCAAACGCATGATCGCCCATTTTGGCTACGACCAGATTGAGGATGGTGACGTTTTGTTGACCAACGATGCCTACATCACGGGCAGTCACCTCAACCACATGACCTTTGTGGTGCCCGTGTTCTTTGAAGGTGAAATCGTTGGTTTTTCCGCTTGCATGGCGCATTGGCAGGACATCGGCGGCACGCTGGATGGCATGACCTTCGATATCTTTTCCGAAGGTTTGCAAATGCCCATTGTCAAGATCTACCGCAAGGGCGTGCCCAACGCGGAAATTTTCCAGATCATTGAAATCAATGTGCGCATTCCTGAGCGTGCCATGGGCGACTTGCGCGCGCAAATCGCTGCGGTGAAAACGGGCGAGCGTCGCGTGTTGGAGATGCTGCACAAATATGGCCACGACACCGTGGTGCAGGCCATTGAGCGTATTTTCGACCAGGGCGAAGCAGGTTCTCGTGCCCTGGTGGCTGCCATTCCCGATGGTGTTTATGAAGCCGAGTCGTTTTTGGACGATGACGGGGTCGATATGGGCAAGCGCATTGCCATTCGGGTCAAGGTGACGGTGGCTGGCGATGAGATGATCATTGATTTGTCCGGGGTGAGTGACCAGGTGCGCGGTTTTTACAACTCGGGTGAATCCGCTGGCATTGCCTGTGCACAGGTTGCTTTCAAATGCTTAATGGCCCCCAATGAGTTGCCCATCAACGATGGCTGTTTTCGCCCGCTCAAAGTGATCTTGCCCGAGGGCAAGGTGGTCAACGCGCGCAGGCCGGCACCCATGCGCTGGTGGATGACCTTTCCCATGACGGTGGTGGACACGGTTTTCAGGGCACTTGCGCCGGCCATTCCCGATCGCGTCATCGCTGGTCACCATGCCGATTTGGTGATTGCCTCTATCCATGGTCGCCAACCCGCGGATAACAAGCTATTCCTTTACTTGGGTGGCCTGATCGGCGGCGGTTGGGGGGCCAAATTCAATGAAGATGGCATGAGCGCCACCATTGCCATCAACGATGGCGACACCCACAATGGACCTTCCGAGCAAGTGGAGGCCAAATACCCTTTGCTGGTGGAGAAATACCAACTCCGGCCTGACTCTGGTGGTGCCGGGACTTTCCGTGGCGGCTTGGGCACCGAGCAGACCATTCGTGTCATGTCTGACATCATGTTCAACACGCAAATTGAACGGGTGGAGTGCCGCCCCTGGGGCTTGTTTGGAGGCCTGTCTGCCTTTGGCAACGAGGTCTGCATTCAACGCAAGGGCGAAGAAGAGGTGGTGTACAAAACCGGTAAGGTGTTTTCGCAGACCCTTCGCAGTGGAGATGCTTGGACCTTGCGTTCGGGCGGCGGCGGCGGCTACGGGACTCCCACCGAGCGCAACACCAGCAGCGTGGAAGACGATGTGCGCAATGGCTATGTGAGCGGCGAGATGGCGCACAAGCTGTACGGCGTGGTGCTCGATGCCAAAACAGGGCGCGCCCAAGCCGCTGCCACTGCCGAATTGCGCGACTACATGCGGGCCAACCATTTGCCTGTGGATCAGCCCTACACCAGCCAAGCCACAGACCCCGGCGGTACCGACCCCCAACTGTCGCGCCGCGTGCGCCAAAGTACACCGCATCAGGCTTTGTTTTCTTTCGAGGCGCGCGAGTTCCAAGCCGAAGTCCGGGCTGCCGGTTTGCTGGTCGACCGCTGCTGCAGCTGATGGACAAGCCACGCGTTCAACGACTGCGCACACGGCATTTGCAGCCGTTTTCCACCGATGCCGATGGGGGTAAATTGCCCGGCGGCGTTTTGTCATTGCGCCGTGGTTTGCGCCTGCTGGAGTTGCTGGGTGAAGGCGAGGGCGGCTGGAGTTTGGCAGATTTGGCCCGCCAACTCGAGGTGAACAAAGCCATTGCTTTGCGTTTGCTTGATGAGTTGCGGCATGCCGCTTATGTGTACCGGGATGACACGTCTGAAACTTACCACCTGACGTATAAATTGAGCAACCTGGGCTTGCGCAAGCTGTCGCAAACCCGGGTGCTGGACCAAACCAATGGTGTCTTGCGCGAGTTGGCCAATGAAACCGGCGAGTTGGTGCGCTTGGCCGTGGTTGAACCCGAACAGCGTTTGACATGGGTTTTGGCCTTCACTGGCGCGCGCCGTAGCTTGCACATCGACCCCAACTACCGACTCAGTATTGGTTACAACACTCATGCGGCTGGAAAAGCGTGGTTGGCGCAATTGCCGATCGATCAGGTTTGGCCGATTTTGTTGCGCGAGGGGCTGGAGCCTTTGACCCCTCACACCAAGACCGATCGCATGGCCATTGAGGCCGATTTGAAGCAATGCCAAGTGCGAGGTTTTGCCACCAGCGATGAAGAAAATGAGTTGGGGGTGCGTGCCATAGCCGCACCCATCACCATTTTGAAGCTCACCGGTGAGCGCCATTGCGTGGGGGTGGTCAGCGTGGCTGCACCCACCTCGCGCATGTCCCAACCAGAACTAGAAGCCCATGCCCCGTTGCTCATGGCCACAGTAGCGCGTTTGGGTGAGATTTGGCCCATGGATGCCAAGTCCCAATCAATGCCACCGATGTACAAAACTGCCCATTGACAGAATTTCCCCCGCAAGTCCAGAACCTTCAACCCAGGAGACAGCCATGAAAAAAACCTTCTTTCACCCACTGGCCGCGGCCATTGCCCTCAGCGCTGCGGCGTTGTGCACGGGTGGTGCGCAAGCGCAATCAGGCAACCCGATCAAAATCGGTTTTGTCACTGAGCTGACCGGACCTTGGACCTTTTTCGGTACCAGCTGCGTGGCCGGCTTGAAAATGGCGACTGATGAAATCAACAAAGCTGGCGGTGTGCTCAAGCGTCCTTTAGAGTTCATCGTCACCGATAACCAAACCAACTCTTCACAAGCCCTGGCGGCATCGCGCAATTTGGATGTGAACGATAAAGTGTTGGCTTTGAGCGGACCCACCAGTTCGGATGTGGCCTTGGCCATGTATGGTTATGCCGAGCAGCAAAAATTGCCATTCTTGGTTCCGGTGGCCGCATTCCCTCAATTGACCAAGCCGGGCACCAAGTACACATTCCGCATTGAGCCAGACGCGGCCGGTTGGGGTTATGCGATGGCCAAATACATCGAACAGGTCAAGCCTGGCGCCAAAGTGGCCTTGATGCACTCGGATGCGGCTCTGATGCGCGCCATCATGGCGGGTTTCAGATACCAAGCACCACGCTCCAAACTGAGCATCGTCTCGGATATTTTGTTTCCACAAGGCTCAAGCGATGCGACGGTGCAAGCCGCTCAAGTGCGTGCATCCAATCCTGACTACGTCATCGTCAGTGGTGCCGGCGCCTTTGACAACGTATTGACCAATCAATTGTTGGATTTGGGCATCAAGCCGCAGCAAATCATCCACCCCTATGGGATCACGACACAGGTGTTTGGCTGGGGCTCTAGAAGTGTGGGCTCCATTTATGGCACCTTTTTCGACCATGGCATTGATGCCGTGACCAAAGAGGGCAAAGACTTCATCAGCCGTTTTGATGCCGCCAACGGTCGCCCGCCTTCATATGTTGAAAACTACTGCTATGTCACCCCTTATATTTTCAAAGAAGCCATTGAAAAAGCGGGTACCGCTGATGACCGCGAAAAGTTGCGCAATGCCTTGTCGGCTTTGAAGACCAAGGAACACACCACTGGCGTGCCCATCGAGTTTGATAAAAATGGTGCGCGCAAAGAGTACATGTATTTCATGGAAATCCAATCGGTCAATGGCAAGCGCACTTATCAATCGAAACAGCGCTATTACATCGAATGGGATCCCGAGGTGATTCCCGTTTATGACCTGGTGAAGTAACAACTCTGATGGGCAGTCCCTCGCTGGAAAGCGTGTGACTGCCCAGACGGTGATGGACCACAAGGAATTTTGATGACCGATGCGCAATTGCTGATACTGCTCTCGACACTGTCGACAGGGTTGATCCTGGGGGCTATTTTTTCATTGGTTGCAGCTGGCGTGACCATTGTTTATGGGTGTGTGTGGCTTCCCAACGCCAGCAACGGTCAATTCTTCTTGCTCGCGTCTTTGGTGGCGTGGACCTTTACCGCTTCTTTGGGGTGGAGCAGTTGGCTGGCGGCCATTGCCGTGATTGTTTTGGGTATTGGCTTATCGTATTTGCTGGAGTGGATTTTGATCCGCCGCTTATATGACACGCCGAACCGAAATGTGGCTTATTTTGTGGTGACTCTGGGCATGACTCAGATCATGACGGGCATCTTTTCATTGACCTATGCCAAATGGAGCGATCAATTCAGCCTGCCCCCTGTGGTTGACGGAATATCCATGTTGGGGCCTTTCCCTTTGTCCAACAACCGTTTGCTGGTGATGGTTGTCAGCTTATTTGTTTTGGTGGCTTTGTTTGCCTTGCTGCGCTACCACCCTTATGGCCGTGCATTGCGGGCGGTGTTTCAAAATCGCGAAGCGGCAGCGCTCAGAGGTGTCGACGTCCGCTCCATTTACCGCCTGTCGTTTGTCTTGGGCTCCACCATTATTTTCTTGGGCGGCATCTTGTTCGCCTTGGCATACAGCTTTGATTTGACCGTGGCTTGGACCATGTCCATCACGGCTTTCGCCATCATGATCATCGGTGGCCCTGGCTCTGTCATCGGGGCCTTGGTGGTCGGAATGACGTTTGGATTTACCCAAGCCATTGTGAGTATTTTTGCCAGTCCCACCGCAGCGACCTTTTCATATTTGGGCGCGATGTTGGTGATTCTCTTGTTCCGTCCCAGTGGGTTGTTCAAACGATGAAGTTGCATTCCAAAACCATCCTTGGGTTATTTGTACTCATGGCGTTGATGCTTCCATTGGCAGCATCGGGTAATAAATTTTTTGCCTTTGTGCTGGGCATGACCTTCATCAGTTTGTTGTGGGCCACTGGCATGAATTTGATGTACGGCTATGTGGGTCTGATGCCGCTGATGTTTGCTGGCGTGGCGGGGGTGGCCGGTTATGCGATGGTTCATTTCACCCGCACGTTGGGATGGTCGTTTTGGCTCGCCATGCCGGTGGCTTCCCTTTTGGCAGCTGCTGTGGGTGTGGCTTTGGGTTTGCCGTCGTTGCGACTCAAGGGGTTTTATTTCACCTTGTGCTCTTTGGTGATCCAGACGGTTTTGACCTTGGCATTTATATTTTTCCCCACCTACACCAACGGCGACACAGGCATCAATCAAGTGGCTCCGCCTGACTGGTTTGGCGGGGAGCTCACTGGTTTGGGCATGGACATGATGTTGGCCGTGGTAGCGGTTGCTGGGGTGCTTTTTTGCGCTTGGCTGGTCAAAACACCTTTGGGGCAAAGATTTGTGGCCATTCGTGAAGATGACGTGCTCGCCGAAGGACTTGGCATCCAGGTTGTCCGCTGCAAAATCATTGCCTTTTTCATCGTGTCTTTGTACGCGGGCATTGGCGGTTGCTTCTATGCAGCCTATGTGGGCTTCATATCACCCCGCGCCTACGATGTGTTGGTGTCCATGAACATTTGGTTGTTTGTGGCGTTTGGTGGCCGAGCCACGATTGCGGGGCCGATCATTGGCACAGCGATTTTGGCGCCCATTCCATTCTTGCTGCAAGATTTGCAAGCGTTCAAAGATATTTTGTCGGGCGTGCTCATCATTGTGGTGACCTTGATGATGCCAGGCGGCATTTATGGTGCTTATGTGGCTTGGCGTTCACGTCAAGCCCACGTGGCCAGTGATGGTGACAAGGTGCAGGAGCAACGTGTATGAAGCTGCTTGATGTCAATGGATTGTCCAAAAGCTTCGGTGGTGTCGCTGCTTTGCGACAGGTAGAAGGACACTCAGTGGTCGGTGAGACCTTGGGCATGATTGGGCCTAATGGGTCGGGTAAAACCACCTTTGTCAATATCGTCAGCGGCCATGTCCGACCCGATATGGGCAGCCTCACTTTTGACGGCATCGATATTGCTGGGAAAAATCCACATCAACTCGCGGCGATTGGTTTGTGCAGAACTTATCAGGCCGTGCGTGTTTTCTCATCGCTGTCGACTCAGCAGAATATCGATAACGCTCGTTTGTTGTTGAGCCACAGGGGATTGGATCAAGCTGAGTTGAGCGAGTTGCTGGACTGGCTGAAGCTTGATCACGTCTTGGGAAAGAGTGCTGGCAGCTTAACCTTGTTTGAGCAGCGTCGATTGGAGTTGTTGATGCGCTTGGTTCTCAAACCCAAGCTCATCATGCTTGATGAGCCGGTTGGGGGTTTGGCTGTGACTGAAGTGATTGAGATGATTCAGTTGCTCAAACAACTCAAGGCACGTTGTTCTATTTTTGTGATTGAACACACCATGCGGGTGATCAAAGAATTGGCTGATCGGGTGATGGTATTGATCGCTGGCGAAAAAGTGGCCGATGGTCCCCCATTGGATATTTTGAAAAACAAACGCGTGGTGGACGAATACCTGGGGGCCCAGCATGCTTGAGGTCAAAGATTTGGTGATCAGATATGGCCCATTCTTGGCGTGTGATCGCATCAGCATCGAAGTCAAAGCCGGTGAAATTGTGGGCGTCATTGGTCCCAATGGTGCGGGTAAAAGTTCTGTTGTCAGGGCCATTACGGGCTTGGTGAAGCCCGCTTCAGGCAGTGTGAGCTTTTTGGGGCAATCCACCTTGGATAGGCCTGTGCATGAATTGATTCGCCAAGGTTTGTCATTGGTGCCCGAGGGCCGTGGGCTGTTCCCCCAAATGTCGGTGGAGGAAAACCTATTGATGGGTGGTTATTCTTTGACCAGCAAAACACGACGCAAGCAGTTGATGGACAACTGCTACGAATTGTTTCCCATTCTCAAAGAGCGCCGAAATCAATATGCGGGCACCTTGTCTGGCGGTCAGCAACAGATGGTGGCCGTTTCCGTGGGCTTGATGGGGGACCCCAAATTTTGCATTTTCGATGAACCTTCTTTGGGCTTGGCGCCCATCGTGATCCAGCAAATTGGCGAGACCTTGCAAAAAATGCGGGCCTTGAACCTCACGGTTTTATTGATTGAACAAAACGCCATGTTGGCCAGCCATGTGGCAGACCGCATTTACATCATGTCAGCGGGGCGAGTGCAGTTTCACGATACTCCGGCCAGTTTGATGCAAAACCCGGAAGTGATTGAAAAGTTTCTCAGTGCATGAGGGATGGCGCTTGATCCCACGGATGAAGTTGCCATGAAATGTTCTTGCGAAAAGACAGATACATCTGGCAGGTAAGATTAATTTGACGCCAAAACTTTCTCGACTTCACGTTTGCCCATTTTTCTCACGGCAGAAATGGCTTTGAGTTGACTGGCACGGGGCTTGGCCTTGCCCTGTTCCCATTTGTATATTGATTGACCACTGACCCCGATCAGTGCCCCCATTTCGTTGGCTGTGAGGCCCAGTTTTTTCCGCAACGCGGCAAAGCCGCTAACCCGAAAGCGAAGGCTTTCTGTGGCATTGGTCGCTTCAGATGGGCGCGTTGAGGGAATTTGTTTGTGAAGCTTCTTGGTCAGGCTCTCGAGTACGCTCAACCGCCGTTTAAGAGCAGCGATGTCTGAGCGAAATTGCGCATTGGATTTTTTGAGGGCAGTTGTTTCAGCACGCGTCTCTTTTTTTGCGATGCGTCCGATTTCAGACTTCAATTGCGTTGCAAACGTGCTCATGTCGATGATTCCAAATGAAAGGCGATATTTTACCCAAAATGTCGGATTCGATCTATATCGATCAAGTGGTGTTGAAATGATCGCAGGTTGGTTCGTCTGGTTGATAACAAATCACAATCGATATTTTTTGAATCCACATTTCTTGATACGGGGACATCAGAATAACCCCCTCCAGAAACCGAATTTCTAAAATCAAATGATTCGAAGAATAATTGTTTTAATATCACTTAAAACAGAAACTTTGAAAATCAATGGCCTTTCACATGCCACGGCCATGCCTCATTGACATGAATATCTGACCTGCGACATTCTTTTGTTGGCGAGGATTTATACCTCTTTGGGCGATCAATGATGCTTGTTCAACGGCCCATTTCTGAGCGTCCATTAATCGAGCCAGATAGGACCGTATGGCGCAGAGGCCCAAGAATAATTGTTGTAATGCGTTCGTGATAAAAATCATTGATTTTTATTGTTGTAAAATAAATCTTGAATCTCATAATGAGATGGGATTAATTTCAATTTCAATTTAACTTTATTTAGGAGCATATTCAACATGGCTACTTCTGTTGCATCACAACTCGCCAAATTGCGCAAAGAGCGTGAAGCCCTTGAAAAGCGCGAAAAAGCCTTGCAAACCCGTACCCATACACGCGCCATTGAGAAAATTCTTGCAATCGCCAAGGATGCAGGTTTGTCTGCTGCTGATATTTCTGCGGCCATGGGCGGTGGTAAAAAGAAATCAGCCAAAACCAAAGTCGCGGGGGCAGTCAAAAAGGCTGGCCCACGTGGAAAAGTGGCTCCCAAATACAAAAACCCTGCCGATGCTTCACAAACTTGGACAGGGCGCGGCAAATCGCCGGTATGGGTTCAGGCTTTGAAGAATGCAGGAACCTTGGATTCGGCCCTGATTTAATTATCTATTTGCCCATCCACCAGGCTTATGTCGTGCTACACGACATAAGCTTTTTTTGCGCTTATAAATTTCAACCGCAAGGACCCAGTGTGGTGGGCAGGTGAACCCTTAGGCCAGGCTCATGGCGACATGGACAAGGCCTTGACCTTGCGCTGCAGTAAATTTTCGGCGGCTTGGTCGCCAAGGTGGATCCGGCATTCTTTTTCCAAAGCCCACTGGTTGGGATTTTGCCAGCGCTTGCCCATTTCCAAGATGTCATCGCACAGGCCGTAGAGGGGCGTTTTATCGTTAGCAGGGATGCGTCGTGGGATATTCAAGATATTGAATTGATCGGTTGCAAAGGTCTTGAAGATGGGGTGATCGAATTCGCGCTCATTGGGAGGCGATAAATGCGTTTCGCCCCAATGGGTCAAGCCTGGTCGGTGTTTCCAGGCTTGGTGACTAACCCAGCCAGTATCAACCAGCGTTATAGCGGCCCCCAATGCCAATGCAAATATGCCCGTGATGGTTGCTTTTCGGGGCCAGGTGGACGTCGACACCCATGGCAACTGCCTCAATGGCGGAGATGGCATTCCAGATACCAACACCATGCACCAAAGCCACATGTGTGCCGTCGAGGAATGGAATGGAAACTCCGTCAACTGGTGAAGGCTGATCGGTAACAAGCAAGCCACCCAAGGCAGGCTGTGCCAAGATTGCAGGAGACTGAACCAGACGATCACCAAGACCCAAGGCCCCACAACCCCTAAAACACCGATGGCGCCAGTCTCAACCGCCCACAATAAAACCTCGTTGTGAGGGTGGCCCAGATTGGGCGTGTAGTACAGCTGTTTGCCAGCCTCGATCAACTGCACAAACACTGGGACGATTTTTTCTGAAAATGTTCCCAAGCCATGACCCCACCAAGGAGATTGCCACCATAAATGTGTGCTGGCTTGAATAAAGCTCAGGCGATAGGTGGTGGAAGGCCCCTGAAAAACGTCCCACAATCGATCGATCACATTTCCCAGCCATGCCGCCATCAGCGCTGCCATGACCAAGCTGGTGAGACACAACCACCCAAATCGTTTGTTTTGGGGGCTGTACCAATGGATCCAAATGCCCAGTAGCAGCATTGATGCGGACAATCCCAAAATACCCACCCGAGACCCAGACTTGAACACGATAAAAACGTGAAGCATGGTGAGGAGGAGCAATCCGATGGACCTCCAAGATTTGATGGGTGCGTCTTGGCGCAGTTGCTGCCAGAGCGTGAATATGATCGATGTGGCCAAAAAGCTGGCCAGCAAATTGGGCTGTTGAAACCCGCCTTGGGCCGCACGCAAGGGCAGGGGCAAAGACAACCACCAGGCATTCCATGCCAAGTATTCGGGACCTAACAGGGTGAGCAAGCAAAGCACGGTGGTCCCTGACAGCAACACCAGGCTGATCACACTCCAGTGAAACCGCGTCCATGCCATCTGCGTGAGGCCAATGGAGAAGCAGGCCATCAAGCCCAATACCAGGCCGGCCAACCAAGGGTAATGGGGGAAACTGCCCACCGGTACCCACGCGGCATGAATTCCGATCACCAGGGGAGGAATGAGCAAAACGCCCCATACAGGAGTCCACCGGATTTGCCAACTGGAAAACACCTTTGCCCAGCAAGAAGCACAGGCCAGGCACAACATCGCCGCAACAAAAAAATTCCGGGGAATTAAATTGTTGCCCAGATTGGGCAAATTCCATTGCAGCACTCCCCACGACACCATGACTGTGATGGCCAGCATGCGCACATCTGCGGCTTGCCTGAAAAAATCTTTGGGGTTGTTCAGCATGGTGTGGGGCCATCAGCGTGTTCGGCGTCACAGATGCTCAAAGCCTGGGGTTGTCATGCCCCGTTGCGTTCAGCGCAGTTGCAAATTGCGCCGCAGCACCACAGGCTTTCCGCCCAGGCTTCGTTTGCACATCCAATGGGCCAATGCGGAATCCAAATGGTCAGCATGAGAAGGAAACCATCGGATCAATTCATCAATCAGACTGCGGCCATAGGCATATTGCCCATCGTTGACCAACGCCAGCACTTCTTCGATGGATTTCATCACCGCCGCATGTTCATCGATGTGGCAATCCCTGGGCGGAAACTCCGTTTCCACCATGAGTTGGTTTTCCAGGTCGAAGTGAGACTTGGCGTGTTGTGCAAACAGGGCCAACAAAGGGGGCAAATCGTGGTCTTGCGCCACCTTCATTTTCCTGACCAAATCAACAAACTCTTGATGGGTCTCATCGATGGGGCGGTAACCCAAAATGAATTTATCGCTCCATATAAAGGCTTCTTCTGTGGTAGGGCCTGGTGTCATGTTTGGTGGAGTGGTTTCAGAGGTAATTTGGGGGGGCACTGGGCTTCCAGACCCCCCCTAGAAGGGTTTGCGGTGGCCCAAGGCCAGGGATATTTGCTGTGCGGTGGCTTGCAGTTTAGGGCGCCACTCGTCGCTCATCCGATCGCTGGGGGCTGAGATGGACAGACCCGCCACCAACTTGGATTGGTCATCGTAAATGCCCGCTGCCAAACAGCGCACGCCCAATTCCAGCTCTTCGTTGTCATGCGCAACGCCGTATTGCCGCACTTTGGACAACTCCCGCTCGAGGATAATGATTTGGGTGATGCTGTTGCGGGTTTGACCATTCAACCCCGTTCTTGTGGCATAGGCGCGTACTTTTTGAATGTCATCAACCGACAAAAAAAGTTTGCCCACGGAAGTCAAATGCAAGGGGGCTCTGCCACCAATGGCACGCACGACTTGCATGCCAGAGCGTTCACTGAAAGCCCGTTCTATATAAATGATTTCATCACCTTGGCGCACACTGAGGTTGATGGGTTGCTGAATTTGGCGGTGCAGTTCACGCATGGGCAGCAAGGCGGCATCGCGCACATTCAGTCGGCCTTTGACCAAATTGCCCAATTCCAGCAACCGCATACCTAGCCGGTAACTGCCAGCCTCGGGTCGGTCGACAAAACGACCACAGGCCAAGTCGTTGAGAATTCGATGGGCTGTCGAGGGATGCAGGCCACTTTTTTCACTGATTTCTTTGAGTGAAACCGCCTCCTCTCGAGATGACAAAACATCAATCAGGGTAAAGATCCGTTCTATGACTTGAATCGATGGGGTGGCTGAATTGAGGGCATCAACTTTTCGCATTGTGCAATTTTAGCGGATGATCAACCTTGGGTTTCCCAATGACCGTCGACCAAAGTTTGGTGCGGTTTGAAATGGGCCTTGTAATTCATCTTGGGGCTGTCTTTGATCCAATATCCAAGATAAACATAGGGTAGCCCCAAGGTTCTGGCTTGTTCGACTTGCCACATCACGCCGTACGTACCGTAGTCGGCATGGGGATCAGGTTCATAAAAGGTATAAACCGCCGAAATGCCGTCATTGAGGACATCCAGGATGGACACCATTTTGAGGCTGCCAGGTGAACCATCTTCGGTGGGGAGCCTGAACTCGACCAAGCGTGAGTTCACGCGGCTTTGCAGCAGAAACTGGGTGTACTGATCAATGCTGTCTTGGTCCATGCCCCCACCAGCGTGTCGGCCCGTTTGGTACCTCAGGTAGAGGTGGTAGTGGTCGTCCTGGTAGGCCAAATTGGCAATGCGTGGAACCAAATTTTGGTGTTGCTTGTAGGCCCTGCGTTGGCTTCGATTGGCTTTGAAGTCATGGATATCAATTCGCAATGGGATGCAGGCGCGGCAACCATCGCAATAAGGACGGTAAGTGAAAAGACCGCTGCGGCGAAACCCACGGGCCACCAGTTCAGAGTAAATATCGTTGTGGATCAAATGGCTGGGCGTGGCGACCTGTGAGCGCGCTTGAAGTTGTGGCAGGTAACTGCAAGGATAGGGGGCCGTTGCATAAAACTGCAAGGCTTGTAGCGGTAAATCCTTGAGGTGGGTCACGGCTGTTGCTGGCTGAATGGCAGGATGTGGTTCCAGTATACGGGTAGGAAATCCCACTTGGGAGGCTGCAGCAGGGTAGAAATCATCAAGTCAGTTAAAAAGACTTGCCTGGAAATGGGACATGCGCCCATGAACTTTAAATGGGGGGTTTGCTGTTGGCAATCGATGGATGCGATGCCGTGCTGTCGGCAAAAACAAATCAGCGCTGCCAGTGCTATTTTGGAAGCATCGCTTTGCAAAGAAAACATGGACTCTCCAAATACCGCTTTGCCAATCGCCACGCAGTACAAGCCACCCACCAAATTTCCGTCCAGCCAGCATTCGACGCTGTGGGCTTTACCCAGTTGGTGTAATTCTCGATAGGCCACCATCATTTCCGGTAGTATCCACGTCCCGCTTTGTCCTGGTCTTTTTGATTCGGCGCAAAGCCTGACCACTTCATCAAAATTTTGGTCTATTTTGATGTCCAGTCGGCCCTGTGAAATCGTTTTACCCAGGGTCTTTTTAAACGACCGGTGCAGTTTGAACTCGGGAACGGGCAACACCATTCTGGGATCTGTGCTCCACCACAAAATGGGTTGTCCTGGGCTGTACCAAGGAAAAATGCCTTGTTGATATGCCTCTATCAGCCGACTCGCAGATAAATCTTGACCTGCTGCCACCAAACCGGGGTAAGCTGAATCTGGGCCCATGGCTGAGTTTGGCTTGGGCAATGGTTCGCCAAGACGGATCATCGGAATGGCAGAAGACGTTCGAGTCATCAATGCTCAATGTGTAATATAGTTTGTAAAAAAATCAAAAGACAATGACTTGAAAAAATTACAAGCATCATCTCCGTTGATTGGCCTCATGAAATGGTTGGCAGCGCAGGTGATTGTCGCTCACCACTTGGCTTCCTACGGGCCCTTTGCGCAGAAAGGGCATGCGCAGATGCCGCAGCTTTTTGCTTTTCTTTCTAACTGTGGCGCATGGGCGGTATCTGTTTTTCTGGTTATCGCAGGCTTTCTTGTGGCACAAAGCTTAGACGGAAAAACTGTTGATTTTCAATATATCCGTCGCTTCGCGATCAAGCGCTATTGGCGGTTGGTACCCGTGTATTTTGCAGGTCTGACGTTGAGCGTGGGAGTGGCGCTTTTCATGGACCCATGGGTGAGTCCCGATATGTTGCCCGCTCAACTGGATGCCGCGGTTTTACTGGCGAACTTTTTATTTTTACAAGACATTTTCGGCCTGGAGGCCCTGTCCACAGGGGTTTGGTATGTTGCGATTGATTTGCAGCTGTATGTTTTTTTCTTGTCCCTGACATACCTGTCTCATTTGAAGGGTGTGCGTGATATTTTTTGGGACAAGCGATGGTTGTGGACAACTGTGGGCCTGCTGTCTCTTTGTTTTTTTAATTTGCACGCAGAGTGGAATGTGTGGGCCATCTATTTCGCAGGCACCTATGCTTTGGGCACCTTGGCCTACCACTCGATGCACTTATCAAAAACACATCAGGGAATTTTTTGGCTGTACGTGGCCGGTGCCCTTTTTTGTTATTGGACAGAACCCAGACCCAGGTTGTTGGTGGCCATCCTGACAGCTGCGGTATTGAGCAGCATTCAATACATTTCAATTTCCTCCAATTTATGGATCGACGCAGCCAGAAAAATGGGAGATTGTGCCTACGCAATATTCATGTCGCACTTTGCCATGCTGATGCTCTGGAGTTGTGTTTATCCCGTTATCATGGAGTGGGGAATGCCATTTGAATCATGGGTGCTGGTTATTTTTGTAAGCTGCAATGCGTTGGGTTGGCTCATTTGGCGCTATATTGATAAACCAGTACAGCGCGCTCTGATCCATTGAAATTCAAACCAAATCATCCATCCTTTTTCCTAAAGGGGATCAGAGGGCTGCTGTAAAAATCCGCATGAAACATGGAATTTTTATTCAAACGGCTGATGCATTGGCCACAGAGGCGCAGAATGAGTTTCTGCGTTGGGCCTGCAGTTCGCCCTGGGCCGATTGGTTGGTGGTCAATACCGACACCATTGCAACAGGTCATCAAGCGCGATACCAGTTGAGCCCTGAAGGTCGAGCATTGCTGACGCCCCAAGAAAACACGCTTCATATCAGCGTCTGCAATCAACTCATCAATTCCGACCCTGAACAAGCATTGGTGGATGAAATCTTGTTGGGTTTGTTGAGCAGCCCGTACCCACAAGTATTTCCCAGCCATGAAGAACTGTTGAGCCATATTCAGGTGAGGAAATTCATTGCCCAAGCGGCCCAATTAACTTCACTCAAGTTTGATACCCGGGCTGTTGACAGACCGATGTCCCATTGGTCTTATGACGAAGCCCTGGGCTTTACCCTGAAGCCATCCCGGTCATTGATTGAGGCCCTGCGATTGGCCACACAACCCAGCTTCTCTGGCAGTGAATATGCTTTTTCCTGTTACCGCGCCAGCGAATATGTGATTTTGTTGGGGATCACCCAAGAGGCCCAAATCAGCAACCCTTTGTTGTTTGAAAATTTGCATCGTCAATGGGAAATCAAAGCCATTGCCTCGGGCGCATTTCACGACACATTCTTGGTCGAGCATGGCAGTTTGAGTGACCCCATTCCCATGTTTCATTACATACCGGGTGATCGGGTGTGGTTTCGCAACCCCGACCCACACTCCAGCAATGTGTCTGGCTACGAAGGCTCTTGGGTGATCTACATGGGAGCGGGTAAATTCAGTAACTTTTGGGACTGTACCAACCCCTTTTCCTTGGACCAAAAATGTGTGGAAGTATTTCACTGGCGTGATGGTGCCTATATCGATGATGAGGGCGTGTGGTGCATGGATGAAGCGGTGGTTGCCAAGCATGTGGCCCAAAGTTTTGAAGATCCCGCTCGATTGCAATCTATTTTGGGTGATATGAAAAAATACCGTGAGCCTTCCGGTGTGTATCAAAACGGTGGTTGCATCGATGCCACACGAGAGTCTCCTCGACTTTTGCGGCCTGCAAGCTGTGACATTGTTCTGCGTGATATTTAAATCAAAAGGTTGGATATGACAGAAAATTTGTCTTCGGATAGTCCCCTCTTGTTGGTCGATCAGCCCAAACCCGGCATTGTGCGAATTTGCATGAACCGGCCACAGTCATTTAATGCGCTTTCCAGCGAAATGATGCAGGCGTTGCAGAACCAACTCGAACTGATCAAGTCAGACCCGTCATGCAGGGTGGTTGTGTTGTCATCAAAGGGGCGTGCATTCTCATCCGGTCACGATTTGAAAGAAATGTGTTCTCAACCGAATCGCGATTTTTACGAGCAATTATTCGCTCAGTGCTCGCGTTTGATGATGAGTTTGCAAAGTCTGCCACAGCCTGTGGTGGCGCAGGTGGATGGCATTGCCACGGCCGCCGGCTGTCAATTGGTGGCCATGTGTGATTTGGCTGTGGCCACGCAATCATCTCGTTTCGCCGTGTCAGGCATTCACTATGGTTTGTTCTGTGCAACGCCAAGTGTCGGCTTGACCCGCAATGTCTCTAGAAAAATGGCAATGGAAATGCTGTTGACGGGGGACTTTATTTCAGCCGACCAAGCGCTAGAGCGTGGTTTGATCAACCGCAGCGTCACTTCAGATTCTTTGACTGAGGTGGTCATAGAGCTGTGCATGAAAATCATCGAAAAACCCGCCGTGGCCATTGAAATGGGAAAAGCTTTGTTTTATCAACAAGCAGAGATGGGAATGGCAGGGGCCTATCAACTGGCCGGTCAAGTCATGGCCTGCAACATGATGGACCCAGCGGCACAAGAAGGTTTTCAAGCCTTCTTGGAAAAGCGCCCACCGTCATGGAAACCAAACCTTTCAGGTTTGGATTAAATGTTCATTTGTTTATAACCTGAAAGTCCATGCCTTGAGTGATTTTGTTTATAAAGCGTGGTACGTGGCTTGTTTGTCACATGAGTTGACGCAAGCGTTGAAGGCCATGACATTGCTTTCGCAGGCCGTCGTGCTTTATAGAGATACGAGTGGGGTACCTGTGGCTCTGGAAGATGCCTGCCCCCACCGAAAGTTGCCTTTGTCCATGGGGCGTTTGAAGGGCGATGATGTTGAGTGTGGCTACCACGGCTTGACCTTTGACCGCAACGGTACCTGCATTGAAGCCCCTACTCAAGAACGCATTCCCGCATTTGCCTGCGTCAAAAGCTTCCCAGTGGCTGAAAAATGGGGACTCATCTGGATTTGGATGGGGCCTGCAGACATGGCACGCCATGAAGACATTCCGCAGATAGACCATTTCAATGACCCTGCGTGGCACATCACCCCAGGTGATTCATTTTTATGTCAGTGTCACTATCTTTGGTTGGTGGACAATTTGTTAGACCCTTCGCATGTTGCATGGGTGCATCGATCTTCATTTGCCGGTGGTGGCACAGACAAAACAGAACTCATGATCACCAGCGACGAACAATCGATCGTTTGTAGCCGTTGGATTCAAAACCAAGTCCCTCCTCCTTTTTATGCGTCTTTGGTAAAGTTTTCTGGCCATGCAGACCGCTTGCAGCATTACGAAGTCCGTTATCCCAGCTGGGCGATCAACAAAACTGTTTTCACACCTGCTGGCAGGGGAGGGGTTGATTTCGATCTTCAAGACCCGCAAACTTACATGATGGTATCGCATCATTTTTTGACGCCGGTCGATGCGGACAACACCATGTATTTTTGGCTTCAACACCGCAATACTGATCCGCACAACCAAGATATCACGGCTCGCAACGCAGAGGGTGCCAAGATGGCATTTTTAGAAGATAAAAACGTCTTAGAAGCGGTTCACCAAGGCATGAAAAAAAACACGGGACGTGTCGCCACGATGGGGGTGGATGCTGCAGCGCTTCGGTTTCGACAAGGAATTCAAAAACTCATTGCCAAGGAAAGTGCCGATCACAAACCCTCAGCGGGCTAGTCCTTGTAATAGCCAATCACATCACCCTGGGTGGTCACGCCAAGCCCATTGAGCAAACGGTTGGAGTAATTGAAATAAGCGCACACCTGGTTCACTTCCAAAATTTCACCATCATCACAACCTGCTTGATGTAACTTCTCGATATCGTTTTGCACCATCTTCCCAACTGACCGGGTGAGTTTGTGGGCGTATTTGATCAGGGCCAATTCTTTGCCTTCAAATGCATCAGACCAATTTTCGCTGCGCAGTGCGGACCATATTTTTCCAGCTCGGTCTTCATCATTGATCAAGCGGCGAGCGTTGGCAAAATGGTGCGTCAAGCTGTAATCGCATTCATTGGCCATGCTGACGCAAGAGGCGATCACTTCTAAAAACCAAAAAGGCAAGGTGTTTTCCGGGTTGTGCAAAACGTTTTTGTACAAAACCAAGTGGCCTTCCATGGTATGAGGGCGCAGGCTGTGCGCTTTCATGACGTTGTCAACCGTGCCATGCGGGGTGGTGACCCGTTGGTACATCTCTTTCAACTTGCCCGTGGCCTCTTCCAGAGGGATCATTCGAATCCAAGCGCTCATGGGGTTCCTTTCAGGTATTGGCTTGCGTCTCAAGCCAAGCTTGGGTGGCCTGCTTCCAAGGTGACAGGGCTTTGGCCACCGCCGGGTGTTGATGGCCTTCTTGCCACCAATCGATCCATGCTTGGGGAAATAGATCATCTTCACCACAAGCATGAAGCAACTGCGTGGCCAAAGGGAGGTTGACCAAAAAGCCACAATCGGCCAAAGTGATTTGCTTCGGAGGCATCGATGAACTTGCCATGGGCCAAGCGCTCATTTGCGCAAGTCGTTGCACAATTTCAGCGCGAATCTTCAACACATCAGGTGGCTTCCTGCTCGCGATGGCAACATGGCTAAAAAGCCTTCTGACCAAGGGCTCAAAGTACAAATCATGAAATCTTGAGCGAAATCGAAGCTGCGCTCTTTCGAGGGGGTCTTGAGGTCGCATGGGTGGATCGGGATAGCGGTCCTCTAAGTATTCCAAGATGACCTCAGATTCACCGATCAATTGACCATCCACATACAGGGCCGGGATCATTCCCATGGGCGCAATTTCCCGATAGCTTTCGGATCGATAACCGCCAGGCGGCGATAGTTCCTGAAACACCAGGTCTTTGACACACAAGGCGATGCGCACTTTGGCGCTGTAGCTGGACAAAGATGTGGCGTACAAGATCACGCCGATAACTCTTTGAGCAAGCCCAGATATTCTTCGCTGGCAGCCAATGCGGCTGCTTCGAGCAAGGCTTTTCCGTGCACCGGATTGGATAAGGCAGAGTGGGAGCCAACCCGACCATCTGGAAAGATGGCCCGGTGGTGTTTAGCGTCTGCATGTTGGTCGCCGGCATGCGATCGCAAAAAATCGGCGTTCAATGGCTTGGCAGGTGGCAGCGCATCCACGGGGCAATGTTCGGCATGGGTGAAGCGGGTGATAGACAGCTCAGATGGCGTGGCATGCATTCCTTCGCCGCCGCCATACCAAGTTTTGCGCATTTCATTCACGGACGGAAAATCCCACCAGCTTCTGACATTGAAAAAAAGTGGGGGTGCTGTTGGATTCGCAAGACTTCTCATCCATTGAATCTCTTGGATAGCGCTCAAGGTGGGCGCCAGATTTCCCCCGTGGCCGTTGAGAAAATAAAAAGCCCGAAAACCTTGGTGTGATAGCGATTGGATGCAGTCCATCACCATCGCCATCCAGGTGCTGGGCCGCACACACACGGTGCCTGGAAAATCCAAATTAAAGGCGGCAGGCCCCAAGTTCAGGGTGGGGCCAATCAGCACATCGCAGTGCGCTTGCATGGCCCAGGCAATGGACTCACTGGTGATGGCGTCTGTGCCGATCAAACCTGTGGGCCCATGTTGTTCGGTTGAACCCATTGGCAAGACGATGCCTTGGGACCTTGTCAAGTAAGACTCAATATCTGGCCAAGTGCTGTGTTGCAGTCTCATGTTTTCAGCCCTGCCTGGCCAGCTTCACTTCTAATTTTCTGACCAACCAGGAAATGCAGACGATCAGGATCAGGTATTCAATCACCAAAAAACTGTAAATTTCCAAAGGTCGGTATTCGTTGACATTGAGCTCGTTGGCGCGGCGGGTCAACTCGGGCAAGCCAATCACGGATATCAACGAGGACATTTTCACCACATAAATGAACTGGTTGCCCAGCGCAGGCAGGATGACTTTGATGGCTTGAGGTGCGACGATGAACCGCATTTGTTGAAACCAAGATAAGCCCAGACTTTTGGCCGCTTCAACTTGACCTTTGGGGACGGATTGAATGCCCGCTCTGAAAACTTCAGCCTCGAACGCACTGTCGCTCAAGGCAAGGGATAAAACTCCCGCAACAAAAACGCCCAGTTGCAAGCCCAAAACCACAGGCAATCCGTAAAAAACCCATAACAACAGCACCAGCAAGGGAATGGCGCGGAATATTTCCACATACAACCTGGCCAAGGTTTGCAAACCTTTTCGCTTGGACAAGGCTGCCAGCGCCATCAGCGCACCGATCAGAACCGATAAAACAATGGCGCAGATAGACACCAGCAAGGTGGCCGTGAGGCCACCCGCTAGGAACTCGATATTGGAAGCGCCCTTGTCTTGAAAGGGATTGAATATGTACCAACCCCATGTGTAGGCGTTGGTGTTTGCCGCGCAGCCTGTCAAAAAGAAAACAAGCAGCAGCGCGAACAGGGGCCGTGTTATTTTTTCGATGACAGCCACTTGGTCTCAAGCGTGGTGAAATATCCTTCGGCTTCTTTCAGGGCGATCCAGTTGTTCAAAAAGGTCAGCCAAACCGCATCGCCTTGAACCACAGGGTACGCAAAGGGACGCTTGTTCTTCATGTCTGCTGAAGTGCCCACCACCTGTAAATCAGGATAGTTCTTGATCAGCGTGGCAGCTTCGACGTTGCTGGTGATGGTGACCTGGGCTCGGTTGGCCAAGACTTCTTGGTAACCCGTTGCTGGTTTTTCAACGCTGCGAACTTTGGCCTTGGGGAAAATCGATTTGGCTTGTTGTTCGAAAACAGTGCCCATCAAAACCGCCACATTGACATTGCTGTTGTTGATGCTCTCCCAAGTGGGAAACTTTTTGGCGTCTTTCTTGTTGATCAGCGGCACCGTTCCCGCATAAACGTAAGGACTGGTGAAGGCCACGGTTTTGGCCCGGGCCATGTTCAAAGAGGAGCCGCCAGCAAAAACATCGTAGCGGTCAGAAACAATGCCGTTGACCAATGTGGCCCACTCAGTGGTGACAAATTCAACTTTGACACCCATGTCGGTGGCCAGTTGGGTCATGGCATCAATGTCATAGCCCACCAGGCTGTTGGTGCTTGTGTCTTTGAAGGACATGGGGTTGAAATCACCGGTGGTGCCCACACGCAAGGTTCCACGCTCCAGAATTTGGGTGAGTTTCGATTTGGTTTGGGCCAAACCCGGGCCAGCGAGGCCGATCGATGTCAAAACAAAAATGGAAATGTATTTGAAAAATGTTCGTTTCATGTGGGAATCCTGAAAGTGGTGGCGAAGGAATGAATCAAGTTATGTGTTGCTATCATTTTAATCAATTGCTTGGACAAGCCATCAATGGCGCGATCCAACGTGACAGATGATGGCGCCTGGGTCATTGGGTGGGATGTCGTGGCTGTTTTTGGCATGGGCCACATCCATGTCGCGCGGCAGTTGAACCGCATTTTTCACGGCCAAGACCTCGGCCATGATGCTGACCGCGATTTCAGCGGGTGTTTTGCTGCCAATAAAGATACCGATGGGGCCGCGCAAGCGTTTCAATTGCAGGTCTGTGAGGCCCATGTGTTCTTGCATTCTTTCGTGCCGCGCCAAGTTATTTCGGCGCGAACCAATGGCACCAATGTAAAAAGCATCCGACTCCAAGGCTTCTAGCAGGGCCAGATCGTCCAGCTTGGGGTCGTGGGTGAGTGCAATCACACAACTGCGCCGATCGGGGTGGAAACTCAACACCACATCATCGGGCATTTCTTTGGTGAGCGTGACACCTGAAACAGACCAAGCGCCACTGTATTCATCTCTGGGGTCACACACCGTGACGGCAAAGCCATTGAACAAAGCCATGGTTGCCAAGTATTCGGTCAACTGCCCAGCCCCTATGAGCAACATTCTGTATTCCGGTCCAAAGGTGTTGATTAATTTCTCACCGTCCAAATGTAAATCGCTGGGAAGGGCAGAGGATTCGATGTGAACCTGACCGGTTGCCAAAATAGTGGTGCGCTGCATCAGTTGCCCGCGCTCCAATGCCTGCACCAAGTTTTGTAGCAACTGGGCGTCAGGGTCAAATTCAAGCAACAGTTCCAGCGTGCCGCCACAGGGCAGGCCGAATCGGTGAGCCTCATCGGCTGAGATCCCGTATTTGATGCTTTGTGGTGGCCCTGATGGAATTTGAGCCGACTCAGCAGTGGGCAAGCCCTTTTGGGCATAGGCTTGGGTGAATCGATAAATCAAATCATCTTCAATACAGCCCCCCGAAACGGAACCCACCACTGAACCGTTGTCGCACAAGGCCATGATCGACCCCACGGGCCTGGGTGACGATCCCCAAGTGCGAACCACGGTGGCCAACAGTGCACGGTGGCCTTGAATTCTCCAATCGCGCAAGCTGCGCAACACCATCACATCCAAGTTTTCCATGTCAGCAGTCTTTGGGTTGGGGGTCGGACATCAAGGCCGCATCAATGACCAGGCAAGGGCACCGGCCAGAACGGCGGCCGCCAGCCACAGCCAGCGCGATGTGGGGTTTGCAGGAGGTGTTGAGGGGTGTTCCGAGTTTGAATCGCTTTGCGCTTGAGCGGCGTTTGATTTTTTTAACTCTTCTTCAAAGCGTTTGAAAAAATCTTCGGCCAGAGATTTGGCTGCGCCATCGATCAAGCGTTGACCCAACTGCGCAATCTTCCCCCCCACCTTTGAATGAACGGTGTAGTTCAATTCGCAGCCCTCTGGGTGAGGGGTGAGGGTGACTTTGGACTCACCCTTGCCAAAACCCGCAACCCCACCTTGTGCCTCAAACTGCAATGCGTAAGACTGGGGCGGTTGAATGTCCATCAACTTGACGGTTCCACTGAATTTGGCGGCCACGGGCCCGATGCGCAGGGCCACCCCAACGTTGTAGCTGTTTTCTTCGGTCAATTCAAACTTCTCACAACCTGGAATGCAAGCTTTGAGAATGTCAGGGTTGTTCAATGCCGCCCAGGCTTGTTCTTGGGTGGCTGAGAGTAGGCGATTGCCTTGCATGTCCATGGTCGATATCCAATCTGTCAAGTTTTCAGTAAACGCTTGATGGCCTGGGCCAAGTCTTGCAACCGCGCCATGTTGTGAATGGCCACCGAGCCATCCACATGGCGATGCAGCACCTGCGCACCACTGGCGATGGGGGCATAACCATCAAAGCGAAGCAATGGGTTGAGCCATAGCAATTTGCGACAGTGCCTTTTTAACCATGACAACTCTTGCGACAAGTCGTTGGTTGACCCCGTATCCAAACCATCTGTGATCAACAGAACAACCGTTCTGCGACCTACCAATTGTCGCTGATGCTTCGTTCGAATCTGACCCAAGGACAGGCCTAACCGTGTGCCACCTGCAAAATCGGCAATTTTTTCACTGACGGCCAAAAGCATGTCATCGGTATCTGCCATCCGAAATGGGCCAGTCAGGTCCGTCAACTCGGTGCCAAAAGCAAACACACTGCGTGGGACTTGCCGGGTGGATTGATGCAAAAAAGCCATCATCAAGCGTGCATAGCGTTCCATCGAACCCGAAACGTCAATCAAAATCAACAATGGCAAGGGTTGTTGGCGTCGCTGCAAGTGAGGTAAACGGATCAACTCACCACCATGGCGCGCGGCATCTCGCATGGCGCGTGTCCAATCCAACCGATGTCCCATGGAACCCGCTTGGGTGCGTCGCCCCTTGATCTGGGGCAACGCCAATGGAATCGTTCTGGCAAGTTGTTCAACCAAGTGGTATTCGCTGGCGTTCAAACTTTGGAAGTCTGCGTGGTGCAAGCGGATGGCTTGGCTGGCACTCATGGCCGCATCCAATTCGACTTCATCCTCTTTTGCCGGCGGGCGATTTTTGGCGGTGGCCACCGCCCTCAGGGCCTCTTGAACCCTTGCGCGTCTGGGGACTGCCGCTTTGGCAGACTCCTGGGCTTGCGGGAGCATTTGTGCCAGCAGTTTGTGGGCCAACTCTGGATTTCGAAAAAAGGCCTCGAACATTTGCGCAAATACCGTTCGGTCTTGCTCTTGACCAATCATGACGCATTCCAGCGCCGCTGCCAGGTCATCTTTGCGGTCTATGGCAATCAGCATGGCTGCCGTTTGTGCCAAGGCAATGCGCGAGCTGTCCATCGGCACGCCTGCACGCCTCAGCGCCCTGCCAAAGGCTGCGATGTTGTCGGCCAATTTGCCCGTTCTGGCGTCACCGAGTTGCATGAAACGGCACCGTTTAACTTTAACTGGCAGCTTCGGGGGCCAATAAATCCGTGATCATAGGTTGCAAAGCAGCGATGTCTTCACGCTGTTTGAACAAGATGCCTGCCGTGTCATGTACCACCTCGGGATCTAGCTGCAAGGTGTCCAGGGCCACCAAAGCCTTGGCCCATTCCACACTTTCGGCGATGCCTGGGCCGCGTTGAAATGCATTTGAAAAAGCTTGGCTGCGCAGCCGTGAGACAAACAGGGCGACTTGCTCGGCCAGAGTTTGGCTGGCTTGAGGCACCTTGGCGCGCAAGATGGCTAACTCTTGATCTCTTTCAGGGTAGTCCATCCAATGGTAGAGGCACCGTCTTTTGACGGCATCATGCAAGTCGCGCGTGCGGTTGCTGGTCAAGATGGTGACAGGCGTGCTGTCGGCCGTGATGGTTCCCAATTCGGGAATGGTGACTTGATATTCGCCCAAATATTCCAATAAAAAGGCTTCAAAGGGCTCATCGGCGCGGTCGATTTCGTCGATCAACAAAACAGCACCCGGGGCAGGGGTTTGCAAGGCTTGTAACAAGGGCCGGCGAATCAGGTATTTGGGTTGGTACAACTCCCGCTCCACCTCATCCACGTGAGCGTGGTCTTGGGCTGCTCGCATGTGCAATAACTGCGCAGCATGATTCCATTCGTACAGTGCCTCTCTCTGCTCCATGCCGTCGTAGCATTGCAGACGCAACAAAGGCCGCTGCAACACTTGAGACAAGGCCTTGGCCAGCTCAGTTTTGCCCACGCCGGGCTCGCCCTCTAATAGCAAAGGGCGTTGCAGGCGAAGGCTCAAAAAAACAGCCGTGGCCAGTCTGCGGTGGGCTTGGTATCCCGCGCCAGCCAAGGCTTGTATGACACCATCAATGGAGTCCAGCGCTGGAACAGGTGTCATCCGATCGCCTGTTGGACCGCACGCTGTGTTTGCACCTTGATCAAATTGGCGCGATATGCTGCGGAGGCGTGCAAGTCACTGTTCAGGTGTTGCGCATCAATCTGGATGTTTTGAACCGCCCCAGGTGTGAAGGATTGGTTCAACGCAGCCTCCAAGCCGGAATGGCGGAACACACCGTTGCTGGCACCGGTGATCGCCACTCGGGCGCCGTTCCCAGTTTCAGCCACAAAGACGCCGACCAAGGCAAAGCGGGATGCCGCCTGCTTGAATTTGGCATATGCCGCGCGTTTGGGGATGGGAAAGGCAATGGCGGTGATGAGTTCGCCGCTGTTCAAAGCGGTGGCATACATGCCTTGGAAGAAATCAGCCGCTTTGATGGTTCGTTGGTTGGTGTGGATGATGGCATCCAACGCCAATACCGCGCTGGGATAGCAAGCCGCCGGATCGTTGTTAGCGACTGACCCACCGATGGTTCCCATGGCGCGAACTTGTCGGTCACCAATGCCGCCGGCCAAGGCGGCGAGGGCAGGGATATTCGCCTTCACATCTGCATTGGTTTCGACGGTTTGGTGTGTACACATGGCACCAATGACCAGGGTGTTGCCATCTTTTTTAATACCGTGAAGGGCCTTGATTTGTGACAAGTCGACCAATTTCTCAGGCTGCATGAGGCGCTGCTTCATGGCTGCCAGCATGGTTTGGCCGCCGGCCAGGGCTTGCGACCCATTGGCAATTTGCTTGCTTGCCTCGTCGAGGGTGGCTGGGCGTTCGTAGGTAAAAGCGTACATGTTGATTCCTTTGATCTTTAAGTATTGACGGCTTGAATGGCTTGCCAAACGCGGTGCGGCGTTGCGGGCATGTCTAAGTTTTTCACGCCCAAAGGCGCCAAGGCATCTAAAACGGCATTCATGATGGCTGGAGGCGAACCAATCGCTCCCGCTTCGCCACACCCTTTGGTCCCCAGGGGGTTGTGGCTACAAGGGGTGCAAACGTGACCCAATGTGAAAGCAGGGAAATCATCCGCACGTGGCATGGTGTAGTCCATGAAGGAGCCAGTCAGCAATTGCCCCGTCTCTTTGTCATACACGCAATTTTCCATCAAGGCTTGGCCAATACCTTGCACCAAACCACCATGGACTTGGCCTTCCACAATCATGGGATTGATGATGGTGCCGAAATCGTCCACGGCTGTGAAGCGGTCAAGTTTCACCACGCCCGTTGATGGATCGACTTCGACTTCGGCAATGTAGGTGCCGGCGGGGAAGGTGAAGTTGGTGGGATCGTAAAAAGCCGTTTCATTCAAACCCGGCTCAAGCTTGTCCAGTGGATAGTTGTGTGGCACATACGCTGTCAAGGCCACTTGTCCAAAGGTGATTTTTTTATCCGTGCCTTTGACATTGAACTCGCCATTGGCGAACTCAATATCGGCATCGGATGCCTCCATCAAATGGGCGGCAATCTTTTTCGCCTTGGCTTCAATTTTGTCAAGGGCGCGCATGATGGCGGCACCACCCACTGAGATCGAGCGTGAGCCATAGGTGCCCATCCCAAATGGGACTCTGCCTGTGTCACCGTGGACAATGTCAACGGCTTCTACGGCAATGCCCAATCTGGCAGCCACCACTTGGGCAAAGGTGGTTTCGTGCCCCTGTCCGTGGCTGTGCGAGCCGGTGAAAACGGTGACGCTGCCGGTGGGATGCACGCGAACTTCACCACACTCAAAAAGCCCGGCCCTGGCGCCAAGTGCGCCGGCAATATTCGAAGGGGCAATGCCACAGGCCTCGATGTAACTGGAGTAGCCGATGCCGCGCAATTTGCCGTTGGACTGGCTTGTGGCTTTGCGTTGCGCAAAACCCGCCACATCGCCCAGTTTTTGTGCCTCGTTCATGCAGGCGTGATAGTCGCCCACATCGTATTGCAGCGCGACCGGCGTCTGGTAGGGGAATTGGGTGATGAAATTACGTTTGCGGATTTCGTCTTGCGTCAATCCCATATCCCATGCGGCACGGCTGACAATTCGCTCGAGCAAATAAGTGGCTTCTGGCCGGCCAGCACCACGGTAAGCATCAACCGGTGCGGTGTTGGTGAACCATGCATCAACTTCGACGTAAACCTGTGGGGTTGTGTATTGCCCAGCCAACAGCGTGGCGTACAAGATCGTGGGAACCGCGGTTGAAAAGGTGGAAAGGTATGCACCCAAATTCGCATGGGTGTGAACGCGCAGAGCCAAAAACTTTCCGTCTTTGTCCATGGCCATTTCAGCATGGCTGACATGATCCCGGCCATGGGCGTCACTCAAAAACGCTTCTGATCGGTCACATGTCCACTTGATGTTTCGGTTGAGCTTTTTAGACGCCCATGTCAAGCAAACGTCTTCAGCATACAAATAAATTTTGGATCCAAAACCGCCACCCACATCGGGGGCGATGACCCGGACTTTGTGTTCGGGCAAGCCCATCACAAAAGCCGTCATCAGCAAGCGCTCGACGTGTGGGTTTTGATTGGAAACCCACAATGTGTATTCATCGTTGGCGCGGCTGTAGGAGCCAATGGCAGCACGCGGCTCCATGGCATTGGGGACCAATCGGTTGTTGACCAAATCCAGTTGGGTCACATGGGCGGCATTGGTAAACGCGGCATCTACTTGTGCCTTGTCACCGATGGCCCATTTGTAGCAGTGGTTGTTTGGTGCGGCATCGTGCAAGGCAGTTGCTTTGCTCGCATCGCGCACATCGACCACGGATGACAGAACATCGTACTCAACGGTCACAAGTTCGGCTGCGTTTTTAGCCTCTTCCAATGTCTCTGCCACCACCATGACCACATGGTCACCCACATAGCGGACTTTGTCTTGGGCCAAAATGGGGTGGGGTGGTTCTTTCATGGGTTGCCCATTGGTATCAGTGATCAGCCAACCACAGGGCAAGCCGTTGATTTTTGCGTCAACCACATCATGACCGTCCAGTATGCCAATGACACCAGGCGCAGCAAGGGCTGCTTTTTTATCAATACTTTTAATCTTGGCGTGTGCATGCGGCGATCGCACAAAGACGGCATGTGACATATTGGCCAAGTCAATGTCGTCAGTGTATTGACCCGCACCGGTTAAAAACCGGTAGTCCTCTTTGCGCAAAAAGGACTCTCCGATATGAGGAAGTTTTGAAAAATCTGATGCACCCATGGTTGTCTCCTGTGGTTTCTTAATTTCAAGATTTCATGGCTGCAGCACCTTGCTGCACGGCCTTGACAATATTTTGATAACCAGTGCATCGACACAAGTTGCCTTCAAGCTGTTCGCGAATCACTTGCTCGCTGGCATTGGGATGGCGTTTGCACAGGTCAATCGCGCTCAGGACCATTCCGGGGGTGCAAAAACCACATTGCAGACCATGGCAGTCTTTAAAGGCGGACTGCATGGGGTGCATGGTCCCATCTGCATCGGCCAAACCTTCAATGGTGGTGACTTGTGCCCCTTGGGCTTGTGCCAGCAAAACATTGCATGACTTCACAGCGTTGCCATTCAAGATGACCGTGCAAGCTCCGCATTGGGCCGTGTCGCAGCCCACGTGGGTGCCAGTTAGCTTTAAGTTTTCGCGAATGGCTTGAACCAATAAGAGGTTGGGTGCTGCATCAATTGTTCGCGCCCGACCGTTAACTGTGATTTCAACCTTCATTGCTGTCTCCTTGGAAAAAATAAGTGGGTTTGATGCTGAATTATCGTGAAATCAGTAGACCACTGAATAATGAGAAAGAATTTAGTGAAAACCCTGAATCGTCTTGCCATGCCTTCGCAGGGTGGCGTGAATTCGCTTTCAAAGACTATTGTGATGGTTTCAGAAGAAGGGGTAGACTCATTCATCTAGTTCCCACGAGGTGGGCCAACATTGCGAGGAGTTTCTCATGGCCAAAGGTCAGCAAAAGTCAAACAAAGAGAGTAAAAAGCCTAAGAAGGATACCTCTGCACCCAAGACCCTGACAGGTGAGCCCATGCGCGCTGCCGTGACCACTGTGGTCATGCCTCGTGGGAAAGAAAAGAACAAGTGAATCCTTTTAGGAACCTCTCATGAAGCGATGCGCATGGATTCAATCATTGGCGATGATTGGGGGTTTGAATGGGCAAATCACTAAAAATTCATGGGCGGATGAATCAATAGCGGGTAATCTGTCTTTCAGCGGATCGCCTGTGAATCTTGGGGCCTTGGTTCAAGGCCGTGTGATGTTGTTCAAGTCCGACGATCTGCTGGACTTACTTCTTTGAGGCGATAGATGAAATACATATCACATGGTGTGGGTGGGGGCCCAGAGGTTCTGGTTCCAGCGCAAACCGACGTGCCGGTTTTAAGCCCCGGGGAGGTGTTGATCAAAGTCGCCTTTGCGGGAGTCAACAGGCCTGATTGTTCCCAACGCAGCGGCAGATACCCGCCACCCAAGGGTGCTTCTCCCATCATGGGCTTGGAAGTTTCTGGGCACATAGCGGCCGTGGGTGAGGGTGTCCGTGGATGGGCTTTGGGCGACAGGGTGTGCGCTTTGTGCAATGGCGGTGGATATGCTGATTTCGTTGCTGTTCCTGCCTCGCAAGCTTTGCCCATACCCCAGGGCATGGGTTTGTTGCAAGCTGCAGCTTTGCCAGAGAACTATTTCACGGTGTGGGTAAACTTGTTTCTGCGCGGTCATCTGAAAGCCGGTGAGACCTTGCTGGTTCATGGCGGTTCCTCCGGTATTGGTTTGACGGCCATTCAGCTGGCCAAAGCCTTTGGCGTCAAGGTTTACTGCACGACGGGCTCTGTCGAAAAGAACATGGCGTGTTTGAAGGCCGGGGCCGATGCGGCGATCAATTACAAGACGCAGGATTTTGTGACCGAAACCCTCGGCCTCACCCAAGGACAAGGGGTGGACATTGTTTTGGACATGGTTGGCGGGGACTATGTCGATCGCAACCTCAAAGTATTGGCGGTTGAAGGTCGATTGATTCAAATTGCTTTTTTACAGGGCGCGAAAGTGAATGTGGACCTCACCTCTTTGATGGTCAAGCGGATTGCTTTCACAGGTTCCACCCTCAGGCCGCGCACCATTGAAGACAAAGCTCATATTGCCCAGTCGTTACAAGAACATGTTTGGCCTTTGCTGGGCCAGGGCAAGGCATTGCCCATCATTGACCGTGTTTTTGAAATGGACGATGCTTCTTTGGCCCATGGCTTGATGGAGTCTTCTGTGCACGTTGGCAAGATCATGCTAAAGATTCATGGCGACGAATTCAAGTGATCACTTTGATGACTGTATCGATGCCAGAATTTTTATCACAAAAAAGTTGTGTCATTCCGACAATAAATTAACCCCAAGTTTGCATAAGCGTCGCAAATGAGCCCTACAATGTTTACAGTTTGCTGAAACAAGCACTTTTGAATTAAGCAATTTTTGAGTCTTGATCGACTTTATTGACCTGAAAGATGAACATGTCGAATGCACTGTTAGATAACCAAAGCATTACCATTGGTCAAGGTGTGACCTTCAAAGGGTCGCTGAATGTTCCCAGCAAGGCGGTTATCAATGGCACCGTGGACGGTGATTTGACGGCCGATGAGTTGGAGATTGGCCCGACTGGAAAAATAACAGGCTTGATCACCGCTCGCAAGATAGATGTGCAAGGCGAACTGCATCAGGTGATTACTTGTAAAGATCATTTGATGATTCGCTCCACGGGCAAAGTCAGTGGTGCCATTGAATATTCTGAAATCGAGATCGAACGTGGCGGTCAATTCCGGGGAGAAATGAAACAAGTGGGCATCAAAACTTTCGGTTGATGTGGGTTCATTCTTCTCCCTATTGCGTATTCCTTTCCTGAATCCATTCAACCTCTGATCCCGTGAGCTTTGCATTTTGCAAGCTTTGCATAGCTGAGATGACCAGATCGGCCAATTGACAATCAGTTTGTCACATCATGTGACAGTCAACCAGTGACTTAATGACGTTCAGTGGCGTCTCGATCATCTGATCAATTTCATTTGTTGAAAAGACAAACTCACTGCTGATAGTATTGGGTTTTATTGCAAGAGGTTTTGATGGAATCTGCCAAGCCAGACGATTTATTGGAAACGCACTCGGATCCATTTAAATCCAGATGCGCATTGCTGGTGTCATTGTTGGCCATGGTTTTGGCCTTGGCAAGTTTGGGTGGGAGCAATGCATCCAAAGAAGCCACTATGCACAATATTTTGGCGTCCAATGCTTACGCTTTTTACCAGGCTAAAAATATTCGGCAAACCAGTTACAAATTGGCGGCGGACGACTTTCAATTCATTTTGGCGCAAGAAAAACTCAGCCCTGCAACCCGTGAACTGGTTGAGGGTAAATTGCAATCCTACAAAAAGAACATCGAAAGATATGAATCTGAACCCGATACCAAAGAAGGTAAAAAAGAATTGATGCTGCAAGCCAAAGAACATGAACACGAGCGTGATCTGGCTCTGCGCCGTGATCCCTGGTTTGACTATGCCGAGGCATTGCTGCAAATATCTATTGTTTTGACCTCCGTCGCCTTGATCACGGGTGTGGGTTTGTTGCTCGGCGCTTCATTGACTTTGGGGGCGGTGGGTGTTTTTTGCACCCTCAATGGATACCTTCTTTTCATTTGATTGATCATTCTTTTTTACTGAGTTCTTGACATGGCCACTTCTGCAAATGATTTACCGAGTTTGACCATTGGTTCTGGCGTCACAGCCAAAGGCGTATTGCACGTTCCCGGAAAAGCCACTGTTTATGGCACCATCGAAGGCGAGTTGACCGCTGATGAGGTCCTGGTGGGCTCTACTGGCAAATTCAATGGCAAACTCAAAGCAAGACGGGTGGATGTTTTGGGCCAACTGGGTCAAACCATCGACTGTCAAGAGTCCTTGGTGATTCGCCAAACTGGCAAGGTCACGGGCAAGTTGGAATACTCGGAAATTGAAATTGAAAAAGGCGGCGAGTTCGTTGGCCAATTGAACAAACGCGGTTAAGTCCGTGCACCGTTTGCTGACATGGCCGATACCAGCACTGTTGATCTGGTCTGGAACGTGGCTGATTTTTACCTTTTTAAATAGCATATTTTTACAATCACCTTGGCCCTGGGTGGTCGCCACCGGTACGGGTTTGGTGTGCAGTGTTTTGGGTGGAACGCGCATGCGGCAAGTGTTGTTGGCTTTGGGCTTTCCCTTGTCTTGGTGGATTTCCTCATCAGCTCCCATGCCAGCTTGGGCCTGGCTTTTGCCATTGGTTTTGGCTTGGATGATTTACCCTGTTCGCTCTTGGCGTGATGCACCTTTGTTTCCCACACCGCTGAGCGCTTTGAGGGAATTGCCTTTACAAGCACCCCTCAAAGAGGGTGCCATCATCATGGATGCAGGTTGTGGCTTGGGAGATGGGCTGATGGCCCTGCGCTTGGCTTACCCGCGTGCGCATTTTTGGGGCATTGACGCCAGTTGGCCTTTGCGATGGCTTTGTGCCGTTCGATGTCCTTGGGCTCGAATATGGTTTGCAGACATTTGGAAAGCATCTTGGGCCGAGTGCGATATGGTCTATCTGTTTCAAAGACCCGAAACCATGGAGCGTGCTGCCCTCAAGGCATCCCAAGAGCTCAAACGTGGCGCTTGGATGGTCAGTTTAGAGTTTGAGGCCCATGGCTTGGTGCCCACTGCTGTCGGCCAAGCCAGCGAAAACCGGCCAATTTGGTTGTACCAACAACCGTTTCAATGGGCCCATCACAAAAACATACCTGCCTGACTTCCATGCTTCTCCAGCAATTGCTGACATGAAATGGGCAATAGTCAATGAGGGTTCATGTTTTGCGATGGCGCTGGATGGTGCATCAATCGGTCTGTCCATGCGATGGCCAAAGCACTCAGCAAAAAAGTAACGTGAATCAGCGTTTGCCACAACAAAACCTTATCGCTGTAATTTTCGGCATTGATAAAAGATTTCAGCAAGTGGATGGAAGAGATACCAATGATGGCCGTGCTCAATTTGACCTTTAGCACAGAGGCATTGACATGGCTCAGCCATTCCGGTTGGTCCGGGTGGTGCTCCAAATACATTCTTGAAACAAAGGTTTCGTAGCCCCCCACGATCACCATGATCAACAAGTTGGAAATCATGACCACATCAATCAATCCAAGTACCACCAGCATGATGAGGGTTTCATTGAGTCCATCTAAATTGACGGCGCTTTTGTAACCAATGCTGTTGACCAAAGATTGCACTGCGGTTTGGCTGCCAAAAGCGGCCTCCATCAGATGGATCAATTCAATCCAAAAGTGGTAGACATAAACGCATTGGGCCAAAACCAAGCCCAGGTACAGGGGCAATTGAAGCCAGCGACTGGCAAAAATAAAATTGGCCAAGCGTCCAGTGCGTTGATGGGGCAGGTCGTGTTGCATGATGAAAGAGGTGGTTTGGGTTTCGTTGATGCTATTGTCTTGTACTTTGAATGCCCACCATGGCGATTCGGTGATTTGGATCAGATCATCACGAGTTGAATGCCCCATGTTTAAAAATTGCTATAGGATTTTTCAATGCTATTCGATAAAAATGACGCTCAATTGATTCTCGTTTCTTGTCAGGAAACTGTTTGTGCCAAAAGCATAGATCCGGAAGAATTTTCTGCGCAAGTTCAAAAGTTGGCACGCGTCGCCCAAATCTTTCAGATACCGATTTGGTCGGTGGTTCACATGCCACACGTTTGGGGTGATTACATGAAAGCGTTTAAAGCCTTTTGCGAGCGGCCGATGGAGAGCGCTTTGTTCAGTGCCGCAGATATGTTGTCCCCACATCTCAACCCCGTTCGCAATCCTTCTGCAGGTAATGCGCGCAGCTTGCCCAAGCACCTTCAAAAACCGACGGATCATTCAGAACCTCAAAGGCCCCTCATTGTTTTGGCTGGTTGCGAAGTTCATGTGGGTGTAGTTCAAACCGCGCTGGATTTGATGGATTTGGGTTATGAACCCATTGTCGTTGTCGACGCATGCACCGCAATGCTATCAAGAGACAGGGATGCTGCATTTGATCGCTTGGCTTCGGTCGGCGTCGAGTTGACAACGGTGGACATGTTATGTATGGAGTGGTTGCGCTCCAGTAAGGCCGCTGAAAGCACTGCGGTGATGCAAGCCCTGGGCAAATTTTAAACGGACACGCGATTACAAAGGGTTCGCGTCAGCTGAATGAAAGAGGCGGATGCGCATAATCAAACTGCATAAAAAATGGAGACATGCCTGTGAATCAATACGCCCATTTTTACCAAAAATCATTGAACCAACCAGAAACATTCTGGCGTGAGCAAAGCTTGCTGATCGATTGGAAGACTTCACCCCGCGAGGTCTTGAATTATCAAAATCCGCCATTTGCAAAGTGGTTTGCTGGTGGTAGCACCAATTTGTGCCACAACGCGGTTGATCGCCATTTGCCCGCGCATGCCAATTCGCCCGCCTTGATTTTTGTATCGACCGAGACGGATGTCGAAAAGGTCTACACATTTCAGGAGCTGAGCCAAGAGGTTCAAAGAATGGCCGCCATCTTGCTCAGCTTAGGCGTGACCAAGGGTGACCGGGTATTGATTTATATGCCCATGATCGCTGAAGCGGCCTTTGCCATGTTGGCTTGCGCGCGCATTGGTGCCATTCACTCAGTTGTGTTTGGCGGCTTTGCATCGCATTCTTTGGCCACCCGCATAGATGACGCTACACCTTGTTTGGTCATCAGTGCCGATGCGGGCTCGCGAGGCGGAAAATTGGTGCCCTACAAGCCCTTGTTGGATGAGGCTATCTCCTTGAGCCATCATCAACCTGATGCCGTGTTGATGGTGAATCGAGATCTGGTTGCCTACAGCGCCCATGCCGAGCGCGATCACGACTACCAGGGGTTGCGACAAACCCACATAGATGCAAAAGTAGATTGCGTGTGGGTCGACAGCACCCACCCCAGCTATACCCTGTACACCTCGGGCACCACAGGAAAGCCCAAGGGTGTTCAACGTGATACCGGGGGGTATGCAGTTGCTCTGGCTGCCAGCATGAAGCATATTTTCAATGCAAAGGCAGGGGAAACCTATTTTTCGACCAGCGATATTGGCTGGGTGGTGGGGCACAGTTACATCATTTACGGGCCTTTGATGGCGGGCATGGCCACCATCATGTATGAGGGATTGCCCATCCGTCCAGACGGCGGCATCTGGTGGAAATTGGTTGAAAAGTACAAAGTGAACATCATGTTCAGCGCGCCCACTGCTGTGCGTGTCTTGAAGAAACAAGACCCCGCTTTTTTGTCCAAATACGACTTGTCTAGCCTGCGCGCCCTGTATTTGGCGGGCGAGCCCCTGGATGAGCCAACGGCTCAGTGGATCTCAAGCAGCTTGGGCAAACCCATCATCGACAACTATTGGCAAACGGAAACAGGCTGGCCAGTCCTCACCGTGCCCCATGGGGTTGAAAATTTGCCCACCAAATTTGGCAGCCCTGGCGTACCCATGTATGGCTACAACATCAAACTGTTTGACGAAAACACCGGTGAGGAGCTGGTCGAACCCCATCAAAAAGGGGTGGTCGCCATTGAGGGGCCTCTGCCGCCTGGGTGCATGCAAACAGTCTGGCAAGATGATGCGCGGTTTGTTAAAACCTATTGGACCAGCGTTCCAGGCAAACAAGTCTATTCCACCTTCGATTGGGGGATTCGGGATGAAGATGGCTACTATTTCATATTGGGCAGAACCGACGATGTGATCAATGTTGCAGGCCATCGATTGGGTACCCGTGAGATTGAAGAGAGCATATCCAGCCACCCCAATGTTTCTGAAGTTGCGGTGGTTGGCGTTGCTGACGCACTCAAAGGCCAAGTGGCCATGGGATTTGTGATTCCCAGAGACACCAGCGAGCTTCAAACTGCGGCTTCTAAGTTGAGTTTCGAGGGTGAAGTCATGAAACTGGTGGATTCGCAGTTGGGGGCAGTGGCCAGGCCTTCGCGGATCTTTGTGGTGTCTGCTTTGCCCAAAACCCGCAGCGGAAAATTGTTGCGGCGTGCATTGCAAGCCGTTTGCGAGAAGCGCGATCCGGGCGATTTGACCACCATGGAAGACCCTGGTGCCTTGGAGCAGATCAAGCATCAAGTCGGCTGACCCTTGTTGGCTGCCCATGGTTTTTCCCCGCGGATCATGGCCTCAAAAATCAATGGCACAATCTAAGTCGTACTTAGGCCCTTCCCAGCCACAGTCGCATCCGCCAACCGGTTTAGCCGTGTCGCGGAAGGTTTTTTTCAACCAGCTTAAGCGCCCTCAAGGGGTGCGGAGGTCAGCGAAATGAGTGATCCATCTCAGGGCGGAACATCCGTCTATCAATCTTATTCTGGCAACACCTACCTTTTTGGTGGCAATGCCCCGTACGTCGAAGAGATGTACGAAAACTACCTCACCAACCCTGGCAGCGTTCCAGACTCTTGGCGCTCATATTTCGACGCTTTGCAGCATGTGAATGCGGTTGACGGCAGTCAAGCCAAAGATGTGGCCCATTTGCCTGTGGTGAATGCATTTGCTGAACGTGCCAAAGCCGGTGGAACGCGCGTGGTCATGGCCAGCAACGATCTGGAGATGGGGCGCAAACGCACTGCAGCCCAGCAACTGATCGCAGCCTACCGCAATGTGGGACAAAGGTGGGCCAACTTGGACCCCTTGCAACGCACAGAGCGCCCGAATATTCCGGAGCTTGAGCCGTCCTTTTATGGCTTTTCTGACGCCGATCAAGAAACCATATTTGACACCAGCAATACCTTTTTCGGCCGGGATCGGATGAGCTTGCGCGAGCTGATCAACGCACTGCGTGACACGTATTGCGGAACTTTGGGCCCAGAGTACATGTACACCTCGGACATGACGCAAAAGCGCTGGTGGCAGCAAAAGCTGGAAAGCATTCGCAGCAAGCCCAATTTCACTGCGGAAAAGAAGAAACACATCTTAGATCGCCTGACGGCCGCTGAGGGCTTGGAGCGGTTTTTGCACACCAAGTACGTGGGTCAAAAACGTTTCTCACTCGAAGGCGGAGAGAGTTTTATTGCGGCCATGGATGAGTTGATCCAAGGTGCCGGTGCCCTGGGCGTCCAAGAGGTGGTGATTGGCATGGCCCATCGGGGCCGACTGAATGTTCTGGTCAACACCATGGGCAAGTTGCCCAAAGATTTGTTTGCCGAGTTTGATCACACTGCACCGGAAGAGTTGCCTTCTGGCGATGTGAAATACCACCAGGGTTTTAGCTCTGATGTGACCACCCCTGGCGGCCCAGTTCACCTTTCTCTGGCATTCAATCCCTCGCATTTGGAAATTGTCAATCCCGTGGTTGAAGGGTCCGTTCGCGCCCGCATGGACCGCCGCGGCGATCCCAAAGGGGACCAGGTACTGCCTGTCTTGGTGCATGGCGATGCCGCTTTTGGTGGGCAGGGCGTGAACCAAGAAACCTTGGCCTTGGCCCAAACGCGTGGCTACACCACCGGTGGAACCGTTCACATCATCATCAACAACCAAATTGGTTTCACCACCTCTGACCCCAGAGATATGCGATCTTCTGTGTTTTGCACCGACATCGTCAAAATGGTGGAAGCCCCTGTGTTGCACGTCAACGGAGACGATCCAGAGGCCGTTGTTTTGGCCACCCAACTCGCTCTAGAGTTCCGAATGGCTTTCCGACAAGACGTGGTGGTGGACATCACCTGCTTCAGAAAATTAGGGCACAACGAACAAGACACGCCCAGTCTGACCCAGCCGTTGATGTACAAAAAAATATCTGCGCATCCGGGCACCCGAAAACACTATGCCGACAAATTGGCGACCCAGGGCTTGGGCAGTCAACTGGGTGACGACATGGTCAAAGCCTATCGGCAGGCTTTGGACGAAGGTCGACATACCTCGGATCCCGTTCTGACCAACTTCAAAACCAAATTCACGGTGGATTGGTCGCCTTACTTGGGTAAGAAATGGACCGATGCGGGGGATACGGCCATTCCTCTTGCGGAGTGGAAGCGTTTGGCTGAAAAAATCACCACCTTGCCAGCCTCCATAACCCCGCATCAATTGGTCAAAAAAGTTTATGACGATCGCGCTGCCATGGGGCGCGGAGACATCGCCGTCGATTGGGGTATGGGCGAACACATGGCGTTTGCATCTTTGGTGTCCTCAGGCTACCCCATCCGATTGTCCGGTGAAGACTCGGGGCGAGGCACCTTCACGCACCGCCATGCCGTTGTTCACGACCAAAATCGTGAGAAATGGGATATCGGCACCTACGTGCCCTTGGAAAACGTCAACGAAAAGCAAGCGCCCTTTGTGGTGATCGACTCCATATTGTCTGAAGAAGCTGTATTGGGTTTTGAGTATGGTTATGCATCCAACGACCCCAACACTTTGGTGATCTGGGAGGCTCAGTTTGGCGACTTCGCCAATGGTGCTCAAGTGGTGATTGACCAGTTCATTGCCTCTGGCGAGGTGAAGTGGGGCCGTGTGAATGGCATCACTTTGATGCTGCCCCACGGCTATGAAGGCCAAGGCCCCGAACACAGTTCGGCCCGGGTGGAGCGCTTCATGCAATTGGCCGCAGACACCAATATGCAAATTGTCCAGCCGACCACTGCCAGTCAGATTTTCCACGTGCTGCGTCGTCAAATGGTGCGCAATTTGCGTAAGCCTTTGATCATCTTCACACCCAAGTCTTTGTTGCGCAACAAGGATGCCGCGTCTCCTGTGTCTGAGTTCACCAAGGGCGGATTCCAAACCATCATCCCTGATAACGCCGATCTCAAAAATGACAAGGTCAAACGCATATTGGTTTGCTCGGGCAAGGTTTACTATGACCTGGCCAAAAAGCGTGAAGAAAAAGAGCATGACGATACGGCTATTTTGCGTTTAGAGCAGTTGTACCCATTCCCGCACAAAGCTTTTGCCAGCGAATTGAAGAAATACCCCAACGCGGCAGAGATTGTCTGGTGTCAAGACGAGCCGCAAAACCAAGGTGCGTGGTTTTTCATTCAGCACAATATCCACGAAAACATGCTGGATGGGCAAAAGTTGGGTTACGCAGGACGTGCGGCTTCTGCCTCACCTGCGGTCGGCTATTCACACCTGCATCAGGACCAGCAAAGGGCTTTGGTGGATGCGGCTTTTGCCAAGCTCAAAGGCTTTGTCCTGACGAAATGAAATCAAGCGAGAGCCCCTGCTGAGGGCCCGCTTCAAAAACCCATCTTAGGAAAAACACATGTCGATCGTAGAAGTAAAAGTTCCGCAATTGTCCGAATCAGTGGCTGAAGCCACGATGTTGCAATGGAAAAAGAAGGCTGGGGATACTGTATCTGCCGATGAAATTTTGATTGAAATTGAAACCGATAAGGTTGTTTTAGAGGTGCCCGCTCCCGCGGCTGGCGTGTTGTCTGAAATTTTGGTGGCAGATGGCGGCACTGTCATTGCTGAGCAATTGATTGCACGCATTGATACCGAAGGCAAAATGTCAGTATCACCAGCTTCCGCCCCGGCTTCTGCTGCTTCTTCGGCGGCCAAACCGGCCAGTGCTCCGGCGGATACGAGCAAAGCCCATGTGGCCATGCCGGCTGCTGCCAAACTGATGGCCGATCATGCTTTGCCAGCGGGCTCTGTTGCTGGCAGTGGCAAAGATGGGCGGATCACCAAAGGCGATGTATTGGGCGCGGTGGCCAGTGGTGCCAAGCCTGTTGTCGCATCACCTATTCCGACGGGGATCGTTGCGACGGCCTTGCCTCAAGTGGCCGGACCCGCGGTGGACTTGGGCGATCGACCAGAACAACGGGTGCCCATGAGCCGCTTGCGAGCCAGGGTGGCCGAGCGCTTGTTGCAATCGCAATCGACCAATGCGATTTTGACCACCTTCAACGAAGTCAACATGGCGCCAGTGATGGAAATGAGAAAGCGTTTCCAGGAAAAGTTCGAAAAAGAACATGGCGTAAAAATTGGGTTCATGAGCTTCTTTGTCAAAGCAGCCGTCCATGCTTTGAAAAAATATCCGGTTCTCAACGCCTCCGTGGACGGCAATGACATTGTTTACCACGGATACTTTGACATCGGGATTGCGGTGGGTTCACCCCGGGGTTTGGTCGTGCCCATTTTGCGCAATGCCGACCAAATGAGTTTTGCTGAAATTGAAAAGAAGATTTCGGAATTTGGCGCCAAGGCCCGCGATGGAAAGCTCGGCATTGAGGATATGACTGGCGGTACCTTCTCCATCAGCAATGGTGGTGTTTTCGGTTCCATGCTGTCGACACCCATCATCAACCCGCCTCAGTCGGCCATTTTGGGTGTCCACGCCACCAAAGACAGGGCTGTCGTTGAAAATGGTCAAGTGGTGGTTCGCCCGATCAATTACCTGGCCATGTCCTACGACCACCGCATCATTGACGGCCGTGAAGCTGTTTTAGGTTTGGTTGCCATGAAAGAAGCGTTGGAAGACCCAGCACGTTTGCTGTTTGACATTTAAAGAAAGCAGCACATGAGCAAATCATTCGACGTCATCGTCATCGGCGCGGGGCCTGGTGGCTACATCGCCGCCATTCGCGCCGCCCAGTTGGGCTTTCAAGTCGCTTGTATCGATGAGTGGCAAAACGCCGCAGGTGGCCCAGCCCCTGGCGGCACCTGTACCAACGTGGGCTGCATTCCCTCCAAGGCCTTGCTGCAGTCGTCGGAGCATTTTGACCACGCCAACCACCACTTCGCCGAGCATGGCATCTCAGTCACTGGCGTGAAGATGGACGTGACGCAAATGCTCAAGCGCAAAGACACCGTGGTCAAGCAAAACAACGACGGCATCTTGTTTTTGTTCAAGAAAAACAAGGTCACGTTTTTCCACGGACGCGGTGCTTTCGCCAGCAAGTCCGATGCAGGCTATGAAATCAAGGTGTCTGGCAAAACCGAAGAATCACTGACTGCCAAACACATCGTCATCGCCACCGGCTCCAGTGCCCGTGCCTTGCCGGGTACGCCTTTTGACGAGGTCAATGTGCTTTCCAACGACGGCGCGTTGCGCGTGGGCGCTGTGCCCAAGAAATTGGCGCTCATTGGGTCCGGCGTGATTGGTTTGGAAATGGGCTCGGTGTGGCGTCGTTTGGGCGCTGAGGTCACTATTCTTGAAGGCCTGCCCACCTTTTTAGGCGCGGTGGACGAACAAATCGCCAAAGAGGCCAAGAAGGCGTTTGACAAGCAAGGCTTGAAGATCGAGCTGGGTGTCAAGGTCGGCGAGATCATCAATGGTAAAAAAGGCATGACCGTCAACTACACCAACGCCAAAGGCGAGGCGGTGAAGTTGGACGCCGACAAACTCATCGTCAGCATTGGCCGTGTGCCCAACACCACTGGTTTGCACCCCGATGCCGTGGGTTTGCAACTGGACGAGCGTGGTGCCATCGTGGTGGACGCAGACTGCAAAACCAATTTGCCCGGCGTGTGGGCGGTGGGCGATGTGGTGCGTGGCCCCATGCTGGCCCACAAAGCCGAGGAAGAGGGCGTGGCCGTGGCCGAGCGCATCGCGGGCCAGCATGGACACGTCAACTTCAACACCATCCCTTGGGTGATTTACACCAGCCCCGAAATTGCGTGGGTGGGTCGCACCGAGCAACAACTCAAGGCCGATGGCGTGGCTTACAAAGCCGGCACCTTCCCGTTCTTGGCCAATGGCCGTGCCCGTGCTTTGGGCGACACCACCGGTATGGTGAAGTTTTTGGCGGACGCCACAACCGATGAAATCTTGGGTGTACACATGGTGGGCCCACAGGTGTCTGAATTGATTTCCGAAGCCGTGGTGGCCATGGAATTCAAGGCCAGTGCCGAAGACATTGCCCGCATTTGCCATGCACACCCATCTTTGAGCGAAGCCACCAAGGAAGCGGCTTTGGCAGTTGATAAAAGGACGCTTAATTTCTGAGCATAGCAGCGGTGACCAAGACCCGCCTTTTTAGGCGGGTTTTTTTATGGACCTGGCAGGGCTTGGTCGGTGGCTGTCAAGGTTTGAAAGCAATGCAGCTCAAGGCACAATCGAACCCATTATGTCTGTTCACCAAATTTACCTTCAAGAATTGGCCAAACGTGGTCATGTGAGTGACCCCGCACAATTGCGTGCGGTAGCGGCCTTAGATCGCTGTGCCAGTGATTGGGCTGCGTACAAGAAAAAACGATCCAATACTTTTAAGAAGTTGATCAGTCGGCCTGAAATTCCACGAGGCGTTTACATGTATGGCGGCGTAGGGCGAGGAAAAAGCTTTCTCATGGATTGTTTTTTCAATGCGGTACCGATTGAGCGAAAAACGCGATTGCATTTTCATGAATTCATGCGTGAAGTGCATCGTGAATTGCATGAGTTGCAAGGCACAGTCAATCCCTTGGACGAGTTGGGAAAACGAATGTCCCAGCGTTTCAAATTGATATGCTTTGATGAATTTCACGTGGCCGACATCACTGACGCCATGATTTTGCACCGCCTCCTGGATGCCATGTTCAGCCATGGTGTTGGATTTGTCACCACATCCAATTTCAAGCCCAATGACTTGTACCCAGATGGCTTGCACCGCGACCGTATTTTGCCAGCGATTGCCCTGTTGAATGAAAAATTGGAAGTGGTTCACATGGACAACGGAACCGACTATAGGCAGCAAACATTAGAACAAGCCAATCTTTACCACACTCCCTTGACGCCAAGTGTGACCTTGGCGATGTCTGACACCTTTGTCCGTTTGGCTGAATGTGCAGACCAAGACCCTGTGTTGCGCATTGAATCCAGAGTTGTTCGTGCCTTGAGACGCGCTGGAGGTGTGGCTTGGTTCGATTTCAAAACCTTGTGTGGCGGCGCGCGCTCACAAAACGATTACTTGGAGTTGGCATCCCAGTTTCACACCATTTTTCTCAGCGATGTGCCTCAAATGCCTATGCGAATGGCCTCTGAGGCCAGGCGCTTTACTTGGCTCATCGATGTTTTATACGATCGGCGAGTCAAGTTGATCATCTCGGCTGAGGTGGCTCCAGAACTGCTGTACATCGAGGGTCCCCTGTCCCATGAATTTCCCAGAACTGTTTCAAGGCTTCAGGAAATGCAATCCTCAGAGTACTTGTCTATGGAGAGGCGACTTGTTGACACGGCGCTCACATGAGATCGCTGCCATGACACCGGTTTTGAAAGGCTGTCGGATAGTTTTGGTTCTTGCTTTCCTTTGCCCTGTCTGTGCTTGGAGTGAGTCGCCAATCGGACATGAAGCCAGCTATATGGTTAAACAACGGGCTGCACAAGAAAGATATGAAAAGTCACTTCGGCTTTGTTATCAGAAATTTGCGGTGTCTGATTGCAAGCAAGAAGCAATAGCGGTGCTCAATGCTGAATTGAGTCCACTCAAAAAAAGCGAAGCTGAGCACATGCAAAGGATTCGCGCTCAAAATACTCAAGAAAAAATGCAAAGCCTGGCCAAGAAGGCGCCCACATTACCCAATGAAGTCGCAAGCAAGGCGTTGCCCAAGCCCATGCCCGATGTCCAAATGGCTTTGCCGACAAAGAAAATCACAGCTGCTGATTCAGGTGCTGGAACGAACTCAAAATCTCCTCAAGAAGAACATGTGCAGCGCAAGAGGTTTGAAGAAAAACAACTGCGCGCTCAACAACATCGCGACGCTGTTGAAAAGCGTTGGGTGGATAAAAAGGGGTTGATAGCCTCTGAAATCTCAACATCGCCATGACCCAGGAGTCGGATTCCCTGCGCCACCATTCTGGGATTCAAGCTCAGCCTCAGGGGTCACTCACTGAACAAGTGGTCAAGGCCTTTGGCGCAAACGGCTTGCTGTCCAAGATGCCTGGACACTTCCTTGTTAGACAAGGTCAGACTGAAATGGCTTTGGCGGTTTCCCGTCAAATTGAGCAGGGCGGATCCCTGGTGGTTGAAGCGGGTACCGGTGTGGGTAAAACATACGCCTACTTGGTTCCGGCTTTGATGAGTGGCGAGCGTCTTTTGCTGTCTACCGCAACCAAAGCTTTGCAGGATCAACTTTTTGACCGTGACTTGCCGACATTGATTGATGCGCTGGGCTTACCCATCCGTTTGGCATTGCTGAAAGGCCGATCCAACTATTTGTGCACCCACCGCATGCGCCAGCACATGGGACAAGAAATGCATACTGACCGGAATGGTCGAGCCCACATGGCCATCATTGTCAATTGGGCGCAACAAACCCAAACCGGCGATTTGGCCGAGGTGGACGGGTTGGACGACCGTTCTCCCATCATTCCCATGGTGACGTCTAACCGGGAAAATTGCTTGGGGTCCAACTGTCCCGATTTCAAATCTTGCCATGTGTTGGAGGCCAGGCGCAAAGCCATGGCCGCAGATGTGGTGGTGGTCAATCACCATTTATTTTTTGCAGATATGGCCATTCGCGAAGCCTCCATGTCTGAGTTATTGCCTTCTGTGCGGGTGGTCATTTTTGATGAGGCGCACCAACTGAACGAAACGGGCGTGGCATTTTTGGGCAAAGACTTGTCGAGCGCCCAACTGATCGACTTGCGGCGCGATGTTTTGGTAGCTGGATTGCAAATGGCACGTGGATTGGCCGACTGGAATGGTTTGTGCAGCAGTTTGGAAAAAGCGGCCCGTGATTGGCGGTTGTCCCTGCCTCAGCAAATTGCAGGGGGTCGGCTGGGCTGGGATCAAATCTCTCCACTGGGTTGTCACCCGCAACTCTGGCGGCAAGTCATGCAAGATGTGGGCGTGGCTTTGGCCCATTTGATGTCGGCTTTGGACTCTGTGAGCGAAATTGCTCCTGACTTTGTTCGCTTGTATGAACGGACCAATGAATTGGCGCGCAGGGTTGATCAGTTTTTACAACCGGCTGAGGCTGCCGCCGTGCGTTGGATTGAAGCAGCCGGGCAAATCAAATGCGTTGAATCACCCTTGGACATTGCCGAAGCTTTCAGCACGGAGTTGAACAAAGCCTCACCAGACGCCAGCGAGGGGACGTTGCCCAAAACCTGGATATTCACTTCCGCCACACTGGGAGATGAGCCTTCGTTGAATTGGTTCACCGAGCCCATCGGTTTGATCGGCGCAACTGTCATGCGCGTTGCCAGCCCATTCGATTACCAGCGCCAAGCCTTGTTGCACATCCCCGCGAACTTTCCCAAACCACTTGATCCAAATCATAGCCTGGCGGTGGCCAATCTCGCAGCAGAAGGAGCCCGCCGATTGGGTGGCCGCACCTTGGTCTTGACCACCAGCTTGAAAGCTTTGTCTGTGATTGGAGAGGAACTCACCCAAGTGCTATCCGATGTTTCGAGCATCGAGGTATTGCAACAAGGCCAGTGGCCGAAAAGACGATTGATGGAACGTTTTCGCCAAGGCAGCGATGGGGGGGCGCCAGGTTGTGTTTTGGTGGCCTCGGCCAGCTTTTGGGAGGGCTTTGATGTCCCCGGCCAAGCCTTGCAATTGTTGATCATTGATAAATTGCCTTTTCCCTCCCCTGTTGACCCACTGGTCAAAGCCAAGGGCAACAGGCTACAGGCGCAAGGGAAAAATGCATTTTCAGATCATTCCTTGCCTGAAGCCATCGTGGCTCTGAAACAAGGTGCAGGACGTTTGATCCGACACGAAACCGACCGGGGTGGCTTATTGATTGCGGACAACCGCTTGCTGAGCGCGTCTTATGGGCGGCGCATTTTGGCGGCTTTGCCGCTCATGCAACAGATTGCTCAGACTGAGGATTTCTGGGATGCACTGGTGAGCATCACCACAGCTTCCACCAAGGCTTCTTGATAGGGTCTGCAGTGGGGGCGACTTTCACAATCGGTTTTCCCAATAATGGGCTGTTGGGGAAATTCTTTTCCAATATTCGTTTGTTGTCGTCCCTCAGTGCACTCAGGCCCAGGGTGTCGTAGCAACGCATCAATATGCCCAAGGCCTCCTCGATGGACTCCGACGTCGGGAAGTCTTGCACCACGGTTTGAGCCCGGTTCACAGCAGCGACACACGCACCTGTTCTCAAATAATATTTGGCCACATTCAACTCTGATCTGGCCAATGTATTGACGATGTATTGCATTCTGGCAATGGAGTCAGTGGCGTAACGAGAGTCAGGAAAGCGTGTCACCAACTCTTTGAATGCTTCGAAGGATTGGCGAGCAGCCATTTGATCGCGCTCCGACAAATCGGGCTTCAAAATGCCCCCGAGCAAACCCAGGTCGTCATTGAAATTAATCGTGCCCTTCAGGTACAAGGCGTAATCCAAGGCGGGGTTCACGGGGTTGAGTCGAATGAACCGATCTAAAGTGGCCACAGCCAAGATCGGTTCGTTATTTTTATATTGCGCGAAAGCTTTTTCCAGTTGTGCCTGTTGCGACAAAACAGTACCTGCCGCACGCCCCTCGAGCTTGTCATAAAGGCCGATGGCCTTTTCATAGGCACCAGCCGCCATTTCATCCTTGGCTTCCGCGTGCAGTTTTTCAACGGTCCATCCAGCCGTGGGGTCGTCATTCGATGCGCAGCCCCCCATCAACCACAACAGGGCCATTAAGCTCGATAATCTAAAGAATCTCAACATTCATACACCTTGTCTAACTTGACTCACCCATTATCGATCATGTCAAACCCAGCCACGACCGCCACGGAGGGCTTGGTGGAAGAGGATTTGTTGGATGGCCCAGATCCTGAAGGGACAGAGGTTGAATGGCGGCAAATACGCATCACGCCCGATCAACATGGGATGCGTTTTGATCTGGCTTTGTGCCAAGCGCTGAAAGACTTCTCTCGCAGCTTTGTCGGGCAGCTCATAGCAGACCAAAGGGTTCGCCCCTTAGAGGGCTTATCGGCTTTCAAACCATCCTCCAAAGTCAAGTTTGGACAAGGTTTTGAAGTAGAGATCAGACCCACATTGCAAAGCCAGGCCTTTCAAGCGCAAGAAATGGCAATTGAGACCGTGTATGTGGATGACCATTTGCGCGTGATTTACAAGCCTGCTGGATTGGTGGTTCATCCAGCGCCGGGGAATTGGTCGGGCACCTTGCTCAATGGCTTACTGGCCTTAGACCCTTCTTCGTGGCACATACCCAGGGCGGGGATAGTTCACCGTCTGGACAAAGACACCAGTGGGTTAATGGTCATTGCGCGCAGCCGTGCTTGTATGGATGCCTTGGTGAGTTTGATATCAAAGCGTCATGTGCATCGGCAGTATTTGGCTTTGACGCATCGATCTTGGCAAGGTGGTGGGCGAGATGTTGATTTGCCGATTGGCAGAGACCCGCGCCAACGTTTGCGCATGGCGGTGGTCGACTTGTCGAGGCATCCCGGAAAAGTCGCTCAAACACACGTCGCCTGTTTGGCCCGCAACGAAGATGTCAGTTTGCTTCATTGCACCTTGTCAACCGGTAGAACCCATCAAATTCGGGTTCACTTGTCCCATTTGGGCCACCCACTGGTCGGGGATACGCTCTATGGTGGAAAAGTCAACTCGGACATACAACGCCAAGCCTTGCATGCCCATAAACTGGGGTTTATCCACCCCATGACCGGTGAAAATTGCGAGTGGCAATTGCCTTTGCCGCCAGACATGCGCCAGGCTGTTTCTGCCATGGGCCTCAGCTACAATAAATCTCGGTTTGATTAAACCCCGCCCTCGGCTTCTGAAGATATTAAAGCCATCTTTATTCACGGTTTTGCCCCCACACCCCATGAACACTTCGGATGCCAAACGTGTCCTTGAAACTGCTTTGATTTGCACCCAGCAGCCAATCGCGGCCAGGGAGCTGAGCGCCCTTTTTCAAGACCAGCTGGGCATGGATACGATCAAAACCCTGTTGTCAGATCTGCAACTCGACTGGGCTCAGCGGGGCGCAGAGCTGGTCCAAGTGGCCACAGGATGGCGCTTCCAAAGCCGGCCAGAGATGCGGGTGTTTTTGGATCGCCTTCACCCAGAAAAACCGCCCAAATATTCCCGTGCTGCCATGGAAACACTGGCCATCATTGCCTACCGTCAGCCAGCGACCCGTGGCGATATGGAGGACATTCGTGGTGTGACCATCAATTCCATGGTCATCAAACAGTTGGAGGACCGTGGCTGGGTAGAGGTCATTGGACACCGTGAGTCGGTGGGCCGCCCGGCTCTTTATGCCACGACACGACAGTTCTTGGATGACCTGGGCCTGGCTTCCTTGGATCAATTGCCTGCGCTGGAAAATCCGCACAACCCTTTGGAAGCTCTCGCGGTTCTGGAAGAAAGCGGCGACACCTTGCAACTCAGTTTGGACAATGCTGAGCATTTGGGGGATGCTTCTGATGTCCAGGTGCTTCCCCCATCATGACCGAAAACAACACGGGTCGCCGCTCCAAGCGGTCGCCAGCAGGCAGGGAAGAGGCCAAAACGGCGTCTGCTTCCATCCGTTTTGAAGACGTTATTTCAGGTGAATTTGACGCCCAGCACCAATCGTCTTCAGACTTGCTGCAAAAGCGAGTGTTGCTGCCACAGGCAGATAGCCCCAAACTGCATAAGTTATTGGCCCAAGCGGGCCTGGGTTCGCGCATCGAAATGGAGTCCTTGATCACCCAAGGAAAGATCACCGTCAACGATGTGCCCGCCCATGTGGGGCAGCGGGTCCAAGTCGGGGACCAAGTCAAGTTGGCAGGTAAACCCTTGAAATTGCGGTTTGCGGCCCCGCCTTTGCGCGTCATTGCTTACCACAAGCCCGTTGGTGAAGTGGTCACCATGGACGATCCGCAAAACAGGCCAACGGTGTTTCGAAAATTGCCGAAGTTGTGGCAAGGAAAATGGCAAGCAGTGGGGCGGCTCGATCTCAACACAGAAGGCCTTTTGCTGTTCACCAGCTCCGGTGAGTTGGCCAACCAATTGATGCACCCCCGATTTGGATTGGAGCGAGAGTACGCTGTTCGGGTGTTGGGGGCATTGAGCAATGTGGAAAAGCAAAAATTGCTCGATGGGGTCATGTTGGATGACGGGTTGGCCCGCTTTGGCTCCATCCAAGATGGAGGCGGAGAGGGGGCCAATTGCTGGTACCGAGTGACCATTTCTGAGGGGCGAAATCGCGAAGTCAGGCGCATGTTGGAGTCCCTTGGACACGCTGTCAGCCGACTTATTCGCATTCGTTATGGGGCCATGGTTCTGCCACAGGGACTCAAACGCGGCGCATGGATGGAGTTGGACGAAACTGACGTCCGTGCCTTGACCCAAGCGGTGGGTGGTATGGGGCGCATGCATCCTTCGTCGGGTGTGGTTTCATCACCGTCCCAGCCATCGCGAAAAACCGTGCCAAGGCCTGCGCCGGTGCACCATGTGGCGGGTTCAAATGCCAACCATGAGGTACGGGATGAATCCAGCGGTTTGAAGGCTCGCCCTGCGCCGGTCACGCCCTTGATTGGTGCTGACAGCTTAAGACGCTTGCGCAAGGCCAAGCCCAGTGCAAGGAAGGGGCCTGTGGGCCTGGCCCGGTCCATTCGGGCCAAGGACAGACCTGGGCGCTGAAGGTACTGGGTTGGGCAAGAGGGCCTTCACCACTCAGTTAAAATAGCGCACCTTTTCAGCCGGTTTGGCTGGTAACAACCTGAGAAATGTCATGTCGATTGAACGCACCCTGTCCATCATCAAGCCCGATGCCGTTGCCAAAAATGTGATCGGCCAAATTTATGCCCGCTTTGAAGCCGCGGGTCTGAAAATTGTGGCTTCGCGCATGGCCCATTTGTCACAGGCAGAAGCCCAAGCCTTCTATGGCGTCCACAAAGACCGTCCGTTCTTCAAGGATTTGGTCGACTTCATGGTTTCTGGCCCAGTGATGATTCAGGTGCTGGAAGGTGAAAACGCCATTCAGAAGAACCGCGATTTGATGGGCGCCACAGACCCCAAGAAAGCTGCTGCTGGCACCATTCGCGCCGATTTTGCCGACAGCATCGACGCCAATGCGGCCCACGGCTCAGACGGCCCTGACACCGCCAAGGCTGAAATTGCTTTCTTCTTTGCGGGCATGAACACCTACTCGCGATGAGCCATTGGCGGGTTTGCATGCG
>Ga0209033_1000021_pt1 | contig 65198 bp, 56 predicted proteins | sample LauGreFa1BDMLBDN_2_FD_188218 | JGI IMG/M metagenome (GOLD analysis project Ga0209033, IMG submission 188218) | Freshwater lake microbial communities from Lake Michigan, USA - Fa13.BD.MLB.DN (SPAdes) (version 2) | ecosystem: Environmental > Aquatic > Freshwater > Lake | place: Lake Michigan, USA...
CCACAAAAATCCCCCTGATGCGGTGGTGCAAGCTTGATCCAACAATGGAAGAAAAACTTCCAATTGATGATACCGATGGCGGGGATGATTCTATTCCTAAATGTAAAAATTACCGGGCTTGGACCAGGCAAATTGATGCCATCGAGATTTTCCCCCAAGATGCTATTACCGATAGTGCGGAAGCTTTTTACCTGATGAAGCAAAAAGGGATTACGCATGTTCTGGTGCTTGGTGTGCATACCAACATTTGTGTGTTGGGCAGGCCATTTTCTATCAGGCAAATGGTGCAGCAGGGGATGAAGGTTGCTTTGGTTAGGGATTTAACGGACACGATGTACAATCCGGAAAAAGCGCCATTCGTAAGCCATTTTACTGGTACAGACCTAGTTGTGGAACATATTGAGAAGTTTTGGTGCCCGACAATTAGCAGTAATCAAATATTAGGTGGAAAAGAATTTCAGTTTAAAGATGATAAGCGCCCCCGGGTTTTATTTGTTGCAGCAGAAGATGCTTACAAGTCTAGGATTTGGATTCCAGAGTTTGCGCTGGCAAGACTTGGAAAAGAGTATCAATCTCAATTTGCGTTTTCGTCTGAAGCGAGGTTTGGCAGCCTCCCCGGTTTGAATATGCTTGATTCAGCAGATTTACTAGTGCTTAGTTTGCGAAGACGGGGAGTGCCTGAGGAAGAGATGAAAATGCTAAAAGAGTATATCAGCCAAGGAAAGCCTTTGCTTGCAATCCGAACTGCAACGCATGGTTTTGCGCCTAATGTGAAGTTGCCTATTGGTTATGCAGAATGGAAGGATTTCGATAAGGAGGTTTTAGGCTGTAACTATCAGGGGCATGAAGTTGCTAATTCTTTAACGCAGGTGATGCCTGTATTAGATCAGTTTAAAAACATCAATTTTGACAAAGTGAAAAATGAAAACTTGGCTTCACACCTTTATAAAGTGAATCCGCTCGCCAAGGATGCGAAGGTTTTGCTCGAGGGTAAATCCGTTCCTGGTGGAAAGGTGGAGCCCGTGGCATGGATGAGGGAAAAGCCAAAGGGCAGGGTGGGTTGTTTTACTTTTGGCCACTTCGATGAGATGAAACATGAGGAAATCCAAGCGGTATTAAAAAGCATGATTGATCTGATGATAGGCAAAAGGGATTTAAAGTAAAAGATTGCCCAGATTGTAAAAGTTAAAATGGGAGGGGCTACGCTCGAAAGGTTCGATTTGATCGAGCCTTGGATTAAATCTGATGGTTTCAAGAAGGAATTTGTTCCTGCTATTCAGATTGTGATGAATTTAACATCCACCTATCCGAAACCCATAAGGAATAAAGCTTTGAATCGACTTGCATGCAGTTTTTGTGGGGTACATTCGTTGTATGATGCACAAGTTTGATCTGCGCGCAGGAGGGTTGCGAGATGTTAGTATTAAGTCGGAAACTTGGAGAAAAGATTTACATCGGAGAGAATGTTTGCATTACTGTGGTGGATATTGACAGGGGCAAAATTCGACTCGGTATTGAAGCTCCTCGAGATGTACCAATCTACCGCCAAGAATTGCTTCCCTCAAAGGGTGGTGAAGCGACCGCCCAAGAAGATACAACCTCTGCGATTGTTCAATAATCCTAGAGCTGAAATAATAAAAACAAGACTCTGATTAACTTCAGGGTCTTGTTTTTATTTAGGGGGATGTTTTTTTGAGCAAGTGAATCTTAGATTGATTACAATCGTGAATATGAGCGAGCTTTTCAAAAAATCGTTGGCTAAATTCGGGCCAGAAAGAGCCTACCCAGTTCCATCGCTGGAGTTTTCTCGTCAGTTCTGCCTTACCTTTACAAATAATAATTACGAAAATTTCAGCGTTGTTTCCAGGCTTCTACCTAAACCTTTGATACCCCATTTTCATGCAGTCTATTCTTTTTGCAGATGGGCCGATGATCTAGGGGATGAAACAGGCGGTGGGGAAAAAGCATTAGAATACCTGCGATGGTGGCGCTTAGAGTTAAGCGATTGCTACAAGGAAACGCCCTACCATCCGATTTTCGTGGCGTTGGCTTACACCATCAAGCGGTTTCATATTCCGGAACAATTATTTAAAGACTTAATTTTTGCATTTGAGCAGGATCAATTGGTGCTTGAGTACCAAACTTATGAACAGTTGCTTCAATATTGCAAATACTCTGCGAATCCGGTCGGCAGGTTGGTATTGCTGCTATGGGAAACATACGACGAAGAAAAAGCTGTTTACTCTGACTATATTTGTACTGCGCTGCAACTTGCGAATTTCTGGCAGGATGTTGCGAGAGATTTTCTAATAGGAAGAATTTACATCCCTGCAGAATGTAGATCGAAATTTAATTATAGCTCCGAAGATTACGGCAATCGAACGCAGAATCAAGCTTTTGAATCAATGATGACTGACCTGGTTGATCGTACAGAAAAAATGTTTTTTATGGGAAGCCCGTTGCTAAGCATGGTGCCCAAGGCTAGAAAAGTAGACTTGGAGTTATTTATGGAAGGAGGGCTTTCCATTCTTAGTAAAATAAAAAAGATGAACTACAAAGTTTGGGAAGCTAGGCCTTCACTATCTAAATGGGAAAAGATGATGATTTTAGGAAAATCACTTTTGAAACGCCTGCCATTGCTTACGAAGTCGTAGTTGCTGCCGTCTTTATTGTTTAGGAGTTGGAAGCAGGATGCCGTCGCAAAAAGAATCATTTGATTATTGCAGGAAAATCGCCAAGGAACAGGCTGGGAATTTTTATCTCACCTTTCATCTTCTGCCCAAATTAAAGAGCGATTCCATGTGTGCCCTTTATGCTTTTATGCGTATAAGCGATGATATTGCAGATGAACCTGGCGAGATTAATTCAATACGAAAAGCACTGGGCAATTGGCGTGAACAAACTTTAGGTGCTCTAAATGGTCAGTTCAGTCATCCAATCCATCCAGCTTTTGCATTAATGGTTCAAAGGCATCAAATACCCCACCAGTATTTGCTTGATGTGTTGGATGGGGTTGAAATGGATCTCGATATCCATCGTTATCAAACATTTGAAGATCTTTACAAATACTGTTACCGGGTGGCATCAGCAGTTGGTCTATGTTGTATTCACTTATGGGGGTTTAATTCTGAAAAAGCTTTGCTGCCTGCTGAATCTGCAGGTATAGCATTGCAATTGACCAATATTCTCCGCGATATCAAGGAAGATTACGCTAGGGGCAGAATCTATCTTCCACAAGAAGACATGGTTAGGTTTGATTATGATGAGACCAAATTAAATAATAAAGTAAGAGATGAGTGCTTTTTTAATCTGCTTGATTTTCAGGCAAAGAGGGCTGCAAAATACTATGAACAAGCCCAGGAATTGACCCAATATCTGGATGGTAACGCACGGGGTATTTTTCTTGCAATGTTGCATACTTATAAAGCTATACTCGATAAAATGCAGAAGAATAATTTTGATTTGTTTAACGACAGAGTCAGGATCGGTACTTTTCAAAAACTATGCCTGCTAGCAAAATACCTTCCTTATTCATGGAAGTCATCTTGATGCTGGCAATCAGCACAGGGAATTGTATCTTATTATTATGAACTTTTAACCAAGGAGATTCTGGAATGAAATTAGCAACGATTCAAACCCCACAAGGAAACCGAGCGGTCCTTTTTCATGATGGTGCGCATATCGATATTAATGCCACCGATCCTTCACTACCCTCGAGCGTAAAAGCTATTTTAGAGGCTGGTGATGATGTGTTGAAAAAGGTAAAGGCGCTGGGCGGTTCAGCAAAAGCAGTTAAAATTGCTGCTGATAAAATTGTTTTTGAATCTCCTGTAGTTGATCCTAATAAGGTCGTTTGCATCGGCCTTAATTATAAAGATCATGCTGCTGAAAGTGGCATGCCCATCCCAAAGGAACCTGTTCTTTTTAGTAAATTCCCTACTGCTTTGACTGGCCATGATCAACCTATTCTTCTCCCGCCTGTTAGCTCTAAAGTTGATTACGAAGCGGAACTGGTTCTCGTTGTTGGTAAAAAAGGTAAAAACCTTAAAGCTCATGATGCCATTAATTGGCTCGCAGGATACACCATTGGGCATGATGTTTCTGCAAGAGATTGGCAGTTGGAAAAAGATGGTAAGCAATGGATGGCTGGAAAAACATTCGATACCTTTGCGCCATGTGGTCCTTATCTAGTGACTTGCGATGAAATTCCTGATCCTCATAAATTAGGCATCAAGCTTAGGTTGAATGGCCAAACCATGCAAGATAGTACCACTAGCCAGCTTATTTTTTCGGTGGGTGAAATCCTTGCTTACCTGACGCAGGTTGTAACTTTGTTGCCAGGCGATTTAATATTTACCGGAACGCCCCCAGGCGTGGGCATAGCTCGTAAGCCCCCTGTTTTTCTTAAGGCAGGAGATCTTTGTGAAGTTGAAATCGAAGGCTTGGGCATTCTTCGTAACCCAGTAGCGATGGGTTAAGCGGTGCTAAGTTTTTGTGGTTAGATTGAGTTTGGAATGATTCGGGGTGGCGCAGGCTGCCCCGATTTCTTTTTACCAGCATCTTCTTTAGGTTTCAAGAAATCCCATTCGTCTTTTGGGGTCGCTTTACCTTTTTGAGTTTCTTCAATTTGCTTGGCTATTGCTGCGATCTGCGTAAGGATCATGTGGCCATCCAGAGATTTCTCTGCAGTATCAGCTTTACCCATTAGGGTTTTGAACAAATCGGTATCTGGTTTATCGCCTGCGGGAAGATGCAGATCGTCGATGATATTTGGGTGCTGAGTTCCCCAAAGATTTTCGTGACAATTCAAAGTGACTAGAAGATCGACTGGGGTAGGGCTTACTTTGCCTGCAAGCCAATATGCGGCTGTCCCACCCAGTCCATGACCTACAATAACAAAACGCATTTCAGGGTCTTTCTGGCTTAGGGATTGAATTTCCTTTGTAAATTGATGTACATGGTAGAGATAGCCAAAGTAAGTGTTATTAAAACCAGCGGCTCGAACTTGTGCATTTAATTCACGAAACCCGCCACAATCACAGAAATCGAAATCCTCGATGAAAAAGACTGCGACTTTGCATTTGGAATTCGCAGAGGAGTCTGCGGTTAAGTGGGCGAAATCTGGTTGCAGCGTTCTTATGAAGGGTTCGTAAGGGTAATAAATCTGACAACCAATTGCAGTAAATAGTATCCCGGTTAAAGGAATCAAGAACTGGTAAATTGATTTCTGGAAGCCCATGAATAAACCCTACCCAAATAAAACCTATATGAAGCTATATGTTCTATTCGGGTCAGGCAAAGAATGAGCTTTAGGAAAAAACTAAGAATAATCCGAATTTTACCATATTGGTAAAAGGGGAAGACTGGGATGCAACCCATTTCTGATAGATTCTTTTATCCTACGATTACCACTTTCTCTGTATTAACAGATTGAATTTCCTTGTGGCATAAAACCAATGCATCGCGTGCTAGGGCACCACTCAGCAAGTCTGGTTCGATCCCTTTGACCACTCCGTTAACCGCGGCTTGAATTTCTTTAGTGAATGCAAAAAGTGGATCACCACCGCCACTCAAAACTGGTTGTTTTGTTTTGCCATCTTTGGTGAGTAAGGTAAGAGGTTGGCCAGCAGAATGATAAGTGAGGGTAGCTTTTTCCATGTAGATATCGAAACCATGGGCAAATGCTCTGCCATCCATATTAAGTGCGCCGCTGCTGCACGAAATAGCAGGGCCATTATCCCCATACAAATATTGGGTGGTAAGGAACTCGACGGTGCCATCGTTTCGGGTGATCCCGTTGGAGAAAACCCTGCCTGGAACGCCAGCAATAAGGCCGATGAAGTGAGTATCGTGGATGTGTAAATCAACAGCAGGGCCACCTGTTTTAGAGCTGTCATCGATGTCGCTCGACCAATCAGGTTTGGAAATGACCCTGACAAAATGCGCAGCTTGAAGCCTGCCATATTTTTCAGACTTAATGGCCTCTGCAGCAAAGGCGAATTCAGGAAAGAAAGGAAGAACATGTGCAACCATCAAAAGTTTACCTGCGTTTTTTGCAGCCTTCACCATCGCATCAGCCGACTTGATATCTAAAGCGATACTCTTTTCGACGAGCACATGTTTGCCAGCTTTAAGTGCAGCAATCGCCATGCTGGGGTGCAGGTGAGTGGGTGAGCAGATATCAATCAGATCGATATCAGGATCCGCAATCATATCTTCAAAGCGCTCATATTTTTTATGTTGCGATATGTTCATTTGAGTGCCTGCGGGGCCGAAATTGCCTTGAATCCCGCGCCAGTCACCTGCAAGTTTTTTAGGATCTCTACTAGAAATCGCAGTAACCTTTGCGCCTTTAAGTTTTTGCGCAGCAAGGTAATGAATCATTCCCATGAAGCCAATGCCAGCGAGTCCAATGCGTATCATGTCGACAACCTTTCAAATTAAACAAGTAGATTCAGGTAGGTATCATAACCTGATTTGGGCTAAATACCATAGGTATAAGGGCTTTAAAATGTAACGATTGTGCGGGCCTTAATAGGCCTCGGAAAACTCTTCCCAACGCAATCCACCCTAATAAGTGTTACAGCTTTTTTCCGAATGTGAAAGTGTATCGGTAGTAAGGTTTCTCTGCGAGAAATTAACTTTCCTGCAGGGGCAATATCCATGGGTAAATCCTTTTGTTTGTCGATTTGAAACCCTATCGCTTATGGTTATTTATTTGTTACTGGCTGTTTGGAGGGAATCATGGACAGTCGATTTTTTTTGGTAATGATGCTTGGTGTTGCAAGCATGGGGCCTGTGCAAGCAGGTGTAATTAATGGCAGTTTGTTCTTTGGCAAGAAGCCAGTTAAAAACCCAACAGAAAGAGTTCCCGAATTAATCGGGATTCTTAAAACCGATGGGGATGAAGACAAAAGAGCTGATGCAGCGTCGGAGCTAAGGCAATTCGATCCAGCAGCCTTCCCTATGGTGGTGCCTGTGTTAATCGAAGCATTGGCTAACGATAAAAAGCCTTCAGTAAGGGCAGAAGCAGCCATATCACTCAGCAAAATCAGGCCGGTTTCGCCTTTAGTTGGTCAGGCGCTAGAAAATTCGATAAGCACAGATGCATCCATGAGAGTGCGTATTCAAGCAAGAAGTTCATTGCTTCAATACAATCTTGCAGGGTATAGGTCTGCGCCCAAAAATATCGAAAGCGCAATCCAAAGTGGTGAACCGCCGCTTGCAGATGCACCAACCATTATTCCACCATTGCCGGTTTCCAATGGAACTCCAGTAATTGCCAAGCCTACTTCAAGAATGAATGTGCTCACCCCAGGGTCGAGTCCAGCATTGAAGCCAGTGCCATCTTCGAAAAAAGCGGAGCCACTGAAATTGGAACCCTTGAAGAAAGACAGCAAGGTTAAAGTTATCGATGGGCCAGAACTTCTGCCCAACTAGGGTGGTAAGCTGGATTATTGTAAAAGGAAGAAGGACTGGAGAAATAACTCCAGTCCTTCTTTTATGTTTTAGGTTGAAAGCAAAAGCGGATGAAGCTTAAGATTTCTTGGGCATTGCATGGGTCGGGTGTCCGAAAATAGATTCAGCAGCTTCCGAAATAGTTTCAGAAAGAGTGGGGTGCGCATGCATAGTCATGGCTAAATCGCGTGCACAAGCGCCCATTTCGATAGCAAGCATAGCTTCGCCAATCATTTCGCCAGCATCGACACCAACAATACCAATGCCCAGAATGCGCTCAGTTTTTGGGTCTACTAAAAGCTTGGTAAGGCCTTCGGTGCGTTTGCGAGTCATGGCTCTGCCTGACCCAGCCCAAGGGAAACGAACGCGTTTAACTTCAATGCCTTTGGCTTGGGCTTCATTTTCAGTTAAGCCACACCATGCAATTTCTGGGTCGGTAAAAATAACCGCAGGCACCGCTTTGACATCGTAAACAGCGGGTTCGCCACAAATGACTTCAGCAGCAATCTTGCCTTCGTAGGTGGCCTTATGTGCAAGCATAGGATCACCAGCGACATCGCCAATTGCAAAAATATGCTCAACAGCAGTTCGCATTTGATCATCAACAGGGATGAAACCTTTCTGGTTTAAAACGATGCCCGTTTTATCGAGGCCGATATCGCCTGTGTTGGGCCTTCTGCCAACCGAAACTAGAACTCTGTCAAAAATCGGTTCTTTCTCTGTGACTTCTGGACCCTCGATAGTGGCTTTGATTCCCTTTGCAACTTCTTCAACTTTGACAACCTTGGTTTTAAGGAAGATCTTGTGGAAGATGGTTTCAAGTCTGCGGTGTAAAGGCATAACTAGGTCGCGATCAGCGCCAGGCAGTAAGCCATCCGACATTTCTACCACGGTGACTTTACTACCCAAAGAAGCATAAACAAAACCCAGTTCCAATCCGATGTAACCACCACCAACGATGAGAAGCTTAGCCGGAATATCTTCGAGTTTGAGAGCACCTGTGGAATCCATGATGCGACTGGTGGGAAGGTTGAAAGCAGGTGGTTTGGTAGGGCTAGAGCCTGTACTGATGATGCATTTTTCGAATTTGACAGTGCCTTTGCCTTCGACCTCGATGGTGTTGGGCGAAGTGAACTTACCTTTACCTTGAACAAAGTTAATTTTTCGGGCGTCGCAAAGCCTTCCCAGATTGGTGGAAAAGGAGCTTACGACATTCTGCCAATGGCCTCGAACGAGATTGAGATCAATCTTTGGTTCGCCGAATTTAAGTCCAAAGTGGATCCCTTCCTTGGCATCTTGGATTAGTTTAGCGATATGTAAAACTGATTTTGAAGGGATGCACCCAACATTAAGGCATGTGCCGCCTGGTTTGGGCCCAGTTTCAATAAGTGTGACTTTCATGCCAAGGTCAGCAGCAAGAAAAGCAGCGGCGTATCCACCTGGCCCCGCACCTAAAACAGCCAGTTGGGTTTCCTGAATCTGTGCCATTTCATTCGATCCTTATGTAAACAAAAGTAGTCAAGAGCCTGAAATTAAGCGTGAATTAGAAGCTGATAAGGGTTTTCTAGCATCTCAGCTAACCGCCTCGTAAATCGGGCAGCAATCGCACCATCAATCACTCTATGATCATAGGAGAGAGATAAGGGCATCATCAAGCGTGGGACAATTTCCCCGTTATGAACAACTGGCTCAAGCCTGCCGCGCGAGATACCAAGAATTGCAACTTCAGGATAATTAACAATGGGGGTGAACCCAGTGCCACCAATCCCACCCAGATTCGTGATGGTAAAGGTACCACCGGTAAGATCCTTGGAATCGAGTTTGCGTTGCCTTGCCCGCTCAGCAATGGATGTCAATTCTTCAGCAAGTTCAGCAATGCTTTTTTTATCGACATCGCGGATCACAGGAACAAGAAGGCCGTTTTCAGTATCAACTGCAACGCCTATATTATAAAACTTTTTGTGAATGATTTGATTGCCTGCAACATCGATACTGCTGTTAAATACAGGGTATTCCTTAAGCAGAACAACCACAGCCTTCATCGCAAAAGCCGAGATGGTAAGCTTAGGCCCCTTGGTTTGCGATTTGCGAAATGCTTCGAAATCGGTGATGTCTGATAAATCACTTTGAGTAACATGAGGCACAATGCTCCATGAAAGCGACATTTGCCTTGCGGTGGCCCTGCGAATGGCAGACATGGGCTGCTTTTCAACGGTGCCAAAATCTTCGAAGCGTGGAAGAGGTGGAACAGAAATGGAGCCACCCGAAGATCCGTTTGAGCCGCTGCCTCGCACGAAGCTCCGTACATCATCTTCGCTTACTCTGCCATGCCTTCCAGTGCCTGGAACATGACCAAGATCAACGCCAAGTTCTCGGGCGATTCTTCTGGTGGAAGGGCCTGCAGGGATAACTTTGTTGTCATCGTGAGCAAGAACAATGGGTGCAGCTTTCGTGGCAGTTGCAGTTGCAACTGGAACCGCGGCAGGAGCTGGACTAGGAGCAGCCACAGTTGCTTTTTGAGGAACAGGTGGAGGAGATGAGGAAGCTGCAGAAGCGCCTGCGCCAGCAGGGTCGATGACAAAAATAAGTTGCCCTATTTTTACTTGATCGCCTTGCTTGATCAGGATCTGAGTGATTTTTCCAGCAGAAGGCGAGGGCACTTCGAGTGCAGCCTTATCAGCTTGAACTTCGACCAAAGGTTGATCTTTGGTAACAATGTCGCCCACATTTACCTTGATAGCGTTGACTTCAACAATTTCGACATTTTCTTTAAGGGCTTGCAGCTTGAATTCAATGGACATCGTACAAAATCCTTGCAAGTAAGAACCAGGAACTAAATTCACAGCTCATTAATAGCTGGAACAACATAATTAAGCGGTCATCGGGCTAATCTTTTCTGGATCGATACCCAGCTTTGTAATTGCATCCGCAACAACAGAAGTTTCAATCAGACCTTTTTTGCTAAGTTGGTAAAGCGTACCAACAGTAATACACTCGGTGTCAATTTCGAAGTGCCTTCGTAGGGAAGGCCTTGTTTCGCTTCTACCAAAGCCATCGGTTCCCAGAGCGAAAAGCCCGCCTGGAACCCATCGTGTAATCATTTCAGGAACTGAGCGCATGTGGTCGCTTGCAGCAATGAAAACACCTTCCTCTTCACCCAATATTTTTTCGATATACGAAAGTTTTGGAGTGTGAGTGGGGTGTAACATATTCCAACGATCGACTTCTAATGCTTCTCTGCGTAACTCGCGGTAGCTTGTAACGCTCCAAACATCTGCAGCGATGCCAAATTGTTCTGCAAGCATTTGCTGTGCTTTTAAAGTGTGAACCAAAATAGGCCCACTGCCGAACAAATGAACCTTCTTGCCTCCCTGAGCTTCGATGGAGGATTTTTTAAGTTTATAAATACCCTTGAGCACACCTTCTTCAGCGCCCTCAGGCATAGGAAGCATGGGGTAATTATCGTTGTAAAGAGTGATGTAGTAGAAAACATCTTCCTGAGTTGGGCCAGTCATTCTGCGAATGCCATCACGCAAAATAATTGCGAGTTCGTAAGCATAAGCCGGATCATAAGCCACTAGATTGGGCACAGTAGAAGCGACCAAATGGCTATGGCCATCCTCATGCTGAAGGCCTTCGCCACTAAGCGTAGTACGGCCTGCAGTAGCCCCAAGCATAAAGCCCCTGGTTCGAAGATCAGCAGCAGCCCAAGCGAGATCGCCAATGCGCTGAAATCCAAACATGGAGTAATAAATGTAGAAGGGGATCATCTGTACGCCATGAGTGGTGTACGAAGTTCCTGCTGCGATGAATGAAGACATCGCCCCAGCTTCGGTGATGCCCTCTTCAAGAATTTGGCCATCAATGGCTTCACGATACGTAACAGCCATTTTCGCATCGACGGGTTCGTAAAGTTGCCCGACATGAGAATAGATTTTGAAGGTGGTAAAGAAAGGGTCCATACCAAAGGTACGGCCTTCGTCAGGGATAATGGGTACAACGCGTGCACCGATATCTTTGTCTTTAAGAAACTGACCAAGCATGTCGACAAAAACCCCGGTGGTAGAAGGCGATTTATCACCACTACCAGTGACATAACGCTTGACGAATTCTTGCCCTGGAGTTTTCAGATCAGGGGCCTTGGAAGTTCGAACAGGGAGGTAGCCACCCAAAGCTTTTCTGCGTTCATGCAGATATTTGATTTCGGGGCTATCTTGGTCAGGAAGGAAGAAGCGAGCCTTGCTTACATCTTCATCCGAGAAAGGCAGATTGAAACGGGTTCGAAAATCTAGGAGATGCTTCGCCTTGAGCTTTTTCTGCCCATGGGTGATATTCATTCCTTCGCCCGCTTCGCCCAAACCGTAACCCTTTACAGTTTTTACAAGAACGACAGTAGGAACGCCCTTGGTTTCGGTAGCGGCTTTATAAGCAGCATAAACTTTTAATGGGTCGTGACCGCCTCGACGAAGCTTGGTGAGTTCCTCATCAGAATAATCTTCAACAAGCTTAAGAAGTTCAGGATACTTGCCAAAGAAATGCTCCCGTAGATAGGCGCCATCTTCGACTGCATACTTTTGGTATTCACCATCGACGGTTTCATTCATGCGATGTAAAAGAATACCGGTACGATCTCTGGCAATAATGGGATCCCATTCGCTGCCCCAAACGACTTTAATAACATTCCAGCCAGCGCCTTTGAAAGCGGCTTCAAGTTCTTGAATGATTTTGCCGTTGCCTCTTACAGGGCCATCAAGCCTTTGGAGGTTGCAATTGATGACAAAAATGAGGTTATCAAGGTGTTCTCTGGAAGCTAAATTGATTGCACCTAAAGTTTCAGGTTCATCGCATTCGCCATCGCCTAAAAAGCACCAGACTTTGCGGTCGGAAGGTGGAACAATTTTACGATCTTGAAGATAGCGGTTAAACTTGGCTTGATAAATCGACATAATAGGGCCAAGGCCCATTGAAACAGTAGGGAATTGCCAGAAATTAGGCATAAGCCAAGGATGTGGGTAGGAAGATAAACCACCACCTGGTTCAAGTTCTCTGCGGAAGTTTTTAAGATGTTGTTCGTTGAGTCTGCCTTCAAGGAAAGCTCTGGAATAAATACCAGGTGAAGCGTGGCCTTGGAAATAAACCAAATCTCCACCGCCAGGGGTCTCTGGACCACGGAAGAAATGGTTGAAAGCCACTTCATAAAGGGTTGCACTGGAAGCAAAAGTTGAAATGTGGCCACCCAAAGTACCATCTAATTCGTTGGCATGAACAACCATTGCCATGGCGTTCCAGCGGATCAAGCTTTTAATTTTGCGTTCGATTTCGCGGTCGCCTGGGTAGGCAGGCTGCTTGCCAGGTGGAATAGTGTTGATGTAGGGCGTATTTGCAGTGAAGGGAATATGTACGCCTTCAGTATGAGCTTTTAAGCGTAATTGAGTGAGGAGATATTCAGCCCGATCGATGCCGCTAGTTTGTAAAACCGAAGAAAGAGAATCAAGCCACTCGCGGGTTTCCACCATATCGACATCATTTGGAACCGATGTGGATTCCAAAATTGCGGAGGATGATCCATTCACACCACTGTTGCCATTATCCATAAGCACCACTCCAATGGCACAAAACCTAGAAGCAGGCAAACAAATTGCCTGACCTTTCTATTCTATGTTTCCGACAAGACTGGAATAGACCAGCTTGGCCAATACGGAAACTTTTACGGATCTATGATCATTAATAGTACTTGATTTTCAGAGTTTTCTAAAAATCAAGCGAATTAACTTTCTGAAATATAAACATTGAATTAGTTCTTCTAAACCAAGGTCTATAATTTCAATAGAGATCCATCCTTCGAGATGCTAATCTTTTCTTGATAATATACCTAGAGGTATTTTCTTTCCCGGGCTGTTTTTAAGGAGAATAAACCAAACCGTGACCCTAGATGTCCCACGCGATAAAATTACTGTAGGCTCTGAAAAAGCTTTTCTTGTCAGCGTTGTTCTTTCAGAACGACCCGTAAATGAAGACCCATTAGAAGAAATTCGAGGTCTTGCAACTTCCGCAGGTGCCATAATAGTAGGCGGTATCAGCCAAAAAAGGCATGGAATTGCCCCTGCAACCTATATAGGCAGGGGTAAACTTCAGGAATTGCAGGAACAGGTGCTGATGACTGAAGCCGATGTTGTTATATTTGATAATGAACTTTCTCCCGCCCAAATTCGAAACCTCGAAAAAGCTACGAAAGTAAAAGTTTTAGACCGAAGCGAGTTAATTCTTGATATTTTTGCAACTCGCGCCAGAACTATAGAATCCAGGCTCCAAGTCGAACTCGCTCAGCTGGTTTATGCCTTACCACGCCTAAAAAGAATGTGGACCCATCTTTCCCGAATTGCTGCTGGTATTGGTATGCGAGGTCCAGGTGAAACCCAGTTGGAAGAAGATAAGCGAATCGTTGGATATCGAATCCGCGATCTTAAAAATAAACTTAGGGAAATCCAAGCTCGTAAAGAAAGGGAAGTCGAATCCCGAATGGGCGAGCACACTGTCTCCCTAGTTGGTTATACCAATGCAGGTAAAAGTACCCTTATGAATGCACTCACAGGGGCAGGGGTTGGGGTTGAAGACAAGCTGTTTTCAACGCTGGAAACACGAACCAGGCAATGGCGCTTGAAGGAATGGGGGAAAGTTCTATTAAGCGATACGGTTGGTTTTATCCGCGATCTGCCCCATCATCTGGTCGCATCCTTCAAGGCAACCCTTGAAGAAACCATGCAGGCAAAGTTGCTTATTCATGTTGTTGATGCAAGTAGCCCTCAGGTTGAAGACCAAATTGACGCAGTGAAAAAAGTGCTTTCTGAACTTGGTTGTGCAAAAAAAACAACCCTGCTGGTGCTAAACAAAGTCGACAAAATTGCAGATGAATCCATCCTGCATGTATTGCAGGCAAGGCATCCCAGCGCAGTTTGTATTAGTGCAGCAACCCGCCAAGGAATTGATCAATTACGAGATTCTGTAATTAGTGCGCTTAGTTCTGAATTTTTAATGCTGAAGATTGAGGCTCATTCCGGGAACGGGAAACTGTTCGCTTATCTTGCATCGAATGCGGAAATCATCAGACAAGAATTTGTTGATGATAAAGCCATATTCGTTTGCTCTGTGCCTAAGCATCTTCTGCACAAACTGGAAGGCCCCGATGTTACGATTACAAAGGTGGATGAAGTCGTTGCGTAAAAAAAGCCGGCTTTTATAAAAAGCCGGCTTAATACTATCTTTTCCTATCCAATTTTAGCTGCCGGAATCTTCCTTGATATTTCTATTGCGGTAAGAATCAGCAATGGGAATTCTGCCATTATCGTCAAGCTTGCCTGACGCTTCAGTACGCAGCCTTTTCATGGTTTCAATTCTGAAATCCCTGCTGTATTGATCAAGGAATATCTGCCACAAAGTGTCAGGTTCCTTGGATCTGGAAGAGGCATTTTCGTAGATCTTTTTAAATTCTTGAGAACCTGGCTCGGCTCTGGAAAGAAGAAGAGCGACATAAAAAGTATTTTCTGGGCGGTCTCGAACCACCATGGTGTCGCCAGGTTTTTTCAAGGTAAGCAATTGATCCACAAGATTATTTCTCGGGTAGGGAATAATATCTGTGGGAATGCGGAAGGCTTGATAAACCTTGGATTGCCCTGGGCCTGTGGTGTTTTGCGGTAAAATCCGAGTCACGCCACTGAGTTCCTTCAGGTCGGAATCTTTCTTGCTCGCAATTAGGTTTGCAAGATAGCCCTTTGATTCTCGAACGAGATCGTTGTAGCTGGTTGGCCAAGTTTTCTTCTTGGCCTCTTCAGCGATTTTCTCAGCTTCTGCACGGGCCAGTTTTCTTGCCTTTTGCAGTTTCCATGCTTTGATAATCTCGGGCTTAGCTTCTTCAATGGTTCGATCTTTGGGCGAAGAATCTTCAGATCGCCAAATCAGGTAGGGTTCCTTGGAGAATATCCACCTGCTGGGATCGTTTTGGAACATGCGTTCATCAGGCGACCATCGGGTCGTTTCGTAGGTGCCATTGCCTTGGAAAAATAGCTGCCAGAATTCGGGCGCTTGTGGAGCATCGCGGTAAGATTCGATGAAGGATTTTTTAAGATCAGAGAATTCTGGTACGGATGTCATTTCGAAATAAGGTTTGGGAGATTTCATCGATCGAATTTCCAAGCCATATTCTGAAATACCCTTTGCAACCAACTTGCTTGCATCTTCAGGCTTGTTTTTAAGCTTGGCAAGTTCCTCGGTGAAAAGGATAAAGTTTTCGCGCATCATTCTGGGCGAAAGAATGTCGAGATACTTTTCAAAAAGAGTTGTGATAACCGTTTCCATTTCTGGAACCGGTGGCACAAAATTAAAGGGCAGGGCAATCGCAGTGTAAGGGTTTGTGGAGGCACAAGCCAAAATAGTGGAGGTAAGGATTTTGAGCCTTGCAGAGGCTTCAAAAGCTAATGCACCACCGGGATAAATCGCAGCAGTAAGAAAAGGAGAACCAAGCGTTAGTTGGGTGCCAGCAATCTGGCCAACTAATCCAGCAATCAATGCTGGTTGTTGGGTGCTTTGTTCGTGCAATACCTCGGAAGAAGCAAACGGCGGATCAAACCACGAAGAACGGGAATCTTTGAAAATACGATATTCAGCATACATCGGTTCTTGTGAAAACCCTGGTAGAATGTTGCCTATTGCAGCACCAATTGAACCACCAAAACTATCGGCTTGCAAAAAGGCCAAAGTCCTAGTAATAAATGGCGCCAAGGCATTAGCCTCTGCCTTTTTTCGGAAGACCGGTGATTCAGCTTTTGCAGTAGCATATTCAGCCTTTACGACGCGTGGTTGGCGAAAGCCAGGACGGTCGCTGCCGGGGTTTACTTCGTCATTCTTAAAGCTGTTGTAAAAACTTTTAATTTCTTCTGGTGAGGGTTCTTCCGTCACTTTGGAAATAAAATCTTCCGCTTGGATAGGAAGCATGATCACGCCAAGGCTGGCGCGGTAATCTTTGAAGAAGTTGAAGAATTCGGAAGGGCTGGGGGTTCCTGCATTTCCCAGACGCTGCATCGGTTCACGCAAATCGCGGTAAGAACGAACACCAGGAGATTCGCCTAGAATCGTTTCTTTGGCCATGATAACCCGGAACTCATTGGTTAGGCCTGCTAAAAGCTCGTCTTCATTAAGAGCGCCGTTTTTGGCCAAGCCTTGTACCGATGGAATTTGTTTTAAGGGCAGCAATGCGGGCCATACTTCTTGATTTGCAGCTTCGCGGTTTACAGCCATTCGGATATCGTTAGGTCCAAGTTTGATATTAAGCTTGTCTGCAACCTTAAGCCAAACCATGAAATCTAAAAGATCTTCAGGGTTTTTGCCTCCACCAAAATACATTTCTTCTATGCCCCGCATTGCAGTATTGGTTTCCCAAGCTTCAAAACCAAGTGAAATAGATAGGGTTTCCAGCATGCGCATCTGATCTGGATTCTTGATTACGGTGGTTTGTGCAGAAAGAAAACTTAAATCGTTTTGAACGCTCATTGCCTGCCAGCCCGGGGGAAGGCGCATTTGTTGTGCAAAGAAAGGATTCCTGCGCATGCCCCAGCCTTGCATTACCCTGCCAAAAGGGTTGTCCATTCCTTCTTTAATATCTTTTTGTTGCTTTTCTAGTTCCGTCATCGCCATGTTCACACCCAAGGCCGTGGTGCGCACCATAAAGGAGTTAGTAAGGTCGCGTTGGCGCGCAATTTTATCTAATTGACTTTCATATACAGGTTCACCGTATAAAGTGGTAACTAGAGATCCTGTCCTTGTTCGGGTGGCTAGCCATTCCTGCAGGGTTTGGAAAAAATCCCCCTGTCCGAAGGAAAAAACAAAGACGATCATGCAGACAATGGCAGCGAAAGCCATGAGTGAGCGTTGATTTTTTCGAAAACTTTCAAAAGGGTTAAAAGCCATATGTCCGAGTCCTTTACGGAAAAAAACAGCACAAAATTAAAACTCTTCGGCCTTGACATCCCGCAAGACCATATATTAATGGAATGTTGGGCCATGCCAACAAGGTAGGGATTGTAGCGGGTCTTACTTTCCATACAACCTCAACTTATTCAATTGTTGAATCTTAACTAGATTATTATTGAAACTGAAGCAAAAAGTCTGGAGTTAGTTTAGTGCCACCGAAAAAGAAAAAAAGCTTAGACATTGTTGAATCACCTGCAAAAGCAAAAACAATACCGAAAAAGAAAAAAAGCTTGGTCATTGTTGAATCACCTGCAAAAGCAAAAACAATCCAGAAATATTTGGGTGATTCCTTCGATGTTGCTGCAAGCAAAGGTCATATCCGTGACTTGCCAAAAAGTAAATTCGGTATTGATATCGAGGCTGGTTGGATTCCTACCTACAGGAATCTTTCTGACCGAAAAGAAGAATTAACCGCTCTAAAAAAGTTGGCAGCCAAGGCAGATATGGTTTATCTGGCGCCCGACCCCGACCGCGAAGGTGAGGCAATTGCCTGGCATCTTAGCGAAGCTTTGGATCTTGATCCTAAAAAAACATTGCGTGTGACTTTTAACGAAATCACCAAAAAAGCAGTAACAGAAGCCTTTAATACCCCAAGCGCCATTAACATGGGGCTTGTGAATGCCCAAGAAGCGCGAAGATTTCTTGACCGGGTAGTGGGCTATAATCTTAGCCCGCTTCTAAGTCGAGTCTTGGCACGCGAACTTAGTGCAGGCCGGGTTCAATCGGTTGCAGTTCGCCTTATTGTTGATCGCGAAAAAGAAATCCAAGCTTTCAAACCTGAAGAGTATTGGAGAATCATTGCAACCCTCTCCACTCAAGGGAAAGCATCCAAGAAAAATCTTTTGACGATCAAAAAGGCAAAGGGTTCTGAAAAAGAAAACGAAGATGAGGACGAAGCCGATCCAGAAATTGAAGCAGGCACTGCGGAAGAAACACCCAGTTCCAACGACCTTCCCGAAGGCGTTTTTAAAGCTGAACTCAATGAATGGGATGGAAAGAAATTCTCCACCGTCAATGAAGAAAGCACCTTGGAAATAGCCAATATTCTTGAAAAAGGCACTTACGAAGTTTCCAAGCTCGAACAAAAAGATCGGGAAGAAAAAGCTCCCCCTCCTTTCACCACCAGTACTTTGCAGCAGCAAGCAAGTATTAGAATGCGTTACACCGCAAAGCGAACCATGGGCATCGCTCAGCGTTTGTACCAAGGTGTAGATTTGGGCAGCGAAGGTTCGGTTGCATTGATCACCTACATGCGAACCGATAGCACCCGGGTTTCTGATGATGCGCTGAAAGCGTGCAGGGAACTAATAACCACGAAGCACGGTGCAGATTATCTGCCCACAAATCCGAACAAATTTGCTTCTGGGAAGAGTGCGCAGGAAGCGCATGAGGCCGTTCGCCCCACCGATTTAAGCTATACGCCTGAAAAGGTCGCAACTTTGATTCCACTTGAGCAATCGAAGCTTTATGCTCTGATTTATAATCGTTTTGTTGCAAGTCAGATGAAGCCTGCAGTCTTTTCTGTTACCCAAGTTGAGGTGAAATGCGACAAGGGATTGTTTAAGGCACAGGGTAAGATTCTTAAATTTGCAGGCTTTCGCAAAGTGCTTGCTCCAGGCGGTAAACAGGAAGATACCATGCTTCCTGATCTCAAAGAAAAACAGAAGTTAAATCTTCAAGAGTTGGTTGGCAGCCAGCATTTTACCCAACCACCTTCACGCTATGGTGAAGCTAGTTTGGTGAAAGTATTGGAAAAAGAGGGCATCGGGCGCCCTAGTACTTACGCCACCATTATCAGCAAAATACAGGAAAGATTTTATGTTGAAGTCAAAGAGCGCAGGTTCTTTGCAACTGATATAGGAATCAAGGTAATCGATCTCTTGGTCGAATATTTTCCCACGGTCATGGATCTTAAATTTACCAGCCAGATGGAAGAAGAATTAGATCAGATCGAAACTAATATAGTCCCTAGAAATAAAGTTCTGGACGATTTCTTTGCTCCATTTTCTTCTTCAATGACAGATGCTAAAGAAAAGATGCCAGGCGCAACGGAGAAGTGCCCACAGTGTGGCAAGGAAATTATCGAAAGGTACAGCAGGCGAGGCCGTTTTTATGGCTGTGCAGGTTATCCTGAGTGTAATTTTATTAAGCGTGCTGAAGGTGTTGAACCCCGCGAAAAACCCGTTCTTACTGAACATATTTGCCCAAGTTGTGGCAAACAAATGTTGCAGAGATCAGGTAAAACAGGGCCTTTTCTTGGATGCTCTGGATATCCTGATTGTAAAACCACTATGAATTTTGACCCTGAAGGGGTACCTGTTGTGACAACTAAACCTACTGAACATACTTGCGAAAAATGCTCCAAACCTATGGTTATCCGTGAAGGTAAACGAGGGCCTTTTCTTGCCTGCACCGGTTATCCAAAATGCAAAAATGCTAAGGATGTTGATGCTGAAGGAAATCTTATAGTACAAACGGATCTGGGCGTGAAATGTGAAAAATGCAGCGGTCCGATGAACGTCCGAAAAGGTCCTCGTGGCCCTTTCCTTGGTTGTGCTGCATATCCCAAATGCCGCAGCACCAAACCTATTCCTGAAGAATTAAAGGAAAAGGTTAATCTCATGTATCCACCACCACCAAAAGTGGATATTCCCGAAATCGAAATTACTGACACATGCCCCGAGTGCGATGGACCCATGAAACTAAGGCCAGGCCGTAAGGGCTTTTTCCTTGGCTGTACCAAGTATCCCAAATGCAAGGGTACTAAGCCCTTGGATCCCGAGTTGGCAGAAAAACTTGAGTTCCCTGGTATGAATAAGTAAACGGTTTGTTTTCACCCAATTCGAGGGTAGTTCCGTTAAAGGAACTACTCTCTTTGTCGGGTCAGATTTTCTTCGTAATCAAGCTTATACAGATAGCTTTCTGTTGTAAACAAGGGCATGGGTAAGTCCGATTCCATCTTTTGTAAATCATCTTCAAGCAAATGATTTAGTTTGGTTCCACTTCCGCGGTATATTGTCATTCCGCGCTTAATCGCAAGTATTTCTCTTCTGGTACGGCCTCGAGGCGAATCGGGCCAACACCCAATTCTTTCGCTAAAGTTGAAAAAATGTGAAGTGATACTTTTTGTGTAATCCCAATAAGCTTTACTATCTGTTTGCAGAAAAATTTGCCCATCAGGCACAAGAACCCGATGTACCGCAGCCATAAATCTTGGCGTGAGTAATCGTTCGAGAGATTTTTCTGGAGCGTGATAGGGTTGGGGATGATAACAGTGCAGTTCTGAAACGGAACCCTTGGGCAAAAGCTTTTCAACAAATTTTAGCCCATCAGCAACGAGGAAACGCACATTATTTAAGCCCCGCTGGTTTCCTCTGCGTGTTGCATATCGGATAACAACGGGCAGAATATCTGCACCCAAATGATCAAAGGATTCACGCCAAACAGAACTGCCTAAAATGAATCTTCCGTTGCCACAACCTACATCGACAACCAAAGGGGCACTTCTACCAAATAATTCTTGGATATCCAAGTTGCCATCGAGGGGAAGTTTCTTGAGTGCCGTTTGAGTCCAGTGCTGGGGGTCGAGAATTTCGCCCGCAATAGGGACGCCAAACTCGCGTTCGATTTTTCTGCGCTTTCGATCCTGCAAGTTGCCCGTCCTTTTTCTAAGAGTTAAGCGCATTAACTAAAGACTCTGCAAGATTTGCAATTGCAGTTTTTACAGCAGGTAATCCCGCTTTTTCAGCAGTTTCAATATGTTTTACAATAGCACTACCCACAATCACACCATCTGCGTGGTCGCGCAATACCTTTGCATGCTCGGGTTTGCTGATGCCAAAGCCCACGCATAAGGGCAGGGGGGTTTGCTCTCTTAACCAAGCAAGGTTTTTCAAAAGCTCTTCTGGGATTTTGTCTCTTTCCCCTGTGATACCAGAAACGCTAACGCAATAAACAAAACCGCTGCATGCAGAAAGAATGAGCAAAGCTCTTTCTTTTGGAGTGTTTGGCGTCACCAAAAGAATTAAAGAAAGCCCGGCTTTTTTAAGATCCTTGGCAATCTCGAGCGATTCTTCAACTGGTAGATCCGGAATGATAAGGCCAGAAAACCCAGCTTTTAGGCACCCCTCAATGAATTTCTCTTTGCCAAATCGGTGGATGATGCTCATGGAAACCATTGCAACAAAGGGTACCAATATCTTTTCTTTTTCTAAATCTTGCGAGACTTCTGCTATGGCCTTAAGAATGTGTTCGATTTTCAAACCCTTATTAAGGGCTCTGGTGTAGGCCGCTTGAATGACCGGACCATCTGCTATCGGATCGCTGTATGGGAAACCAATTTCAATAATGCTTGCGCCATTCTTAGCCAGCGTTTTAGCAAGCTCTTTGGTGCTTTCAATGTCTGGGTCTCCGGCAGCTATGAAGGGAATAAACGCCTTTTTGTTCCCGGTTTTCAAGCGCTCAAAAGCAGCATCTATTGCATTCATTTATTTGGTTCCTGAATCTATTATTCAATTGGTTCAATGGTTTTGGGCGTAAAAACTATTCCAGGCTTTCACCTGTTACTCGTGCTATTTCGTAGCAGTCTTTATCCCCACGGCCTGAAAAACATACGAGCACCACATCGTCCTTGGTTAGTTTGGATGCGATTCGCATTGCTTCGACAACTGCGTGAGCTGTTTCCAGAGCAGGTAAGATGCCTTCCAACTTGGAGCAGAGGTCAAAACCAGCCAAGGCTTCCTCATCATTAACATTTGTGTATTTAACTCTGCCTGAATCTTTCCAATAACTATGTTCTGGGCCAACTCCTGGGTAATCCAAACCAGCAGAAACGGAATGTACATCCGCAGTTTGCCCATCGGTATCTTGAAGAACATAGCTGAATGCCCCGTGCAAAATCCCAGGTGCGCCATGCGATAAAGTCGCAGCATTCCCGCCCGGTTTAGGGCCACGCCCACCCGCCTCAACGCCTACAATTTCAACATCTTTGTCATGAATGAACGGGAAAAACATCCCCGCAGCGTTGCTACCTCCACCAACACTGGCCACTACCACCTTAGGCAGTTTTCCTGTTTGTGCGATGCATTGTTCGCGTGATTCTTTTCCGATAACTGATTGAAAATCCCTGACAATCCAAGGGAAAGGATGGGGCCCGACCGCACTGCCGATGATGTAATGGGTATCGCCTACAGTGGACATCCAGTCGCGCATTGCTTCGTTAACTGCATCACGAAGGGTTCTACTGCCAGTGGTCACAGGGCAAACTTCCGCCCCCATGGCTTGCATTTTAAAGACATTGAGTTTTTGTCTGCGGATATCTTCTTCGCCCATGTAAACCCTGCAGGGGAAGTTGAAAAGTGCACAAGCAGTTGCAGTAGCAACGCCGTGCTGACCTGCACCAGTTTCTGCAATAATTCGCTTTTTGCCCATTCTCTTTGCCAGAAGTGCCTGGCCGATGGAATTGTTTATTTTGTGAGCGCCGGTGTGATTCAGGTCTTCTCGCTTAAGAAGGATCTTTGCGCCGCCCGCTTCTTTGGTTAATCGTTCTGCGAAATATAAACGCGAGGGCCTGCCAACGTATTCATTCAAATAACGATGGAATTCTTGTTGAAAAGCCTCATCTTTGCAGGCTTTTTCGTATTCTGTGGTTAGTTCATTCAATGCTTCTATAAGGGTTTCAGGTACATACCTGCCCCCAAAGAGGCCGAATCTACCCATAGCGTCTGGAATTGATTGAAGTTTAGCGTTCATATCTAACCTTAATTAATGCAAAAAACATAATACCCCTACTAATCAGACTAGACTCGAAGGTTCGGGGGGTCAAGCGAACCTGCATATAAGTTCTACATAATAACTTATTGCTAAATGAGTCGGATTGTTATTCAATATTTGCAGGAAGCAAAAAAGAGAACAAAAAAAGTCACCGCAAGGCGATAAAGTTAAGGGAAAAGGCATGCCAGAATTGCCGGAAGTGGAAACAGTAGTTCGAGATTTAATTCCCCTTTTAACCTTAAAAACCATTGTAAAAGTGGAAGTTCCGGGAAAAAAACTTCGCAGGCCATGGAACCCACTCTGGAGCCAATTGCTTGAAAATCAAACAATTGAGAAAGTTACCCGCCGGGGCAAATGGATCATTATTTCGTTGCGCTCAAATTTGCAACTGCTGATTCACTTGGGTATGACGGGTCAACTTTGTGTTTTTAATCAAAACACGCCCCGACAATCGCATGTTAACCTTGTTTTTTCATTGGATCGTGGGGCAGAAGAACTTCGATTTCGTGACATTCGTAGGTTTGGCTCAGCCGACCTGTTTTCTTCCCAGCTAGCGCTAAACGAATTTTTTGAATCGAGAGATTTGGGCCCCGAGCCTTTTAATATTCCCGAAGATTACTGGCTTACTACCCTCGCAAAAAGTTCACGCAATTTAAAAGCATTCCTTCTTGATCAAAAAAACATCACGGGCGTAGGCAATATCTATGCAGATGAATCTTTGTTCAAATCGGGCTTAAACCCTTCGAGAAAAGCCGAGTCGTTATCTAAAAAAGAAGCATTAATGTTGGCGCAATGCATTGGGGAAGTGTTAAGCTGCGCCATTGAAAACAGAGGTTCCACTATTATGAATTATGTTGGCGGTTCGGGTTTGATGGGCGGGTATCAGGATGAATTTCAAGCGTATGGAAGAACAGGAGAACCCTGCGGGAAATGTGGACGGCCCATCAAAAAAATCGTGCTCGCAGGAAGATCCACACATTTTTGTCCGATTTGTCAGCCCAAAAAACCTCGTTCACGGTAGAATCTTTATTGGTACTTAATTAGTTAATCATAACTGTGGGAATAATGTCTTATCGAGCCTTTAAAAGATTGTTGGGCGAAACCAGCCTCGAGCGAAAATGCCGCTTCCTTTTCGGGGGGTTTATCCTTCTTTTAATCAGTGGCAGCTTTTCGCTTTATGCCTATCAGACCGAGCATCTTGCCTACGAGCAAATTCCTACAACCTGCAGGTTGCTTGTTAGCCAGATTGTAGATCATCTTTTAACATCTGTTTGTAAAACGGTTGGAGTGGATGGCAAACCTGTTGATGGTGCGCTCCCTGTTGCCCCAGATACCGCCAGAGCTTTGGCAGACTTTCGCAGACAGTGGGAAAAAAACTGGCCCAGAGCTCTCAAAGAATATCGCTATCGACTCATAACCCCAAATGCAACCAAAGCAGAAAACAAACCTGATGACCCTTATGGCCATGAACAGCTAAATGAATTTATCAACAATCCTGAGCGGAACGAAGAGAACAAATTGTTCCTTTCACGGTCGGTGAACCATTACTATGCAGCAATTCGTGCCAGTAAATCTTGCATGGCGTGTCATACGCAATTGCAGGGTGCAATCAAAGAAAATGACCTGCTCGCAATGATTCAAATTGATGTTGATATCCCGATCGATTCGATAGAAAAACAAGTGCATATCAACCGTGCAATTCTTATTTCTAATGCATTGATAACAGCATTGTTAATCATGGGTGGAAGTTATCTGATTGTGCGTTATGTGATCGTGAAACCAGTAAAGCACTTGAAGGAAGTAAGCGATGCGATCAGCGCAGGAGAATTAAATGTTCGGAGTGAAATCCAGACAGGCGATGAATTTGAAGATCTCAGCCATGCATTTAATCGAATGCTAAGAAACCTTGTAAGCATGCAGGATCGGTTGAAAAAGGTGAACACAAACCTTGATCGAAAAGTGGATGAGTTGGCCCATGCAAACCTGGCATTATTTGAATCAAACAAGCTGAAAAGTGACTTTTTGGCAAAGATGTCGCACGAACTCCGAACCCCCTTGAACTCGATTCTTGGTTTCAGCGACCTGTTGATCAACACCCAAAACTTTACTGAGAAACATATCCGCTGGGCAGGAAACATTCGAAGTTCTGGGGAACAACTTCTCAGCTTGATTAATGAAATTCTCGATCTCGCAAAAATTGAAGCGGGTAAGATGGAAGTCTCGATCACCGAATTTAGATTCGATGATGTTAGCGAAGGCCTTTTAACGATGACCAGGCCCCTTGCTGAAAAGAAAAATATCGATCTTCAATCTGTCATCCCTGCGGATATTAAAAACCTTAGACAAGATCGAGTTAAACTCAGGCAAATTCTTGCCAACTTGCTTTCGAATGCTGTGAAATTTACCCCTGAAGGTGGTAAGGTTGTTTTGAAAGTTGAGCAGGAAGGCAAAAATCACATCATGACTGTCTCGGATACCGGGGTTGGTATTGCCCCCGAAGAGCAGGAGCTTGTTTTTGAAAAATTCAGACAGGCTGGGAATACTCTCACCCGCGAACATGATGGCACCGGCCTTGGTTTGTCTATCGTTAGAGAACTTACCAAGTTGCTTGGGGGAGAAGTTTCACTTCAAAGCGAATTGGGCAAGGGTAGTACCTTTACCGTTGTAATTCCAATAGAGCTAAGTACCGAACCCAGGCTCGAAGTTGATTTGTACTATGGCAGTGTTGATTTTTCGAAGGCCAAACGTGTGGAGCCTCAGTTGGAAGATGAGGGTTCGCTGGGCGGTAAAGATTCTGAAACCAAAGCTTCGTAGCGTTTAGGGAAGTTAACTAACGGGTTTTCAGAAACTCTATAACTTGGTCTTTGGTGGGTGCTCCTTTTTGTGCTCCAGGATGTAAAGATTTCATCGCTGCAGCACCTGATGCAAACTTTATCCTTTCATGAATCGGTAAGCCTGCAGCAAGGCAAGCACTGTACACTCCGTGAAAAACATCACCACAACCCGTGGTATCAATTGCTTTTACTTTAAAAGCAGGGAAGTGTTTTAGAATTCGATTTTCTTCAACATACCAACATCCTTCTTCGCCACCTGTAACCACCACGACTTTTTTCCCAGGTGTAAAAAGCTTATGAGCAATTGCACCGGGTGAACTACAACCCGATATTTTGCGGGCAAATTTTATCGAGATGATTAGATGATCGACTAGGGAAAGTAGTTCGTCGAACCCTTGCCATTCATTTCTTTCGAGGTCTGCCACCACGGGAATTCCGGCTCGTCTTGCAATTTTCGCACTTCGAATCATCCCCTCGATACCGTAATGATCAACAAACAAAACTTTGCTGGAAAGGATGACTTCTTCAGGGGGTGATTCTGCTGGTGCGCCCGTCGAACCATTCAAATGAAATAGTATGGTTCTCGTATCATTGGACTCATCAACAATGATAAACGAGTGGATGGGCATGGAATCGGTTTTCCAAGGCACATGATCCAGATTGATGTTTTCTTTGAGGAAGGAGCTTTTGACAAAATCAGAATTAGAATCAAGCCCCAGATGTCCAGCGAATGCACAGTTGGCGCCAAAGCGGGATGCTGCAACCAATGCGTTTCCTGTCAAGCCGCCACATTGCCTGTCGTAATGCGTTAGCCGTACTTTAGTGTCTTGTTCGGGCCATTTTGGAATGCGTAAAATTTCATCAACCGCAACACAACCCATGCCCAACACATCGAAGATTTTATTGTCACTCATATAAGATTAAGGCCTGTATACAAATTCATTGGTGTTAAATAAAGCGAGACACAAATCTGAAAAAGCTGCAGCATGAATAGGGGCTATCTTTTGCTTTTTAGAAGTTTTAGGTACGCGCAGAGTTATGTTGTCTGAAATCGATGCTTCAATTCTCTGTGACTGCTCTTTGAGGAAAGTCATCGCATTTTCCTGTTCAATCGGGGTGGGGATTCTTCCTAAAACCCGTTGCCAAAGAAGAGTGGTCCAGTCTTCTTGTTTGGTACCTGCAGCATCAATAATATTGGCAGCCAAAGCAAGGCAAAGTTCTTGAGAAAGAGGCCCGTTTAGCATGGTCAGGGCTTGGGGGGCGTGGGTGGAAGAATTTCTAATCGGGCAGGTAACCAGGGTGTCGGGTTGGTCAAACACCTCAAGCAAGGGCAATCTGACATTGCGTTTATTAAACAAATAAACGCTTCTGCGAAAATGTTCATGTGGATCAGGGTTGGCAAGCCATAATCCATCGGGCTCACCTTCGGTAAATATAAGATCGTATACCTCTGGTTCCAGCGGGATTTTGATCATTGGGCCATGAAATTTCTGATTCATCTGCCCCCCAGCAAATATCATGGAATCACGCAGAATCTCTGCATCCATCCTCTTACGATTCATTCGCCATAAATACTTGTTATCGGGATCAGCCTTCAATCCTGCCAGGTTTTCATTTTTAGATGTTTGCCGATAGGTAGACGATAAAACAATCTGCCTATGTATGTGTTTGATCGACCAGCCAGAATTAACGAATTCCAAAGCCAGCCAATCGAGTAATTCCGGATGGGTTGGGGGTACCCCCTTGATGCCATAATCGCTTGGAGATGCAACAAGCCCTGTACCGAAATGCTGTTGCCAGATTCGGTTTACCATCACCTTAGCAGTAAGTGGATTTTCAGATCGGATGAGCCATTGCGCAAGATCTAGCCTATCTGGGACTTTGCCTTTCCCTGCTTGTAATCCTTCGGGGGCCAGCAATCTGGGAAAACCCGGTTCAATCCTGGCCCCTTTGCTTTTTGGATTACCTCGTTTTAAAAAGTTTGTTCCCCCAGCGCCGTTGTCTGCGAGCGTAAATGATTGTGGTGAAGGTTGGGGCTTTCGTGCTTCGATGTCATGTATACGGGTTTTGATTTTATCTCGTTCTTCCTTTGCTTTAGGAGTGAGAGCTTCAAGCACCTCATCCCAAGTCACCTTTACTAAAGGGTTTGCCATGGAAACCAATTTGTGCTGTTGAGGAGATCGTTGTTTGACATCGGTTGCCAAGGCAATTTTTGTTTCCTTATCAAGGCTTTCGATTTTTGCCTTGGTGAGTTTCTCGCGAACTGGTTTGTCGATGGCATCTACGGAAGCTTTAAGGGGATTTAATTGCTGCTTGTATTTAATTGATTCATCATCACGAGCCTTTTTTTGTGCCGGGCTTACCATGTCGATTTCTTTGAAATAAGTGCTGCCGAAGAATGCCTGCATTCGGTAATAATCAACTTGGGAGAGTGGATCAAATTTGTGATCATGGCAACGGGCACACCCGATTGTAAGGCCCATGAAAACACTGCCAACAGCAGTGGTCATTTCTGTCAAATTTTCCTGCCTCAGAATCTCTTGATCCGTATTTCCCCCAACCATGTGGGTAGGGCCACAACGATTAAAACCCGCTGCGTTGAATAGCTCAGCAATTTTCGGATTGCGAAGGATTGCCTGGGGAATTTCCTCGTTTGGTTTGATCATGCTCTTGGCAAGAATATCGCCACCAAGTTGTTCCAGTATGAACTCGTAGTATGGTTTGTCCGAGTTAAAAGCATTTAGCACATAATCGCGGTAGCGCCAGAACTGGGATCGTTCCCCATCAGCTTCGTACCCATTTGATTCAGCGTATCGTGCCAGATCAAGCCAAAATAAACTCCAGCGTTCGCCATAGTGTGGCGAGTTTAAAAGCCTATCGATCAAGGATTCGTAAGCGTTGGGGTTTTGGTCATTTTGGAAGGCGTTTATTTCACTAATTGTGGGCGGCAACCCAATCAGGTCAAGAGTCGCTCTTCGTATAAGGTGTTCTTTGCTTGCGGGTTGAGAGGGTGCGAGTTTTTTTGCTTCGAGCTTTTCCAGAATGAAAAGGTCGATGGGGTTATTGGCCCAAGTGGAATTTTTTACGGTTGGAGGGGGGCTGTTTTTAGGGGATTGGAACGCCCAGTGGGATTTATCTGCAGATGTAAGTTCGGGTTCTGAGGGTACTTTTTCCTGCCCCAAGGTAATGCTTGCAACTACAAGCAGGGCAAATGGTACAAATAATCCCATCTTTTTGAGAATTTTAAAAGAAATTTGGTCAAAGCAGGCAAAAGTAATTGACTTAAGCCTAATAATGAAAGTGTTCTGAAAGCTATCAAGATAATTTTTTTGCATGACTGATTCTACGATTTTGAACAGTAATTGTTAATTGAAATTTTTGTATAGAAGTATTTTTAGGCAAAAATATCTCTTTTGAAACAAGTTGGTGTTCAAGCGTATATAATTTTTCAGGCTTAAGAGTTCCTCACTAAGGATGGTTTGAACTATGAAAAAAAACATTAAAAAAGTGCTAACCAATCAAAAAAAGAGTGTCAATCTTTCACCACTTAAAAAAACCGCTAAAACTTTACCCTCGCTCTCTTACCAAGCTGAAGAGGGGTTTTCCCCTGCTGTTGCAGAAGAGATTTATTCAGAAATTGAAGCAGAGGTTGGCGAAGAAAATGCTGCGGTTGCAGTGGCTAAGCCTATTGCCAGCCAAGGTGCTGATGATTCTTTAGGTTTATACCTTAGGCAGATGGGTTCCATTCCACTGTTAAATCGAAATGAAGAGCTAAAATTAGCAGTCAGCTTAGAGCGCCATCGCTCTCGATTTCGTAAAGCGGCCTTGTCTAACCTCTTGAATCTAACTCGTGTTGTTGAGATGTTTGAAAAGATTCAGGCGGGAGAACTTCCAATCGATCCCCATGTGGATGTTGTGGGCACCATGGGAATCACGCGGGAAAAAATTCTGGCCCGAATGCCTTTTCATCTACGCACCTTAAAGCGAATTGTAAATGCGGCCAAGAGTGATTTTCAAGCGATGTTTCGCACCACATCTTTGGCTGTAAAAAAGCGTCTGGGTAAAGAGATTTGGTTAAAAACTCGGAAGGCTATCAAGCTTGCGGAGGAACTCGCCCCGCGCATTGATCTTATCGATGTTTGGGTTGATGACCTTCTAAACCGATCGAACCGAATGAAAGAGATTACCTTTGAAATGCGAGGTAGTTTGCGCTCCCGGGAGTACCGGGAAAAGCATACCCGACTTGTCAAAGAACTTCGGGACCTTAGTTTTTCTTCTTTTTCCAACGCAGATGATTTCTTTGCTTTCAATCAGGTTTTAATCTCCCGAAGAGAGCATTATCGCAATGCCAGACGAGATCTTGCAGAGGGAAATCTAAGGCTTGTTGTTTCGATTGCCAAGCGTTACCGCACTAGGGGCCTTGCTTTTTCTGATCTTATTCAGGAAGGAAATCGGGGCTTGATGCGTGCAGTTGATAAGTTTGAACACCGATTGGGCTATAAGTTTGGTACTTACGCCACCTGGTGGATCAGGCAAGGAATTACCCGAGCCTTGGCAGATCATGCTCGCACGATCCGTGTTCCCTGCCATCAAGTGGGTATGCTTGCTGCTGTCGAACGGGTTCGAAATGAACTGTCCAGTTTGACGGGTAAAGAGCCTACAGCAGAGGAAATCGCAAAAATAGTCGGAGTAAGTGCTGAAGAAACACAATTGTTACGTATTGTTGCAAAAAACCCGCTGAGTATTCATGAACCCATGGGGGGCGATGGCGAAAGGGCACTGGAAGATTTTCTTGATGATCGCAATACCTGTAGTCCGGGCGTTGCTGTGGATCAACATCTTTTAAAAGATCGTGTTCAGGAAGTTCTGAAATCTCTTAGCCCTAGGGAAAGAGAAGTTTTAGAATTGAGATTTGGATTATTGGACGGGCATCCAAGAACGTTAGAGGATGTCGCAAATACTTACGGCATCACTCGTGAAAGAATTAGGCAGATAGAAGCAAGGGCCATCGTTAAACTTCGCCAACCAGCACGCAGTCAGCGTTTGGAAGCGTTTAGGGAAAATAGCTTGTCATAGTCCCTAAAGTCATTTTTACAATAAGGCCCGGAATCCCGGGCTTTATTAGTTATTATCTGGCGACAATTCCACGGGTTCCTGATAAGCCTTGCTAACTTCTTCTTCAAGATTTGCAAGCATCTTGGTTGCGTTATCAGTATTGATTTGGTCTGCCATCACTGGAATCTTGTCGTTAGACAATCCCCGCGTTTTTTCTTGGCTGTTGTTGATTTCGGCTTTTTTGTCGATTTCTGGTAATGTTACGCAACCCGTTGTTGCAAAAACTCCCAGCATTAAGGCTGTTGTTAGGTTCTTCATGACTAATTATCCTTTCTCTGGGCAGATTGATTTTTGTTGGATTTGGTTGAGGAAGGCGAGAGCAATTTTTCCACATCTTTATCAAGATTGGAATCTAACTCCGCTAGGCCGCCCCCTGTGGGCATTTGCGTAGGTAATTGCAAATTTGAAGTTTTCCGATTGTAAACTGCTTGGATTTTTTCCTGCAGAGTGATGATTTTTTCTTGCATTGGGCTGTCGTTTTTAGTGATCGCTACTTGCATCAGACGATCGCAAGCTTCCAGCCTTCTGAAATACGCTTTCTCTTCGCGGTTTAGAACTTTGCGGTTTTGTTCGATAGCCACCGTTTTCGAGATGGTTTCTTTGTCGTTGGTTTCTGTTTCTGGAACAATTTCTTTTTCTTTTTTAGCAGCTCCACCCATACCCCACCAAGTTTTTGATTTTGGAGCTGTAGTAGGTGCGCTTCCGGTATCCCCGGTAGCAAGATTTGTGATCGAGATGGCAAAAATGCCTGCAAACGCTATTTTTCGAATATTCATTTAGTCCCCCACGAAAGATCGATTTAAATCCAGTCAGCACGCCCCCGCGGCTGGTTGGCTTTTCAATCACTTGAAGGGCCTATCGTTTTTTATTGCCTACTTGTCTACATCAGTTTGGCACATAATTAGCATGTTTTTTTTGATAGTTTGGTAGTTCAGGTTGTTGGGGGGGTAGGGGAATCTTTACTCTTGAATGCTTCTTTACAATACTTCTTAAATCCGTCCATGTTGTACGATATAAACAAAAACGCATGATGCAGAGCCATATAATTAGGATCTGTTGGTTCATCCTCGTCCTGGAAATCTTTTCTTAATTCGTAAAGCTTGGCTAGCAATTGTTCCGGTGTCATGGGGGCTTTCCAATATTATCTAAGGTTGTTGAGACAAAGTATTGTACTAATAATTTTCTGTTAGATGCTCTGCAAATGCAAACAGGTTTCTTTCGAGAAGATTAATCGGGCTAGTCGTTTTTTTAGATTGTGCTGTTTGAAGCCTCATGTTTATCGTGCTGTCTTTAAGAAATAACTTTAAGGCTGCTTGAGCATGTTCACGCGAATTGCATTGTTCACTTAAATGAACTTGTACAAGATGTTTGGGCAGCTTGCTTACCCCTAGGCTTTTCAAATAATCCAAGAAGCAAACGGCTTGATAGTTGGAAAGGTGACCTTCATTACCCATGATTCGTTCAATCAAGAATTGTGGCCTTTTGCTGTTTTTTTGCAGATCCTCGTCGTGATTGAATTCTAATGCGAGTAAATCTAAATCCGTAAATTGTTCTACAAGTGCTTTGTCCCAGATTCCCAAGTCTGCAAGATAACCAATCGAAACGCATGGCACTTGTGCGTTTTTTATATCGAGTCGAAAGCCAAAAGTTTCTGAAGAATCATGGGATATGTTTACAGGAAACCAATTCCAACCCGGTGCAGTTTCAAAAGGAGTGTTGGGAAGATAGAAACGCGCCAATCCCGATGCCCAAAAAGCTTTAAATTCTGGGATTTGGTCGTAAATCGTTCGGGCATGGGTTTTATGAAGATACCACGGGATTTTCTTTTCAGCACAATAAGCTAGTAATCTTGGGTTCCAATGGTCACAATGCGTATGGGTTAGAACTAGGCCCCGAAGCCTTTGGGGGGTGAAACCTGAAATTTTTAAATGGGTTTCAAGCATTCGCGGGCTGATGCCGCCATCGATTAAATACGAGCTTTGCCCATCATCGATGATAGAGCAATTGCCCTTGCTTCCACTTGCCAGCGTGGTAAATCGCATCACCTAACATCCTTGTTTTCTTGGTCATCCTACCTAATCTCTCAATGCTAATCGATTATTCTTCAAGTGCAATAATAGTTCCCCCTAATGATTGGTTTTTATGCATATTAATTTAAAGTATTGTGTCGTAGCATGAAGATTGTTAATCTGTTATTCTCCTGCCTGATTGTTTGTTAATAAGTGAGGAATGATTAAAATGGTTGACTCCAAGACCATCCTGCTAGTCGATGATGATTACGAATTAAGTGATGGGCTTAGGCTAATTCTTGAAAAGAACGGCTACAAAGTTCTTCAGGCGAGAGACGGCGTGCAGGGAAGGCAATTGATTTACAATCAGCGGCCGGATTTGGTCATTATTGACATGATGATGCCTAAAATGGGCGGGTATCCCGTTCTTGAGCATTTTAGGGGCAAAGAAGATGTTCCGCCCTTTATCATGATGACCGCAAACGAAGGCCAAAGGCACAAGGCCTACGCAGAGTACCTTGGGGTGGTTGATTATCTGCGCAAACCCTTTTCGATGGATGAGTTGCTTGAAGCCGTTAAAAAAGCTATAAATGCCCCTGTAAAAGCTAAAGAGTAAGTTTTTAATAATCTCCATGTTATAAAATATCACTTCATGAACATGGAGGAAGGTTTTGTCAAATCCTTTGCCCGCTGCCTCGATAATTCTCGAAGATCGTTATTCTCCTGGTAGCATTTTTCTGGTTCAGCGTGCTAAAGCTTTGAAGTTTCTTGGAGGTTTCCACGCATTTCCTGGGGGCAAAGTCGATCCCCCTGATGCTGATATAGCGCAGTCTCAAAAGCCTTGGGATGTTGCATTGGTAGCTGCTGTGCGCGAGTTATTCGAGGAATCAGGCGTGCTTTTATGCCGCGATAGTTTAAACAATTCAATCAAGTCGAGCCCTCAATTAGCGCAAATAAGATGTGATCTCCTAGAAAAAAGAAGCGATTTTGCCACAATCCTTCGCGATAACAAATGGGTTTTATCCGCTTCCGACCTTTATCCTATCGGTTATTTTACCACGCCGCTTTTTTCTCCTATGCGCTTTGAAACCAGATTTTTCCTCGCAAAAATTCCCTCTGGTCAGACCCCCGAAGTCTTTAAGAATGAACTCGAAAACGGTGTCTGGGGAACTCCCGCAGAGCATTTGAAAAAATGGTACTCCGACGAAATCCTGATTTCCCCTCCGGTCTTATTACTGTTGGAAAAATTGAATAAAATCCCAACCTCAGATTGGCGGTTGTCTTCGGGGGCAGGTTTAGTTTCGCAGGATGAATTTGTTTTAGAAAGAGTTCGTTTTGCATCTTGGATTCAAGTCGTTTCGGTCGCTTGCCCTGGGCCTTCCGTTCCCCAAATAGGGAATGTTTTTCTTGTCGGCCTTTCCAAGTTTTATCTGATCGACCCTGGGGCACTCGATGAGAGTGGAGTATTGGCCATCCAAAATGCCATTCAATCTCGAGTGAGTGAGGGGGATTCATTTAATGGTATATTGCTCACCCATCATCATCCAGATCACACCAACTCTGCAAACCATTTTGCAGACCTTTGGGATGTACCTGTTTTGGCCCATCTTGCAACTGCTGAAAAACTCTTAAACAAAATCCAAATAAACCAGAATCTCGATGATTGCGACCAAATCCCTTTGGGCTTTAATCCTTTTACAGGTTCTAACCTTGTGCTGACGGCTTACCATACCCCAGGCCATGCACCGGGGCATCTTGTCTTTTTTGAAGCCAAAACCAAAACCTTGTTTGCTGGAGACTTGGTTTCCACCTCTACCACAATTCTTGTATCGCCCCCAGATGGCCATCTTGCAACTTATATTCATTCCATGAATCGGATGGCGGATTTTAACCCTGCATTGCTAATGCCTTTTCATGGTTGCCCCAGCGCCAATGGTAAAAGCGTTTTGTTAACAGCGGTTTTTCATAGGGAAAAAAGAGAAACTGCTTTGATTGCAGCCTTGGGGAATAATTGCAATTCCGTAGAGGCTTTAGCTAATGAAGTGTACCGCGGGTTGCCTGATCCTTTGATGAAGTTGGCTCAAAAGCAAATACTTGCAGGTTTGATTAAACTTAGCGAAGAGGGGATTGTTTTAGCCCCAAGCAATGATCCGAATGAGTGGAAATTAGCACAATAAAAAAGGTGGATTCCATTTAAGGAACCCACCTGATTAGTTGGCAACCGATTATTATCGAGCAACAGTTTGCGTTGCGTTGAATTCTTCAAACTCAACTACTACAGAAGTACCTGGCTTAATTGATACCTTCTTGGAGAAGGATACATTCTTACCATCTTCTTCTTTTGTAGCCTGAACATTGTAACTGTAGGTTTTGCCATTTTCCAGAACTGGGGTGGCAAATGCTTCTTCAATGTTGGTTCGTTTGATTACATTTCCTTCGATGGAAATTTTTACATCCAAAGGAGCTTTGAAAACAACCGTAGCCTTATTGGAATCGATTGCGCCTTGTTTAGGGGCTGGCAGAGGTTTTGCTTGTTGTGGTTCTTGGGATTTTGCAGGTGCACTTGGTGCATACATTGGCATTGCTACCGCAGCGGAACCATAGCAGCCGCCGCATGAATATGCAACAACTGGGTAGCCAAAGCAACCATAGCAGCTAGCGTAGGGTGCGTAAACTACTGGTCGGTAAGCGATGTAACCACCGTAGCAACCACCACAGCAAGTATAAACTCGTGGTGGGGGATAGCAGCATTTCCACCAGCAATCAGGGGCAGCGGTCGAAGTACTCATCATCGCGGCAAGAACTACACTGTACATAGAAAACTCCTCAATAAAATAAGTGTACATTTGAAAGGTTAAACTCAGGCAACCTTTACTAATAAAGTAAGATAGGGCAATTGGCTAAGTGTGTCAATAAAATTAGGGGGATATCGAGAAAATGTACGGATTATTCCTAGAGGCTCAGTTGGTTTGTTTTTGACTACTTGCTTTTCTTCTTCTCCTTTTAAAATTTACGCAATTCTCCACTCCCTTTATTATTATGATTTGTATTAGAATAACTTGGATTAGAGGATTGCAATGGCCCTGTAAACTTTTACGGGCTTTCAAGGAGTGAAAAGTTATGTCAAGGCGCAATTTGGGTTGGTTACTCGGTATTATTTCTGTTTCTTTGCTTGGCCTAGTTATTGTTGCCAATGCTCCTTCCCGCGAAAACGACCGTGACTACGAACTCGTTAGGCTTGTAGTTGATGTTCTACACGAAGTCCGTGGCAGGTACGTCACCGAGATTTCCCCCCAGCGCGAACGCAAATTAGTTGAAGACATGATCAATGGTGGGCTTGAGCGACTCGACCCTCACTCTTCGTATATTAATAATCGGGATTTCAAACAATTTAGTCGTAATAACAAAGGTAAGTTTGGCGGCATTGGTATTCAGGTGGGCTATGATCGATCCAATCGTGGTTTGCTAACGGTGATAAGCCCAATGGTTGGAACCCCTGCATATGAAGCGGGTATTTTAGCGGGCGACACCATCGTGAAAATTGATGGTAAAAATACGGATAATATGCGTATCGACGAAGCAGTTGATTTGATTCAAGGTGATCCAGATTCCTTAATTACCCTTACGGTGGTTCATGATGGTGGCAAAGAGCCCGTGGAAATTGGGATTCGAAGGGCCATCATTAAAGTGCAAAGTGTTTTGGGTGATAAGCGTAAGGAAAACAAAGAGTGGGATTATTTCCTCGATCAGACTTCAAAAATTGGCTATTTGAGAATTAGTTCGTTTAGTGAAACTGCATCCGCAGAGGTTAAAGATGTTATCGTAAATCTTCAAAAAGAGGGTGCAAAGGGATTGATTTTGGACCTTCGAAATAATCCTGGTGGGCTATTAAAAGCTGCTGTAGAAATTTCAGACATGTTTCTTTCCGAGGGAAAAATCGTTAGCACTCGGGGTAGAAACCAGCAGGAAGAAGTAATCGATGCCCGGCCCGAAGGCACGATGTTTTTGCCCGCAGAAAAATACCCGATCGCTGTCTTGATCAATCGTAATAGCGCAAGTGCCAGCGAAATTCTTGCCGCTGCTTTGCAAGATCACAACCGAGCCGTGGTGATTGGCGAACGCAGTTATGGTAAGGGCAGTGTGCAAAACATCATAGATTTAGAAAACAAATCCAGTGCGTTGAAATTAACCACTGCAAGTTACTGGCGGCCGAGTGGCAAAAACATCCATCGTTTTCCTGATAGCAAAGAAACCGATGAGTGGGGCGTAAAGCCAAATCCTGATTACGAGATTATTTTGAAAGATGAGGAAAGGCTTGAATTTCTGCTTGATCGAAGCGACAGAGATGTTGTTCGCGATAAGAAGCCAGATGCTAAAAAAGCTGATAAAAAGCCTTTTGTAGACCGTGTTTTAGAAAAGGCTGTTGAATATATCAACAACCATAAGGAAAAAGCTGCGCTCGATAATCTTCAACCCCGGGTATCATAAGCGGATTATTCCTCCAATTTTTGCGAGAAGTATGTGCTTATAGAGCCTAGGGTTTTATTTGAAGATAACCACTGCTTGATTATCGAAAAGCCAGCTGGATTAGCGACTCAGGCCCCTGAACCCTACTCAAGCCTTGAGTCTTGGGCTCGCTCTTATCTTAAAACCAAGTATGTAAAAGCAGGCCGCCCTTATCTGGGCATTCCACACCGTTTAGATCGCCCGGTATCAGGCATTGTATTTTTCACCCGTAGTAGTAAAGCTGCTGCAAGAATCGCAGAACAGTTTCGTGAAAGAACTATCAGCAAACGATACCTTGCTTTGGTGGAAGCGGAGCTCGACCCGGATGCACCCGAAAATCAATGTTGCTGGTTGGATTACATGGTTAAAATTCCAGATGAAGCAAAAGCTATGTTATGCAGCCATGATCAAGTAGGGGCGAAATTAGCCCAACTCGAAATGAAAGCACTTAAAACTTTAAGCGGGCACTCCTTAGTAGATATTCATCTCCAAACAGGTCGGATGCATCAAATCCGTTTGCAATCTTCTTCACGAGGTTTTCCAATTGTTGGTGATTCCCATTATCAAGCAAAAGTGAGTTTAGATGTAAACCCTTCTGATAAGCGCATCCTCTTGCATTCTTATTTTCTAAAATTCTTGCATCCTATTAGTTACGAATCTGTGGAAGTTTTGTCGGAATTACCCAGCTACTACCCGCAATGGGCCCAAGATTATATCCGCAATAATTTCTTTCCTTTGCTTTCTGAGAAAGCTTGATGCCATGCGTGTTATCGCTGCTATCGATATTCTTAATGGTCGGGTGGTTGCGGGATTATCGGGGGGCCGGGAGTCGTATAAGCCTTTGATTTCAAAGGTTGTAAGTGCAACTAATCCATTTGAATTGATTATGGAAATGCGAGAGGTTTTGGGCCTCAACGAATTTTACATCGCAGATTTAGATGCGATTTTAACAGGGAAAAAGAATGAGCATCTTTATTCTTCGTTGGTAAAAGAGGGCGTCCATATTTATTTGGATGCTGGCTCTAAGAATTGCGCAGACCTTCAATGTTTGATGAACATGAATGTGTTTAAAATGGTTGGAGGATTGGAAACTATTGAAAGTATTGAAGAGTTGAAAACCGCATCCAAGAGGTTTGGGAGTAGGTTGGTTTTTTCATTAGACATGAAAGATGGTCTACCTTTTACCACCCGAGAGGAACTGCTTTTAAAATCACCTCAATCAATTATGATGGAAGCCATTAATGCAGGCGTTGATCATCTTTTTATTCTTGATTTAGCAAAAGTTGGAACAGGAAAAGGGGCTTCAACTGATGGTCTGGTCGCAAAAGCGAGAGCTCAATCCGAAGAAATCTTCATTATGGCGGGGGGCGGGATTGGAAGTTTTCAAGATGTTATAGGCTTGAAAAATTCAGGTGCAAACGCAGTGGTTGTTTCTCGTGCGTTGCACGATGGAACTTTTGATAGGCAAGTGATAAAGGAAATATCATCCTTGTAATTCGCAGGTTGCTGATTGGCCAAAACTTTCTTCGACCTCAACCCGCAAAATATCAGGCGTATAATTGTGCTGTTTCTTCAAGCTTTCTAGAAGGGTTTTCCCAATATAAAGCGCCAACTGTTCTGCGGTGGTGTTTGATATGGGCAAAATCACGCAGTCTTCTGCAGGGAAAATCCATTCTTTTTCTTTGTAGTTAACGCAAACTCTTGTGCCTTCTTCCCGAACCTCGATGACTTTATTGTTTTTTGCAAGCATCATTCGATGATCAAGTAGATCGGTGATTTCTTTGGTACGGTGTTTTAGAGCGATAAAGTCGAAAACATAGTGGTTTTCGTCGAGTTTACCTTCGATTTCGATCTTGGCTCGATAGTTATGCCCATGAATTCTTTCGCATTTGCTGTTCTCATAGCTAATGAAATGCCCAGAGCAGAAAACCAGATGATCCTTGGTTACAGTGATCTTGTATTTTTCATTTGCCATGCCGTTTTCCAGTCAATGAATGAGTGCGCCTTGATCGAAGAGTTATTTTATGAATAATTAAAAGTCTGGCGCAGTTCTTCGTAAAGCATTTTCAATTCCATCCGACCAAGGGAAGGTAAGTGGCAGAGAAATTTGCCCAAGGCGCAGGGCGATAAATAGGGTGACAGCAATTAAATCAGCAGTGGCGCCCGGGTTTCGTTTGTTGCCCTCCATGCGAAGCCAGCGGTCAAGTTCTTTGAATTCGGCCCAGCCAGATTCTTTCAAGGGCCATTGTTTTTCTAAAACTTTTTTGGCCCTTTCGGAAGATTCTTTGGCATCATTGGCGCCACATTTACGCAAAATCAGTGAGTCGGGGTACTTCCCCATTAAATATAAATGGGTGAAAATGATGGCGCCTTCCATGCATCCTAGTTGCTCTAGCGCACCGCCCAGGGTTGGAATTGCATCATTGAAAATTGCAGAATACCCATCCGCATATTGTTTGGCAATTAGGTCGCGATCCTGCGCCAATCGCATGGCTTCTAAAAGTGTGCAGGTCGGAACCTCGTTAATATCTGCTTGAGGTTCTTTACCCATGCCGCCTGGGGATGCAAGTCTGATTGCATCATAAATGATTTTGGTTTCTTTGATCGAGATGTCTGCAATTGCTTTTTGCATTTCGTTTTTAAGGTCGGCGCCATTGTTGGCAAATGCCACCGGAGCAAATAAAAGGATGATTCCAAGGTTGGTGTTGGTGCCTACGGAGGTTTTAGTTGTTTTGACTGATTCAAAAATAGCATTGCCCAAACCCAGTTTTCGAGTTTTGCAAAGAATGGGTGCAATGGCCCCGGCACTTAAAATAAAATCTGTGAAATGAAGGTTACGAAATGAAGCAAGAGGGTGGACATTCCCAATTTTTCGGGCCGTTACCTCCCAAACACATGCTGCATGAATTTGTCGTGAGAGTTCTAATTCAAGGATCGTTTCTTCATGAATGGTTTGCATAAATAAGTATTTCTCTTGCGATATCGATTCCAGTAACTGGTGCAAATGCCTTCCAACCCGGAACAGCATTGACCTCCAAAACCAACCATTTTCCATTCTCATCTAATATCAAATCAACTCCTGCAATTTCAGCCCCCACTGCGTTGGAAGCTTTGATGCCAATCTCTTCAAGATTGGAGTTTAGTTTGTATGCTTCGCCTTTTCCACCTTGTGCAACATTGGTCATCCATGCGCCTTGGGGAGCGGTTCGCTTCATCCCTCCAAGAACTTTTTTGCCGAGAATAAATATGCGAAGATCCCATCCTGGGTGTTTGACATAGGGTTGCAGATAAATGACGCCTCCGATCTTTTCGATCGCCCGGAATACTCTCCATGCTAATTGCTCATCTTCGATCCGTAATATTCCCCTGCCTTCTGCGCCAAATAAAGGTTTTACAACGATATCTTTGCCAAATCTTTCGAAGGCTTCCATAGCGGTATCAGAATCTTGACAGCAAAAAGTATGCGGAATATCTAGGCCATGTGATTGAAGAAGTTCACTTGCAAGAAATTTATCCACTGCAGATTCGAGTGCCCGGGGTGGGTTTAAAACTTTTTTGCCCTGGCGTTGTAGGGCATGCAGTACATCCATTCTAAAAACAACCTGTTCCAAAGAACCCGGTGGCATGGTTCGGATGATGGTGCAATCTGCTTCTTCAAATGCTTGATTTGAAGGCTGTGCCAGGGAGTGGGATATTAAGCGGAAGTCGGTTACATGGGCTTTAACCCCGAGGGATTGTGCTGCCCGCAGCAAGTCTTTGACATGCCAACCTTCTTTTCCACCCATGATGTTGAAAATCATAAATAATGTCCGTGAATGAAAGTGGAATTAGTTCCAGGATTTGTTAAGCAAGTTAGTTTCAAACTTGCCGAACTGGAAACATCTTCCCGTTTTCAAATTGTAAAAGTGGACAGTTGCAGGGGAAAAGAGGAGGGGATCAATTTTGTAGAAATCCCCTTTAACTTTGCGAAAGATTTCAGCAAAAGGTTGCCCATGATCGGAAGAGGAGTTCGAGGGAACTTTGGGGCCAAAACTTGCAATGATATCATCCTCGGTATCGACCCAAAGATGCACTGCTGCGCCATATAGGATTGCATCATTGGTGCGGCCAATCGCTTCGGTGAAATCCGGGGATGGTGGCGACAGGGGCGCCCAGCCTGCACCTTGTTTGATCGAATCTATAGGGAATTTTAACTCATGAAGTTTGTGCATTGCTGTTTCAACACTTCGTGCAACTATCTGAATGGAGCCTGCAATACTACCCGTTGGTGCACCTAAAAGGGTGATGTTTTCATGAGGCAATTCCAGCTTGGAAGATAAATAATCAAAGACTGCAGAGTCAGGTACCTTGCTTGTTTCGAGTATACCAACAACATGGGGGGATTTTTCTCTGCCTGGAATATGGTTGAATAAATCTTCGCTACCATAGTGGGCGCGCATGGGGCCTGAACCCATTGCAAAAAACTTTCCTACAGCAATTTGCCAGCCGGCGTATTGCGATGCCAAACATGAAAGAACGGGGTGATCGGTAGCAACAGCGATGGCGGGGCCTTTCCATAAATCTAGATGGCTGGGGGCCAAAGAAATTTTAGCAAGGCCGGACATACAAGCCCTTGCTAGTTCCAATCCTGCTTGAATTCCACCTTTGCTTTTTATGCCAAAATCGAGAAAGGTTCCATTTGCCTCTGTTTTGCTTACTTCTAAACCTAGTTCGTTTATTCTAGCTTGGGCACGATTTACAATGCGCAGCGCGCCAGCGTTAAGATTTAAATTGACTGTCATGCGATCCTCGATTTTATGTTGATCAAAACTAATACCTTTAATCAGATAATTAAACCAAGTTGTTTTGCAAAGTGCCAACATGGAATAGTGAGTCTAATTGAGAAGTTCGTGTTTTCAATTGCGCTTTGACTTCGGTTAAAGAGTCTGCTTTTGCGAAAATAGTAACAACCGGTGAGCCCCTGTGAATGGCAGAGCCAGTTTTTGGAATATCTGCAAAAGTTGAAAACAACTTAGGATTTGACTCGATTGAAAGCCAAGGTGCTTCATTTGGAATCAGAACATCATGTGGAGCATAGTAGATGGCTTTCCCAATTACCGAGGGTTCGGTGCGGGCAGGGTTCTCATAAATGGGCTTAATGCCAAAAGCTTGCATGTGTTTAGTTATAAAATTTTGCCCTAGGGCTAATTCCAAAACTTCCATGGAAGCTGTATATCGAGGATTTATCTCCAGTGGATAAACCTTGGAATCATTTAAAATGTAGTCCATGCCTAGTAGGCCAAGGGGGCGATAATTGCTGGATATTATTTCGCCAATAGTTTGAAGGTCTTTTAGTTCGGAGCTACAAGGTTTTACTGGCCCCATGTTGCCCGAGTATAAGAAATCATCTGCGTGCAAAGATTGTGTGCCAGAAGATTGAATGCTCGTTCCTAAAAGTTCAAAGCCTGATTCATTAAAGCAAAATATAGCACTACGGCTTTCACCTTTTATGAATTCTAGATAGTAAAAATCAGGGTCTTCTACCATTGTTTGTTTACTTGGATCAAAAGGCTTTATTCCTAGCCCTCCAGAACGATTTTTAGGTTTGCGAAGATAGGAGATTTCTTTATTTAAATCGTTGGTACTAATAATAATAGCAGGTGTATTTATTTGCTTGGACTTCAGCAGATTATAAAGTTCAGAAGTATTTCTGAGATTGGTTAGAGTGTTCCCAGTAACACCTAGAATTGCGCGTTCGGCGGAGAGTAATTGCAATAGTGCTGGATGGTTTTCTAGGCCCCCTGTATAAAGTATGGGTGCTAGGGGGGCAGTTTTGATCAAGTCCGAGATTTCATTGGGAAACGATTTTGTAATCAGGGTGGTGGGGCAGTTTTTTGCGAGGTCTTCATCTGCATAAAGATCGATACACCATGGCTGATAACCTGCTCTTATGCACGAAAATGCCAAGGCGCGAACACTTGCACCTATTAATATTAAGGTTGCATTGTCGCCCTTGCGAGGTAAATTAAAACTTCCTGCCATGATTAAGAACCTTTTTGGATACACTTGATTAAAGCAGTCTACTGGAAACAGGATCAATCATGAAATTAACTCCACTTTTTTTATCATTTGGGATGCTAATATTTTGGGCCATAGGTTTGATGGGCCAGAATGATAAACCTCTGGATTTAAGTAATCCGGGAGCTCTGACACCTGCCGAAGAAAAGAAAACCTTTAAGCTCGCATCCGGGTTTAAAATTGAACTCGCAGCTTCAGAACCAACAATCATTGACCCCGTTGCGCTTGCAGAGGATGAGCAAGGCAGGTTGTTTGTCACTGAAATGATTGGCTATCCAAATGGGGGCGTTGGCACGGGAGATGTTTCTTCCGGGCGAATTAAGTTATTGGAAGATAAAGACAAAGATGGGTTTTATGAAACAAGCACTATTTTCGCAGAGGGTTTGCGCTTTCCTATAGGTTTATTCCCATGGAAAAAAGGCCTTATAGTCGCAAATGCGCCAGACCTTATTTATCTGGAAGATACTAACAATGATGGCAAAGCGGATTCTTCCAAGGTTTTTTTTACTGGGTTTCATACCTACAATATTCAACAAATGTTGAATAGTTTTAGATGGGGCCTTGATAATCAAATTCATGCGGTAGCTGGAAGCAATGGGGGAACTATTACCAGCAAGGAAAACCCCAAGATGGCTCCGGTTGAATTGCGGGGCAGGGGGATTCGATTCAGGCCTGATATTCCTGACAGCCTTGATCCCGTCACCGGGGGTGGGCAATATGGTTTGACCATGGATTCTTTCGGGGCGCTTTTTTCTTCCACCAACAGTCAACACCTTAGGCACATGGTTTTGCCTGATGATCAGATTCGTAGAAATCCTTATCTGGCTGTGGGAAGCATGGCTTTAGATATTGCGGAACATGGTGCATCTTGCAAGGTGTTTCGGATTAGTCCATTTGAAGCGTGGCGGGTGGAACGCACGAGCAGAAGAAAATCTAGCGAATTAGCCAAGAGGTTGCCAGCAACGGAATTGGTTCCGGGAGGATATTCGACATCATCTTGCAGCCCGCTTTTGCTGGATTCTGATTCGGTACAGGCTCCTTATCGGGATAGCATCATCATTTGCGAACCTGCGAATAATGCAATCATGCGTGATGTTTTAGAACCCAAAGGTGTAACCTTTAGTTCTAGGCGGGGCGATCCTGAAAAAGAATTTCTCGCTTCAACGGACAACTGGTTCAGGCCTGTGCATTTGAATCTTTGTTTGGATGGTTCGATATTGGTGCTTGATTTTTATCGTGAAGTAATAGAAACGCCTTTGTCACTTCCCGAGGATATGAAAGCTGTTTTACCCTTAAAAACTCAGGGAAAAGGGCGTATTTGGAGAATCATTCCAGATGGGATGAAGAAAGCACAACCTTTTCCAGAGGCTTCAAATTTTATTGGATTGGTTGCAGAGTTAGAGTCAGGAAATCAAACCAGACGAATGATGGCCCAAAAATTACTTGTCGAGCGTAATCAAGTTGGCGCCCAAGATTTACTAATCAATCTTGCCCAGAAAAGTCTATCGCCACAGGCCAGAATGCATGCCCTTTGTACCCTTGATGGTTTAAAGTTGCTGCAAGAGAAGCAGGTGGTTCATGCGCTTGCAGATTCATCGCCTGGCGTTAGGTTGCATGCTGTAAGGCTTTCAAATAAATTCATCAGTCAATCGGATGCGGTGTTAAAAGCAGTTTCAAATCTTGTGGGCGATCAAGATGCGCGTGTTCGCTGCCAAGTCGCTTTTGCAATGGGTAATGTCAGGCCTGATAAATGTAAAGATACTTTGATTAAGCTTGTTAAAAGTGATGGTGAAGATCGTTGGATGCAGACAGCCATTCTTAGCTCATCAGCTCAAGTTGGCGGTAAACTTCTTTTGGAACTTCTTGATGATGAATCAATTGGTGCAGGGGGTAATACTGGTCGGGAAGCGTTTCTTTCGCGGCTTTCTGCAGTATCTTCAACCCGTTTAGAGAATGCTGAGATGGCGAAGTTGTTGATGCTGGTGCAAAGGCCAAACTTTAAGACTACTTTACGCGCAGCTATCCTTGAGGGCATTGCCCAAAGTCAGGTTGCAATCGGGAATTCTGCTGAAGATCTCTGGGAAAAACCGGATGATCAATTGAAAAAGGCTCTCGATGGATTGAGGCCGTTGTTTGATAATGCTGCTAATACCGCTCGACTTTCGAGTGCCCCGATTACAAGCAGGTTGTCTGCATTGCGATTGCTGGCAATGGGTCCATTTTCTGTTATTTCGACACTTGCACCTGAATTACTTCAGGCGCAAACGCCTCCCGCAATTCAAACTGCCACTCTGCAGGTGTTGTCTGCGTTTAAAAAAACAGAAGTGAGCAAGATCATTCTTGATGCATGGCCTTCTTTCAGCCCATCGTTAAGGCGTGAAGCTGTGGAAACTCTTTTTTCCAGAAAAGATCGCATTGAAGCTATTATTGATGGGATGGAAAAAGGGATCATCCAGCCATCGCATCTTGAGGCTTCCAGAATAGAGCAGCTTAAAAAATTAAACCAAGTTTCTCTGCAACAAAAAGTGATTGCGATACTTGCAAAAACCACTTCAACTAATCGTAAACAGGTGGTGGATTCGTATGCCAAGGTTCTGGAAATGAAGGGTGATCACTTAAAGGGAAAAGAAATATTCAGGAAAAACTGTGCGACTTGCCACAAATTTGATGACATGGGCTATCAGGTTGGGCCCGATCTTCTTGCTGCTATTAGGGGTAAAAATTCGGAATACCTTCTAATTGCGATTCTCGACCCTAGCAGGGAAGTTGATCCCCGATATGTCAATTACACCATCGAAACAAAGCAGGGTCGGATCTTTAGCGGTTTGTTGGCATCCGAGTCTGGGACTTCCGTGAATCTTAAACGCGGAGAGAATGCTGAAGATACCATTCTGAGAAATCAAATTGAATCGATTCAGGCGACTGCCAAATCGCTTATGCCTGAAGGTCTAGATATGCAGGTAAAGCCCGAAGATATGGCAAACCTGATTGCTTATCTTTTGCAAGTTTCTGGGATGTAAAGGGTGCAGATTTTATGACAAAAGTTTCAGAGATGGTATCTTGGTTGGATCAAATTGCACCTCGTTCGCTTGCAGCGGATTGGGATAATACCGGCCTATTAATGGGCGATTTTTCGTCTGATGTCAATAAAGTATTGGTTTGCCTGACTCTTACCAAAGAAGTTGCTGATGAAGCCATAAATCAAAAAGTTCAGATGGTTGTTACGCATCACCCGTTGCCTTTTAAACCAATTAAAAACATGAATACGAGTAGTTCTGACGGGTCGATTCTTTGGAAGCTTGCAACCAAAGGAATAGGGGTTTTTTCGTTGCATACCCGTTGGGATGATGCGCAAGGTGGCATCAATGAATCTTTATTGGAAATGATTAGTGCGAAAAATCTTGGCCCGATCATTTCATCGCAAAGTAAGGAAGAAGTAAAACTAGTTACCTTTGTGCCTGGAGAGAGCCTTCAGAAAGTAAGTGAAGCGTTGTTTGAAGCAGGTGCAGGGGTTATTGGTAATTACAGGGAATGCAGTTTTACTGTGGAAGGGACAGGCACTTTTTTTGGCAATGAAGAAGCCAGCCCGGTGGTAGGGAAAAAAGGGCAGCGGGAAAAAGTTCTTGAGCAACGCCTTGAGGTTGTCTGCCCAGCTTCACGAATTCAAGCAGTTGTTTCTGCGCTTAGAAATTCTCATCCTTATGAGGAGCCAGCTTTTGATCTTGTCATGCTTAAACCTAAACCAACAGGTTCGGGCACTGGTAGAATTGGATTGCTAACAATGCCTGCTTCGATTGCACAACTTGCTGAAAAATTTGAGAAAGCCTTAGGTATTAAGCAGGTTTCATTTGCGGGGAATGAAGGGCGATTGGTTTCGAAGGTTGCGGTGGTTTGTGGCAGCGGGGCATCGCTGATGGCTCAGGCATTCATACAAGGTGCGCAATGCTTTATTACCGGGGAAGCACGGTTTCATGATTTGTTAAGTGCTAAAGATCAAAACAAGTCGATCCTTTTGCTGGGGCATTATAAATCAGAAAGATTTGGTATTGAGGCGTTGGCTACTAATCTTCAATCCCGATTTACTGCAGTGGAAGTCATAGCTTCTGAGGTGGAAAGTGATCCTTTAGAATCATTTTGAAATATGTGCAAGCTTTGGGATCACATGAGTACAATCGATCGGTAATATTTTCAAAGATTGAAACTTGGTAATCTTTTTCTAAATGAGTGGGAAAAGATTTTATCAGCCTTTTTGTAGTGGTTTAAAGTGATTTTACCTTTCTGATTGAAAAAATAAAGTCTTAGGCATAGTTGTTGCAATAGTGTTTATTAACTTAAAAGTTGCTGAAGATTTAATCTTGGCTTTTAAGGAAGAATGCACAAGGAAGTGTTGCAATGCGAAAATGGGTAATCGGAATTGTTGCCAGCTTTTTGGTTCTGAGTGGATTGATGTTTGTAGGTGCAAACAAAAAAGCAAAGGCGGACGAAGTTGGTTCTAGGGTTGTAATGAGTGATTCGTTAAATACCGAAGCCGCCCAGCGCTATAGAAAAGTTCAGCCCAAGCATTGGCGTGCGGCTATGGTTAAAGGTTTTGGCTATTCCGCTATGCGATAAAAATTAAGGCAGAGCAGGTGGCTCGTTGCTTGCGGGGGCCTTGCTTGAAGGAAGAATCGAAATGGTTTCTTCCGCCTTGCCTGAAATCCCTTCATCTGCTGAATATTCCAGTCGAAAAGTCCCATCTCCAGGTTTTTTTGCCTGTAAAAATAGTGAGTAAGTTACTTCTTTACCTGGCTCCAAACTGGGCAATGGCAGGAAGCCCACTTTATCTGGTTGCCTGCTGAAGTTTGTTGGGCCACGCCCCTCGGTTACAATTGTAGTATCAGGCGATATCGCACTTAAGATCAAATTTTTAATAGGGTTTGGGCTGTTATTAATTAGCCTTAGGGTGAGTGCGGTTTGCTCTCCTAGTTCCATGGGATCAATGCTTTTGTCGATTTCAGCAACCAAACCATTGTTGTTTTCAAAGATGGTGATCTTCTCAACCTGCCAACCTGTTGGAATTTTATCTGCGGTTACTTCCGTACGATTTTTTAAAGTACCTGCCATGGTAGGCCTGATCACCATTTGCACGGTTTGCCTTTGTTTGGGCGCAAGTTGAGGAATCAGCCATTTGATTTCCCCGTTTTCGTTTCTACCGCCGCCACTCGCTGCGAGAAATTGCGTAGATGCATCTAATTTCGTCGAGACTTTTATTCCTCGAGCCAATTGATTCCCGGAATTGGTGATGGTGATTTGGTAGCTTGTAGGTCGATTGATGTTACGGCGATCGGGGCCACCCATATTTAAAGCAAGCTTGATTTCACCCACTTCCACTTTGGAAGAGGTTTCTTTTTTCATTCCAGAAGAAGTTGTTACGGTTGCTTTGTTGATGAATTCGCCTGTTTTCTTGACCGCAGCTTGGAATTCTAACCGCTTAGATTGTCCGCCTGGGATGGCGCCTATATTCCAAATTAATGGGTTTTCACCCGAGGTTGAAGGCTTGCTAGTTAAGAACTCAAGTCCATCTGGAATAATGTTGGTTAGTTGAACACCCGTTAGTTCTGAATTACCGGTGTTGAATATATCGATTTGGTAATTCAGTGTGTCGTACAACATGGCTTGAATTGGCCCTGTCATTTTTATGAGTAGGGGAGATGCCAGTTGGGTTTTAACAGCTTGGCCATGTTCGTATTGGACTCGAGAAATGCAATCAACTTCGCCTGTACCAGTTACCATTACAACTAATTTGATTTCTTTGCTGGAATTGCCTGGGAGGGAACCGATTTTCCAGATGAGTTCGCCTTCAAGGCTATCTGGTTGAGGTGTGGCCCTGATGAATTTAGCATTCGTTGGGATATTGTTTCTAACACGGACTTGATGTGCTTCAGCTGGAGAATGATTTTCCACAAGGATACGGTACTCTAATTCATCATTGGGGCTGGCTTGAGCGGAAACTCGCACACGAATAGTTACAAAAGGTGCGGGTGGATCAGAAGGGGAAAATGTACCCATTGAACTTTTTGAAGGGATGGATTTTGGTGTAGGTTGGCCTTCAATAGGGGGTTCCGCACCCGAATTGGGCGTCGATATTGTCTGAGAAACTGTTTCTTGTATTCCATAGCCTTTGTTGGTTGGAACAAGAAGGTAATGCAAGCAAATCAAGCAAATAACTGAGAACGAAAACAGTTGCATTAAATGTTTTGGTTGTTTCATGATCCAATTGCCCAGCGGTTAAATCTTTCAAGTCAAAATTTATTATCCTTGAAAAACACCTAGTGTGCGAACATTTTAATACAAATCTTAGATCTTTAGTTGGGCCAAAAGAGAAAATAACTCTGCTGATAATATAAGGGTAAGTCTTTAAGGGTAAATAGTTTGAAATAATCAAGAATTGATCTATGATGCATTCAATGATGGAACATTGTTGTGATACAGGAGTGAAGTTATGAAGTCGTTAATTATATTTTCTGTTACGTTTGCTTTCTTTGTCAATGCGCAGAATTTTATCCTTGCGCAAGATAAAAAGGCTGAAGATAAGCCTAAGCCCGTTGCGATTGCCCATATTCGAATTAGCGGATCTTTGGAAGAAGGCGCAGCACCTGCTGAGCCTTTGTTTTCCAGCTTACAGGAAACACTTAAAAGCAAATTGGATCGGATAAAAAAAGCTTCCACAGATGCTAATGTCAAAGGCTTGATTCTCGAAATCGATGGGATTGATGTCGGTTGGGGGAAACTTGATGAATTGACGGAAGCTCTTAATAATTTCAAAAAGTCTGGGAAGAAGATTTATACTTATTTGGAATCAGGCGAGATGAAGGATTATCTTGTTGCGTTGTCTGGCAATAAAATAATGCTGCCTGAATCTGGCTGGTTGATGCTTACGGGTTTAAGGGCAGAAGTTACTTTTTATAAAGAAATGCTCGAGAAAATAGGCGCTCAGGCAGACTTCTTGAAAGTAGGGGATTTTAAATCTGCGATTGAGCCCTACACACGCACCACAATGAGCGAAAGCAGCCGCAAGCAAATGGAATCGATGCTCGATGATTTTTATGAAAAATCTATTGTGGCAAGAATTCAGCAGGAACGCGGGGCTAAAAAATGGGCACCCGAAGATATCCGAAAGATTATTGATAATGGCCCTTACACTGCCAAAAAAGCGAACGAATTAGGGCTTGTTGATTTGGTGGGCTATTTCCCTGCAATTACAGAAGCTTTTAAAAAGGAACTAAAAGTCGATGAAATCACTTTGCTTAAAAACTATGCCAAAGACAAAGTTGATGACATTGATCTTTCCAACCCCTTCGCACTATTAAAACTTTTTGCAGCTCCCAAGATTTCAAGTAATTCTAAACCTAAAATTGCTGTCATCTATGCATCTGGAGCCATTAATACTGGAAAGAGTGAACAGAGCCTGTTGGGCTCTGAATCTTGTGGTTCTACTTCCATGATTCAAGCGATTAAACAGGCTGAAAACGATAAAAGTGTTAAAGCTATTGTTTTAAGGGTCGATAGCCCTGGTGGTTCTGCTCTTGCAAGTGATCTTATCTGGGCTGAATTAATGCGGTGCAAAAAACCAATTATTGCTTCGATGTCAGATGTTGCTGCCAGTGGCGGTTATTACATTTGCATGGCGGCATCCAAGATTTATGCTGAGCCGGGCACCATCACTGGTTCTATCGGTGTATTTGGTGGAAAGATCAACATGGGTGGCACTTATGCGAAACTTGGAATTACATCCGAGGTCATTACCCGTGGAGCGAATGCCAATCTTTTTTCTTCCACCAATTCTTTTTCCAAATCAGAGCGCGAAGCGATGACTAAACTCATTGATGATTGTTATGATCAATTCCTTACCAAGGCATTAATCGGGCGTGGAAAAGCAGGCAGTAAACTTGATCGAAAAACTTTGGAAGGGCTTGCTGGTGGTCGCGTTTGGACAGGCAGGCAAGCAAAGGAAAATGGTTTGATCGATGAATTAGGTACCATGCAAGATGCTATTAAGATGGCCTCAAAGCTTGGCGGGCTTGCTGTGGATACCGATCCGGAACTTCTCCTTCTTCCTAAAGGTAAAAGCTTTTTGGATTCTTTATTAGAACCTAAAACTCAATTATCCCTGAAGTCCGGTTTGGATATCTCCGGAATTTCATCTCTTTTTAACGAGGTAAAAGGCCTTGATACTTTTTTGCGTATGCGCAATGAACCCTTATGGCTTATGCTTCCTTACAACTTAAAAGTGAAGTAATCGATGGCGAAATGTGATAAAGGTTATCTTTGTAAAGTGTGTGGCAAGGCAGTCGACGAAATAACTGAATCTGATCTTTACCTACGCTATCTTCTTCATGAGATTAAAGCAGAAGTTTTGCATCTTGAGCCCGACTGCCATATCCGATGTAATCCTGAGCGGGCTCAGTACATTGTAGATTCAGGTTTTGAACCTTTGAATGATGTAAATACTCTTGGCCCTTTCGCTAAGAGTTTTCTAGATGTTGGTTATGTCGCAGAGGAAGAGGCCAGAGTTACCGCTGCGTGGCTCAAACTAAAGAAGCTTGCAGATTCGGGCATTGCTATTTTCGATTATCCTCAAACTTGAACATTCCCGGGGTCTGATATTTTTCTAAAAACTGAACTTTTTGCTGACTCCGATTATGCATCTTTAAGCAATTACTTTTCTAAAGATGGGGTTCTTGCTCAAAACTTTTCTGGGTTTGAACCACGCGCTCAACAGTCACAAATGGCCAAAGCCGTTGATAACGCTTTGGCTAGTGGTGCGACTTTACTTGCAGAAGCTGGAACCGGGGTGGGTAAAAGTTTCGGATACCTAATCCCTGTTTTTCTTTCCGCCCTTAATAAAAAACGAACCCCAATTGTTATTTCAACCCATACGATCAGCCTTCAAGAACAATTGCTTTTAAAAGATATCCCGGCGCTTCAAAAAATAATCCCGTACCCATTGAAAGTGGTACTGGTCAAGGGGCGGGGCAATTACATCAGCCTGCGTAGATTGCGGGTCGCCCAGATAAAAGCGCCCACACTCATTCAATCTGATGAATTTCACGATCAACTTTATAATGTCAGTCGGTGGTCGCTTGATACCAAAGATGGCAGCAGATCTGATATGGAGTTTGAACCAGACGGTATGGTTTGGGATCTTGTGCAAAGTGATAGTAGCAACTGCATGGGCAGAAGTTGTAAGGATTACCAGCGCTGCTACTACTATCAGGCAAGGCGAACCATAGCCAACGCAGATATTCTTGTGGTTAATCATGCCCTTTTCTTTGCAGACCTTTCTGTTCGGGGTAAAGGTTCCAGCCTGCTGCCTGATTATCGCGCAGTTATTTTTGACGAAGGCCACATGGTGGAAGATGTCGCTATTGATCAGTTGGGCGACCGCCTTAGTCAGGGCGCTTTTCATTATCTTTTCGAAAGGCTGGCAAGTTCGGGTAAAAAGGAACGAGGCTTGCTCGCTGGTGATGGTTTTACTGAAGCTAAGCAACAACTGCATTCTGCACGGGCAGAGGTTGATTTGTTTTTCTTGAATATTCAAAACTGGATGAACTCGCACTCCGGTGCTGGCTCTGATCGCACTTCAGGAGCGGTACGCGATGCAGGACATTTCAGGGTTCTTGAAAAAAATATTGTCGAAAATAATATCACGGATACTCTTACCGACCTTTCCAAGAAGCTTGAAGATGAATCTTCTGATTTGCCCGATGAGGAAAAAATTGAATTTCAATCGATGGCAGATAAAGCTGTCGACCTAGGGGGTAGAGTTCGAGAATGGCTCGAGCAGCAACATAAAGGGAATGTGTTCTGGCTTGAATTGGCAGGTAAGCGAGCACTCAGGTTAAATCTGTGCAGGGCTCCTGTTGATGTTGCCCCAATTCTTAAAGAGCAGCTGTTTTCAAAAGATATTCCAATTATCCTTACAAGTGCAACACTCTCAACCGGTGGTAAAGAAGGATTCAAGGCTGCTAAAGAAAGACTTGGGATTGAGAAGGCTGAGGTTCTTGCTCTAGAAAGCCCATTTGATTATTACAATCAATCGGAGTTATATCTTTTTAAGAATATGCCCGATCCAGCTTCTCAACCTCGAGAGTTTGAAGAAGCATCCCTTGGCATGATTTGTAAGTTTCTTGAAAAATCACAAGGCAGCGCATTTGTACTTTTTACTAGTTATCAATTCTTGCAGCGCACTGGGAAGGTGCTTGAATCTTGGTGCAGGCAGCGCGGCTTCCCGTTGTTTGCTCAAGGGCAGGGCATGACTAGAAATCGTATGTTGGATGAGTTCAGGGCTTCGAAAAATGGGGTTCTTCTTGGCGTTGATAGTTTTTGGCAGGGCGTTGATGTGCAGGGCGAGGCCCTCTCCAATGTTATCATCACTCGTTTGCCTTTTATTGTTCCAGATCTTCCTTTGGCTCAGGCTCGGCACGAAGCTGTTCAGCAAAAGGGCGGCAATGGCTTTTACGACCTTCATATTCCGCAAGCGGTTCTTAAGTTAAAGCAAGGCGTTGGCAGGCTGATTCGTTCCTCTACGGATAAGGGTATCATCGTTATCCTTGATCCTAGGATTCTTACCAAGGGGTACGGGAAGCGGTTCTTGCAAGCGCTGCCGAAATCCCGGCTTTTTGTAGATGAGGTTGAACAACCTTCTTCGGTGGTTGGTTAGTTTCAGTGTTTGTGGTTTCAGAGAATAGCTTGGGAACCTTTCCTTGCCATTCTTGAAAGCTAAAGTGAAGTGTATTCGCATCTTCAATTTTTACAAAAACCCCTGTAGGTTTTGCCCAAACTTGGCCAGATGCACTTAAAATTATTTCTCCCTTCATGCCTTTTTCAACTTCTGCAAGTGATACTCTTTTTAGATTCTTGTTCTTTTCGAGTATTAATAGTTCGGGGTAGAACCCGCCATTTGCTAGAAATCGCATGTGGTTGTTTTTGGGGTCATGAATTGCAATTAGCCCGATAGCTTCGCGCCAAATGGGTAGAAAAGTAAAATGGCTAGGTATTTTTGCACTTACGATTTTGATGGATGATATTTCGGTACCTGTAAATTCCCCAAGAATAATGGCAGGCTTTTTAGGGAATGATTCTGCCCTTTGTTTTAATAAAGAATCCAGTGAACCAGTAACAAGACAATCTGCGGATGCAAAAATACCACTCCAATTCGGGGTGAAGTATTCGGAAGGCGATGCAGATAAAAGTTTTAGCCAGGAAGGTAAGTGTGCCCAAGAGATTGAATGGTTGTAAAGGTTGGAAGCGATCAGCCAATCAGAATTAAAGATGGGCCAAGCGTGCCAACCAGCGATCAATTCAAATATTCGTGTGATACCTTGAGTACGGGCAGGGCTGTTTTCAATTGCTGGTTTGTTGCTTGTAGGTTCAGAAAGCGTTTGGTTGCCCATGGGGACAAGCCTTTGGAAATCAGTTGGGTTTTTAAGCCTGCTGAAGTCGTTGAGTTTTCCGAAGGGTTTTGATTTGTTGTTTTTTATTAGTTTTAAAAGCGAGCCTTGGAATTCAGACTTCCAAAAGCAGTGGGCTTTTTCATGATCTAATTGGTAGATGCCTTTAAGCTTGAAGAACAAGCTGGCAATACTCTGAATGAGTACGTTCTTTATTGACGACATTGTAATAGCAATCCTTGGCCAAAGTCGTTTACATTCTGAAATCTATCAGACTTGAGATATTTTACACAAAGGCATGGCAAATAGAAGAGAATAATTGTGTGTATCAAATAAAAGAAGAGCCCAGTAAAACTGGACTCTTCTTTTTGATATTAAAAGGTTTGCGATTAAACAACGCCTTCGAGAGGCTTGCCATCAGCAATGGCCATAGGTCGGCCAAGGTTATCGCGAACTTGGGAAGTTGGATCAAGTCCAAGGCCCTTGTAAACGGTTGCGAAGAGATCACCAATGGTGCAAGGCTTATCTTTGATATCCATACCATCAGCGCTGGTTGAGCCATAAGCTTGGCCACCCTTGATGGCGCCACCACCGATAACAACGGACCAGCATCGTGCCCAATGGTCACGACCACCATTTTGGTTAATCTTGGGGGTACGACCAAAGTCGCCCATCCACATAACAACGGTGTCTTTCCACTTATCTCTTTCAACAAGTTCCTTAACCAAGTTGCCCATGCCTTTATCAAGGCGGGGGCCGTTTCCGGTTCGGATGGTGTTGAAGATGTTGGCGTGGTTATCCCAGCCGCCCAAATCGATTTCGACGCAGGTTACATTCTTCTCGACCAATTTCCTGGCAAGAAGGCAACCCATACCGAAGTTGTTGGTACGACCGCCGTATGCTTCGATTACGCTTGCGGGTTCGGTTGAAACTTCGAACACGGTTCGCAAAGGCGAAACAGTAAGGTCGAAAGCCTTTTTGTAGATTGAAGTGTGAGCTTGAGCAGCACTGCCAGCAGCTTCACGATCTTCAGGCTTCCGCATGTGTGGGAAGCTGTTTTCTGCAAAAGTATCTTCAACAGAATAGAACAAGCGTTGGCGTCTGCGAAGCCTTTCCATGGTTTCGGTTTCACTGCCAAGGGAAGCAGGAGCCTTGATATTTTCAGGAGGCTGACCAGCATTCTGGACGGTGAAAGGAGCATTCATCATGCCCAAGAAACCGGGTCCAATTCGCTGAGCTGTTCCGCCTACGCCGATGAATCCAGGCAAAGGAAGATCTTTAGGAGTCAGAAGCGCAGATGCCTGTGCACCCAATGCAGGATACTGAACTACAGGGCTAACCATACGGCCAGTGTTCATCAACACGGTGCCTCGTTCGTGGCTACCTTCGTTGGTAACAAGGGAACGAACAGCAACAAGGTGCTTGAACTGGGAAGCGATAGTAGGAAGTACTTCGCTGATTTCCACGCCTGAAGCAGAGGTTTTGATAGTTTTGAATTCGCCACCGGTTTGAGCGCCTGGCTTGAGGTCCCAAAGATCCATATGGCTAGGGCCGCCGCCCATCCAGAATATGATTAAGCTTTTATTAGCCTTCTTAAGGTTGGTTTCTGCTGCACGCAGATTTTGCATGAAACCGGTGCTTGGAAGCATTACTGCTGATGCACCTGCAACATGTTGCATAAAATGACGACGATCCATAGTTATCTCCTAAAATACGAGTTTTAAACTCTAAGCCTTTAGCTATCCTAAGTTTCTGATCTTATTGAGACATTGTCAACAAATTATCAGAATCTTTTACAATTATTCGGGAAATTAATCTATCACATTAAGTTAGTCGGCTTATTCGTGATAAGGTTCCAAAATAATTGTGAATATTTCATTCTTTTAAAGTTTGCTTTGAATATTCGATAAACAATTGCAGATAAGTGTTAAAACGGGTCTCTCCTGCTAATTAGGCTATAGGAGTTATAATGAAGCCATCAACTCAGTCGAGAAAAAAGCTGGAAGTTATTTGGAGTAAAGGAGTTAAGGCTGTTGACCCAAGGGATTTGGTGGCTCATTTTGTTCAGTCAGATGCTTCATTTCAGTCGGTTTTAAGCGAGGCTGCAAGTGTTTTAGTCGTGGGCGGGGGTAAAGCTACCGCAGCTATGGCACTTGGCCTTGAACAAGAAATAAAGCCGTTTTTATCTAAAACAGTTGGGATTTTGAATGTTCCCGAAGCAAATTACCCAAAGTTAGAAAAAATTAAGCTTAATTTAGCTAGGCCAGCGGGAATGAATCAACCTACAGCTAAAGCAGTTGAAGGTTCTAAATCGATGATTCAGCTTGCCCAAGAAGCAAAAGAAGGTGATTTGCTCCTCGCTTTGATTTCTGGAGGGGGCTCCGCGTTGATGCCCTTACCCTGTTCTGGGGTTTCTCTTGAAGACAAACAAAAAGTTACCTCGCTTCTTTCGGGAACTTCCGCCTCTATCAATGAATTAAACTGCGTTCGAAAGCACCTTTCCCAAATTAAAGGTGGCAGACTTGCTCAGGCCTTCCTTGAAGCTACTCAAGGAAAAGGAAAAATTGTTACTTTGATTTTGTCCGATGTTATTGAAGATAAGCTCGATGTAATAGGTTCTGGCCCCACGGTAAATGACCCCACGACTTTTAAAGATGCTTTTAGCATTTTGGAAAAACATCTTCTATTAGATAAAACCCCTGCTTCTATTCTCCAGCATTTGCAATCGGGAATAGCAGGGAAGATTTCAGATACTCCCAAAGATTTGCCTGCAAGTATTCGCAATAAAGTTCTCGGGAATAATGCCCTAGCACTCGATGCTGCTGCCAACCAAGCCAGGCAACTTGGGTATCAGGTAATTAATCTTGGGTCTTGTATGGAGGGCGATACCGCTGGGTTGGCATCGATTCACGCCTCGATCGCCCGATCTATTCTTAAGTATGATCAGCCCAGTCAGGCCCCTGTATGTATTTTATCGGGTGGTGAGACAACGGTAAATTTAGGCCAAAACCCGGGTAAAGGGGGCAGAAACCAAGAGATGGCGCTCGCTTTTCTTTGTGCGCTTAAAGATCATAATTTGGATAGAATCACTTTTCTTGCAGCGGGGACCGATGGCGAAGATGGCCCTACCGATGCTGCAGGGGCATTTGCAGATTCCAACACTCTAAAACAGTCTGGCACAATGAACGCTTCCGATTTTCTCGCCCGCCATGATGCTTATCATTATTTCAAAACTGCTGGATCACTTTTTCAACCCGGCCCAACCGGAACCAATGTGATGGATTTAAGAGTTTTGATTGTTGAATAAGCTTCCCGCAGTTATTTGCTTTCAATGCGCTGTTTCAAAGCGGAGATAGATTCTAGCCCAAGGGTTTCTTTAAGTTCTGTAAAGTTAAACATTGCGCCCGCATCTGGGCGGTCGACTCTGCCATATTCCATGTACACCTTAAGCAATTGCTTCATGGCTGCAGCGGTAACCATAAGGCTTTCAATTGGGCAGACAACAATTTTGTAGCCCATGGTTTCAAGTTCGTTGGCAGAAAGAATGGGGGTAGCTCCGCCAGTTAACATGTTGGCGAGTAGGGGGAGTTTGACTTCATTGGCTATAAGTTGAAGTTCTTCGATTGATTGCGGGGCTTCAACAAAGCAGACATCGACTCCCAAATCTTTGGCCTGATTGGCACGATCAATTGCAGCATTAACCCCTTCGATAGCCCGGGAATCTGTTCGAGCGATGATGATGAAATCAGGATTTTTTCTAGCGTCGAGCCCTGCTTTCAGGCGATCAAGCCATTCTTTTGTAGAAACTATTTGCTTACCGGAAAAATGCCCGCATCTCTTAGGGTTTGCCTGATCTTCAAGAAGAATGCCAGCAGCGCCTGCATTTTCAAACTCGCGAACAGTGCGCTGAACATTATGAATATCGCCATGACCGGTATCCCCATCCGCAACTACGGGTATGTGAAGCCTAGAAGCCATGCGTCGTACAGCATCTGCCATTTCGGTGAGAGTAATTAAGCCAACATCTGGAAGGCCAAGTAAGCTTGCAGAGGTACCAAAGCCGCCAAGGAAAACAGTTTCAAGGCCGGCTTGCTGAACAAGAAGGGCTGTAAAAACATCGTGGGCACCTAAACTACGGATGATTCCAGGTTTTGATAGCAAATGGCGAAGTTGGGAAGGAGGGGTGCTCATGATGTTTTGTAATCCCTGCTCGATGATTGAAATTTTTACCAAACAAAAGTTCAGCAATTGTAGAAACTACCATAATTCTTCAATGTCGATGATTCTACAAAAAACATCGCGTTGATCAAAAGGCCTTGTATTAAAGGCCTTTTGACTTGCTTTGAAATAATATTAGTTATTGGCACGCCTGTTGCTTTACTTATATCAGCGGCCTTGAAGCAATGGAACAGATTGTCAAAGGGGCCGGGATAGAGAAGAGTGGCCCTGCAGATCTGGAACATTTGTTGGGCAAAGTAGCAGTGAAAACCGTCCCCCGGCGGAATACCCATGAAGTGTGGATGGCACCCCCCAATTAGCCTTCTACACTACCCCAATTTAGTCATGGGAAATTGACCCGCATATCGATCCCCCTCGGTATGCGGGTTTTATCTTTTTTATAGCTCGAGTTTTGGCAATTCTTTAGGCGCAACCATGGTGCCTAATTCACTAACCACGGATTTAGCCAAGGCCATATACGCTTTGCTTACAAGGCTTTCAGGATGCTTTAGAACGATGGGCAACCCTTCATCGCCAGATTCTGCAACTTTGGGATCGATCGGTATTTCACCCAGAAAAGGTACATTATATTCTTGAGCAAGTTTGGCTCCGCCCCCATGACGGAAGATTTCGTACCTTTTGCCATCATCTCCAATAAAGTAGCTCATGTTTTCGATGATGCCAAGGATTGGAACTCGAACCTGCTTAAACATTTCGATGCCTTTTCGGGCATCAATCATACTGACTTCCTGAGGGGTAGTAACAATAACCGAGCCATTCAATGGAACAGTTTGAGTCAAGGTAAGTTGGGCATCGCCTGTGCCTGGTGGTAAATCAATTACGAGGTAATCAAGTACGCCCCAATCAAGGTCTGAAAGAAATTGGGTGAGTGCTCTGTGGACCATGGGGCCGCGCCAGATAACAGCTTGAGTTGGCGGGACCAAAAAGCCCATGGACATGATTTTTAGGCCATACTTTTCTAGGGGAAGGGGGGTCGTTGATTGATCGATTACGCCATTGATTCCCATCATGGTCGGCATGCTTGGGCCATAAATATCTGCATCCATCAACCCAACTTTATTACCGCTAGCAGCAAGTGCTAAAGCCAGGTTCGCAGAAACAGTTGATTTTCCAACCCCGCCTTTTCCGCTTGCTACTGCAATGATGGTTCGAATATTGGGAAGGCTTAACTTTGGCATTGTAGCTTGTGGCTGCATGACTTATTTCCTTATGGTAAATTTCTAGGTAGTGGTTTTCTTTGATATGCATTCTTGGCACTGGCACAGGGCGCGCAAGCTTTCCAAGGTATATATTCCAGAATCGTGCCCATCGTTCCAAACTATTCGATAGGCATAATGGCCTACCGGAACCAGCGATGTAGGGGCAGGTTGCACCAATTCAGAAGGTTTAAGAATATGGAAAGGGTTGGCAGGTTTATCCCGTTCATCCCTGCAAGTTGCACAGGGGCAATTTCCCCTGAGATGTTTCCAGCCCAAGATGCCTTGATGGCCATCATTCCAATCGATCAACAGGGAGTCGTCCCCCTGTTTTTTCAAGGAATTGGGAAAAAGCGCAAAGTTATTCTCAGTCATAAACTACAACCCTCTTCTGCCTATGTTTCACTATAGGAAAGAAGAGGCGATTTGGTTGTAGTATTGGGCAAAAAGTATCGAACTAGTTGTTCGGAGTGGGCTTTGTTTCGGGTTGATTTTCTACCAGATCGATTCGTATTTGCTCTGCACTTTTGGTTGCAGAAATAAGAAATCTTTTATTCTGGAATGTTAATAAGCCATTGGATGGGATTTTACTTTCCTGCCAAAGGGTTGAGGTTTCATCGCGTAGTTCAAGCCTTATTTTTCTTTGTACTTCTACCCAATCTTGTGGAAGTGAGGGCAAAATTAGGCTTGCAACACTGGATTGGCCATTACTTGGAATTGCAACCGTTGTTGCAACTGGGACGCCAGACCTGCTAGCGGGGGTTCTTCTTTCTTCCACTAATTCAACAGGCAAAGTCATGGTTGGAAGTGGGGCTTTACCTAACGAGGCATCTTCACTTCGAACAAGTTCCCCGGTAAGCCGCAAGATTTTACGGTCTGCTGAAATTGTCAGTAAGAGATTTCTAACGGACTGAAGTTTAAAAACGGCTGGGTCGAGAATCATTTGGGTTCTTTGCCCCATTCGCAAGATTTCTCCGGAAGGGGTTTGAAAGCGAACATCGCCGAATGTGAAATTAGGCCTTGCAGCCAGTTGCCTTTCGAAATGGAAAATCGGGTCACTATGTTCTGGAAGAAAGGTGGTTGAAAAAGTGCCATTTCGATTGGTTTTTTCGACATTGATGCCGGTATCTGAAATGGTGAGTAGTGCGGTAACGGTGCCTTCAGGCGGTTCCATTACATTAACAATTTCAGTTTTTTGATCATGCTCTAAGCCATTGACCGCGGCAAGCTTGATGACATACCCGCCCGGTTTTTGAAAAGTAACCATTTTTTCATTACCTTGTGCATTGGTAACTTCGAGAGGGCGGTCGTCTCCCAAATCCCAAACACATAACTGGGCGTTTTTTACTTTGCTCATGATTTTGAAAGTTGCAGGTGCATAAGACCCAGCACTAACCGGAACAGCTTCCAAGTTAAGTACCTTCGTTGGTTCAAGGGTTGTTGGCGGGTCAAGGCGAACGACAACCTGCCTTTCGTTTTCTTCACCAAGAACATTTCGCAGAGTCATTTTAACCGTGTATTCCCCGGGCCTGGTGTAAACATGATTAACAAATTCGCGCTCAGGAGAAACAGGCTCTAAAGGAGTGCCATCGCCAAACTCCCACCACCCTTGACCCCCTGAAGATAGATTCTGAAACCGAATCTTGAGCCCATCTTTTTCATGAGAAAAATTAGCCAAGGGTTTCGATGGCCGAACCACCTTGTCAACCAAGGGGGTGACATACATTACGACAGCCCCTGAAAGCAAGCCGCCTGCTGTTCCGATGGCCATCTTTATCCAGCCTTTAATTTTTTCCTTGGCAGAGGCTTTGATTGTGGAATCGGTTGACATGATTAAATTTCTCCCTAGCAAAATAATGCAATAAGTAGGAAGAATAAATGAAATCGTGCTGCCAAGTCGAGATGGATTTGTTTTAAAAGGGCGATTCGGAAGTTAGAAGGCATCAAGAATTGCATTAAGCCAGTGGGCATTGCCTGTACTTCGCTCGGAAGCCATCTGGGTTATGACTTTAAGTGCTAAGTCATTCAAGGGGCTGGGCAATTTAGAGGCTTTGGCAAGGCGGGAGAGATAGCCGTTGTAATTTTCGATTTCTGTTACCCCGCCCTTAACATCGTGAAACATAGAGCAGTAGGTTTTTTTTAGGGAGGGCCTGAAAAATGGCGCCATGCTTTCTCCCAACCATTTATGAGTTAGTAACCAGGCAACTTTATCAGGGTGGAAGGGCCCGATGGTGCCCATTGGTTGGTTAGATGCTTTTAAAATTGCATGGTTTTCAAGCAAGAGTTGAAAGAACAAGGTTCGAAGTTTGCCCGGTTTTAAAAGCTCAGAGTTTTCGAACCCCCCAGCGCTTGTCAATGGGCTGATTGCAGCGTTGTACATCAACTTGGTGTTTTTATAAGGCAAGCTCCAAGCAACTAAGTGGGAATCAATCCCACCTTGTCTTAGGGCTGATTTTAATTCAAAAAGTAGGGGCATGTTTGTCCAAGGTTGAATCGGGCCCAAATGAAGTTTCCCGCTACGAGTAATTGCTGCAATGGTTTTTTGGGGTCTACATTCGGAAATAAAAGATGCGATTCCTTCTCCAATTAAAGGCCTGGAAGTTAAGAGCTCGTCAAAGCCATTTTGAATGGGAAAAAGCAACGATTGATCGTTGGTCTTTTTTAATATTTTATCATTGTTGTAGCATTTGACACAAAGAATATTGACGACATTAGGGCAGGGGGCCCAGTTTTCAAACGCTTCGATGTTAATGGGGAAAGATTGTTTGTCAACAATGGCGCCATGGGCTTTGCAGAACGCAATTTTTTCAGGGTTATTTTCGATAAGAAGAACCTGTTTGCCAGCTTTATAAAGGCTTGTAGCAATTGCTAATCCGATTCCGCCTGCCCCGATCACATGAAACTGTTCCACAAAAAGCCCTCATTGCTGATGAATTGTAGTGTCATCGGTGTCACAATTAAAACTAACTAATAAATGATGGATTAGTTTTGCTACTTACGCTCTTAAATTTCGTATTATAAACGATAAGATTTATTGTTTTCCTTTGGTTAGGTTTTAATTATGCCTCCTGAAGCTATTTTTGATCATACAACCCTCGACTTAAACAAAGTTGTAATAAGTCAGGAAGAAATCCGTAAGGCGAATCCTCAGCGTTTCGAAATGGAACACTTGGATGGGATTTTGCTGATCGACCCTGAAAAACAAATTATTATTGGTTATAAGGATGTGCGTAATGATGAGTTTTGGGTCCGAGGGCATATGCCCGGTTACCCGATTCTTCCAGGCGTGATCATGTGCGAATCCGCAGCCCAATTATGCTCTTACTATATAGTGAGTCAGGGGTTGTTGAAGGGTGATTTCATTGGGTTTTTAGGGTTGGAAAATGTTCGATTCCGCTCTGTTGTTAAACCAGGCGATAAGCTTGTTTTAGTGGGTAAATCAATCAAAATTAATCGTAGGCAAACTATTTTTAGTGTTCAAGGTTTTGTGGGTTCAACCATGGCTTTCCATTGCGAAGTCATTGGTGGCCCCTTAAGCATGAACCCCGCCAGCTAAGCCATTTCTTTTGGGTGTAAAAGTGCGAAAACCTATACGACTATCTCTCGAGGAACTTGCACCATGTACCGCCAATGTTCCCGAGCCACCTGAAACCTTTGATTGGCCAGCCCTTTTCGGAAATTCCAACCCGGTTGAAATGGAAATAGGTTTCGGAAAAGGTTGGTTTCTGCTTAACGCTACCCAAGTTAACCCTCATATCAACTATTTTGGCATAGAAATCATTCGGAAGTACCAACTTTATACCGCTACTCGATTAGTCAAACGAAAATTAGCCAATGTAAAAGTGTGCTGCGCAGATGCAAAATTGGTGGTTTCAAAGTCTATCGTGCCCGGTTCGCTTAAAGCGGTAAATATCTTCTTTCCAGATCCATGGTGGAAAAAAAGACACCATAAGCGCAGGCTTTTTGATGCAGATTTTGTGCAATCCATTCCCCCTGTGCTGATGCCGGGCGGGTGGATTAATATTGCAACCGATGTCGAAGAGTATTTTCAGGAAATAACTGCTCTCTTTGCAGAAAAGCTTCCATCTTTAGTGGGCGAACCCTGGGGTGAAGATAGCCCAGATTCTCTGGTGGATGGCCATCTCACCAATTTTGAGAGAAAATTCGTAGCGCAAGGCAAGCCAATTCATCATGTGCGTTATCGTAAGCCTTTATAAAAAATAGGTTTAGGGAAAACAAAAGCAACATATCTTTCAGAGCTGGTTGCGTGAGTGACGGAATTTAGAATAAGCATTTGCCACGGAAGGAAGAATAAGCAGAAGCAGAACACGGAAAGAAGAATAAGCAGAAGCATTTGCCACAGATTAACACGGAATTACACGGAAATAATCAGAAGCATAGCCACGGAAGGAAGAATAAGCAGAAGCAGAACACGGAAAGAAGAATAAACAGAATTATTTGCCACGGTTGTTGAACAAAAGGGGGCAGGTCTCTTTTTCAGCACTTAACATATTTTGTTCTTGGTTCAGACTCACTGCCGAAAAAGAGACCTGACCC
>Ga0209033_1000022_pt1 | contig 65173 bp, 60 predicted proteins | sample LauGreFa1BDMLBDN_2_FD_188218 | JGI IMG/M metagenome (GOLD analysis project Ga0209033, IMG submission 188218) | Freshwater lake microbial communities from Lake Michigan, USA - Fa13.BD.MLB.DN (SPAdes) (version 2) | ecosystem: Environmental > Aquatic > Freshwater > Lake | place: Lake Michigan, USA...
GTCGGGCGGGACCTGGGCCTTGCCATCGGCATAGCTGTAAAAACCTTCTTGGGTTTTGCGGCCCAAGACACCAGCGGCCAAACGCTGCGCCGTGATGATGCTGGGACGAAAACGGGGTTCTTCGTAATACTGGTGGTAGATGGACTCCATCACCGGATGGGACACATCCAGGGCGGTGAGGTCCATCAGCTCAAAGGGGCCCAACTTGAAACCCACTTGGTCTTTCAAGATGCGGTCAATGGTGGCAAAGTCGCTCACCGATTCGCCCACGATGCGCAAGGCCTCGGTGCCATAGCCGCGCCCCGCATGGTTGACGATGAACCCTGGGGTGTCACGGGTGCGCACCGGGGTGTGGCCCATGTCGCGGGTGAAGGCGTCGAGTTGGTTGCAAACTTCGCTGTCGGTTTTTAAGCCCGACACCACCTCCACCACCTTCATCAAGGGCACAGGGTTGAAGAAGTGATATCCCGCAAACCGCTGCGGATGTTTGAGTTGCGCAGCAATGGCGGTCACCGACAAGGAAGATGTGTTGGTCGCCAACACCGTGGTGCTGGGCACCAGGCCTTCAAGTTGGGCGAACAATTCTTTTTTCACAGCCAGGTTTTCGACGATGGCCTCGATCACCAAATTGCACGCCGACAACTGATCCAAACTGACACAGGCCTGCAATCGTGCCGAATAGGCTGCGCAGGTATCGCTGCTGATGCGCCCTTTTTCCAGCATTTTTTGCCATTGCAGTTGGATGGCCTGAACGGCTTTTTCCACCGCTGGGGCTTGCATGTCGAATAAAAAGACCTGGGCGCCAGCTTGGGCGGCCATTTGGGCGATGCCTTGGCCCATGGCGCCAACGCCGACCACGCCCACATTGTTGAATGTAGATTTCATGCGCGAATTATCCAGCAGAGCGCTTCAACGCGATTTGCTAAGCGCTTCGAGGTTCACGATGTGGGTGGGGGTACCTTGGATGAAATTGACCACGTTGGTGAATGCGGCACTGAAGTACAACTCATAGCTGTTTTGCTCCACATAACCAATGTGGGGGGTGCAAATGCAGTTTTCCAAGCGCAACAAGGCGTGGCCTTGCAAAACCGGCTCGCTTTCGAAAACGTCGATGGCGGCCAGCCCAGGGCGTCCGCGGCTGAGGGCGGCGATCAAGACATCGGGGTCGATCAACTCTGCACGGGAGGTGTTGACCAGCATGGCCGTGGGCTTCATGCGCGCCAGGTCATCGGCTTTGACAATGTGGTGGGTGGCTTCATTGAGGCGCAAATGCAGGCTCAAGACGTCAGCTTGTTCGAAAAAGGCTTCCCGCGAAGGGGCACTTTCATAGCCTTGTTGCTGGGCCAGGTCTCGAGACGCATCACTGCCCCAAATCACCACTTTCATGCCAAAGGCTTTGGCATAACCGGCCACCAATTGCCCAATTTTTCCAAAGCCCCAAATACCCAAATTTTTTTGATGCAAGACCATGCCGACACCAAAGTTGACGGGCATGGTGCTGTTTTTCAGGCCTGACTGCTGCCAAGCCCCGTGTTTGAGGTTGCTGATGTACTGGGGCAGTCGCCGCATACCGGCCATGATCAAGGCCCATGTCAACTCGGCCGGTGCGATGGGCGAGCCAACGCCTTCTGCCACGGCAATGCCTTTGTCAGTGCAGGCGGCCACATCAATGTGTGGCCCCACCTTGCCGGTTTGAGAGATCAGTTTGAGTTTGGGCAGCTTTTCAATGAGCGCGCGATTGAAGTGGGTTCGCTCGCGAATCAGGACCAAAACTTCCGCGTCTTTGAGACGCACAGCCAACTGCCCCGTGCCTTTGACGGTGTTGGTATAGACCTTGGCCGTGTAAGGTTCGAGCAGCTGCGAGCAAGCCAGTTTGCGCACCGCGTCTTGGTAGTCATCAAGGATCACAATGTTCATGGCCCCATTGTGCCTTTGAATGTGTGCCACCCGCGACACCCCGCCTGCTGCGCGGCTTACGGCACGTCAGGCAGCAAGCGCCGTGTTGTGGCCGTTGCTTTGATGGGTTTGACGCCGAGCTTCGAGTTGCACCAAGCGGTCCAGCTCGGCACAGACATCATCCATCCGCCCAGACATGACCATGCGGCCAGCTCGGTCGGGTGGGTTCATGTCGTCTTGGACCCGGGCCACGCGCAAAGGTTTGGCAACGCGGTTGGCAGCCAAGGTCAAATGTGGAGGGCGCCGAACAGGCTGGGCAGCGGTTTGTTTCCCTGGGGTTTGGGGGACTGGGCTGAGAGAGTAAAACGGTGACATCATTTTGAAAATGCTCCAAATGGCCAAGCTCATGGGGTGCTCCTTAGAAAAGCATGGTGTTGCGGATCAAACCCACGGCCAAGCCTTCGATTTCAAAAGGCTCGCCGGGTTCGACCACAATGGTTTGAAAATCTGGGTTTTCGGGCAGCAACTCAATGCTGTCGTGGGTGCGTCGAAAGCGTTTTACCGTGACCTCCTCACCCAAGCGGGCCACCACAATTTGTCCATTTTTAGCTTCTTTACTGATTTGCACTGCCAGCAAGTCGCCATCCATGATGCCGGCATCGCGCATGGACATGCCCCTGACTTTGAGCAAATAGTCGGGGGTGCGCTGGAACAAACTGTTTTCGACATAAAAGGTTTGGTCCACATGCTCTTGCGCCAGAATGGGTGAACCCGCTGCGACCCGACCGATCAAGGGCAATGCCAACTGGGCCAGGCCTTCCAGCGGCAAATTGAATTGCTTGCTACGGACTTGATTGATGGAGCGCATGGTGGACTCTTTGAGGCGAATGCCCCGCGAGGTGCCGCTGACCAGGTCGATGACGCCTTTGCGGGCCAAGGCCTTGAGGTGCTCTTCCGCCGCATTGGCCGACTTGAAGCCCAGTTCGTTGGCGATTTCAGCCCTTGTGGGAGGGGACCCCTTGCGCTCGATCGTGATTTGGATCAAAGACAATATTTGCTGTTGCCGGTCGGTGAGTTTGGGGGCTTCATTCATGTCGGGTCTCCTGCACAAAGGTTGATGGGCGTCCGTTGACTGTTTGAATATCCAGTAACTGTATTTTTAACCAGTTTTTAAAAGATTGCAAGCGCCATGCATGAAAAAAGATCAAAAGTTGTTGTTTTGGGCACGGGCGGGACGATTGCCGGCTGGGCGCCTGACCCGTCAAAAGGGCGCCAATACCAGGCAGGAGAGCTCACGGCGTCGGATTTGGTCCAAGGCTTGGGCGACGGGCAAGACCACATCCTCACCGAGGAGGTAGCCCAAATTGACAGCAAAAACATGGGCTGGCCGGTGTGGCTAAAACTGGTGACGCGTCTACAACATTGGCTGGACCAAGAGGATGTGCAGGGTGTGGTGGTCACCCATGGCACCGACACCTTGGAAGAAACCGCGATCTTGCTGCACACCTTGTTCAGCGGCCTCAAGACCGTGGTCATCACGGGTGCCATGCGGGCTGCCAATGTCCCCGAGCCAGACGGCCCAGGCAACTTGCGTCAGGCTTTGGCTATGGCGGGTGCGCCTGGTTCAGCGGGGGTGGTGTGCGTTTTTGCAGGCCAGGTGCATGCCGCGGCCAGTTTGACCAAAGTAGATTGTCAAGCGCTGAATGCGTTTGGCTCTGCCGATCCCGTCGCCTGGGACCTGGCTCTCGAAAACTTGGATGCCCTTCAAAAAAGGTTTGCACAACAAGCGACGCCAGCGGTGGGTTTACCACCCAAAGCTTTGGCGCAAGTGGCCACCTGGCCCTGGGTGGAGTTGGTTTTCAACCATGCGGCCCAAGACGGGGCTGTGGTCAAAGCGTTGCTGGAAAGCAAAACACCGCCCCAAGGCTGGGTGGTGGCGGGGACCGGAAACGGAACGATGAGTCAGGGCTTAGAGGCCGCTTTGATCATGGCTCAACATGGCGGCGCTCGGGTTTGGCGCACTACACGCTGTGCACAGGGCCAAGTGCAAGCCCAAGATAACGAGGTATTTCAGACCACCTCGGGACTCAACCCCTACAAAGCACGGGTGGTGCTGGCATTGACCCTGCTGGCCGAACAGCTCAGCTAGACAGTGCTTTGAAAGCCCGGGCTTTGATTTCTTCGACTTGACCAACGCCGCTGATGGCGCTGTAGCGGGGCGCGTGGTCCGCGTCAGTCTTGGCCCATTGAGAGTAATAGTCCACCAAAGGGCGGGTTTGGGCTGCATAAACGTCCAGGCGTTTGCGAACGGTTTCCTCTTTGTCGTCGTCGCGCTGAATCAGGGCTTCGCCTGTCACATCATCCAGCCCAGCCACTTTGGGTGGGTTAAAGTGGGTGTGATAAGTGCGCCCACTGGCGACATGCACCCGACGCCCGCTCATGCGCTCGATGATGGCATCAAAGGGCACATCGATTTCCAGCACGTGGTCGAGGTGGACGCCGGCCAATTTCATCGCGTCGGCTTGTGGAATGGTGCGGGGAAAGCCGTCAAACAAAAAACCATTGGCGCAATCGGCCTGTGCAATGCGTTCTTTGACCAGCCCAATGATGATGTCATCACTGACCAAACCGCCCGAGTCCATGACTTTTTTGGCAGCCAAGCCCATGGCAGTACCTGCTTTGACTGCTGCACGCAGCATGTCACCCGTGGAAATTTGGGGAATGCCAAATTTTTCGCAAATGAAAGTGGCTTGGGTGCCTTTGCCCGCACCCGGTGCGCCTAAAAGGATGAGTCTCATGTCTTTCCTCTGATTCTTATGGGTTCCAACGATGGGCGAATGCCCAACGACGACCAGATCTGCATTTTGCACAATACCATGCAAGCGGTGCAAAAGGCTTACAAAAGACCTGCAAAGTGCCGCCTGACACGCTCCAAATCCTCCGGTGTGTCCACACCCGGGCCAGGCGTCTCGGGCGAGACATGCACGGCAATTTTGTGGCCGTGCCACAGCACCCTGAGTTGCTCCAAAGATTCCATGGCCTCCAGCGGCGCATGCGCCAAATGAGGGAAGCTGCGCAAAAACGACGCACGGTATCCATAAATGCCCACGTGTCTCAGGGTCTCCACCGGTGGTGCAGTGGTGGCATGGGCCGCGTCGCGCCAAAAGGGGATGGTGGACCGGCTGAAGTACATGGCGGTATGAAAGCGGTCGAGCACCACCTTGACCACGTTGGGGTTGACCCATTCTTGCGGGTCGGTGATGGCATGGGCCACGGTGCTCATGCAGCAGTCTTCGCGTGAGGCCAGCAAGTGGGCCACGTCATTGATCACTTGCGGTTCGATCAGGGGCTCGTCGCCTTGCACGTTGACCACCAAGTCGGCGTCGGCCAAACCCAAGATTTCACACGCTTGGGCCAAACGGTCGCTGCCAGAGATGTGGTCGGATCGGGTCAAAAGGGCAGGGATGTGGTGCGCCTGGCAAGCTTCAACAATGCGCTCATCGTCGGCGGCCACCACCACGGTTTTGGCCAGGCTCATTTGCGCCCTTTGGGCAACCCGCACCACCATGGGCAGGCCTGCAATATCGGCCAGTGGCTTGTTGGCTAAGCGGGTTGACGCCATCCTGGCGGGGATCAACACAGTGAAAGGAGCCTGCCCCACTCAGCGCTCGCATTCTTCGTCGCTCAGGGTCCGGGCTTCGGTCTCCAGCATGATCGGAATGCCATCCCTCACGGGATAGGCCAGGCGGGCGCTGCGCGACAATAATTCTTGGCGCTCACGCACATATTCCAACGGGCCTTTGGTGACCGGGCAGACCAGCAATTCAAGCAATTTGGTTTCCATGGCGGGATGATATCCGCAGGGCCAGCGCTTGATCGATTTGGGGCCACCAAAGTTCCAAGCCTTGCAGCTCCAATGGCACAGCCCAGACCTGAGGAAACCGGGGCCACAATTTCACAGCGTCTTTTTCTGTGCAAAACCAGTCGCCCTCGGCAACGTCGGGGTTGAATCCGATCAGGGGGTCGTGATCGGGCCAAACTTGGGCCAGGTCCAATTCAAGCCCTTGATCGCGCAAGCCATCAAAGAACAACTGCGGTTTGGCGATGGCTGCCAGGGCATGGACGCGGCGGTTTCTCCACTCGCTCAAGGGCCGGCGTTGCCCATTGGAGCCCACCGCGCAGCTTGCCAATTGGCGACGCACCATGACCATGTCCACATGGGGCAAGGGGTGGGAGCCCAAATTCCAAACACGGATGGCCGGGTCTGCCGGGCGCGGCCATGGTTCGCGCAGCGGTCCAGCGGGCAATAACCAGCCATTGCCAAAACCGCGTTCATCAAAAACACATATTTCAATGTCTCGGTGCAAGCCGGCATGTTGCAGCCCGTCGTCGCTGATCAACACCTGCGTTTGCGGGTGTGCGGCCATCAAGGCCCGGCAGCAAGCCGCACGGTCTGCACCCACAAAAACCGGCACCTGGCAGCGGCGCCAAACCAGCAAAGGCTCGTCGCCCACATCTTCAAATGTGCTGTGTTCATTCACGGCCGTGATCTGTGTGGCGATGCGCCCAAACCCACGCGCCACCACCCCCACCTGGATGCCCTGTGATTGCCAGTGCATCGCCAAAGCCATGACCAGGGGGGTTTTACCCGCGCCACCCACCATCACATTGCCCACCACGACGACCGGCACACCGGGGCTGAGGGTGAGGTGACGCCGTCGCTGAAGGCGTCGCCATGAAACCACCAACCAGGTCAAGCCACTAAAGGGCCAAAGGACAGCACTGACCCAGTTGCGTGTTTGCCACTGGCGCAAAACCCATGCTTGCCAGGGAAAGGGCATTTAGCGCGCAGCCCCAGCCTGCGGTGACTTGGCCACAAAGGTGATGGCATTGATGCCGCTGGCTTTTCCAGCCTCCATCACCGAAATCACCGATTGATGGGGTGCCATGGCATCAGCGCTGATCACCAACATGGGCTTGTCCAGGCCAGTGGCCGCTTGGGTCAAGGCCAGCGTCAAGGCCTTGACGCCCCGTTGCGGCAACGGGAGTTTGTTGACAGCGTATTGGCCGTCGCTGGTCACGGACACCAAAATTTCTTGGGGGTGCTCTTTTTGAACATCCGCATTGGCGCTGGGCAAATTTAACTGCACCTCGGTGTATTTGTTATAGGTGCTCGACAACATCAAGAAAATCAAAATCACCAACAACACGTCGATGAAAGCGATTAAATTGATCTCAGGCTCAATGGCGTGTTGGGTGCGAAATTTCATAGGGCGCAAAGCGGATCAACGCAACGAGGACCGCAGCTTGAACAAATGGCGCAACCAACGCTGTGCGGCAATCTCCAAGTCAATCACATACGCGTCCACTTTGGCGCGGAAAAAGCGCCAAAAAAACAAGGCGGGGATGGCCACCATCAAACCAAATGCGGTGTTGTACAAAGCCATGGAAATGCCTTGTGCCAACTGCGCCGGGTTGCTGCTGCCCGGGGTTTGGGCGGCAAAAATTTCAATCATGCCCACCACCGTGCCCAGCAGCCCCAAAAGCGGGGCGGCAGAGGCGATGGTGGCCAACACCACCAGGTATTTCTCCAGATCATGGGCGGCTTGTTTGCCAGCAATCTCGATGCATTCGCTCAATTCGGTTTCGCTGCTTTGGGGCTGTTGGCGCAGTTGCTGCAACCCGCTGGCCAAAACGCGGCCCAGCAAACTGTGGCTGGCCAAATGTTTGACCGAGTCCTCAGAGGGCAGTTGGTGCCGTGAAGCCTTGATGGCTTCGTCCAACAAGTCCTTGGGAACAATGCGCTTGTCCGCCAAACTGTAAAACCGCTCGAACACCAAGGCCAAAGCCACAACGGAACAGATCAAAAGCGGCCAAATGGGCCAACCGGCTGCTTGTATGATGGAAAACAAACCTCAAACCCCTCTGAATTGACAAGCACGAATTATGAACCAGCACCTGACTTGCCCCAGTATGAGCACTCGCTCAGGGGCGTGATATGCCAGAAGCTGCGCGCATTTGGTCAGTGGCCGCCTTGGTGCGTGCTTTCACCGACACCTTGTCGGCGCGCTTCAATCCGGTTGAAGTGAAGGGCGAGATCACCAATTTCACCCGCGCCAGCAGTGGTCATTGCTACTTTTCCCTCAAAGATGACGGTGCTCAACTGCGTTGCGCCATGTTTCGCCGCTCCGCCATGCTGGTCGACTTTGACTTGCACGACGGTGTCATGGTTCAAGCTCGGGCCAAGGTCTCTGTCTATGAGGGGCGAGGGGACTTGCAGTTGGTGGTCGAATCCCTGCAAGCCGCTGGCGAGGGCGTTTGGTACGAGAAATTTTTGCAACTCAAGCGCGAACTGGCGCTGCTGGGGCTGTTTGATGAAGCGCGCAAACGCCCTTTGGTCGCCATGCCCAGGGCCATTGGGGTGGTGACTTCCTTGGGTGCTGCGGCCTTGCACGATGTGATCACCGCTTTGCAGCGCAGGGTGCCCCACATACCGGTGGTGATTGCCCCAGCCCAAGTTCAGGGCGTGGGCGCAGCCCCATCCCTGATTCAAGCGCTGAAGTCCATTCAAGAAGTGGAGGGTGTGGACGTGGTGTTGATGGTGCGGGGGGGTGGGTCCCTGGAGGATTTGTGGGCCTTCAATGACAAGGATTTGGCCCACGCGGTGGTCCAGTCCAGGGTGCCCATCGTCTCAGGCCTGGGCCATGAAACAGACATCACCATCGTGGACCTGTGTGCCGATTTGCGCGCACCGACGCCCACGGCCGCCGCCGAGTTGTGTGCCCAAACACGCCAAACGGCCCTGGAGACACTGGACCACATGGCGCAATCATTGACGGGTCAACTCCAAGCGGTGTTAGATGCCCAAGGTCAAGCCCTGGACTGGGTGCAGTCCCGCTTAGGGCGGCCCAGTGCGCTGGTGGCCGCGCACCGGGTCAGCACCTTGCACTTGCAGCAACGAATGCAGCAGTCGCTGTCCAAACGCACGCAAATGCTGGGCCAAAAATCTGCTGCGGCACAAACTGCCTTGATGCGTGTGGTGCAATCTGAGGCGGCCAGCAAACGCCAATCGCAACAGCAATTGGGGTGGCGACTGCATAACCTCGACCCTCGCTTGGTATTGCAGCGGGGTTATGCTTGGCTTACCGACGAACTAAACAAACCCATCACATCGGTCCACCAACTGTCGCCTGAGCAGACGTTGACAGTCAGTTTGTCCGATGGTGAAGCGGGTGTTCGGGTGCTGGGCCTCAAAGCCGGCTGAAATTTTTTTACAATCCGTTTTTTCATCAACGCTGAAGGATATCCATGGAACACACCTTGCCCGCTCTGCCTTATGGTCTGGACGATTTGGCCCCCCACTATTCGCGCGAAACCTTGGAATTCCACCACGGCAAGCACCACAACGCTTATGTGGTCAACCTGAACAACTTGCAAAAGGGCACCGAATTTGAAGGCATGGACCTGGAGTCCATCATCAAGAAATCATCTGGCGGCATTTACAACAACTCCGCCCAAATTTGGAACCACACCTTCTTTTGGAACTGCATGAAGCCCAACGGCGGTGGTGAGCCCACAGGCACTTTGGCGGCCGCCATCAACGCCAAATGGGGCAGCTATGCCGCATTTCGCGAGGCCTTTGTGAAGTCGGCCGTGGGCAACTTTGGCTCTGGCTGGACATTCCTGGTGAAAAAAGCCGACGGCAGCTTGGACATCGTCAACATGGGTGCAGCAGGCACGCCATTGACCACGGGCGACAAAGCCATCCTCACCGTGGACGTCTGGGAGCACGCTTATTACATCGATTACCGCAACATGCGCCCCAAGTTTGTGGAAACCTTCTTGGACAAATTGGTGAACTGGGGCTTTGCCCAGGCCAATTTCGGCTGATCGGTCACCGACCCATGAAAAAACCGCCTTCGGGCGGTTTTTTCATTTGCCTTTGAAAACCGGGCCTTGCAGCTTAAACCCCGCTTTGATGCCGCGTTTGGCAAACCAGCCTTGGTTCATTTCCAGCACCCAACGCACGGGTTGCTCAGAGCAATGTGCGTCGGTGGTCTGGGGCTTCATATCGGCCAAGTTGACGATGGTGCCATCGTCGGCGATAAAGGCTGCAGTCAGAGGCAGGATGGTGTTCTTCATCCAAAAACACTGTTGACTGGCTTGCTCAAAGGCAAACAACATGCCTTCGGACTGGGGCATTTCTGCGCGGTGCATCAAACCAATGGACCGCTGATCGGGGTTGGCGGCCACCTGCGCTTGGATTTGGTGCATGCCCGCTTGCAACTGAATGCGGGGCAATTGCAACTGTGGCGAACCCTGCGCCCAAGCCAACGAACAAAACCAAACGCTCAGCCAGGCCCACTTGAGATGATTCATAAGTCCCCTTTGTTCATCCGAGAATGATAAGTCACTGTTGCTAGAATCGCCCGCGAAATAGCTATTTCATTTCCCATTCGATCGGCTTCCTAACGGAGATATTCCACATGTACAAGCACATCAAAGTGCCTTCCCAGGGTGAAAAAATCGTTGTCAACAAGGACATGTCCCTGAACGTGCCTGACCAACCCATCATTCCTTACATCGAAGGTGACGGCACGGGTTTTGACATCACCCCGGTCATGCTCAAAGTGGTGGATGCAGCGGTGCAAAAAGCCTATGCGGGCAAGCGCAAGATCCATTGGATGGAAGTCTACGCCGGTGAAAAATCCACCAAGGTTTATGGCCCGGATGTGTGGTTGCCCGAAGAAACCCTGTCGGTGTTGAAAGAGTATGTGGTGTCCATCAAAGGCCCCTTGACCACGCCCGTGGGCGGCGGTATTCGCTCACTGAACGTCGCCTTGCGCCAAGAGCTCGACTTGTACGTTTGTTTGCGCCCGGTTCAGTATTTCAAAGGTGTTCCCTCACCCTTGAAAGAGCCTGAGAAGACCAATATGGTCATCTTCCGCGAAAACTCTGAAGACATTTACGCCGGTATCGAATACGAAGCCGAGAGCGACAAGGCCAAAAAACTCATCAAGTTTTTGATTGACGAGATGGGCGTGACCAAAATCCGCTTCCCCAACACATCTGGCATTGGCATCAAACCGGTTTCGCGTGAAGGCACTGAGCGCTTGGTGCGCAAAGCCATCCAGTACGCCATCGACAACGACAAGCCCAGCGTGACCATTGTTCACAAGGGCAACATCATGAAGTTCACCGAAGGTGGTTTCCGCGATTGGGCCTATGGTTTGGCGCAAAAAGAGTTTGGCGCCCAATTGATCGATGGCGGACCCTGGTGCAAATTCAAGAGCCCCAAAACCGGCAAAGACATCATCGTCAAAGACGTGATTGCCGACGCCTTCTTGCAGCAAATTTTGTTGCGCCCCGCCGAGTACAGCGTGATTGCCACCCTCAATTTGAATGGCGACTATGTGTCTGATGCTTTGGCAGCCCAAGTGGGCGGCATTGGCATCGCCCCGGGCGCCAATATGTCCGACTCCGTGGCCTGTTTTGAAGCCACCCATGGCACGGCACCCAAATATGCGGGCAAAGATTATGTGAACCCAGGCTCCGAGATCTTGTCGGCCGAAATGATGCTGCGCCACATGGGCTGGACCGAAGCCGCGGACTTGATCATCAGCTCTATGGAGAAGTCTATTCTGAGCAAGAAAGTGACCTACGACTTTGCCCGTTTGATGGATGGCGCCACCCAAGTCAGTTGCTCTGGCTTTGGTCAGGTCATGATCGACCACATGTGATCTTCTAACCTAGAGCGGGGCCTTCTCAAAATTGGGGGGCACGCTCTTGAGAGACCATCAAATTGGCTCTGTACTGAGGGGTGCGCAAGCGCCCCTCTTTGCTTTTGGGGCCGGCCGATTCGGGCTCCAACTCGCGCTCTGGCGATGAGGTAACCGTCAATGCATGTGCTTGTTGCCCTTTGGGACCTTGGACCAATTCAAATTCGACTTGCGCGCCTGGTTCTAGGGTTTTAAAGCCCTCCATTTGGATCGCACTGAAATGAATAAAGATATCAGGACCACCCCCGATGGGCTCAATGAACCCAAAACCTTTGCTGTTGCTGAACCACTTGACCGTTCCCTTGTCCATTTTTAACTCTCTTTTTGGTTAAATTTAGTCATAAAGGATTAAATAATAACATTTTCTTAGCAACCTTTTCCGTGAAGTGCGTTCTTTTAGGTCAAAAATAAGAAGATCTCTGCCACCTATAAAATGAATACATGGCCAGCCAACAACCCCAAACCCCACCACAGCCCCAGCGCACAGATGACGGCAATTCAGTGGTGTTGGAGCGCAGAGCACAGAAAACCAAACCCCCACAGATGTACCAGGTGGTCATGCTCAATGACGACTACACCCCCATGGAGTTCGTGGTGATGGTTTTGCAACAATTTTTCAGCAAAGACAGAGAAACCGCGACCCAAATCATGTTGAAAATCCACTTGGACGGAAAGGGCGTGTGCGGTGTCTTTAGCAAAGATGTCGCCGCCTCCAAAGTTGATCAGGTCATGGACGCAGCCAATCAGTCGGGTCACCCACTGCAATGTTTGAGCGAACCCATTGATTAATTCAAGTCCATTTCCATATACAGTCACCACATCAATCGGCGCGAAGGAACCCACATGATTGCCCAGGAACTCGAAGTCAGCTTGCACATGGCCTTCGTTGAAGCACGCCAGCAACGGCATGAATTCATCACCGTAGAGCATTTGCTGCTGGCATTGCTGGACAACCCCAGTGCCGCAGAGGTGTTGCGGGCTTGTTCGGCCAACAGCGATGAGCTGCGCAAATCTTTGGCCAATTTCATCAAAGACAACACCCCCCAAGTTGCCGGCACAGAAGACGTGGATACCCAGCCGACCTTGGGTTTTCAGCGGGTCATTCAGCGTGCCATCATGCATGTGCAATCCACGGGCAATGGCAAAAAAGAAGTCACTGGTGCCAACGTGTTGGTGGCGATTTTTGGCGAGAAAGATTCACACGCCGTTTACTACTTGCACCAACAAGGTGTGACCCGCTTGGATGTGGTCAATTTCATCGCCCACGGCATCAAAAAGAGTGACCCGCCAGACAGCCCCAAGCAACAAGAGCCGGCCGCTCAGGAAAACGAAGAGCCTGTTGAGAAAAGTGAAAAAGCATCCCCATTGGAGCAATTCACTCAAAACCTCAATCAAATGGCCAAAGACGGCAAGATTGATCCCTTGATTGGCCGCGAATACGAGGTCGAGCGCGTGGTGCAAATCTTGTGCCGGCGCCGCAAAAACAACCCATTGCTGGTGGGCGAGGCGGGCGTGGGCAAAACCGCCATTGCCGAGGGCTTGGCCTGGCGAATCACCCAAAAAGAAGTGCCTGACATCTTGGCCGATTCGCAGGTTTATTCGCTCGACATGGGTGCCTTGCTGGCTGGCACCAAATACCGAGGGGACTTTGAGCAACGCCTCAAGGGCGTGCTCAAGTCTCTCAAAGACAAGCCCCAAGCCATTCTGTTTATTGATGAGATTCACACCTTGATCGGTGCTGGTGCTGCCTCTGGGGGCACCTTGGATGCGTCCAATTTGCTCAAGCCTGCCCTGAGCTCAGGCCAACTCAAATGCATTGGTGCCACCACCTTCACCGAGTACCGCGGTATCTTTGAAAAAGACGCGGCCTTGTCCAGGCGCTTTCAGAAGGTCGACGTCAACGAACCTTCGGTCGAGCAAACGGTGGATATCCTCAAAGGTCTGAAGTCCAGGTTTGAGGAGCACCACAACGTCAAGTACGCTGTGGCCGCTTTGCAAGCCGCTGCCGAGCTGAGCGCTAAATACATCAATGACCGGCATTTGCCAGACAAAGCCATTGATGTCATCGACGAGGCCGGTGCCGCACAACGGATATTGCCACCCTCCAAGCGCAAGAAGACCATCAGCAAAACCGAAATCGAAGACATCGTGGCCAAAATTGCGCGCATCCCGCCAGCCAATGTGTCCAACGATGACCGCGGCAAGCTGCACACCTTGGAGCGCGACCTCAAAAGCGTGGTGTTTGGTCAAGACAAGGCGTTGGAGGTGTTGGCCTCTGCGGTCAAGATGGCGCGCTCTGGTTTGGGCAAGTCGGACAAGCCCATCGGCTCCTTCTTGTTCAGTGGCCCCACCGGTGTGGGCAAAACCGAAGCGGCCAAGCAATTGGCCTTCATCATGGGCATCGAGTTGATCCGCTTTGACATGTCCGAGTACATGGAGCGCCATGCGGTCAGTCGCCTGATTGGTGCACCCCCGGGATATGTGGGTTTTGACCAGGGTGGATTGCTGACCGAAGCGGTCACCAAAAAGCCGCATTCTGTGTTGCTCTTGGACGAGATTGAAAAAGCCCATCCGGACGTGTTCAATGTCTTGTTGCAAGTCATGGACCATGGCACCTTGACCGATAACAACGGCCGCAAAGCCGACTTCCGCAATGTGATCATCATCATGACCACCAATGCGGGTGCGGAGACGATGAACAAAGCCACCATCGGTTTCACCAACCCCAGGCAAGCCGGGGACGAAATGGCCGATATCAAACGCCTGTTCACACCGGAGTTTCGCAACCGCTTGGATGCCATCGTCGGCTTCAAAGCCCTGGATGAGCAAATCATCATGCGCGTCGTCGACAAATTTTTGTTGCAATTGGAAACCCAGTTGGCCGAAAAGAAAGTCGATGTCACCTTCACCGACACCTTGCGCAAACACCTGGCGAAAAAGGGCTTCGATCCCCTCATGGGCGCGCGTCCCATGCAACGCCTCATCCAAGACACAATTCGGCGTGCTTTGGCCGACGAGTTGTTGTTTGGTCGTTTGACCGAAGGTGGTCGCTTGACCGTTGATATCGATGACAAAGACGAAGTCTTGCTCGACATCCAACCCTTGCCCAAAAAAGAGTCCAAGGCCTCGAAGTCTGAACCCACCGAGCCCGAAGAAGCGACGGCTGATTGATCGGGCCGATTAAACCGATCAATGAGGGGGCAGGGCGGTCGAATCAACGACCGCCCTTTTCGTTGGTGAGGCACTGAATCGTTAAAATGGTCAGCAGATAAAAAAGGATTTCAAGTGGCAGGACACAGCAAATGGGCCAATATTCAGCACCGCAAAGGCCGTCAGGACGAAAAGCGAGGAAAAGTGTGGACCCGCGTGATTCGAGAAATCATGGTCGCTGCGCGAGGCGGTGGGGCTGACCTGAATGCCAACCCCAGGCTGCGCTTGGCGGTGGACAAAGCCAAAGCAGCCAACATGCCTGCTGACACCATCAAGCGCAACATCGACAAAGCCACGGGCAACTTGGAAGGTGTGCACTACGAAGAAATTCGCTACGAGGGATATGGCGTGGGTGGCGTGGCCTTGATGGTAGACACCATGACCGACAACAAAGTGCGCACCGTGGCTGAGGTGCGCCATGCCTTGAGCAAGCACGGTGGCAACTTGGGCAGTGACGGATCGGTGGCCTACCAATTCAAGCATTGCGGTCAATTCATCTTTGCCCCAGGTGCCGACGAAGACCGCTTGATGGAAGTGGCTTTGGAGGCTGGTGCCGATGATGTGATCAACTCTGAAGATGGTGCCATTGAGGTCTTGTGTTCACCGGGCTTGTTCGAACCCGTCAAGATCGCTTTGGAAAGTGCCCAATTGCAAGCGGTGCTCGCTGAAATCACTTACCGGCCTGAGATCACCGTGGCTTTGGCGGCTGCGGAGGCTGAAAAAATGCAAAAAATCCTCGATGTGTTGGACGAACTGGATGACGTCCAAGAGGTCTATCACAACGCCGAACTATGAAGGCACTGGTTTTGGGCGGCGGCGGTCGCGAACATGCACTGGCTTGGAAGCTGGCGCAATCCCCTTTGGTTCAAACCGTTTATGTGGCGCCCGGCAATGGCGGAACGGCCACCGACAAACGTTTAGAGAACATCGCCATCACCGATGTGGTGGCTTTGCGCGAATGGGCGCAAGACCATCAAATTGACATCACCGTGGTGGGGCCAGAGGGCTTGCTGGCCGCGGGTGTGGTGGACGAATTTCGCGCCCATGGTTTGCGCATTTTTGGACCGACCCAAGCGGCGGCCCAACTTGAGAGCTCCAAAGCCTTCTCCAAAGACTTCATGCGCCGCCATGGCATTCCCACCGCCCAGCACCAAACCTTCACCGACGCTGCCCTGGCCCATCGCTACGTCGACAACCAAGGTGTTCCCATCGTGGTCAAAGCCGATGGCCTGGCCGCTGGCAAAGGCGTGGTGGTGGCCACCAGCTTGGAGCAAGCGCACCAAGCCATTGATGACATGCTCACCACCAATGCCTTGGGCGTGAAGCACAACCAAGCCGGGGCTTGTGTGGTGATCGAAGAATTCTTGGCTGGCGAAGAGGCCAGCTTCATGGTCATGTGCCATGGCGACCAGGTTTTGCCACTGGCCACCTCCCAAGACCACAAACGCTTGCTGGACCACGATCTAGGTCCTAACACCGGTGGCATGGGGGCTTATTCTCCAGCCCCGGTCGTCACCCCTGAGATTCATTCGCGGGTCATGCGTGAAATCATCATGCCCACCATCGCAGGCATGAAAAAAGACGGCATCCGTTACACCGGTTTTTTATACGCGGGCTTGATGATTGATGCCCAGGGCAAGCCCAAAACCTTGGAGTTCAATTGCCGCTTGGGCGACCCAGAGACCCAGCCCATTTTGATGCGGCTCAAAAGCGATTTGCTGTCCCTTTTGTTGGCCGCAACCGAAGACAATGACAGCGCTTTGAAAGACTTCCCCATTCAATGGGACACCCGAACCGCCTTGGGGGTGGTGTTGGCCAGCCATGGTTACCCATTGGCGCCGCAATATGGTGATGCCATCACAGGCCTGCCCCTGGAAGAGACCGACACCATGGTCTTTCATGCCGGAACGGCGTGGGACGGCCAAACCTTATCCACCCAAGGCGGGCGGGTGCTGTGTGTCACCGCTTTGGGCAGCACGGTGCGTGCCGCGCAAAAACAAGCCTACTTGGGTGTGCAAAAAATCGCTTTTGACGGCCAGCAATACCGACGCGACATTGGCCATTTGGCCATCCGCAACTGAGCCGCCCTCCACACCCCCTTTTATTTTGAGCCCCCCATGAACCCGATCCCACAAGTTCATTCCTACCTGGTTGGTTTGCAAAGCCGCATCACCCAGGCCTTGACCGACATCGATGGCACTGCTTTTTTGCGCGACCCCTGGCAAAAAGACAAAACTGAAATGTTGCAAGGTGAGGGTGACACGCAAATTCTGGAGAATGGCCCTGTTTTTGAGCGCGCAGGCGTGGGTTTTTCGAATGTCCGTGGGCCTCAGTTGCCAGCCTCGGCCACCCAGCATCGACCTGAATTGAAGGGCTCGCCTTTTCAAGCCATGGGCGTGTCCTTGGTGTTTCACCCGCGCAACCCGTATGTGCCGACCGTGCACATGAACATCCGCATGTTGACGGCGCACCCCAAGGAAGGTCCCCCCGTGTCATGGTTTGGCGGCGGCATGGACCTGACCCCTTACTATGGGTTTGAAGAAGACGCGCAACATTTCCATCAAACATGCAAGGCAGCCGTTGATCCCTTTGGTGCAGCGCTGTACCCGCGCTTCAAAACCTGGTGTGACGATTACTTCACCCTGAAACACCGCCAAGAGCAACGCGGTGTGGGCGGTATTTTTTACGATGACTTTTCCGAATTGGGCTTTGAAGGCGGGTTTGGCTTGATGCAAAGTGTCGGCAACGCCTTGCTCTCTGCCTATTTGCCCATCGTGCAAAGGCGCAAGGACATGGCCTATGGCGATCGAGAGCGGCAGCACCAATTGATGCGCCGAGGCCGCTATGTGGAATTCAATTTGGTGTGGGACCGGGGCACCCACTTTGGACTTCAGTCCGGTGGCCGAACCGAGTCCATCTTGCTCTCCATGCCCCCCTTGGTGAGTTGGGCCTACCAACAGCGGCCTGAGCCAGGCACCCCAGAGGCGAAGCTTTACACCGACTTTTTGGTGCGAAAAGATTGGGTTTGAATCCCCACAACCTCATTGACAAATCAAGCACCCCTCGCAAGCTGGGGTTTTACGGCGGTGCCTTTGACCCACCGCATTTGGCGCATCTGGCCTTGGCCAAGCACGCCATGACACACCTGAATTTGGATGTCTTGTATGTGGTGCCCACCGGTCAGGCGGGTCACAAAACGCCATCAAAAACCCCCGTGATGGATCGTTTGGCCATGTTGTCCTTGACCTTTGCCGGGTTGGCCAACGTGGTCATGGATGACCGAGAAACGCGCCGCGCCGGGCCGTCGTACACGGTGGACAGCTTGAGTGAATTGAGCTTCGAGCATCCTCAAGCCCAATGGTTTTTGATCATTGGCGAGGACCAGGCCCAATCTTTTGAGGGTTGGCGCGATTGGCAAAAAATTGTGGCAATGGCCCAAGTGGTGGTGGCTGCACGCGCCACTGGCGATCCAGTCGGTCCCTCAGAGAGCAAGTGGCACAATCGGGGGGTGCCAAACGCCATTGATTTGGCTTTTCCCGCCATGGACATCAGCGCGACACGCATCCGCGAAGCCATTGAACAAGGGCGCTCCATCTCTCAATGGGTCCACCCCAACGTCAACGATTACATTCAACACCATCACCTGTACCGCCAAACCCGATGACCACTTCTGCCGCCACTCAAAAAGACATTCAAAAACTTCAGCGCTTGATCGTGGATGCGCTCGAAGATGTGAAGGCACAAGACATTGTGGTGTTCAACACCGAACACCTGTCCCCCCTGTTTGAGCGTGTCATCATCGCCACAGGCACATCGAATCGGCAAACCAAATCCCTGGCCAGCAGTGTGCGTGACAAGGTGCGTGAAGCCGGCCTGCCCAAACCCCGTTTGGAAGGGGAAGATAACGGCGAATGGATCATTGTTGACTGTGGGCCTGCCGTGGTTCACATCATGCAGCAGGCCATCCGGCAGTACTACCATTTGGAAGAGTTATGGGGTGACAAGCCTGTGCGCCTGAAATTGGGTGCGCCCAAACCTTTGCCCCCCGTAGCGGTGAAAGCCGCTCCGACCAAAGATAAACCCAAAAGCAAGTCTGCCAAAGCAGCGCCCGCCAAAACCGCTGCTCGACCGACCAAAGCCAGTCCCGCCACAGCGGCGCGCAAAACCTCTGTGGCACCGGCGAAAAAGTCTCCTGCCAAAAAAACCATTCAAGCCACAGGCCGCGCCAAAACCAAAGCGTCATGAAGCTTTGGGTGGTGGCTGTTGGACAGCGCATGCCCGAATGGGCCCAGTCAGCTTGCCTGGACTATGCCAAGCGCTTTCCACCGGATTGGCCGCTGGAAATCAAGGTGGTCAAAACCGAACCGCGCCACAACCAATCGGCCGAAAAATGTTTATTGGCTGAACGAAAACGCATTGAATTGGCATGGCCTGCCGACACCTTGCGCGTTGTTTTGGATGAACGTGGACTCGCCCTCAGCACCTTGGATTTGGCCCAGCGTTTAAAAAACTGGCAGCAAGAAAGCGTGAACGTGGCGTTTGTCATTGGGGGGCCAGATGGCTTGGATGCGGAATTCAAGCGCAAGGCCCACCTGAGTTTGCGCTTGTCAGACCTGACGTTGCCTCACGCCTTGGCACGGGTGATGTTGATCGAGCAGTTGTACCGGGGAATTTCCGTGTTGGCCAACCACCCTTATCACCGAGAATGAGGCTATGCCGCCCTCTATTTACTTGGCCTCACAAAGCCCCCGCCGACAAGCCCTGCTCGGCCAAATGGGTCAACACTTTGAGCTGTTGCTTCCAGACCCGTCAGAAGACGTGGAATCCCTGGAAGCCACCCAAGCCGGTGAATCGCCACGCGACTATGTGCAACGGGTCACCGCCCTGAAACTGGCATCTGCCTTGAACCGTTGGCGCTTGCGGGGCCTGTCCTTGGCCCCCATTTTGTGTGCCGACACCACCGTGGCGCTGGGCGACGCCATTTTGGGCAAACCACAAAACCGCCAGCACGCTCGGGACATGTTGTCCGCATTGAGCGGGAAAACCCACGTGGTTTTCACGGCGATTGCCGCTGGTACCCCCACCGAAATGCGCCATGCCCTCAGTGTCTCGCAAGTGCGTTTTGCGGCGTGGAGCCCAGGGGAGATCGAAGCCTATTTGGACTCGGGAGAGTGGGACGGCAAGGCAGGCGCGTATGCCATCCAAGGGCGTGCGGCCTCACACATCGCTCACATCGAAGGCAGCTATTCGGGGATCATGGGTTTGCCCGTGCACGAAACCGCTGAATTGATAAAGTCGCCTTGGAAAGGTCTGTGATGGGCATGCAGCAAGACATCTTGATCAATTGGTCGCCACAAGAAACCCGTGTGGCAGTGATTGAACACGGTGCCCTCCAAGAGTTACACATGGAGCGAACGCTGGAGCGTGGCTTGGTTGGCAATGTTTACCTGGGCAAGGTGTCCCGTGTTTTGCCGGGGATGCAGTCGGCATTCATCGATGTGGGTTTGGAGCGGGCCGCCTTTTTGCACGTGGGTGACTTGCTCAGCACCATCACCGCTCGACATGCTGACAGTGACACCTCCAGCGGCCAAGCTCCCCTGCCCATAGAAAAGCAGGTGTTCGAGGGCCAGACCCTGATGGTGCAAGTGATCAAGGACCCGATTGGCAGCAAAGGCGCACGCCTGTCAACCCAAATCAGTTTGGCCGGCCGCATGTTGGTTTTTTTGCCCCAAGACAACCACATCGGCATCTCCCAAAAAATACCTTATGAGCAACGTGAAGCACTGCGCACCAAGTTGCAGGGGCTGGCCCATGAAAACGCCACTGCCGGGACCCCTGGTGGCTTCATTGTCCGCACCAACGCAGAAGACGCCAGCGATGGTGAGCTGTCAGAAGATATCCAATACCTGCGCAAAACCTGGTCGCGCATCAAAGAGGCATCCACAACCCAGCCAGCCAAAACTTTGTTACACCGCGATCTCAATTTGTTGCAACGCGTCCTCAGAGACTTGGTCGGCGAAGGAACGCAAAGCATCCGCATTGACTCCAAAGAGCAATACGAAGCCCTGCTGACCTTTGGTTCTGAGTTCATGCCCTCTGGGGCAGCGAAGTTGCAGCTGTACAAGGGTGAGCGGCCGATCTTTGATTTGTTTTCAGTGGATGATGAAATCAGCCGCGCCTTGGGCAGGCGTGTGGACTTGAAATCGGGGGGCTATTTGATGATCGATCAAACCGAAGCCTTGACCACCATTGATGTCAACACCGGTGGCTACGTGGGTGCGCGCAACTTTGATGAAACCATCTTCAAAACCAACCTCGAAGCGGCGGGTGCGATTGCGCGCCAATTGCGTTTGCGCAATTTGGGCGGCATCGTGGTGGCCGATTTCATCGACATGTTGACGCCTGAGCACCAACAAGCGGTGTTGTTTGAGTTTCGCAAGCATTTGCAGCGCGACCGGGTGAAAACCATGGTCAGTGGGTTTTCCCAATTGGGCTTGGTGGAGATGACGCGCAAGCGCACCCGCGAATCTTTGGCCCATTTGCTGTGCGAGCCCTGTCCTGCTTGTGACGGCAAAGGGTCGGTGAAAACAGCCCGCACCGTGGCCTATGACATCTTGCGTGAAATTTTGCGCGAAGCGCGGCAATTCGATCCCATGGAATTCAGGGTGGTTGCGAGCACCCCGGTGATTGACTTGTTGCTCGATGATGAAAGCAGCCATTTGGCTGGTTTGAGCGACTTCATTGGCAAACCCATTTCATTGCAAAGTGAGCCCTCCATGGGGCCAGAGCAATACGACATCGTCTTGCTTTGACCGCACGACGCCCATTGCCCATGCGAATCGCCTTTTTGAGCCGACACTTTGACCCGCAAGGGGGAGGTGCTGAGCGTTATTCTGTGGCCGTGGCGCAAGACTTGGCCCTGCGCCACGAGGTGCATGTGTTTGCCCAGACGTTTGGCGCGGCATCGCCCCTAGGGTGGGTGCCACACAAAATTGCTGGCCCGTTGCGCCGCCCCAGGTGGATCAATCAGTTGTGGTTCGCCTTGGCAACGGCCTGGCTGACACGCAGTTGCTTTGATGTGGTGTACTCCCATGAGCACAGTTGGCATGGCAATGTGCAGTGCTTTCATGTGCTGCCCATCCGCCACAGCTTGCTGAAAAACCGCCACGGTTGGCGCAAAGTTTTGCGCTTTGTGAAGATCCTCACCAGCCCGAGATTGCTGGCTTATTGGTGGCTCGAGGGCTCGCGTTTGCGAGGCGTTTCCAACGGTCACAGGGCCGTGCTGGCTGTGTCTGAGCCCTTGCGCATGACCTTGGAGCAAACCTATCCCGCTGCCAAAGGCCAAGTCCATGTCATCACCCCGGGGGTGATTGCCGCTGCGCCCAAATCTGAGTCAGACCAACGCCAAGCCCGTGAGGCCTTGGGACTGCCGGTGGACGCGCGGCTGGCATTATTGGTGGCCAATGACCCCCTGCGCAAAGGCCTCAAGACGCTGATCCAAGCCCTGGGTTTATTGCCGGACGCATGGAAACTGGTGGTCGCCGGACACATCCCACCGCCATCGATTTACCGCGCCTTGGCCGAAGAGGCCGGTGTGATGGATAGGCTTTTGTTCATCGGCCCGCAGCAGGATTTGCGCTTGGCTTATCAGGCCGCAGATGTGCTGTCCCACCCCACCTTGGAGGATACCTACGGCATGGTGGTCTTGGAGGCGATGGCCAATGGCTTGCCGGTGGTGGTCAGTGGCTTGCCGTACTGCGGCATCAGTGCCGAATTGACCCATGGCTCACAGGCACTGATATTGGCCGACCCCACCAACGCCCAAGCCTTGGCCACGGCTTTGCAGCAGTTGGTGAGTCAACCCGAATTGATGCAGCGCCTGGCTTCACAAGGCCATGCCTGGGCCGAGGAAAAAACCTGGTCCCAGTGCGCTCGGGCGCACGAAGCCTTGTTTGAAAATCTCATGGCACAACGGCATTGAGCGGTCAGGTCGCTCAACGACCCTCTTCATACCTCGTGAACAATTTGAGCGCCATGTGCGCCCAGGTGCTGCGGTGGTTGACCAACACCCGGGGCAGGGTAAAAGCCGCAGGCCCCAGGGCAGAAGTCGCCCGACCTCTTTGGGTGGTGGTAGCAGAAACATAACCCGCTTGTTGGACCCAGTCCGGGTGTTCGGGCAAAAAACGACCATAGGGATAACAAAAATGGCGCACCTCGGTGCCCAGCATCTGCTCCAACTCTGACTTGGATCGCTGAATTTGGTGGCGCACCGTGGCCTCATCGGATTGGCTCAAGTCGATGTGGTCACAGGTGTGGGATCCCACGTCCATGTCTGCAGCCACCCATTCACGCCAAGCGGAAATATCCATCAAGGCTTTGGTGGCCATTCCAGAAGCGGCGTCCCAATGGTTGTGGCCTCCAATATGGCGGCTGACCGCATAGCATGTGGCGGTGAATCCAAATTGACGCAAGATGGGCATGGCGTTCGCGTGCGTGTTGGCATACCCATCGTCAAACGTGATGCCCACAACCCGGCCGCTCAAACTGCCGTTCAGGTAAGGCTCCAAGTCGCGCATGGAAAGGCCTTGAAAGCCCCAGGTTTTCAAAAAGCGCATGTGTTGCGCAAAGCGCTGAGGGCTGACGGTCATGCCTCGCAATGGCGCACCCGATGGCGGCATGTCATCGACTTGGTGGTACATCAGAATGGGGATCGTCTTCATGCGTGGGGCTGCAGGGCTTGTCGGACCGAATCGGGCGAACGCTGCGCCAAGCCCAGCGGCGCTTGGGTGTGCTGCCCTTTGAGGATGGCATCCAAGCGAGCCACGTTCTCGGGCAATTGGGAGCGGTCATTTTCCGCATGCCACAGGTGCAAAACAGTCAACGCAAAACGGCCATTTTTGTGGCGCACACCGTGGCGGATCAAGCGCACTGCCAAATCGGCATCCTCGTGGCCCCACCCTTGATAGCTTTCATCAAATCCATTCACCGCCACCAAATCGGTGCGCCACACCGCCATGTTGCAGGTGCGCGCGCTCTGCCAATGCCCTGCTTGCCTGCGCCGCCAGCCTTGGCCAGGCAGGTTGATCAAAGGCAACCAACGATTGGCATGTCCGCTCAAATGGTGCTTCAACCATGTCCATCGTCCCCATTGGTGAATAGGCCATTGGTGGGCCTCTGCTTCTTGTGTCAAAACGGGGCCCAGCAACAAGCGACTGCCCGGTACAAACCAGCCTGGTTGCGCCAAGCGGGCATGCTCGGCGATGAAGTCGGGGCGGGGGACACAATCTCCATCTAGAAAAATAACCAGATCGCCTTGGGCTGCAGCCACGGCCAAATTGCGCGCCGCAGCCGCCCGAAACCCGTCATCGGCTTGCCACAGGTGGTGAATCGGCACAGCGGTCTGGTGGGCCATCTGGCAGATGAGCTCTCGGGTGGAGTCCGCAGACCCGTCATCCGCGATCAAAATTTCAAACGGTGCTTGTCGCTGGGCCAACAAGGCGTTCAGCACCAAACGCAGGGCTTGCGGTCGGTTGTAAGTGGTGACCACCACGGAGATCTTCATGTCGTTTCGGCCGGCTTGCGCTCATTCAAGTACATCAGCTTGAGGTAGCGGTAGTAAGTGCCTTCGGCATTGGATACCGCCAGAATAAAGCCTTCGCGACCATCCAAAAATCCACGCTGCAAAACATAGGTGCGAAAAAACGCCCACAAGCCGTGCCCAATCGCCTTGCGCAAACTCGACTTTTTTCCTTTGCGTTGCAAGTTCAGCGCGCCTTCGCGGGAATACTGGTTCAACTTGTGCAGAACTTGATCCAGGTTTTGGAAGCTGTCGTGCATCAGCAAGCCCTGGAAGTTCCAAACCGGCCCCTTACAGATGATTTTTTCGTGCACCAAATCATCGCTGAAACGGCCATGGCCGCGCTTGAAGACACGGCAAACCGGGTCAGGCCACCAGCCACTGTGGTGAATTTCACGGCCACAATAGCGCGACAAACGCGGCAAGTTGGCGGCCAAGTAACCGCCCCCATCGCGATTGACAAATGCCTGTATTTCTTCGGCCAATTCAGGCGTGACCCGTTCATCGGCGTCAATCGACAACACCCAGGGCAAGCTGGCCAAAGACAAAGCATGGTTTTTTTGTGCGCCAAACCCAGACCAGTCACGGTGTTCCACCCGCGTTGCCCATTGCCGGGCAATGTCCAAGGTGCCATCGGTGCTGCCCGAGTCGACGACGATGATTTCCTGCGCCCATTGCAAGGCCTGCAAGGTGGCGCCCAATCGCTCGGCCTCGTTGAGCGTGATCACGATCACTGACACCGCACATCGATCCATGGATGAGCCCATCATCATCTTGAACTAAGCAGGTTGCTCATTGAATTGCAAGCGGTAGAGTGAGGCATAAATGCCGTTGAGCTGCAGCAACTCCTCATGGTTGCCCGTTTCCACCAAGCGGCCTTGGTTCAAAACGGCAATCCGGTCCGCGTGTTGAATCGTGGACAAACGATGGGCAATGACCACACACGTCCGCCCCTGCATCAAATTGGCCAAGGCGGCTTGAACTGAGCGGTCCGACTCGGCATCCAGGGCAGAAGTGGCTTCATCCAAAATCAAAATGGGTGCATTTTTAAAAATGGCCCTGGCGATCGATATGCGTTGGCGCTGCCCGCCAGACAAGCGCATGCCAGCCTCACCCACCAAGGTGTCCAAACCCTGGGGCAGGGCGGAGATGAAATCCCAGGCATTGGCGGCTTTGGCAGCCTTTTCCACAGCGGCCTTGTCTGGGTTGGCATGGCCGTAGGCGATGTTGGCCGCGATGGTGTCATTGAAGAGCAACACCTCTTGGGTCACCAGCGCCATGTTTTGCCTCAATGACACCAAACTGTAGTCTTGGGAATCCACGCCATCGATCAAAATTTGCCCTTGGGTGGGCGACATGAAACGCGGCAGCAACGCAGCCAAGGTCGACTTGCCCCCGCCAGAGGCCCCCACCAAGGCCAGGGTTTGGCCTGGATCGATGCACAAATCAATCGCATCCAAAGCTGGTGGGGTGGACGGTCCGTAACTGAAACTGACGTTGCGAAACTCCACACGGCCTTGGGGGTGGCGCCATTCGATGCGGCCCTTGTCCTCTTCCTCAGGGCTGTCTAAAAACGCAAAAACGCTTTGGGCACAAACCCGTCCGCGCTGCAAGGCGGTGTTCACCTCGGTGAGTTTTTTCAGCGGTGCCAGCAGCATCAGCATGGCGGTGACAAAGGCCACAAATCCGCCCACCGTGGTGACGCCCGTTTGTGGGCCCGCTTGGTTGACCTGATCGAGTGCCAAATAAACGATGACGGCCAAAGCGATAGAGGCGGATAAATGGGTCAAGGGTGTGGTGGCCGAGGCGGGAATGGCCTCGCGCATTTGAGAGCGCCGAAAACGCCCGTTGGCAGCTTCAAAACGCTGCTTTTCAGTGGCTTGGCCTTGGTAAATCTTGATGATTTTTTGGCACAAAACCGACTCTTCCAGCACATGGGTGATGTCGCCAATCGATTCCAAGCCCTTGCGCCCGGCTTGTCGCAGGCGCTTGGAAAAAAGGCGCACAAAGCCAATGATGAAAGGTCCCACGCTCAAGGCAATCAAGGCCAAGCGGACATCCAAGTACAGCAAATAAGCGATCAAGGTGGCCACCGTCAAGGCTTCGCGAAAAGCCGAGACCACCACTTGTGAAATGGTTTCACCAATGTTGAGCACGTCGTACAACACTTTGGAGATGTAACTGCCCTGGGCGTCTGCAAAGGCGGTGGAGGGCAGGCGCAGCATCTTGGCAAACATGTCATTGCGCAAGGCCATGGTCACATGGGTGGTGATCCAAGTGGCGACATAGTTGCTGACATAAATCAGCACGCCCTTGACCAAAAACAGGCCCACAATGGCCAAGGGAATGGCCAAGATGTGCGCTTTGGTTTGAACCTGAAAGCCCTGATCCAGCAAGTACTTCATCATGGCCGGCAACATGGCCTCGGTCACCGCGGTCAAGGCCATTCCCACGAAAGAAATCGCATACGCCCATTTGTAAGCCTTGGCATAGCCAAACAAGCGTTTATAGAGGGCGGAGGTGGGCACAGCGAGTCAAATACATGGGGGATGGTGCTACTATAGCGGTTGCTCTGTCTTCCAATTTTTTGACTTTGTTTGACCGCTGCCCCCCCTTTTTAGCCAAGTTTTTTTCTTGGATGTTGCTCGCGCAATGTCTGGTGGCATGGCCTGCTTTGGCGCAATTCCGGGTTGAAGTCTCGGGTGTGGGCCTGACCCAAATCCCCATCGCCATTGCCCCCTTGCGCGGTGAAGAGGCCTCGCCCCAAAAAATATCAGCCATCGTTCAAGCTGATTTGGAACGCAGTGGCCAATTTCGGGGCAATGCCTTGACCGCTCCCATGGATGAGCTGGCCCGGCCCGATTTCTCTGTGCTCAAGCAAAAAGGTGATGAAGCCTTGCTCACAGGCAGCATCACCAAGTTGGCAGATGGGCGTTTTGATGTTCGCTTCAGGTTGTGGGATTTGGTGCGGGGCCAAGATTTGGGCGGGCAGAGTTTCGCCACCCCCACCGGCGATTTGCGCATGATTGCCCACCGCATTTCCGACTTCATTTATGAAAAACTGACGGGTGAAAAAGGCGTTTTTTCAACCCGCATCGCTTACGTCACCAAACTGGGCACCCGCTTCACCCTGTGGGTGGCCGATGCCGATGGCGAAAATGCCCAAGCGGCATTGACCAGCCCAGAACCCATCATTTCACCCAATTGGTCACCCAATGGGCAAGAGTTGGCCTATGTGTCCTTTGAGGCGCGCAAGCCAGTGGTCTATGTGCACGATGTTTACTCTGGCAAGCGCCGCGTGCTGGCCAATTTCAAGGGCAATAACAGCGCCCCAGTTTGGTCGCCAGATGGCCGCAGTCTGGCGGTCACGCTCAGCCGGGACGGGGGATCACAGATTTACCTGATACCGGCTCAAGGGGGTGAGCCGCGCAGGTTGACGCAATCCAACAGCATCGATACCGAACCAGCCTTTTTCCCCGATGGCTCGGCCTTTTATTTCGTCAGCGATCGGGGGGGCTCGCCCCAGATTTATCGCACACCCACCATGGGCGGGCCTGTGCAACGCGTGACCTTCTCCGGCACTTACAACATATCCCCAGTCATCAGCCCTGATGGACGCTGGATGGCCTACATTTCCCGCATCAATGGCCAGTTCAAGTTGCAGGTCATGGACCTCAAGTCTGAAACGGTTCAATCCATCACCGACACAGGCCCTGATGAGCGTCCCAGTTTCTCGCCCAATGGTCGTTTGATCGTCTTCTCAACCCAGCTTCAAGGCCGTGAGGCCTTGATGACCACCACGGTCGATGGTCGCATCAAAGCCAGGTTGTCCGGGCAAAATGGTGACATTCGAGAGCCCCATTGGGGGCCATTTTTAAAGCAGTAATTTTTTGGAGAACACTACATGAAAAAGAACCTTTTCCTCTTGGCTGTGCTGTCTTTGCTGGTGGCCTGCTCATCGCCTGTCAAGCTCAATGAAGTCCCCGTCGAGGACAAAGCGGGCACTCAAGTCGCAGCCCCTGCTGCGCCGGCCCCTGCGCCGCCCCAGACCCGATCAGCCGTGGCCAGCGTTGACGCGCGTCCATTGGCAGCTGTGCCCACTGGTCCAGCGGGTGTGACCCAGGTCATCTACTTTGACTACGACAGTTTTGCCATCAAGCCAGAGTTTCAGGCGGTGATTGAAAAACATGCCGTCTACATCAAACAAGACAGCAAGCGACGCGTGGCTGTGGAAGGCCATACCGATGAGCGTGGTGGCCGTGAGTACAACTTGGCATTGGGTCAAAAGCGGTCTGAAGCCGTGCGCAAAGCGCTGAATTTGCTGGGTGTGTCGGATGGGCAAATTGAGGCGGTCAGCTTGGGCAAAGAAAAGCCTGCCATGACCGGCAGCACCGAAGAAGCGTTTGCCAAAAACCGCAGGGCTGAGATCGCCTACAAATGATGGCGCCACGCATGCTTGCAACCCTTTTGGGGTTGCTCTTCATGGTTTTTTCTTCCACGCTCCATGCGGGCTTGTTTGAAGATGACGAGGCACGTCGGGCCATTTTGGATTTGCGCCAAAGGGTAGAGACCATGCGCATGTCCATCGAGGTTTTGCGGTCTGAAAATCAGTCGTTGATCAAAAAAGGCAGCGAGGTCACCGACAAAAACCAAGATGAATTGCAAGTGCTTCGTCGCAGCATGTTGGATTTGCAAAACCAAATTGAGTCCCTGCGGGCTGATTTGGCCAAGTCGCTGGGTGCCAACGAGAGCTTGCTCAAGTCCTTGTCCGAATGGCAGCGAGAGCAAAAAGACAAAATTCAAGCCCAAGATGATCGCTTGCGCAAACTAGAACCCCTCAAAGTCACCTTGGATGGTCGAGAGTTTTTGGTTGAGCCTGCGGAAAAGCGCGAGCATGACCAGGCTTTTGACATCTTTCGCAAGGGCGAATATGGACAGGCTGCCATTCAATGGGCAGACTTTGTGCGTCGTTATCCCCAAAGTGGTTACAAGCCCACGGCATTGTTTTGGCTGGGCAATGCGCAGTATGCGGTCAAAGACTACAAAGAAGCCATGGCCAGTTTCCGCAGTCTGGTGGCATTGGCCCCACACCCGCGTGTCCCAGAGTCCTTGCTGGCCTTGGCCAACTGCATGATTGAACTCAAAGACACGCGTGGCGCGCGCAAAGTGCTGGAAGACTTGATCAAAGCACACCCCGAGTCAGAGGCTGCCGCAGCCGCCAAAGATCGTTTATCGCGCCTGAAATAAAGCCTTGGGAATACGGTGAACATGCAAGATATTGCCAATCAGATTCAATCGGTGCTGTGGATTTGTTTTGCACTCTCTGTGGCATTTGGTGCCATCGCACAACGCACCCACTTTTGCACCATGGGTGCCTTCAGTGATGTGATCAACATGGGTGATTGGTCGCGCATGCGCCAATGGGCCTTGGTGATGGCCACCGCCATGGCGGGTTTTGCGCTGCTGTCTTGGTCGGGCCAGATCGACCCCCAACAGTCTCTTTATCACACCACCAAATGGCTGTGGTTGTCCACCTTGCTGGGTGGCGCCCTGTTTGGCATTGGCATGGTCTTGGCTTCGGGATGTGGCAACAAAACCTTGATTCGAATGGGCACGGGCAACCTCAAGTCATGGGTGGTGTTTGTCTTCATGGGGGTGTCTGCCTTTGCCACCCTCAAGGGTTTGACCGCTGTGTGGCGCACCCGCAGCATTGACACGGTGTTCATCGACATGCCTGCGGGCGCACATCTGGGCACCTGGATCGCCACCTGGGCAGACCTTCCCCATGTCTGGCCCGTGGCCGGTTTGGTGGTCGCCGCTGCTTTGTCGGTGTGGGTCCTGTCGAGCAAGGACTTTTGGCAAGCTGACCATTTGCTCGCTGGTTTGGGTCTGGGATTGTTGGTCACGGCCATGCTGTGGGTCAGCGGGCACCTGGGCTTTGTCCAAGAGCATCCCGAAACACTGGAGTCGGTTTATCTCACCACCAACTCGGGACGCATGGAGGCCATGAGTTTTGTCGCTCCCATGGCTTATTTATTGGACTGGTTGATGTTCTACAGCGATGCCAGCAAAGTCCTGAGCTTTGGCATGGTGTCCGCTGTGGGCGTGGTCTGCGGTGCTGCTGTTTCATCCTTGCTCAATGGCAGTTTCCGTTGGGAAGGATTTGGCCAAACGTCCGATTTGACCCACCATTTGGTGGGCGCCATATTGATGGGCGTCGGTGGCGTCACAGCCATGGGCTGCACCATTGGACAAGGGGTGAGCGGCATCTCCACCCTCAGCCTCAATGCCTTGACAGCGGTCTTGGGCATTGGCGTCGGCGCATGGATGGCTTTTAAGTACCAAACCTGGAGTTTGGAGAGGTCCATCTGAACGCCTCCGCCGTGGTCGACAGGCGTGTGACTGCTTTACAGCGCTTGTACGGCCCAGAGGCAGCCCAGCGCATTGCCACGGCCCATGTGGTGGTGGTGGGCATTGGCGGCGTGGGTTCTTGGTCCGCAGAATCCTTGGCACGCAGCGGGGTGGGGCGCTTGACTTTGATTGACATGGACCATGTTTCCGAGTCCAACATCAACCGGCAAATTCACGCCACCGATGCCAACATCGGTCAGTCCAAAGTGTTGGCCATGCAAGAGCGAATTTCCAGCTACCAACCCAATTGTGAAGTCACTGTAGTGGATGGTTTTGTAGAGACCAACAACTGGCCCCAAATTGCAGGTGATTCTTTTGATGCTGTCATTGATGCCTGCGACCAAAGCAGCGCCAAATTGGCCATGGCGGCATGGGCCCTCAAATCGACAACTTGTTTTATCAGCGTCGGCGCGGCCGGGGGAAAGCGATTGCCGCACTGGGTGGACATCGCTGACTTGGGGCAAGTCAGTCACGACCCCTTGCTGGCGCGATTGCGTCAAAAATTGCGCCAGCAATTTGCCGCACCCAGGGGACAAAAAATGGGTTTGGCATGCGTCTTCAGCAAAGAAGTTTTGACGCCGCCACCAGCGTCTTGTGAGCCCTTGGAGGATGGTGGATTGAACTGCCATGGCCTGGGTTCGGTGGTCAGCGTGACCGCGACCTTTGGTCAATGTGCCGCTGGCTGGGTGATCAATGAATTGGCCAATCGCACAAACCACAAGCTGACAAAAAATTCGCTATAATTTGCGGCTTCGCCGGATTCGTTTGGCGATTATTTGGGACGTTAGCTCAGTTGGTAGAGCAGCGGACTTTTAATCCGTTGGTCACAAGTTCGAATCTTGTACGTCCTACCAACATTGGCGGGTGACAGTTGATCTGTCACCCGTTTTTTGTTTCAGGTGATGCAAATGCCCGGCAATCTTTGGTTTTGTTCGATCAGCATTGCTCTCGTGGGCGCACTGTCATCACAAGCCCAGGCCATGGCTTGGTTTTTCGAGCCCAGCACACCGGTTGAATCGGTGTTGTTGACACCGGCCGAATACAAGCAGTTGAAGATCCAAGCGGGTTGGGCCCAAGGCGATGCGAACACCATGATGTTCGAGGTGAAGAATCCTTTGCCTGGTGCGGTTTTTTGCCCGGTTGTTCAGTTCGTCGACAAAACCGACAAGACCAGCACCAAAGAATTGCGCCCCAAGCTGTATTTGCCCACCGATGGCCAGCGCAAAGCCAGTGTATCCCCCGCAGAAAAAGACAAAATCAAAAGCTATGTTTTGGTTTGCAGCTGCAACAAACCCCTGCAAGGGCCAGCCGTTTGCACTGGCAGCTGAGGGTCCTTGGCTGGCTAGGCAGGCGTTTGATCCATGGCATCGAGTTGCTCGCTCAAGGCCAACCATCGCTCTTCGGCTTGCGCCATTTGCTGCTGCTTGGCTTTCATGTCCCGCCCCAACTCGGCCATCTCTGCGCCCGACAAGGGCGTGAGCATCTTGGCCTCTAAAAGCGCCCATTCTGCTTGATGGGCTTGCATGCTTGATTCAAGCTGCTGCAACTCTTTCTTCAGCGGCTTGAGGAGATCGGCCTTTTCTTGACGCATTTGAGCTTGACGTTGGCGCGAGGGCCGCCCACCTGGTTGTTGAGGCTCCACAGCGCTTGGTTTTTTGGATGACTTGCCGGACCCCGTCGCTTGGTTGGCGTTGTCAGCCACCATGCGCTGGTAGTCATCCAAGTCACCAGCAAAAGATTCCACTCGGCCATGGCTGACCACCCAAAATTCATCGCACACCGCGCGCAGCAAAGCGCGGTCATGGCTGACCAATAAAACCGTGCCGTCAAAGCCATTCAATGCCATGCCCAGTGACTCGCGCGTGACCAGGTCCAAATGGTTGGTGGGTTCGTCCAACAACAACAAATTGGGACGCTGCCACACCAACATGGCCAGCACCAAGCGGGCCTTTTCTCCCCCACTCAAGGTGCCAACGGCTTGCCCCACCATGGTGTCAACGAACCGAAAGTTGCCCAAAAAGTTGCGCAGCTCTTGCTCACGCGCATGCGGCGTCACTTTGCGCGCCAAATCGATCATGTGCTGCAAGGGCGAGTCGTCGGGTTTCAACACGTCCAACTCTTGCTGGGCGAAATAACCAATGCGCAAGCCCTTGCCTTCGACCATGTCGCCCGCGATGAGTTTTAAATCGCCCGCAATGGTTTTCACCAAGGTGGATTTGCCTTGACCATTGGCACCCAAAATACCGATGCGTTGACCTGCCAACACCGAAATGCCCACCCCTTGCAAGATGGTCGTGGCACCCAGATCTGTGGTGTAGCCCAAATCTGCTTTTTGCAAAGACAGCATGGGGTTGGGCAGGCTCTCCGGGGGCTTGAATTCAAACTGAAAGTCGGCTGCATCGAGCACGGCATCCACCCGTTGCATCCGCTCCAAGGCCTTGACCCGGCTTTGCGCTTGTTTGGCTTTGCTGGCTTTGGCTTTGAAGCGGTCGATGAACTTTTGCAGATGGGCAATGCGGTCTTGCTGTTTTTCAAAGGCCGACTGTTGCAAGGCCTGCTGTTGGGCCAGCAAGGTTTCAAAGGCGCTGTAATTGCCACCGTAGCGGGTCAGTTGGGCATTGTCCAAATGCAAGGTCACCCGGGTGACCGCATCCAAAAAATCACGGTCGTGGCTGATCACCATCAAGGTGCCTTCATACCGCTTGAGCCAATCTTCCAACCACACCAAAGCATCCAAGTCCAGGTGGTTGGTGGGTTCGTCCAGCAGCATCAAATCTGCCGGACACATCAGGGCGCGGCTGAGTTGCAAGCGCATGCGCCAACCGCCTGAGAAACTGTTGACCGGGTTGTCCAGTTCATCGCTTTTGAAGCCCAAACCCAGCAACATGGCCTGCGCGCGTGAACGCGCCGTGTGTCCGCCCGCATCATCCAAAGCGGCATGCGCAAAGGCCATGGCTTCACCGTCATCACGCAGTTCGGCCTGGTGCAATTCGGCCAGCACGCGACCCAAGCGCAGATCGCCTTCGAGCACAAAATCGGTGGCACCTTGGTCGGTTTCGGGGATGTGCTGCTCGACTTGCGAAATCTCCCAGTTGTCGGGCATGAACCATTCGCCTTGGTCCTCTTGGAGTTGCCTGGTGATCAGCGCGAACAAGCTGGATTTTCCAGCCCCATTGCGACCGATCAACCCCACCTTTTCTCCGACTTGGATGGTCGCAGTGGCTTGCGAGAGAACCACTTTGGTACCTCGCCGCAGCACGATTTTTTTGAAATTCAACATGGGGCTTGTTTCAGTTGTTGTTGGTCCAGCAACAACACTTGGTCGTCACCTGCGCTGGTGCTCAGCCCAATGGGCGAAAGCCATGGAAAAGCCGCGTCGAAATGGTCGCGCTCGTGGCCAATTTCCAGCACCAACACCCCATGGGGGCTCAGGTGTTGGTGGGCACCAGCGAGCAAGGGCCGAATAAAGTCCATGCCATCTCGACCGCCAGCCAAGGCCAAGCGCGGTTCGGCTAAAAATTCAGGCGGCAGCTGTTGCATGCTGTGCTCATTCACATAAGGAGGGTTGCACAAAATCAAATCGTATTGGCCCAAAGGTGGGGCCAAACCGGCCACCGCACGCCATTCGATGCGATGCGACAAACCATGCCGCTCACCATTGATGCGCGCGACCGCCAATGCATCGGTGCTGATATCGCTGCCCTCAATCAGTGCATCGGGATATGCCATGGCTGCCAGCACCGCCAAACTGCCATTGCCCGTGCACAAGTCCAATATGCGCTGGGGCGCTGGGTTGAGAAAAAAGTCAATGCTTTGCAGGGCCAGAACCTCTGCGATCAAGCTTCGCGGCACGATGCAGCGCTCGTCCACATAAAAATCAACCCCCTGCAACCAGGCTTCTCGCGTCAAATAAGCACTGGGCAGACGTTGGTCGATGCGCTGTTGCAGCAATGTCAGACATGACTGGATTTGTTCCACCGACAAGGGATCGATATGCATTTGTGGGTCGGTGTCCAGGGGCAAACCCAAGCGCCACAACACCAACCAAGCGGCCTCATCAGCCATTTCCAAGGTGCCTTGCCCCAAGGCCACCGCGGAGGACTGCAACATCTGGCAGCCCTGCGCCATCAGTTCTGCCAAGGTCATGGGTGTTGGGCGGCCACCAACCGCTCCAGTCTTTCCAATACCCCTTGGTAGATGTTTTTCAAGGGCTCAATATCTTGAAGACGCACATTCTCATTGACTTGGTGAATGCTGGCGTTGGGCGGACCCAATTCAATGACCTGCGGGCAAATTTGAGAAATGAAGCGGCCATCGCTGGTGCCACCCGTGGTCGAGAGTTCAGTGCGGATGCCGGTCTCGGCCAAGATGGCGGCTTGCACCGCCTGGCTCAATTCACCGGGTTGGGTGAGAAAAGGTGAGCCGCCCAAGGTCCACTGAATTTGATAGGTCAAACCGTGGCGGTCGAGCACTGCAGTCAAACGATCTTTCAATGATTGAACACTGGACTCGGTGCTGAAGCGAAAATTAAAGTCGACCACCACTTCACCCGGAATCACATTGCCCACCCCTGTGCCGGCGTGGATGTTGCTCACCTGCCAACTGGTGGGCGGGAAAAAAGCGTTGCCTTCGTCCCAGCGCAAAGCGACCAGCTCGGCCAAGGCGGGAGCCAGTTGGTGAATGGGGTTGCGCGCCAATTGGGGGTAAGCGATGTGCCCTTGAATGCCCTGCACCGACAACTTGCCCGTCAAAGATCCGCGTCGCCCGTTTTTGATCATGTCACCGGTGTTTTCGACCGAGGTGGGTTCACCCACGATGCACCAATCCAAAACTTGTTGGCGCGACTTCAAGGCCTCACAAACCACGACCGTGCCATCCACCGAAGGGCCTTCCTCATCACTGGTCAACAGAAAGGCCAGGTTGAGCGAAGTGTCGGGATGGGCTGCCAAAAAATCTTCTGTGGCCACCACCATGGCGGCCAAAGAGGTTTTCATGTCGCTGGCCCCACGCCCGTACAAGCGGCCATCGCGGTGGCTGGGGGTGAAAGGGTCACTGGACCATTTGGCCAGGGGCCCGGTGGGCACCACATCGGTGTGTCCTGCCCACACCAAAGTTCGGTTGCGCGGCTGGGTGCTGGGGCGCAGCGCCCATAAATTGGTGACGCGAAAGCTTTCGGGGCCGCTGGCGATGGTTTCGCACACAAACCCCAGAGGCTCAAGCCGCTGGGCCATCAGGCTTTGACAACCCTGATCGTCTGGCGTAAGGGAAGGCCGGGCAATCAGCTGCTCGGTGAGTTGCAGGGTGCGCGACATCAGTCGCGAAGCAATTCGTTGAGGCTGGTCTTGGCACGCGTTTGCGCATCGACCCGTTTGACGATCACTGCGCAATACAAGCTGTACTTGCCGTCCGCACTGGGCAAGTTGCCAGACACCACGACCGATCCAGAAGGCACTCGGCCGTAATGCACTTGCCCCGTTGCGCGATCGTAAATTTTGGTGCTTTGACCGATGTACACGCCCATGGAGATGACCGAGTTTTCTTCAACGATCACGCCTTCGACAATTTCTGAGCGAGCGCCAATGAAACAGTTGTCTTCAATGATGGTTGGGTTGGCTTGCAAGGGCTCGAGCACCCCACCCAAACCCACGCCACCGGACAGGTGAACGTTTTTACCCACCTGCGCACAAGAGCCCACGGTGGCCCAGGTATCGACCATGGTGCCTTCATCCACGTAAGCGCCAATGTTGACGTAGCTGGGCATCAAAATCGCGCCTTTGGCGATGTAGCTGCCACGCCTGGCCACCGCAGGGGGCACCACGCGCACGCCGCTCTCCTTCATTTCGGCTTCACTCAGGTGAGAAAACTTGGTTTGTACTTTGTCGTAAAAGCCCAATTCACCGGCTTTGACCACTTGGTTGTCTTTGAGGCGAAAACTCAGCAAAACGGCTTTTTTGAGCCACTGATGCGTGGTCCATTGGCCCACCGCTTCACGGGTGGCGACCCGCAAACGACCGGCGTTGAGTTCGGCAATGACGTGGTCCACCGCTTCGACAACCTCTTTGGGGGCTGAGGCAGGGCTGAGTTGGGCCCGGTTTTCCCAAGCGTTGTCGATGATGGATTGAAGCTGTTGACTCATGATGGAAGGACTGGGTTGTGTTGAAGAAATTGAACGATGCGCTCGGCCGCTTGCAAGCATTCTTCGGTTTGTGCCACCAAAGCCATGCGGATGCGACCAGCCCCGGGGTTGACGCCTTGAAACTCGCGCGCCAAATAACTCCCCGGCAAAACGGTGACATTGTATTGAGCCAACAGTTGCTGGGCAAAAAGGTCATCGCGGTTTTGCCAACCTGGGGGCAAGCCGGCCCAGAGATAAAACCCCGCATCGGGCAAATGCACATCCAGCACCTGGGCCAAAACGGGGGTCACACGGGCAAATTTTTCGCGGTACAACTGGCGGTTTTCTCGCACGTGCACTTCATCTTGCCAAAGGGCTTTGGAGGCCGCTTGCACCATGCCGCTCATGGCACTGCCGTGGTAGGTGCGGTAGAGCAAGTACTTTTGAATGATCTGGGCGTCGCCGGCCACAAAGCCGCTGCGCATCCCTGGCACATTGCTGCGTTTGGACAAACTGGTGAAGGCCACCAGGTTTTTGAAATCGGTCCGACCCAATCGATGGGCGGCTTCCAGGCCGCCCAAAGGGGCTTCATCGCGGAAGTAAATTTCGCTGTAACACTCGTCGGAGGCGATGACAAAACCATGCCGATCGCTGAGTTCAAACAAGGATTCCCACTCTGATAAGGGCATCACCGCACCAGTGGGGTTGCCGGGCGAGCAAACAAACAGCAATTGGGTTTGGGCCCACACGGCCTCGGGCACGCTGGCCCAGTCTTGCGCAAAATTGCGCTGCGCCACAGACGGCACGTAATACACATCAGCACCGCCGAGCAAGGCTGCACCTTCGTAAATTTGGTAAAAGGGATTGGGGCAAACCACCCAGGGTCGTTGCGTGCTGGCGTGCGGGTTGAGCACGGCTTGGGCAAAAGAAAACAAGGCCTCACGCGAGCCATTGACCGGCAAAATTTGGTTTTGGTTGTCGATCTTGATTTGATAACGGTCACTCATCCACGCGGCACAGGCTTGGCGCAGACTGGCATCACCAGCTGTGGGGGGATAGGCGGCCAAGCTGGAAAAAGCCTGGTTCATGACCTCCATGACCATGGGCGGTGTGGCGTGTCTGGGTTCGCCAATGCCCAAGCTGATGCCTTTGTGTGCAGGACTGGGCTCTACACCAGCAAAAAGTTGGCGCAATCGCTCAAATGGGTAGGGCTGCAAGCGGTCTAAAAGGGCATTCATGGCTGGTATTATCCCTTCAACAACAGCACCAAGCACCCATTTTGAGCACCCGTCCCTCCGCCCATTGACATTTACCCATCATGAATGCAGATTTTGCTCATCTTGATTTAAGCCAAGCCGCCCAATATGCAGTTGATGCGGCTTTGTTACCCGGTTTGATGGAGACTTTTGCGGGCTCTTTGGCCAAAGAACGCCTCGCCATCGATGCCTTGTTGTCCGGTGACGATGGTGCCGCGGTGCGCATGAGCCTGCACTCCCTCAAAGGTTTTGTGCCGATTTTTTGCGAACCTGTTTTGGCCCAAGAGGTCATCCAACTCGAGACCTTGGGCCGCAAAGAAAGCTTGGACAGCTTGCGCCCTCGCTTGAAGCAGTTGGTGTCCCAGCTTTTGGCCTTGGAGAGCGATGTCAAACAGTGGCAAGCGCGTCATGAACGCGACCCCCAAGATCCCGGCCTGTTCCCGTCAGTTTGACGACCATGGTTTTTTTTTGAATTTTTACAGGCTTCTCGGTGCGTCTCAATTCCATTAAGTTATCCGGCTTCAAGTCTTTTGCCGAACCCACCCATTTCATGCTGCCCGGTCAATTGGTGGGGGTGGTGGGCCCCAACGGCTGCGGCAAATCCAACATCATCGACGCGGTGCGTTGGGTGCTGGGCGAGAGCCGTGCCAGCGAGTTGCGCGGCGAGTCCATGCAAGACGTCATCTTCAATGGCACCACCACTCGAAAATCTTCCAGCCGCTCCAGTGTCGAATTGATTTTTGACAACGGTGACCACCGCGCAGGCGGGCAGTGGAGTCAGTTTCCCGAAATTGCGGTCAAACGGGTCTTGACCCGAGACGGCACCAGCAGTTACTACATCAACAACCAACCGGTGCGCCGCCGCGATGTGCAAGATGTGTTTTTGGGCACGGGTTTGGGGCCTCGGGCCTACGCCATCATTGGTCAGGGCACGATCAGCCGCATCATTGAGTCCAAGCCCGAAGAGTTGCGCTTGTTTTTGGAAGAGGCGGCAGGCGTCTCCAAATACAAAGAGCGCCGCCGCGAAACCGAGAACCGCTTGAGCGACACGCGTGAAAACCTCACCCGTGTGGAAGACATCTTGCGCGAGCTCAATGCCAATTTGGAAAAACTCGAGCGCCAAGCCGAAGTCGCCCAGCGCTATAAAGACTTGCACCAGCAAGTGGGTTTGAAGCAACAACAATTTTGGTTTTTGAAGCGCGCTGAAGCCTTGGCCGATCAACAACAATTGCAAGAAAGCATCTTGCAAGCGACCAATGGCCTGGAGTCCAAAGTGGCCGATTTGCGCCACATCGAAGCCGATCTGGAAACGATCCGCCAAGCCCACTATGCCGCCGGCGATCAGGTTAACCAGTGCCAAGGTTTGCTCTATGAGGCCAGCGCCGAAGTAGGCAGGCTGGAGGCGGAAATTCGATTTGTGGTCGAAGGTCGCCAACGCGCCCTGGCGCGCATCGAACAAGTCAAAGCCCAGGCGGCCCAATGGCAGGATCAGTCGGTGCAGGCCCAAGAGGAACTCGAGCGCTTGGCCAACCAAAGCGCCGATGGCGATGAGCAGGCCGAAATTTTGCAAGCCCAATGCGAAGAGCATCAAACCCATCTACCCCAGATGGAAGACGCGGTGCGCCAAGCCCAAAACTCGGCCAATGAGCAGCGCTTGCAAGTGGTGCAAGTGCAACAACAAATCCAGGTCTTGGCGGCTGATCAACGCAACATCGAAGAACAAAACCGCCAAATGGAGTCGCGCCGCGACAAGCTGGACACTGACAAGCGCGCTTTGGCGCTGCCCGATCTGAACCATGTCGCACAGGCCCGCACATCGATGCTGAATGCCCAATCCCAGTCTGAGCAGGCCCAGGCGGCGCTGTTGGACTTGGAAGCCGCCTTGCCGGATTTGGATGGCCAGCGCCAGGCGGCTCAGACTGCGGTCAACACCGAGTCTGCCCGCCAAGCCGATTTGTCGGCCCGTTTGCAAGCCCTTAAAGCCCTGCAAGAAAGGGTCAAAACAGACCAAAAGCTCAGCCCCTGGTTGAGTCGCCACGGTTTGGACAACTTGCAGGCGCTGTGGAGCCGCCTGCACATCGAAGCGGGTTGGGAAAACGCCTTGGAGGCGGCATTGCGCGAACGCCTCTCGGCATTGGAAGTGGGCCAGTTGGACCTGGTCAAGGCCTTCGCCCAAGAACCGCCCCCCACAAAATTGAGTTTTTACAGCCCGACGGCCGCTTCGACGGATACCCCCTCCGGTACACGCAGCCGTTTGGTCGATTTGCTGCGCATCCATGATGCGGGACAAAAAGCGCTGATCTCGCACTGGCTGGCCCATGTGTACACGGCCCCAACCCTGGAAGCCGCGCTGTCACAGCGGGCGTCCTTGATGCCGGGTGAAGTGATTTATGTGCCCCAAGGGCATGCCGTCACCCAAATGAGTGTGGGGTTTTACGCACCCGACAACGAACAAGCGGGTTTGCTGGCGCGGGCGCAAGAAATTGAGAACCTGGAAAAACAAGTGCGCGCCCAAGCCCTGATTTTTGAGGAGGCCCGCAGCACTTTGGCCCGAGCCGAGGCCGCCTACAACGAGGCCCGGCTGCAACTCAATGGCGCACGCTTGGCTGCCAGCGAAACGCAAGCCAAGGCCCATGCCTTGCAAGTTGCGTCCCTGCAATTGGATCAATTGGCTGAGCAGGCGCAAAACCGCTCGCACCAAATTGACCAGGATTTGGCAGACATAGAAGCGGTGGCCCAAGACCTGCAAGAGCGAGGCGTGCAGTCGCAAGCGCGCTTTGAAGAGCTGGACATGCAGCTCGCCGATGGCCAAGAGCGGCATGCCCAGCTGGAAGACCAGGCCATGGCCGCCCAACGGCGCTTGGACGATGCCCGAGAGCAGTTGCGCAGCTTAGAGCGCCAAGCCCAAGAGGCCGATTTCAACCGCCGCACCTTGGTGAGCCGCCAAGCCGAACTCAACCGCGCCATCGAAACCGCGCAGCAACAAATGCACACCATGGCGGCACAACAAGCGCAAGCCGAGGAAGAGTTGCAGCGCCTGTCCGATGTGGCGGCCCAAGCCGGATTGCAAGCAGCGCTGGCCCTCAAGTCTGAGCGCGAGGCCACGCTGGGCGCCAAGCGCAGCGAGTACGACGACTTGACCACCAAGCTGCGCGCCAGCGATGAACGCCGCTTGCAAATCGAGCGCGAACTCGACCCCTTGCGCCAACGCATCACCGAGTTGCAACTCAAAGAGCAAGCGGCACGATTGGGGTCGGACCAATACAACCAGATGCTGATCGATGCACAAGCCGATTTAGAGGCCTTGGCCCTGTCTGTGGCCCAAGACCAGGTTCGCATCCACGGCATGCAAACCGACATCGACCGGATCAACCGGGAGATTCAATCCTTGGGGGCCGTCAACTTGGCCGCCCTGGAAGAGCTCAGCAGCGCGCGAGAACGCAAGGGCTTTTTGGATGCCCAATCGGCCGACCTCAACGAAGCCATGGTCACGCTGGAAGATGCCATCAAGAAAATTGACGCGGAAACCCGTGACCTGTTGGGCGGCACCTTCAAAACCGTTAACGAGCACTTTGGCCGCATGTTCCCCGAGTTGTTTGGCGGTGGCAATGCCCGTTTGGTGATGACCGGTGAGGAAATTTTGGACTCCGGTGTCCAGGTGATGGCCCAGCCACCGGGCAAGAAAAACCAAACCATCCACTTGCTCTCGGGTGGCGAAAAAGCCCTGACCGCGATTGCCTTGGTGTTTGCCATTTTTCAGCTCAACCCGGCACCCTTTTGCTTGCTCGACGAGGTCGATGCGCCACTGGATGATGCCAACACCGAGCGCTACGCCAAATTGGTCTCTAGCATGGCCAAGGAAACCCAGTTCTTGTTTATCTCGCACAACAAAATTGCCATGCAAATGGCCGAGCAATTGATTGGCGTGACCATGCAAGAGCAGGGCGTGTCCCGCATCGTGGCGGTCGACATGGAGTCGGCGGTGGGCTTGGCAGAACCCGTCTGACACACCCATGAGCAATTTTCAAATTGGCTTGGCCATTGCGGGTGGTGTGGTGTTGGTGGCCGTGGTGGCCCACAGTGCTTGGACCTCGCGCAAAAACAAACCGCGCCAAGCGCAAGACTTGCCCCCGGTCGAGCCGAATTTGGAGCCCCTACTGCCCATGCCCCGCACATCGGCGCTTGACGGCTCAAATTCGCCCCCAGAAAGTGCCCCTTTGCCTGCCATGGGCATGCCCAGCCCATCGCCTGGATTGGACCCACCTGTGCCTCAGGCTGAACCGTTTGGCACGGATACCGAGCGACCCACCCCAGCTTCGTTCGCGCCCCCCGCACAGGCCTTGGCGGCCAAACCCGCACCTTGGGACGAGGCGCCGACCGAGCTGCCCACACTGGAGAAGCCGCCGGTCTTGGACGCGCTGATCGATGTCATGGCCCCGATTGAGTTGGAATCGCCCGTCTCGGGGGACGCCGCCTTGGCGGTGGCCCCCACCACGGCACGCGTAGGCAGTAAGTTTTTTGCCATAGAAGGCCTGAACATGCAATCGGGCGAATGGATGCCCTTGCGCCTGGGGCAGCGCTACAGCGCTTTCCAAGCGGGCATGCAATTGGCCAATCGCACGGGGGCTTTGAACGAAATTGAATATTCTGAATTTGTGATGAAGGCGCAAACATTTGCCGACGCCCTCAACGCCCAGGTCGAGTTTACTGACATGCTGGAGGTGGTGGCCCGCGCGCGCGAGCTGGATCAATTCGCCAGCAGCCACGATGCCCAGCTCAGCTTCACCTTGCGTGCCACTCGGGCGGCCTGGAGCCCGGGGTATGTGCAACAAAACGCCGCGCGTTTGGGCTTTGTGCCGGGCGTGATTCCAGGCCGCATGGTCTTGCCGGCCCCGGTGGTGGGCCAGGCCCCGATTGTGGTTTTGTCCTTTGACCCTCAGGCCGCCATGGCCGAAGACCCGGCCCAATCGGCGGTGCGCGAAATCAACCTGAGCTTGGATGTGCCGCATGTGGCGCGCACCGAAGAGCCTTTTGCCAGACTGTGTCATGCGGCGCGTGAGCTGGCCAAAGCCATGGATGGCACCATCACCGACGACAACGGACAGCCCTTGGCCGATGCGGCCTTGCGCGCCATTGACACCGATTTGCGCACTCTCTACAACACCTTGGACGCGCGCGATCTTTCGGCAGGCTCAGCCCAGGCCCGCCGACTCTTCAGTTGATGCCCGGTTTGTCAAAAGCCCATGACGCCACGCCATGGATGCACTGAGCCCGGCCCCTGATCATCCGCCTGCGGCACCAGCGGCCGCGCGCATGGCCGAACTGCGCGACCAACTGCGCCACCATGGGCATTTGTATTACGTGCTGGACGCACCCATCCTGCCCGATGGGGAATACGACCGCTTGTTTCGAGAGTTGCAAAGCTTGGAGCAAGCCCACCCGCAATGGCGCTCTGCCGACTCGCCCACCCAACGGGTGGGCGGCGTACCGGTTCAAGCCTTTGCCAGTGTCGAGCATCAGGTTCCGATGCTCAGCATCCAAACCGAGACCGACATCAGTGAGCAAGGGGCGCGATTGTTCGATCAGCGGGTGCGCAAACAGCTCCAATGCAGCGAGACCGACCCGCCGCTGGCCTATGTGGCCGAGCTGAAATTTGACGGCCTGGCCATCAGCCTGCGCTACGCCCAGCATGTGCTGGTTCAAGCGGCCACCCGGGGAGATGGCGCTTGGGGCGAGGATGTGACGCACAACATCCGCACCATTGGGCAAATCCCGTTGCGCCTGCCCGCACATGCGCCGCCTGACTTGGAGGTGCGCGGCGAAATATATATGCGGCGCGACGACTTCGAAGCGCTGAACGAACGGCAACGCCAAAAATTAGCCGCTGGCGCGAAAAATGAAAAAACCTTTGTCAATCCACGCAATGCCGCCGCCGGTGCTGTGCGCCAACTTGACCCTCAAATTGCCGCCCAAAGACCCCTGAGTTTTTTCGCCTATGCCTTGCACTTTCATTCGACAGGCAGCGACAAGCCAAGTCCCTTGGAAGCCACCCTCTGGGGTTTGGATCGCTATGGCCAACACGACCAGGTTTTACAGGCCCTGAAAGACTGGGGTTTTCCGGTGTCCGCACACACCCAAACGGTGCTGGGGGCCGACGGCTTGGTGGCATTTCATGCCCAAACAGCGGCACTGCGCGACCAGTTGCCTTTTGACATCGATGGCGTGGTTTACAAGGTCAATGCCATTAGGGCGCAAGCCCAGTTGGGCATGGTCAGCCGGGAGCCGCGCTGGGCCGTCGCGCACAAATTTCCCGCTCAAGAGGCGCTCACCACGGTGCTGGCCATCGATGTGCAGGTGGGCCGCACCGGCAAACTCACACCGGTGGCCAAATTGGCGCCGGTGTTTGTGGGGGGGGTCACCGTGACCAATGCCACCTTGCACAACGAAGACGAAGCCCGCCGCAAAGATGTTCGGGTGGGCGACACCGTGGTCGTGCGCCGCGCTGGAGACGTCATCCCCGAGGTGGTGTCGGTGGTGCTGGACAAGCGCTCACACGATGCCCCTGAATTCACCATGCCCCAGGTGTGCCCGGTATGTGACAGCGTCGCCGTGCGCGAGGAGGGCGAGGCCGATTACCGCTGTACCGGGGGGCTGTTTTGCAGTGCGCAACAAAAACAGGCCCTCTTGCACTTTGCCCACCGGCGCGCTGTTGAAGTCGAAGACCTGGGTGAAAAAATTGTCGACCAACTGGTCGACGCGGGCCTGGTCAAAAACCTGCCCGATTTATACAAGCTGGGTTTCACACACCTGGCGGCGCTGGAGCGCATGGCCGACAAGTCGGCCAACAACTTGTTGGCCAGCATCGAAAAGTCCAAGCACACGACCTTGCCCAAGTTTTTGTTTGGCTTAGGCATTCGCCACGTGGGCGAGGCCACCGCCAAAGAACTGGCGCGTCACTTTGGTGGCATGGACGCCATCATGAATGCCAGCATCGACCAACTCCTTCAAGTCGCCGATGTGGGCCCCGTGGTGGCCCAAAGTTTGGTCACCTTTTTTGGCCAAGCGCACAACCGAGAAGTGGTGGAACAACTGCGTGCCTGTGGCGTGCATTGGTCAGAAAGTGAGCCCCAGGGGCGTTTGGATTTGCCCCTGGCTGGCCACATCTATGTGATCACCGGAACCTTGCCGAATTTGTCGCGCGAACAAGCACAGGACTTGTTGGAACAAGCCGGTGCCAAAGTGGCCGGCAGTGTCAGCAAAAAAACCACCGCGGTGGTGGCGGGAGAGGCAGCCGGCAGCAAATTGGAAAAGGCCTTGGCCTTGGGCGTGCCCGTCCTCGACGAAGCGGGCCTGTTGCAATTGGTCCAAACCAGCCCATGAGTTGTTTGATCGGCATCGACCTGGGCGGCACCAAGATCGAGGTGGCCGTGGTGGATGCGGCGGGGCAAGTCATTCACCGCCAGCGCCGACCCACGCCGGTGGGTGACTACCCAGCCACCCTGCAGTGCGTGCGCGACATGGTGGACCACAGCTTGGCTACTTTGAACATGCCGCGCCCTGTGGCGGTGGGCATGGCCATTCCCGGATGCTTGGACCCTTTGACCCACACCGTGCGTGGCGCCAACTCGGTGGTGCTGAATGGCCAGCCCATGCAAGCCGATTTGCAACAACTGCTCGGTTGCCAGGTGCGGATGGAAAACGACGCCAATTGCCTCGCTGTGAGCGAGGCGGTGGACGGCGCAGCTGCTGGCCTGGAGCTGGTGTTTGGGGTGATTTTGGGCACTGGCTGTGGCGGTGGTTGGGCCATCCACGGCAAAGCCAGGCGGGGCCCCCATGCACTGGCCGGCGAGTGGGGGCACAACCCCTTGCCCTGGCTGGGGGCGGGCGATCTGTTCAGCCGTGGCTGCTGGTGCGGGCAACATGCATGCTTGGAAACCTGGCTGAGTGGCCCGGGTTTTGCCGCTGACCATGCGGCCCACACGGGGCTGATCTCGCAGCCACCAGAGATCGTTGTAGCCATGCGCCGGGGCGAGCCCCAGGCGCAGGCCAGTTGGGACAGATATGTGGACCGCTTGGCCCGTGCCTTGGCCCAAATCATCAACACCATGGACCCCGATGCCATCGTATTGGGCGGCGGCATGAGCCAGATCGATGAGCTGTACACCGCCATACCGCCCCTGCTGAATCGCCACACTTTTACCCCAGCCATCCACACACCCATACGCCCAGCCAAACATGGCGATGCCTCTGGCGTGCGCGGCGCGGCTTGGTTGGCACGTTGACCCTTGGAGAGGACACTCCCATGACCATTCACACCATTTTGAAAATGGGCGACCCCAGGTTATTGCGCCAGGCCCAACCTGTGCCGCGCTTTGATACGCCTGAGTTGCATGCCTTGGTGCGCGACATGAAAGAAACCATGGCGCAGGTGAATGGCGCCGGCTTGGCCGCACCCCAAATTGGCGTGGACTTGCAGGTGGTGATTTTTGGCACGGGCCAGATCAACCCGCGTTACCCCGATGCCGAGCCCATTCCCGAAACCGTGTTGATCAACCCCACCATCACCCCACTGGGTGCAGAGGAAGTTGAAGACTGGGAGGGCTGCCTGTCGGTGCCCGGTTTGCGCGGGGTGGTGCCGCGCTGGCAAAGCATTCGCTACCAAGGATGGGACGTGCAGGGCCAGGTGATCGAGCGCGAGGAGTCTGGTTTTCACGCCCGCGTTGTGCAACATGAGTGCGACCATTTGGTCGGCAAGCTGTACCCCATGCGGGTGCGCGACTTCAGCCGCTTTGGCTACACCGATGTGCTGTTTCCAGGCATCAGCGCCGTGGAAGATGATTGAGCGTTGTCACTGAACGCTCAGGGATTCGAGCAACTCGGTTTCAATGTCGATTTGGCTGCGGTTGTGTTGCAGCGAAGGGCCGTCGATCAAAAAGGTGTCTTCCACCCGTTCGCCCAAAGTGGAAATTTTGGCCAATTGCAAATGGATTTGGTGCCGCGCCAAGACCCTGGCAATGCCATACAGCAAACCCACCCGGTCGCTGGCCGAGACACTCAGCAGCCAACGCTGGGCCTTTTCGTCGGGTTGCAAATTCACCCGGGGCGCAATCGGGAAACTTTTCACCCGCCTTGACACCCGGCCATGGCTGGCTGTGGGCAATGGCCCCACCAGCGCCAAGGTGTCGGCCAAATCGCGCTCCACCATGGTGCTGAGCTCTCGGTAATGCTCGCTCATGTGCGGGGCCACCACCTGAAAGGTGTCCAAGGCTCGGCCATTGGGCGCGGTGTAAATCTTGGCGTCTTGCACGCTGATGCTGTTGTGGTCAAAGTAGCCACAAATGCGGGCAAACAAATCGGGCGCATCGGGCGCAAACACCATGATCTGCAAACCCTCACCGGTGGGTGAGGGGCGGCAACGCACCATGGCCGGCGGTGTGTCCTGCGAATTTTGGCTCAACCACCGAGATAACTGTCGCGTGTGCCAAGCGATTTCCTGGGCATCGTGGCGCATGAAATAGCCCACATCCAAAGAGTCCCACAGGCTTTTGTGCGCCTCATGGGGCAGCGCGTGCAAGGCCAGATTTTCTAGGGCTTCGCGCTTGCGCGCCTCCACCACCGAATCCGGGTCCGGGGCCCGACCGCCCATGGCGCGTGCGGTGTACTTGTACAAGTCCTCCAACAACTTGCCCTTCCAGGCGTTCCACACCTTGGGGCTGGTGCCACGGATGTCGGCCACGGTGAGCAAATACAAGGCGGTCAACTGGCGCTCGCTGCCCACACGGCGTGCAAATTGGGCGATCACCTGCGGGTCGTTGAGGTCTTCCTTTTGCGCCACATGGCTCATGGTGAGGTGTTCGCTGACCAAGAACTCCACCAAATTGGCGTCTTCGCCGGTGATCTGGTGGGTGCGGCAAAACCGGCGCACCTCCATGCGGCCCTCGACCGAGTGGTCTTTGCCGCGCCCTTTGGCAATGTCGTGAAACAGTGCCGCCACATAAAACAACCAAGGCTTGTCCCAGCCGCTGGCCAGTTGCGAACAAAACGGGTATTCGTGAGCGTGCTCGGCAATGAAAAACCGCCGCACGTTGCGCAGCACCATCAGGATGTGCTGATCGACGGTGTAGACATGGAACAAGTCATGCTGCATTTGCCCCACGATGCGCCGAAAGGTCCACAAATAACGCCCCAGCACCGAGGTTTGGTTCATCAAACGCATGGCGTGGGTGATGCCCAGCGGTGACTGCAAGATGCGCACAAACATGGCGTGGTTGGCTGGGTCTTTTCGGAATTGGGCGTCCATGACCGGCCTGGCGTTGTACAGCGCGCGCAGTGTGCGTGACGACAGCCCTTTGATGCCAGGGGTGGTTTGGTACAACCAAAAAGTTTCCAAAATCGCGTGGGGCTGCTGAAGGTAGACCTCATCGGTGCGCACATCCAACATGCCCGACTTATTGGCAAAACGTTCGTTGATCGGGTGCGGCGTGTGGTCACCGGGGATGAGCTGCTCTTCCAAGTTCAGCACCACGATTTGGTTCAGCTGGGTCACCGCTTTGGCCGCCCAGTAATAGCGCTTCATCAAAGCTTCGCTGGCCTGGCGGGCATGGGTGCTGCCATCCGGGTTTTGGCCCAGGCCCAAGCGCAGACCCAAGGCGCTTTGCAGATCGAACACCAAACGGTCTTCGCGCCGGTTGGCTTCCAGGTGCAGCAAGACGCGCACCACACTCAGCCATTGTTCGTTGCGGGTGAGTTGGCGCGCCTCGTGGGCGGTGACCAAGCCACTGCGGGCCAGTTCGGCCCAACTGTGGCCCAAACCAGCGGCCTTGGCCACCCACTTCAAGGTGTGCAGATCGCGCAGGCCGCCGGGTGACTCTTTGCAATTGGGCTCCAGGGCATAGGGGGTATTTTCAAATTTGGTGTGGCGTTGACGCATCTCCAAGGTTTTCGCCACAAAAAAGGCCTTGACGTCCATGGCTTGGGCATAACGGCGTTGAAATTCTTCAAACAAGCCCTTTTGCCCGCAGACCCAGCGCGCTTCGAGCAAAGAGGTCTGCACCGTCACATCTTTGGCCGACTCCAGCAAGCATTCTTCAACCGTTCGCACGCTCGAGCCCACCTCCATGCCCGCGTCCCAGCACTGGCTGATGAAGCGCTCGACTTGGCCGCGCAGGGCGTCATCGCGGTCCAGGGACACGTTCGAAGGCAGCAGCACCAAGACATCCACATCGGAGTAAGGAAAGAGCTGGCCCCGACCATAACCGCCCACCGCCACCAAAGTCAGGTCATCGGCCAAGCCGCATTGGCTGAACAAGTCGGTCAGGGTCTGGTCGTTGAGGGCACACAGCGCCGCTAAGAAGTGGTTGACACGGCGCACCGTGATGGGCGCTTGGGTCAGCCCCGAGAGCAGGTTTTTTTTGGCCGCGCGGTGGTGCGCGTCAGGCGTGTTCATGAAGCAGGGTCAGCAACGGGTGGTGGTGACAAACGGGGGCAGGGCAGGGCTGCCTTCGGACAGGGTCAACACCTCATACCCGGTGGGGGTGACCAAGATGGTGTGCTCCCATTGGGCCGACAAAGAATGGTCGCGCGTGACAATGGTCCAGCCGTCACCCAACTCTTTGATGTCGCGCCGCCCGGCGTTGATCATGGGCTCGATGGTGAAGGTCATGCCGGCTTGCAATTCTTCCAAAGTGCCGGGTTTGCCATAGTGCAAGACCTGCGGGTCTTCGTGAAATTTTTGACCAATGCCGTGGCCACAAAATTCGCGCACCACCGAAAAACCATGGCCCTCGGCAAAGCGCTGGATGGCAAAGCCAATGTCGCCCAAACGCGTTCCCGGCTTGACTTTGACAATCCCATGCCACATCGCGTCATAGGTCAGCTGGCACAGGCGTTTGGCGGCAATCGAGGCTTCGCCCACCGCAAACATGCGGCTGGTGTCGCCATGCCAGCCGTCTTTGATCACGGTGATGTCAATGTTGATGATGTCGCCGCGCTTCAAGGCCTTGTCGCTGGGGATGCCATGGCACACCTGGTGGTTGATCGACGTGCAAATCGATTTGGGGTAGGGCTTGTAGCCCGAAGGCGCGTAATTCAGGGGCGCAGGAATGGCGTGCTGAACCTGGGTGATGTAGTCGTGGGCCAGTTGGTCGAGGTGATTGGTGGTCACGCCCACTTGCACATGGGGGGTCAGAAAGTCCAAAACTTCTGAGGCCAGGCGACCGGCCACGCGCATGCCTTCTATGCCAACGGTGTCTTTGTAAGTGATGCTCATGGCGGCGATTATCTCAGCCCTGTGACCCATGGGCCGTGGCGTAAAATCAAAGCCATTCTTCAACCTGCCCTCACCCGAGTCAGCGGTGCGGTGCCAGACCACCAAGGCCACCCCGTGACCCTGCACATCACCGAATTCCCAGGCGACAACGCACTGAGTGGCTTTCGTCTGCGCCAACTCTTGCCGCGTTTGCAAAGCATCCATCCTCACTTGCAAGATTTACAAGCCCGCCATGTGTATTTGGTGGCCAGCGAGCAGGCGCTGAACGCCGATACCCATTCGGCCGTGCAACGCTTGCTTGGCCCCGCCCGACATTGGCCCGCCACAGCGCAACCCAGCTTGGTGGTCAGCCCCCGCTTGGGGACGGTCTCACCCTGGGCGTCCAAGGCCACCGACATTGCGCGCAATTGCGGCTTGCTGCTGCACCGCATCGAGCGGGTGACCGAGTACCAATTTGCCTTCAGCGGTGGGCCTGAGCCGCCAAACGACATGTGGCAAGCCCTGGGCGAGCCCTTGTTTGACCGCATGACCGAGTCACTGCACCTGGGTTTGGCGGCTGCCCACGCCTTGTTTGCGCCGGTACAAGCACCTGCCATGCAGCATGTGGATGTGCTGCATGCAGGCCGAGACGCGTTGAGCCAAGCCAATGTGCAATGGGGTTTGGCGCTGGCCGACGACGAGATCGATTACTTGCTGGATGCGTTTCGCCAACTCGGGCGCAACCCCAGCGATGTGGAATTGATGATGTTTGCCCAGGCCAACAGCGAGCACTGTCGGCACAAAATCTTCAACGCCCGCTTCACCATTGACGGTCAAGAGCAAGCGCTGAGCATGTTCGGCATGATTCGCCACACCCACCAACAAAATCCCCAACACACGGTGGTGGCCTATTCGGACAATGCCTCGGTGATGAGCGGCCACCGGGTGCAGCGCTGGGGTGCCACGGCCCAAGCGGGCATGTCGGTCTACCGCAAAGAGGACGCACTTCACCATGTGCTGATGAAGGTGGAGACCCACAACCACCCCAGCGCCATCTCACCCTATCCAGGGGCAGCCACCGGTGCCGGCGGGGAAATTCGCGATGAAGGAGCCACCGGTCGCGGCTCACGGCCCAAGGCGGCGTTGACCGGCTTCACCGTGTCCAAATTGTGGGACAGCACTTTGCAGCGCCCCGCCCACATGGCCAGTGCCTTGCAAATCATGACCGAGGGGCCCTTGGGCGCAGCGGCCTTCAACAACGAGTTTGGCCGCCCCAACTTGCTGGGCTACTTTCGCGAATACGAGCAAGTGGTTGCTGGGGTGGTGCGCGGCTACCACAAGCCCATCATGATCGCGGGCGGCTTGGGCACCATCGACGCCCAGCAAACCGAAAAAATACGTTTTCCCGCTGGCACCTTGCTCATCCAGCTGGGTGGGCCGGGCATGCGCATTGGTTTGGGCGGAGGGGCGGCCAGCTCTTTGTCCAGCGGTGCCAATGCGGTCAACCTCGACTTTGACTCGGTGCAACGGGGCAACCCCGAAATTCAGCGCCGGGCGCAAGAGGTCATCAACCAGTGCTGGGTCCAGGGCAGCGACAACCCGATTTTGGCCATCCACGATGTGGGGGCCGGGGGCTTGTCGAATGCATTTCCCGAATTGGTCAACGATGCCGGGCGCGGTGCGCGCTTTGACATGGCCCAAATTCCTTTGGAAGAAAGCGGCATGTCACCGCGCGAGATTTGGAGCAACGAAAGCCAAGAGCGGTATGTGCTGGCCATTTCGCCCACATCGCTCGATGCTTTCAGCGCCTTGTGCGCGCGCGAACGCTGCCCATTCGCTGTGGTCGGCGTGGCCACCGACGACGCGCATTTGAGCTTGCACCAAGCCTCCGGCCAGAACCCGGTGGACATGCCCCTCAATGTGCTGCTGGGCAAGCCTCCCAAAATGCACCGCCATGTCACCCGTCAAGCCTGGCGTGGAACAGCGATGGACCTGGACGGCGTCAACTGGACGGATGCGGTCATCCAAGTGCTCAGCCACCCCACGGTGGCGTCCAAGCGCTTTTTGATCACCATTGGCGACCGAACCGTTTCGGGCCTGACCCACCGCGACCAAATGGTCGGCCCCTGGCAAGTGCCGGTGGCCGATTGCGCCGTCACCTTGGCCGACTACCAAGGTTTTGCCGGTGAGGCCATGGCCATGGGCGAGCGCAGCCCCTTGGCCAGCCTCGATGCCCCAGCGGCAGGACGCATGGCCGTTGCTGAGGCGCTGACCAACCTGATGGCGGCGCCGTTTCACATGGACAAGGTCAAGCTGTCGGCCAATTGGATGGCCGCCTGTGGTGAGCCCGGTGAAGACGCGGCCTTGTACCAGACCGTGCAAGCCGTGGCCATGGACCTGTGCCCCGCTTTGGGCATCTCCATCCCGGTGGGCAAGGACAGCTTGTCCATGCGCACCCAGTGGCGCGATCAAGGCCAAGACCACCAGGTGGTCTCGCCGGTGAGTTTGATCGTCACCGCATTTGTCAGCCTAGACGATGTGCGCGGCACCTGGACCCCGCAACTCAATGCCACCGAAGCCGACACCACCTTGATCTTGGTGGACCTGGGCCGCGGCCAATGCCGCATGGGTGGCAGCGTGCTGGGACAGGTGTTGGGCCAATCTGGCGACCGCGTGCCTGACTTGCACCAGGCGCAAGACCTGCTGGCCTTGGCTGCGGCCTTGAACGGTTTGCGCGCCGAGAATTTGGTGCTGGCCTACCACGATCGCAGCGACGGGGGGCTGTTGGCCACCGTGGCCGAAATGGCCTTTGCGGGACAAGTCGGTGTAGCCTTGAACATTGACATGCTGGTCACCGAGGGCGACGGCATTGCCGACAGCCGCGCCGACCACGGGGACAGCAAAAACTGGGCGAGCCAAGTCAGTGCCAGGCGCCATGAACGCAGCCTGCATGCCTTGTTCAACGAGGAGCTGGGCGTGGTGATTCAAGTGCGCACGGCCCAGCGCGATCAAGCCTTGGGCATCTTGCGCCAACACGGTTTGTCTTCGCACAGCCATGTGATCGGCAAAACCAGACCCGAGCAAGCGGGTTTGCCCCGTGGCAAGGGCGAATTGAGCATTTGGCGCGATGCCAGTGAAATTTTCAGCGCCAAAATTTCCGACCTGATGCTGGCCTGGGATGCCGTCAGTTGGAAGATTTGCCAGCAACGCGATAACCCTTCTTGTGCCGATGCCGAGCATGCCGCCATGACCCAACCCACGCCGCTGCACTGGTATGTGCCAGCACCGCTGCAAGCGGCCTTGGAAATGCCATACGTGAACCTGGCTCGCCCCCGCGTGGCAGTGCTGCGCGAACAAGGGGTGAACTCGCACTTGGAGATGGCTTACGCCTTTGATGCGGCGGGTTTTGAAGCCGTGGACGTGCACATGACCGATCTGCAGCATCGCAGGGTCAGCCTGCCCGACTTCGCTGGTTTTGTCGCTTGCGGTGGTTTCAGCTACGGCGACACCCTGGGCGCGGGCGTCGGCTGGTCGCGCAGCATTGCTTTCAACCCCCTGCTGGCCGATCAGTTTCAGGCCTTCATGCAGCGCAGCGACCGCTTTGGCCTGGGGGTGTGCAACGGCTGCCAAATGCTGGCGGCCTTGGCCGACCTGATTCCTGGCGCTCAAGACTGGCCTCGTTTCACCACCAACCTGAGTGAACGCTTCGAGGCCCGTTTGTCCCAAGTGGAGGTGCTGGACTCACCGAGTTTGTTCTTCCAAGGCATGGCCGGTTTGCGCTTGCCGATTGCGGTTTCCCACGGTGAGGGCTATGCCAACTTTGCACTGCGTGGCGACTTGGCGCGGGTGCACCAGGCCATGCGCTTTGTCGACGGCTCGGGGGCGGGCACCGAGCAATACCCGCTCAACCCCAATGGCAGCCCCGGTGGCTTGACGGCGGTGACCACTGCCGACGGGCGCTTCACCGCCATGATGCCCCACCCCGAGCGGGTGTTCCGCCAGGTGCAAATGAGCTGGACCCCAGCCGACCCCAGCGCGCACAGCCCGTGGATGCAGATCTGGCGCAACGCCCGCCGCTGGGTGGGTTGAACACCATGAAAAAGGGGCCTTGCGGCCCCTTTTGTTGGATGCGCCCGTGAAACGGGCTCAGCCTTGAATCACTCGATCTTGGCTTTGGCGCGCAGGTCTTGCTGGAATTGACCCATTTTCTGTTGCAGCATTTGCTGAGAAATTTGGGGTTTGACTTCTTCGAACTTGGGCAACTGCGCTTCACGCACATCGTCCAAACGGATCACGTGCCAACCAAACTGGGTTTTCACTGGCTTGTCGGTCAGTTGACCTTTTTTCAAGGCCACCATGGCTTCGGAAAACTCTTTCACGTAGTTGCCGCCAGCGGCCCAATCCAGGTCACCACCATTGGCACCTGAGCCGGGGTCCTTGGATTGCTTTTTCGCCAAGTCTTCAAACTTGGCACCTTTTTTCAGGCTGGCCACGATGGCCTTGGCTTGGTCTTCCTTTTCCACCAAGATGTGGCGCGCGCGGTATTCCTTGCCGCCATTGGCCGCCACAAATTTATCGTACTCGGCCTTGATGTCGGCGTCGGTGACCTTGTCTTTGTTTTGCTGGTCGTTGAACAACTCGCGAATCAAAATCGACTGGCGTGCCAATTCCAATTGGTTTTTGTATTCGTCGGACGCATCCAAACCACGGCGCACGGCTTCTTGCATGAAGATTTCGCGGTTGATGACTTCTTCTTTGATTTGCGCTTCCAACTCAGGTGTCACGGGACGGCCAGATTTGGCCAGTTGCTCGGCCAGCACCTCGGCGCGGGCTTTGGGCACGGCCTTGCCGTTGACGATGGCCAGGTTTTGTGCCCACAAGGAAACACTCAAGGTGCTCAGGGCGCACGCGGTCAGCAAAGACCTGATGGAGGAATGTGTCATGAAATATGGCTCTATAAGGGGGGAGGGTGGGAGAAGAAGATTTGATCAAGTCTTGGGAGGATCAACAATTTCGATGGCCAAGGCGTGCAATCCTTGGTCGATGAAATCTTGCAGCGCATCATACACAAGGCGATGGCGCTTGACCCGACTCAAGCCATTGAATTGGCTGCAGCCAATTCGCACCCTGAAATGGGTTCCGAACCCCAGGTCATTGGCGCCCACATGGCCAGCATGATCGGCACTTTCGTCGATCACCTCCAGGCTGAACGGATTCAGCACCGAACTCAAGCGCTGATGAAGTAACTCGGCTTGAACCATCATGGCTTGGATTCCGGTTTTTCTGCGGTGACTTCGCCGTTGTCCATGAAGCGCCCCAGGTACATCGCTTGGGCCAACACAAAAACCAGCATCAAACCCATGCCGCCAAACAACTTGAAATTGACCCAGGTGTCGGTATCAAATTCATAGGCGACCCACAGATTGAGCACTCCCATCACGGCGAAAAACCCGCACCAGCTCCACAGCATCAAGCGCCAAGCATGGTCGGGCAAGGTCATTTGGCTTTTCATCAAGCTCTGCAACCAGTTGCGGCGAAAAAACACTTGCCCCACCAGCAAAGCCCCGCCCATGGCCCAGTACAACACCGAGGGCTTCCATTTGATAAATGTCTCGTCTTGGGCGATCAAGGTGGCGCCGCCAAACACCACAATCACCCCCAGGCTCAGCCACTGCATGGGCTCGGTGCGGCCGGTGCTGTAACGCATCCAAGCCAATTGAATCAAAGTGGCCACGATGGCCACCGTGGTGGCGACAAAAATGCCCCAGATCTTGAACGCGCCGAAAAACAACAATATCGGAAAAAAATCGATCAGGAGTTTCATTTGTTGTCCTGTTCACCGGGCACAAATTCGAGGGCGGCCGAATTCATGCAGTAGCGTAAACCTGTGGGCTGTGGACCGTCCGGAAAGACATGCCCCAGGTGGGCGCCGCATTGGGCGCACAAGGTCTCGGTGCGCAACACGCCCAAACTGCGGTCGGCGTGTTCGGCAATGGCGTTTTCATCGGCCGCTTGGTAAAAGCTGGGCCAGCCGCAACCGGCATCAAATTTGGTTTGGTGATCAAACAATTTTTGGCCACAGCAAATGCATTGGTAGCGACCAGCCTCCCAGTGGGATTCATATTTGCCACTGAAGGGGCGCTCGGTCGCTGCTTGGCGGGTGACAGCAAAGGCGAGGGGTTCAGCCCCTTTATCGGCCAAGTGTTGTTTCCACTCGGCGTCGGTTTTTTGGATTTTCATGAAGAGCAGCTGATGGCAATCGTGGAGGCCCAATCGGGCGGAAATCCGGCTCGGTGTTCCGAGTCGGGGTGTTCATCAAAGGGGTGGCGCAACAACGCGAGCAAATTATCCACTTCGCTGTAATCACCAGCCTGGGCCATCCGGATCGCCGTTTCGCCCAAGTGATTGCGCAGTACATATTTCGGGTTGACGCGCAGCATGGCCGCACCGGTCTGGCCCCGATCTTGGGGTCCCAGCCGGGCGGTGTAGCGCTGTTGCCAATCGGCCCATGCAGCGGTGTCCAAAAACAAATCGCGCACCGGTGCCCATGCGGCGGCATCGCTGGAGTGCCCGTGGCTGCTGAGTACCGCATGGCTCAAGCGGCGCCAAAAAATACTGAAGTCCACCGCACCTGTGCTGAGCAAATCCAGCGCCGCCTGAGCCAGCTCAGCGTCTTCGGTGGCGGCGGTGCTCAGCCCCAGCTTTTTCCGCCACTGTGAGAGCAAAGCTTGGGGCAGGGCTGTCTTGTAGGTGTTGAGGGCTTCGAGCACCGGCTCGGTCTCGCCCACCAGGGGGGCCACGGCTTGGCCCAAGCAGTAGAGGTTCCAAAAAGCGACCTGGGGTTGGCGCTGAAAGGCATAACGACCTTGGTGGTCTGAATGGTTGCAAATGTGGTCGGGGTCGTAGGCGTCCAAAAACTGAAACGGTCCATAGTCCAAGGTCAGGCCCAACACGCTCATGTTGTCGGTGTTCATCACACCATGACAAAACCCCACGCCTTGCCATTGGGCCACCATCTGCGCGGTGCGCTCGGTCACGGTTTGCAGCCATTGCAAGCAGGCCTGTTCGATGGGCAGTTGTTGCTGGGCAATTTCAGGGAAGTGTTGGTCTAGGAGTTGGGTCAACAAACGCTTCACCGAATCCCAGTCGCCCAAAGATGCAAAGTGCTCGAAATGCCCAAATCGGATGAAACATGGTGCCACCCGGGTCACCACGGCAGCGGTTTCTTGGCTTTCCCGCCACACTGGCAGGGCAGAGGCGGTCAAGGCCAAAGCCCGCGTGGTGGGGATGCCCAGGCCATGCATGGCCTCGCTGCACAGGTATTCGCGGATGCTCGATCGCAGCACCGCACGCCCGTCCCCGCGCCGTGAATAGGGCGTGGGCCCAGCGCCTTTGAGTTGCCAATCTTGACGCCCCAGGGGAGAGTCGATTTCGCCCAAGGACAAGGCCCGGCCATCGCCGAGTTGGCCCGCCCAAACCCCAAATTGGTGGCCACTGTAAACGCTGGCAACGGGCACTGAACCGGGCCACACCGCGTTACCGCTCAAGGCCTGCAAGCTCAAGGGGTCGTCCCAAAACGCATCGGGCAGGCCCAGCTCTTGAGCCAAGCTTCGGTTTTGCGACACCCAATGGGCGGCACCCAAGGGTGTGGGCGAAGTCGGGGTGAAAAAAGTCGGTCCCAAAGCATGCATACCGCTGGACCAGGGCAAATGCGGTGAGGCCTGGTCGGGTCTGTTGGCCACGGCGCTGGAAGTGGATTGCATGGGCTGGATTGTCGGTGTTTGAAAAAAACCTGTGTCGCTCAGGGCATCGCCTGGCTGGTGGACCCAGCTCCCACGCCCGACTGAGCACCAAATCGGCCAGACTTTCCATGCAAAATAAGCCCCTTTCCAGTACTCATCCAAGGGACAAACCATGTTGGGATTGATGCAAGGTCAAGGGTTGGCGATTTCATCCTTGATTGATTTCGCCGAAAAGCACCATGGCGATGTCGAGGTGGTGTCCAAGCGGGTGGAAGGCGATGTGCACCGCACCCATTGGGCAGGCATCGCCCAGCGCGCACGCCAAGTGGCCAACGCCTTGGATGGTTTGGGCCTGGCCTTTGGCGACCGTGTGGCCACCCTGGCCTGGAATGGTTATCGCCACCTCGAGCTGTATTTTGGGGTCAGTGGCACGGGCCGGGTGCTGCACACCGTCAATCCGCGCTTGCACCCGGATCAAATTGCTTGGATCGCCAACCACGCCCAAGACCAGGTCATGTGCTTTGACATGACCTTTTTGCCCATCATTGAAAAAATCCATGGCCAATGCACCACGGTCAAGCATTGGATCGCCCTGTGTGATGACGCCCATTTGCCGGCCCAAACCAGCATTCCGGGCTTGCGCAGCTACGAGTCCTGGCTGCAAGCGCAAAGCCAGCAATATGTTTGGCCGGTGTTCGATGAAAACTCAGCCTCCAGCATGTGCTACACCAGCGGCACCACGGGCAACCCCAAAGCGGCCGTGTACAGCCACCGCTCCACCATTCTTCATGCGTATGCCGCCGCTTTGCCCGATGTGATGTGCATGTCCGCGCGCGACAGCATCTTGCCCGTGGTGCCCATGTTCCACGTCAACGCCTGGGGCATCCCCTACAGCGCCGCGATGGTGGGTGCCAAATTGGTGTTCCCGGGTCCGGCCCTGGACGGCGCATCGGTCTACGGCCTGATTGAAGCCGAGGGTGTCACCTTTGCCGCAGGCGTGCCCACGGTGTGGCAAATGATGCTCAGCCACATGGGGCCCAAAGGCTTGCGCTTCAGCACCCTGCAGCGCACCGTGATTGGGGGCTCGGCCTGCCCACCGGCCATGATCCACGCCTTCAAAAACAACTATGGGGTCGAGGTATTGCACGCTTGGGGCATGACCGAGATGAGCCCCTTGGGCACGCTGTGCACCTTGAAGAACAAGCACTTGGGTCTGCCGCCCGAGGAGCAGATGCAAATTCGCCTCAAACAAGGGCGCTGCATTTACGGCATTGACATGAAAATCATTGGCCCCGAGGGCCAAGATTTGCCCTGGGATGGCGTCGCCACGGGCGACTTGTTGGTCAAAGGCCCCTGGGTGTTGCGCGAGTATTACCGCCAAGAAGGCCCCAGCCCCTTGATCGACGGCTGGTTCCCCACCGGCGACGTGGCCTCCATCGACCCCGACGGCTTCATGCAAATCACCGACCGCAGCAAAGACGTCATCAAATCGGGCGGCGAATGGATCAGCTCGATCGACATTGAAAACATTGCCATGGCCCACCCCGACGTTCAAATGGCCGCATGCATTGGCGTGGCCCATCCCAAATGGGATGAGCGTCCGATTGTGGTGGTGGTGAAAAAACCCGACAGCAGTTTGGATGCCGCCACTTTGTTGGCCTTTTACCAAGGCAAAACCGCCAAATGGCAAATCCCCGATGACGTGGTTTTTGTGACCGCCATTCCCCTGGGGGCCACTGGGAAAATGCTCAAAACCCGTTTGCGCGAGCAACTCCAGGATTACCGACTGCCGGCTTGATGCTTGCGTTTCAGGCTCCTGACAGCGCCCCACCAACCGCACCATGACAGCCACCTGACCGAACGGAGAAGCCTTTCACCCTGTCGCTGGTATCGGCGCGCACAGGGTGTTTCTTGCAACCATGGAGTTTTTTCTCATTTCCCTGCTCAATGGGGTGAGCTATGGATTGCTGTTGTTCATGCTCAGCGCGGGCCTGACGCTGATTTTCAGCATGATGGGCGTGCTCAACTTCGCCCATGCCAGCTTTTACATGCTGGGCGCCTACGTGGGTTACAGCTTCAACGCCGCATGGGGCTTTGTCCCAGCATTGGTCCTTGCGCCCTTGGCTGTAGGTTTGTTGGGCGCGGTCTTTGAGAAATGGTTTTTGCGCCGCGCCCATGCCCACGGCCATGTGCCGGAATTGCTCATCACCTTTGGTTTGGCCTGTGTGCTGGTGGAAGTCGTGCAGCTGTTGTGGGGCCGCGCAGCCGTTTCCTTTGCGCCCCCCGATTGGCTGCAAGGGCCGGCCTTCACCCTGTTGGGCGGCGGCCAGTTCACTGACTTGCAGTGGGTTTGGGGGGCCGCGGCCGAGGCCTCCTGCCAAGGGGCTGCGCTGTGCTCGCCGTTCCCCGCCACCCGCGCCTTCATCATGGCAGTGGCCTTGGCCATGGTGCTGAGCCTGTGGGCGCTGATCTCCCACACCCGGATTGGGCTGGTGATCCAAGCGGCCTTGACCCACCCACAAGCCGTGCAAACCCTGGGCCACAACGTGCCCCAGGTGTTCATGTGGGTGTTTGGCGTGGGGACAGGCTTGGCCGCTTTGGCCGGGGTGATTGGGGGCAGCACCTTCGTCACCGAACCTGCCATGGCGGCCACCGTGGGTTCACTGACTTTTGTGGTGATTGTGATTGGCGGCCTGGGTTCCTTGGCCGGTGCTTTTTGGGCCTCTGTGCTCATTGGCACGGTCCAAACCCTGGCCGTGTCCCTTGACATCTCTGTGTGGGACCTGTGGGTCGCGATGGGTTGGCACGCTCAAGCCGATGCGAGCCATGCACCTTGGATGGCATTGACCTTGTCACAAGCCGCACCCATCTTGCCGTATTTGTTTTTGGTGCTGATATTGATGCTCCGCCCCCAAGGCTGGATGGGTACCCGTGAGGGCTGAAGCATGACCCCATCGACACCAAGCATCGCCAGCCCACTGGCCGTGCCCAGGCCTAGGTTTTGGCTGGGTGTGGGGGCCGTTGCAATGGGCTTGGCACCGTGGATTTTCAATGCCCCGTTTGAACAATCGGTGTTGACACAAATCGCCATTGCCATGGTCGCTTGCCTGTCCTACAACATGCTGTGGGGCCAAGGGGGCATGCTCAGCTTTGGCCATGCTGTTTACACGGGCTTGGGGGCATACATGGCCATGCATGTGATGCAAGGCTTGGGCAGTGGTGGATGGGGCGTTCCTGTCAGCCTGATTCCTTTGGTCGGTGGCGTTTGCGGCATGGGCTTTGCTGTGGTCTTGGGTTATGTGTCCACCCGCAAATCGGGAACCACCTTGGCCATGATCACCTTGGGCATGGGCGAGTTGGTGTTTGCCATGTCGCTCATGTTTTCAGATTTTTTTGGCGGTGAAGCAGGTTTATCGGGCAACCGGGTCCAAGGGCCTGCCCTGTGGGGCATCGATTTCAAGTCACAAATCCAGGTCTATTACCTGATCGGCGCCTACACCTGGGTGAGTGTGGCTTTGATGTATGCCTTCACCCAAACACCACTGGGCCGCCTGCTCAACGCCGCGCGCGACAATGCCGAGCGCCTGTCTTTCATTGGTTATCAACCCCAGCGGGTGCGTTATTTGGCCTTCATCATCTCCGGATTTTTTGCCGGCGTGTCCGGGGGCATGGCGGTGCTGCACTTTGAAATGGTCACCGCCGATGTGGTGGGCACCACCCGTTCGGGCGCCTACCTGTTGTTCACCATTGTGGGCGGATCGGGCTATTTTGTCGGCCCCCTGTTGGGCGCGGTGGGGATGGTGCTATCTGGGGTGCTGCTCCCGGAGTGGACCACCGCAGGACTGCTTTACTTGGGTTTGTTGTTCATGGCGATGGTGATGTATGCGCCGGGTGGCTTGGCCAGCTTGGGGGTTTGGCACCTGAGTTGGGTCACACGGACGGGTGCGGCTCGTTTGTGGCCTTGGTACCTGGGGTGTCTGATGAGCGCGGGGGTGGCGGCGCTGGGCGCAGCCAGCGCCATTGAACTGTTTTATCACCGCCAATGGCATTCCTCGGTGGGCCAACCCTTGCGCTGGCTGGGCCAGCCTTGGGTCACCGATCAGCCCTTGCCCTGGGTTTTGGCGGCCTTGGCCTTGACCGCGGGGTTGGTCGGCTGGATGTTTTGCAAACGCCATTGGGATCGGGCCTGGGGTCAAATGGCATGGGTGCCCAACGGGGCAAACCCATGACGCCGGCGCTGGCGCTGTGCGGCGTACACAAACGCTTTGGCAACACCGAGGTGATTCAAGGCGTGGACTTGAACGTGATGCCCGGCGAGCGGGTGGCCATCATTGGGCCCAACGGCGCGGGCAAATCCACTTTGTTCCATTTGATCAGTGGCAAATTCAAGCCAGACCAAGGCCACATTGAACTACTGGGCCAGCGCATCGACGGCTTGCCGCCTCATGCCATCCACCGCATGGGTTTGTCGCGCAGTTTTCAAATCACCAACTTGTTTGCTGGCATGTCGGTGTATGAAAACCTGCGCTGCAGTGTGCTGTGCGCTTTGGGACACGGCTACAGTTGCTGGAAGCTTTTGTCCGGATTGAAAGACGCCAACGCCAGAACCGAGACCTTGCTCGATCAGATCGGGCTGTGGCACAGACGCCACGACCTGGCCATGAACCTGAGCTATGCAGAGCAACGGGCTTTGGAGCTGGGCATCACCTTGGGCGGCGATTCTGCGGTCTTGCTGTTGGACGAACCGACCGCGGGCATGAGCCGCAGTGAAACCCGCCATTTCATCGACCTGATCGCCCAAGTCACCCAGGGCAAGACCATGTTGATGGTCGAACACGACATGGGTGTGGTGTTTGAACTCGCCGACAAAATTGCCGTCTTGGTCCATGGCCAGGTGCTGGCATGGGGCACCCCCAGCCAAGTGCGCGAAAACCCACAGGTGCAAGCGGCTTACTTGGGGGCCATGGCCCCAGGGCAGGGCCAACATGCTTGAAGTCGAAAACCTGCACGCCCACTATGGCAAAAGCCATGTCTTGCACGGGGTGAACTTCACTGTGGGCGAGGGCGAGGTGGTGTCCTTGCTGGGGCGCAATGGTTCGGGTCGCAGCACCACGGCCAAAGCCATCATGGGCTTGGTTCAGGCCAAAGGGACTGTGCGCTGGCGCGGTCAATCCTTGTTGGGCAAGCCCCCGCACGAAATCGCCCGCCTGGGTGTCGGTTATGTGCCAGAAAACAAGGATGTGTTTCCACGCCTGACGGTGCATCAAAACCTGATGCTGGGTCAAAAAGGCTCCGCTACTCGCACCCGTTGGGATTTTGACGACATGTATGCCTTGTTTCCACGGCTGCGCGAGCGCCAACACGTGCCAGCCGGGGTGTTGTCGGGCGGCGAGCAACAAATGCTCACCTTGTGCCGCACCTTGATGGGAGAACCCGCCCTGATGTTGATCGACGAACCCACCGAAGGCTTGGCCCCCCAGGTGGTGGAACAAGTGGCTGCGTTTTTGCTCACCCTGAAAACTGAACGCATGTCCATGGTGTTGATCGATCAAAAGTTAAGCTTTGCCTTGGCCATTTCTGACCGCATTCTGGTCATGGGCCATGGCGAAGTGGTGTTCAATGGCAGCCCACAAGCTTTTGATCAACATCCCGAGATCCGCCGCGAATGGTTGGAGGTATGAGGCGGCACACAATCCCCTAAAAAAGAACGATCGTTCTTTTTTGGTATCCTTCCAACACTTTCGACCTCACAGGCCCACAGGCCATCACCTAAGGAAAATCGCATGAGCGCTGACTACACCGTCCAAGGCGACTTGGCAGTGATCACCATGAACAACCCACCCATCAACGGGCTGGGCTTGAGCACCCGGCAAGCCATCGTGGCGGGCCTTGAAAAAGCCTTGGCCGACGACAACGTCAAGGCCATCATCTTGACCGGTGCTGGCAAAGCCTTTTCGGGCGGGGCAGACATCAAAGAATTTGGGTCGCCCAAAGCCGTTCAAGAGCCCAACCTGCTCAATCTGATATCGGCTTGCGAAAACGCCACCAAACCCGTCATTGCTGCCATCCACACCGTGGCCATGGGCGGGGGTTTGGAGTTGGCATTGGGTTGCCACTACCGCATCGCCGCCCCCGGTTGCGATGTGGCCTTGCCCGAAGTCAAACTCGGCCTCATCCCAGGCGCGGGCGGCACCCAGCGATTGCCCCGTGTCTTGGGGGTTGAAGCGGCGCTGAACATGATCGTCAGCGGCGAGGCCATCAAAAGCGAAATGCTGGCCATGCTGCCGGGACAAAAGCTGTTTGACCAGATGGCCAGTTCGGCACAGACTTTGGCCCAAGAGGCCGCTGACTTTGCCCACGAAGTGCTGCAAAACCACGTGCCAGGCATGGCGCTGCCGCGGGTGCGCGATCTGCCCTGCAAACACCCGAATGCCGATGCCTTCTTCAAGTTCAGCACCAACATGGTCAACGGCATGACCAAGGGCAAGTACCCCGCGCCCCTGAAGTGCATTGAAGCGGTGCAAAACGCCACCAAAATGAAGTTTGACGAAGGCATGCGCGCCGAGCGTGAAATTTTCACCAACCTGATGTTCACCCCTGAGTGCCGCGCTTTGCGCCATTTGTTTGTGGCGCAACGTGCCACCACCAAAATCGCCGATGTGCCTGCCGATACACCGGTGCGTGAGATCAAAAGCGTGGCCGTTATTGGTGCGGGCACCATGGGTGGCGGCATCAGCATGAACTTCCTGAACGCAGGCATCCCGGTCAAGATTTTGGAGATGAAGCAAGAGGCCTTGGACAAAGGCATTGCCATCATCGAGAAAAACTACCAGTCGCAAGTGAAAAAAGGCAAGTTGAAGGAAGACAAACTGGCCCAGCGCATGGGTCTGTTGTCGACCACCTTGAACTACGACGACCTGAAAGACGCCGACTTGGTGAT
>Ga0209033_1000025_pt1 | contig 63056 bp, 63 predicted proteins | sample LauGreFa1BDMLBDN_2_FD_188218 | JGI IMG/M metagenome (GOLD analysis project Ga0209033, IMG submission 188218) | Freshwater lake microbial communities from Lake Michigan, USA - Fa13.BD.MLB.DN (SPAdes) (version 2) | ecosystem: Environmental > Aquatic > Freshwater > Lake | place: Lake Michigan, USA...
TCTTAAAAGTTTGGTGGGTAAATACTGATGGCGCAGCAAAAGATTTCAGCCCCTAAAGGAGTCAGTGAATACACGCCTCCTCGTTCAAGTTCTTTTGAATTTGTTCGTGAATCTCTTATCGCTCCTGCTCGTAGCGCCGGTTATCAATTGATTGAACTTCCGGTTTTTGAAGATACCGATTTGTTTAAGCGCGGAGTAGGCGAGTCAACTGATGTTGTCTCAAAAGAGATGTACACATTCGAAGATCGCGGGGGACGATCTATTACTTTGCGTCCCGAAGGTACTGCCGGAGTAATGCGTTCTGTCATTGAACATGGTTTAGATCGTGGACAACTTCCTGTGAAGGTTTGGTATTCAGGACAGTTTTTCAGAGCCGAACGTCCGCAAGCCGGTCGCTATCGCCAGTTCTATCAAGTCGGAATTGAGGCAATTGGTTTAGATGATCCGGCAATTGATGCTGAAGTAATTGCTATTGCAGATGCTGGATTTAAGGCTCTTGGTTTGAAGCAATATCGATTAGAGCTAACTTCTTTGGGCGATGCGCAATCTAGAGCGGCTCACAAGGTTGATCTAATGAAATTTATTGCCACGTTGGATTTGGATGAGGCCACTGCTGCACGCGCAGCGATTAATCCGCTTCGCCTCTTTGATGACAAGCGTGAGGAAATGAAGAAAGCGATGGCCGATGCGCCTTTGCTCATCAATTACTTGAACGATTCGTCAAAGGCACACTTTGACCAAGTGATTGCGTATTTAGACGCCCTACATATTTCTTACACGCTCAATCCGCGAATGGTGCGTGGTCTGGATTACTACACCGGAACAACTTTCGAGTTCGTTCATGAATTACTAGGAGCGCAATCTGGAATTGGTGGGGGCGGGCGCTACGACGGATTGATGGAGCAATTAGGTGGTCAATCCTTGTCAGGTATCGGTTTTGGTTTGGGTATTGATCGCGCTTTGTTAGCTGCCGAAGCCGAGGGCGTGATTGGTTCAGATTCATTTGTTTCAGATTTGTTCATCATTCCGCTTGGCGAAACTGCAAAATTGCAGGCGCTTACGATTGCATCAGCTCTGCGCGCCAGAGGAAAGAAAGTTGAAATTGCCTTTGGTGATCGAGCCCTTAAGGGTGCGATGAAAGGTGCCGATAAGAGCGGGGCAATGCACGTGATTGTTGTGGGAGATTCCGAGATTTCCAGCGGAACTGTTCTGCTCAAAGAGATGAAATCCGGCGCTGAAACCTCGGTTAAGATTGACTCATTGTTCGAAGCTCTCGAAAAGTAGAATTAGGAAGCAAAATGTTGCGTTCACATGAAGCTGGGTCATTGCGTAAATCCAACGCGGGGCAAACAGTCACTCTGGCAGGTTGGGTTTCACGTCGTCGAGATCATGGTGGTGTAGCTTTTATTGATCTGCGTGATGCTTCAGGTTCAGTACAGGTAGTTATTCGAGATGAGAAAGTTGCCGGTTCACTTCGCGCCGAATGGTGCCTCTTGATTACTGGTGAGGTTGTTGCCCGTCCAGCCGGAAATGAAAATACAAATCTTCCAACAGGTGAAATTGAAGTCATGGGTGACACCGTGGTGGTGCTTTCCGAAGCTGCGCCACTGCCATTTCCAGTTGATAGCGGAGATGACACGGACATTAACGAAGAGGTTCGCTTGCGTTACCGCTATTTGGACCTGCGCCGTGAAAAGCCAGCCCAGAATTTAAGACTCAGATCTAAGGTCACATCAACAATTCGTCGAGTCATGGAAGATGAAAAGTTTCTTGAAATTGAAACGCCTTACTTGACTCGTTCTACCCCAGAAGGCGCGCGAGATTTCCTGGTGCCAGTGCGACTTCAACCTGGTTCTTGGTACGCCCTTCCGCAGTCACCACAGTTGTTTAAGCAACTTTTAATGGTTGCCGGTATGGAAAAGTATTATCAAATCGCACGTTGTTTCCGCGATGAAGATTTCCGTGCAGATCGTCAACCAGAGTTCACCCAGTTAGATATCGAAATGTCATTTATTGACCAAGAAGATATTTTGGCAGTTGCAGAAAAGATCGTGGCACGTGTTTGGAAAGAAGCGGTTAATTTCGACATTCCTCTTCCGCTTAAGCGAATGACATATGCCGATGCAATGACTAATTACGGTTCAGATAAACCTGATCTTCGTTTCGGTAATCAGCTAGTGGATTTAACTTCGTTTTTTGCGCAAACTCCTTTCCGTGTTTTCCAAGCTCCATATGTCGGTGCGGTCGTTATGCCTGGGGGAGCTTCATCTGCACGACGCGAGCTCGACGCTTGGCAGGATTGGGCTAAGGCACGAGGCGCAAAGGGTCTTGCATACATTTTGGTCAACGATGACGGAACTCTTGGCGGTCCAGTATCTAAAAACATTTCTGAGCAAGAGACTGCTGGAATTGTTGCAGCATCAGGGGCAAAGGTAGGAGATGCAATTTTCTTCGCAGCAGGGGAGCGAACCGCATCGCTTAATTTGCTCGGCGCTGTTCGGTTAGAAATTGGTAAGCGTTGCAACCTTATTCCGGATGGACAGTGGGAATTTTTATGGGTTGTAGATGCGCCTATGTTCGAACCTACTGACAACGGAGGGTGGACAGCGGTTCACCATCCATTTACCGGACCAAAACCCGAATTTGCTGCGACTTTCAAATCAGATCCAGCATCTGCTTTGGCGTACGCATACGACATTGTTCTTAACGGAACCGAGTTAGGCGGAGGCTCTATCCGTATTCATGACCGAACCATTCAAAAGGATGTGTTCTCTGTCATTGGATTAAGTGATGAAGAAGCGACAAGTAAATTTGGTTTCTTGCTTGAAGCATTTAACTACGGTCCACCTCCACATGGTGGAATCGCATTGGGCCTCGATCGAGTATGTGCATTGTTAACGGGTTCAGATTCAATTAGAGAAGTGATTGCCTTCCCTAAAACAGCTAGTGGTGGCGATCCATTAACTGGCGCACCAACACCAATCACCCCCGCTCAACGAAAAGAGAGCGGAATTGATTGGGTGCCACAGCCAAAAAACCCGCAGGGCAGTTAAGGGTTCAGGTAGGCTAACAACATGGGTCCAGGTGGAATTGCAACAATAATCGCGGCGTCGTCTCTAGCCGTCATAGCTATAGCTATTGCTTACGTCGTTATTCGCGTTGGCCGCTTGGTCGATGAAGCAAAGGCTTCGCTCAAAGTTCTTACTGATGAAACCGCGCCATTGATCGATGAAGTCCACACAACGGTAACGTTGGTCAACGGTCCTTTGCACAGCATCAATAAAGTTACGAAGAATATTGAAGAGATGAGTGACAAAGTTTCTGAGGCGACTCAGGGTTTCATGAACAAGAACGGTTCTGCAGTAAAGGTTGCCGGAGCTATTCTTTCAGCGGCGCAGAGCAGTAAAGGTCGCGCTAAAAAGAAGAAGGCTGAGTGATCGTAACTAGTGGAATCCGCCGAGATCCGTTCGCGCTGGCTGCGCTTCTTTGAATCAGACAATCGTCAGGGTTTAACCCATACCGTTGTTCCATCGGCCTCTTTGATTGCTGATGATCCAAATCTTCTTTTGGTTAATGCTGGAATGGTTCCCTTTAAGCCTTACTTTTTAGGTGAGGTGACTCCTCCATATAAGCGTGCAACCTCTGTTCAAAAATGTGTTCGAACCTTGGACATCGATGAAGTGGGTAAGACGACTCGACATGCATCATTTTTCCAAATGTGTGGAAACTTTTCTTTCGGCGATTACTTCAAGGAAGGTGCAATCGCGCTTGCTTGGGAGCTCTTGACTCGACCAATCGCAGATGGCGGCTATGGCTTCCCTGAAGAAAAATTATGGGTAACTGTTTATCTCGACGATGATGAAGCAGCAGATATCTGGCACAAACAGATTGGCGTTCCCAAGGAACGTATTCAACGTCGCGACATGGCCGATAATTTTTGGTCGATGGGAGTACCTGGACCGTGTGGTCCATGTTCAGAGATTTACTATGACAGAGGCCCTGCTTATGGTGTTGAGGGTGGACCGATTGCAGATGAGAATCGCTATCTTGAAGTATGGAACTTGGTTTTCATGCAGAACGAACGTGGCGCAGGTGGTGGAAAAGATGGCTATCCAATTCTGGGTGAACTTCCAGCTAAGAGCATCGATACAGGTTTAGGTCTTGAACGTACCGCCGCACTTTTGCAAGGCGTAGAAAACATCTATGAAATTGATACGACAATCCAGATTCTTAATCTGGCTTCAGAATTAACTGGCGTGAAGTACGGATCCTCTGAAAAATCAGATGTCTCACTTCGCGTTATTGCAGATCACGCGCGTACTTCTGCAATGCTTATTGGCGATGGAGTTACCCCTGGCAATGAAGGCCGTGGGTATGTATTACGCCGAATGATGCGCCGCACGATTCGCAATATGCGTTTACTGGGATCTATGGACCCGATCATGTCCGAACTAACTGTCGCTGCTATTGGTGCGATGGGTCCGCAGTACCCTGAATTAGTTTCAGATAAGAACCGAATCTTGGCTGTCAGTGCGTCAGAGGAAGAAAGTTTCTTACAAACACTCAAGAGTGGCACACAAATTTTTGATGTGTCCTCTGCCGCGCTGAAGAAGAGCAAGAGCTCAGTTCTACCTGGCGAGGATGTTTTCAAACTTCACGACACGTACGGTTTCCCTTTCGATTTAACGCTAGAAATGGCGCGCGAAGAAGGACTTAGTGTTGATGAGGATGGCTTCCGCCGTTTAATGAAAGAACAGAAAGATCGCGCGAAAGCCGATGCAAAGTCGAAGAAATCCGGTCACACCGACGTTTCTGTGTATCGATCTATCGCGGACAAGAGCGGTAAAACAGAGTTTCTTGGTTACACAAACATCAGTTCAGATTCCAAATTAACTGGAATCTTGGTTGATGGTGTTGGAGTTTCTTCGGCGGCAGAAGGTGACGATGTTGAAATTATTCTCAACAGAACGCCGTTCTATGCTGAAGGTGGTGGACAACTTGCAGATGGCGGACGAATTACTCTGAGCAGTGGTGCGGTTATTGAAATTGATGATGTTCAATCTCCAGTCCCAGGAGTATCGGTTCACCGTGGGCGCGTTCTCAATGGAAATGTCGAAGTCGGTTCTGATGCACTAGCAGAAATTGATTCCGAAAGACGTTCGGCGATTTCGAGAGCCCACACCGCAACACATATGGTGCACAAAGCATTTAGAGAAATTCTGGGGGAGACAGCAACTCAGGCTGGTTCAGAGAACTCTCCTGGGCGTTTCCGTTTTGATTTCCCTGCCACTGGCGCGGTTTCAGCATCGGTACTAGATGATGTTGAATCACGAGTAAATACTTTGCTCTTGGATAACCTAGAAGTTGTAGCTGAAAGTATGTCGCAAGCCCAAGCCAAGGAAATAGGCGCGATGGCTTTGTTTGGTGAAAAATATGGCGATGTTGTTCGAGTTGTAAGTGTTGGTGATTGGGCACGCGAACTGTGCGGAGGAACCCACGTTGAACGCTCTGGCCAGCTGGGAGTCGTGAAGCTTCTTGGAGAATCATCAATTGGTGCAGGAGTTCGACGCGTTGAAGCCTTAGTTGGTGTTGATGCATATAAATTCTTAGCTCGTGAACACATTTTGCTGAACTCATTAACGGATTTAATTAAGGGCTCTCGCGCTGAAGAGTTACCTGAGCGAATTTCTGAGTTACTGAACAAAATGAAAGAGATCGAGAAAGAATTAACGGCAGTTCGTTCAGCCCAAGCTTTATCCCAAGTAGGCGATCTTGCAAAGTCAGCAACCACTATCAACGGTCATACATTTATCGGCTCTGTTATGTCTGATGGAGTTTCTGGGGATGACTTACGGAAAATTGCAATAGACCTTAGATCTGCGAATTCGAATTCTGTAGTTGCACTGCTGAGCAATAATGATGGAAAGCCGGTGCTTGTGGTTGCAGTCAGTGATCAATCGCGTGCTGCAGGTGTAAAGGCAGGAGCTTTAGTGAAAATTGGTTCGACCGTTCTTGGTGGTGGCGGTGGAGGCAAGGATGATTTTGCTCAGGGTGGAGGCACTGATTCAAGTAAGTCATTAGATGCCATCGCCGCAATCTCTCAATCACTTATTGGGTAGATGATGCAACGAGGACGTCGAATCGCCTTTGATTACGGTGATGTCCGCATTGGAGTTGCAACAAGTGATGCTGATTCAATTATTTGTTCACCTCTTACGACATTAAAGTCATCAGATAAGTCTTTACTGAAGAGCATTGCGGAGATATTCCTTGAAATCCAACCGATTCAAATCTTTGTGGGTAGACCAGCGCTGTTAAGTGGTAAGGATGGGGTAGCAACAGACAAAGCGGTTGCCTTCGCAGATGTGCTGCGAGGAATCACCGAAATAGAAGTAATCATGATCGATGAGCGGCTATCCACCGTGAGTGCGGCACGGAATTTGCGCGAAGCAGGTAAAAGTGCGAAGGATTCAAAAGATTCGATAGACATGGCTGCAGCTGTAGGAATTCTAGAGTTTGCGATAGATCTTGAGAAGAGAAAGTGATGGGTTCACTTAAGAGACTCATTGCAGCAGGTTTAGTTATAGTTCTATTTACTTTCTCGCTCTTTCTTACGCGTTCCCAATCATCAAGTGCGCCCGATTTCGATGATGTTCAATCAGTTCAAGATTTACCAGAAGTAACCCTTGAGATACCAAATGGAGCAACGGGTTCGCAGATAGCTTCAATTCTCTTCGAGTCCGGCGTCGTGAAATCTTCGCAGGCTTATTTTCGTCTCGCAGTTGCAGATGCTCGTTCGCAAAAAGTTGCACCTGGCAGTCACCGATTAACTATTAAAATCTCAGCACGCCAAGCTTTGGATCAATTGTTGGATCCAGACCGCATCCCCAATTTGATTAGGGTTGCGGAAGGTGCTTGGAAGAGTGAAGTGATCAAATCATTTCTCAACTATGGATACACGAAGCAAGAAACGATTAAAGCTTTCGCTTCGCTTAAGCTTCCGCAAGGTTTTTCAAATAGTGAAGGTTTGATATTTCCGGCGCAGTATTCCTTCCCGCAAGGTACTTCTGCACAAACCGCAGCACAGCGCATGATCGACAGATTTAGCGATGATTCATATGGCCAAAAGTTACTTCAAGGTGATAGAAACTTCACAGCTCAACAACTGCTGACTATCGCCTCAATTGTTCAGGCCGAAAGTACCAATAAGGATTTCTCCAAGGTGGCACGAGTTATTTATAATCGCTTAAAGATCGGCATGCCTCTGCAGATGGATTCAACGGTACATTTCATAATGCAGGCCAGAGGAGACATTTTTCTTAGCCAAAAATCTACAACCTTGAACTCTCCTTACAACACGTATAAGAAATTCGGTTTGCCTCCGGGTCCAATTTCTAGCCCAGGTTCAGATGCAATCAAAGCCACACTTGAACCAATGCAGGGGGATTGGCTGTATTTCATTACTGTTGCTCCAGGTGACACCAGATTCACATCCAGTTTCGACCAATTCAATAACTGGAAAATCGAATACACAAAGAATCGAAAGGCAGGAATCTTCAAATGATTAATGCAGCGGTTCTCGGTTCACCAATTAATCATTCATTAAGCCCCTTATTGCATTCTCTTGCCTATGAGCACCTAGGGCTAAAGGCGCAATATGAAGCCATTGAGGTTAGGGCCGGTGAACTTAAGAAGTTTCTAGCAGAGACTGACAAGAATGCTTTGTCTCTTACGATGCCTTTAAAAGAGGAAGCGCTCAAAGTTGCCGATATCGTCTCTGATGTAGCTGCCCGAATCTCTTGTGGAAACACTTTGTCGTTGAATAAAGGTGTGTGGAGCCTTACCAGTACTGATGTATCTGGTTTTGATCACGCATTGCACATGCATGGATTAGAAAAAATTGAATCGGTGTTGATCATTGGCGCAGGAGCAACTGCGCGAGCTGCGGTTTCATCAGTCTCGCAGATCGCCAAGAGTGTTTCAGTTATAAGCCGAAATCCAGAGAGAGAAGCGGCCATGAATCAGGCAAGTTTGGTTAATGTCACCTACTTGCCGTGGGAATTTACTAGTCAGATCAATACTGCAACTCTTGTAGTCAATACAACACCAAATCAAGCAGCAGATTTTTTTACCTCGTCAATCAATTCTCCCAGCGGAACTTTCTTCGAGGTTTTGTATCATCCTTGGCCAACCTCAATGTCAAAGGTATGGTCTGAATCTAGTGGCCACGTCATAGATGGTTTAGATCTTTTGATTCATCAAGCCATTTCACAGATCGAGATATTTGCGGGCATAACATGCGATAGAGAATTTCTCCACAGAAAAATGAGAGCAGCTGCAGTTCAAAAGTTGGCTTAATCCACAAGACAAAATCGCGGATAGCAATTCTCGTTAGGGTTTTCGTGTGTGGTTACCATTTCTTATTGCGGCCGTACCAATCTCTTTGGCAGACATTAAGTCATATTCCATACCCAATATCTATTTGATCTGGCTTTGCTTTCTATGTACTCCTTATGTCTTAGTACATGGAGTTGGTCCAGTCTCAAGAATTCTCGTCATCGTTGTGATTCTTGCTGTACTTCAATTGTGTGGATTAGGGATGGGTGATGTCAAACTCTTAACAATCCTGGCATTGATCTTGAATTCAGACCCTCTGACGTCCTTCCATCATTTTGGTATTTGTCTGACTCTTTGTGCGGTTGTCTATGCAATTATGGAAACCCTTTGGAAAGGCGAATTACCACGCAAAATCGCGTTAGCACCCAGCATTTTTGCAGGCCTGACACTTTATTTGGCGACGAGATAGCCTCCTGATCTGTCACAATAGGAACATGCGTTGGTTAACTGCAGGTGAGTCACATGGGCAAGCACTGAGTGCAATTGTTGAAGGAATCCCTGCATCGGTATCGGTAACAACTGCAGATATTGATTATCACTTGCAGCGTCGTCGCTTAGGTGTCGGACGTGGCGCCCGTCAAAATTTCGAAGCGGACAAAGTCACAATCCTTGGCGGTGTTCGTTTAGGTCTTACTCAAGGTGGACCAATTGCCATTCAAGTTGGAAACTCAGAATGGCCGAAGTGGGAAAAGGTGATGTCTGCTGACCCAGTTCCAGAGGATGAAATCAAGGATCTTGCTCGTAACGCGCCTTTAACGCGTCCGAGACCAGGTCACGCAGATCTTGTCGGAATGCAAAAATACAACTTCGATGACGCACGTCCAATTTTAGAACGAGCTAGTGCCCGTGAAACTGCAGCGCGAGTTGCTTTGGGCGCAGTAGCGCGAAATTTCTTAGAACAAAGTGTTGGAATCACTATTTTGAGCCATGTTCTTTCAATTGGTTCAGTGCGAGTTCCTGAAGGCACGCCTTTGCCAAACGCTGGTGACATGAAGTTAATTGACGAGGACCCAGTTCGTTGTGCAGATTCTCAAACCAGCCAGGCCATGATCACTGAAATCGAAAATGCGCATCGTGATGGTGACACTCTGGGTGGCGTAGTTGAAGTTTTGGCATTTAACATGCCGCCTGGTTTGGGTTCTCATGTTCATTGGGACCGACGCTTGGACTCAAAATTAGCTGGGGCGGTAATGGGTATTCAAGCCATCAAGGGTGTTGAAATCGGAGATGGTTTCCAAACTGCAACACGTCGTGGTTCGGTTGCACACGATGAGATTGAGAAGAATTCACAAGGAGCGATCGTTCGTCGTACCGACCGAGCTGGCGGCACAGAGGGCGGAATGTCTAATGGTGAAGTTCTAAGAGTCAGAGCTGCCATGAAGCCGATTTCAACAGTGCCCAAAGCGTTGGACACAATTGACGTTGCTACAGGTGAAGCAGCAAAGGCTATTAATCAACGTTCTGATGTTTGCGCGGTGCCTGCTGCTGGAGTTGTTGCAGAAGCGATGGTTGCACTTGTTCTAGCTGAAGCTGTCTTGGAGAAGTTCGGGGGAGATTCGGTGACAGAGACTCGTCGCAATTTTGAATCTTATATCTCGAGTTTAAACTTCAAGTAACGGTTGTCATGAGCCGAATACTTCTGATTGGTCCGCCCGGTGCTGGTAAGAGCACAATCGGGGTAGCTTTAGCTAAAGAGCTTTCAATAGATTTCATTGATACCGATCAGGAGATCGAGCGAGAAACTGGAAAAGCTATCACCGACATTTTTGTCGTTGATGGTGAGCCACATTTTAGGGCGATAGAACTTCAAACATTACGAAAAGTTCTCACTCTTGAATCTGGCGTTATAAGTCTTGGCGGTGGCGCACCAATATCGCAAGAAGCGCAAGAGGCGATTGAGCAATCGAACTCACACACCGTTTTTCTTGATGTTTCCTTAGCAACCGCCGCACCTCGCGTTGGATTTAACCGAGACCGCCCATTGCTTCTTGGAAATCCACGTGCGCAGTGGCAGGCCTTAAGCGACAACCGTCGTCCGATTTACGAGAAGTTGGCCGATGATGCCATTAAGGTTGATGATATGAATGTCGGGCAAATCGTTGATGAGATTAAAAAGAATCTGCCATGAAAAACATTGTTGTTAATGCAGAACGCGATTACACCGTTTCGGTAGGTGGGCAATGGGAGACATCACTGGTTGCGTTGATCCAGTCCAGAACGCGAGTAGCGGTCATCGTCTCGGCTGGCTTTTCCCCAGATCTTAAATCGATACAGGCACTTGATTGCGATGTACATGTCTTTACTGTTCCAGATGGCGAAGAAGCCAAAAGCGCGTCAACACTGTTTACGCTGTGGAATTGGCTTGGTGCGGCGGGATTCACTCGTTCTGATGTAATCGTCGGAATCGGCGGGGGTGCAATTACTGACTTGGCGGGCTTTGCTGCCGCAACGTGGTTACGTGGAATTGATTGGATCGCAGTTCCGACATCCCTAGCAGGAATGGTGGATGCAGCTGTAGGAGGAAAAACAGGGATTAATTCAGATTATGGAAAAAATCTCATAGGTGCTTTCCATTCACCGATTTCCGTAATTGTTGATATCGAATTCCTTCACACCCTATCCGCCAGAGACCTATCTGCAGGAATGGCTGAAGTTATAAAGTGCGGATTTATCGCAGATCCTGAAATTTTGAAGTTATCTGCCCTGTGTTCTACGCAGACCCTTTTGACGAAACCAGATGTTTTGCAAGATCTCATTTCTCGGGCCATTGCAGTGAAAGCGGAAGTAGTGTCAATTGATTTTAAGGAAAGTTATGCCCGCGAAGCACTTAATTACGGCCATACCCTGGGACATGCCATTGAAATGTATTCCAAGTACCAATTGCGCCATGGTGAGGCAGTAGCGATTGGAATGGTTTTTGTTGCTGAGTTAGCTGCAGCCCGAGGACTTATTGATGCTTCCACAGTCGCCTTGCACAGAGAGTTGTTAACCAGGTTCGGACTTCCTATTAGCTTCGATCGTCAAGCGTGGTCACAGTTACTGCCATTGCTTGCTTTAGATAAAAAAGCACGAGGAAATACCTTGCGATTTGTTGTCTTAGATGGCATTGCAGCAACGATTCGTCTAGAGGATCTTTCCTCCGCCGAACTTGATGCTGCCTATGAGATGATTGCCTCATGAAGATCTTAGTTATTAACGGGCCTAATCTTTCGCGATTGGATATTCGAGATTCTTCAATTTACGGTGACCTCAATTACGCAGAACTTAAGAATGTTATTGACATCGCAGCCACCAAACATGGTTTTGAAGCCGATGTCCGACAGAGCGATGATGAAGCGACAATAATCGGTTGGCTGCATGAAGCTGCTGATAACAACACTCCTGTGATTATCAATCCAGCTGCCTTCACGCATTATTCGTACGCAATTCGTGATGCAGCGGAGTTAGTAAAAGCTCCATTGATTGAGGTACATCTATCCAATCCACTGAGCCGCGAAGAGTTTCGTCATACATCGGTGATTTCTGGAGTAGCCAATGGAACGATTGGTGGATTCGGACCAAATTCCTATGTTTTGGCGGTCATTGCGCTAGCAAATCTCCTTTCAAAGTAACAAAGCACACCCATAGAGCAGGTATCCTTAGGTCTTCGTAAAATAAACACAATCGATATAGAGCGGGTGGATTAGCTGTGGCAACAACAAATGATTTGAAAAATGGAATGACTCTGGACATCGAAGGTCAGTTGTGGACTGTGGTTGAGTTCCAACACGTTAAGCCAGGCAAGGGTCCAGCATTTGTGCGCACAAAGCTTAAGTCTGTTCTGAGCGGCAAAGTGGTTGATAGAACCTACAACGCGGGCGTTAAAGTCGATGTGGCCATTCTTGAAAAGCGCGAAATGCAATACCTCTACAAAGAGGGCGATGATTTCGTGTTTATGGATACAAAAACTTATGACCAGATGACGATTAGTGCTGCGACTGTTGGCGATGCAGCAAATTACATGTTGGAAAATACAGAAGCAATTGTTGCGGTTAATGAAGGCAATCCTTTGTACATTGAATTAGCAGCTTCTGTTCCACTCAAGATTACTTACACCGAACCAGGTATCCAAGGTGATCGATCATCCGGTGGTACTAAGCCAGCAACAGTTGAAACTGGTATTGAAATTCAGGTCCCATTGTTCATCAAGCAGGATGAAATCGTTTTGGTGGATACTCGTGATGGGTCTTACCAGGGTCGCGCTAACTAGTGTCAGCTCGCAGCAAGGCGCGTAAACAGGCGCTTGATCTATTGTACGAAAGCGACATTCGAGGAACTGACCTTTTGCAGACTCTGCTTGCCAGAGATGTGGTTGAAGAAGGTCCGGATGCTCGTCCTATTCGTGAGTACACCAAAGAGTTAGTGAATGGTGTTGCCGAAAATCGTCGCAAGATCGATGAATTAATCACCACTTATGCCCAAGGCTGGGATATGGATCGATTACCAGCGGTGGACCGAAATATTCTGCGCCTGGGTATTTTTGAAATCCTTTGGTCGACCGCAGTTCCAATCAGCGTTGCTATAGATGAGTCACTTGCACTTGCAAAAGAGCTTTCAAGTGATGAATCTTCCAAATACATTCACGGAGTTTTAGGCCGCATAGCAAGTATCAAGGACACTATTTCAATTTAGCGAGCGCAAATTTCTTCAGAAATGTTCCGATTTCTTCCTCTGAATAATCAGCAAAAATCTTTAGCATGATCACATCGGTACTGCGCAGGGATATAACTTCACCATTCCAATCGTGACGCATGGCCGCTATACGTTGAATTATTTTTAGCGGTGCCTCTGTCGATAAATCTTGATCAAGGCTGAGTTTCCTTAAATCGATGATGACTCGACCGGAATCGATTCCCTTGTTGGGCGATGATAAAAGCTCGGCTACTGGAACTCCATAGATCTGTGATATCTCAAAGAGTTTTTGGGTGCTCAGTGATCTGTCGCCGCGTTCATAGGATCCCAAAGCGATTGCCGATATCGAGCCTTTGCTCTGTAAAGAAACCTCGGAGAGAGTTAAACCCTTGGAGATTCTGATCGCCCGCAATCGTGACTGAAGTGCTACTAATTCATTGTTTATGCTCATTAGGGCAGGGTATTCAGGAGCGACGCAACGCAGATTCTGATATCCACAACCAGACCAGAACGGTGCTATTATCGCGCCTGCATCCTTTAACGACCCATCCAGAGAGGTGGGAAAGGAGATTTACATGAGCGTAGCCCTGTCCGCTGCTGACATTAAGCGAGCGTTGACTCGTATTTCACATGAGATCTTGGAAAAAAATCAAGGCGCATCGACGATCGTTCTTTTAGGAATTCCAACTCGTGGTGCCCACTTGGCACAGCGAATCGCAGCAATAATTTCCGAGATCGAAGGTTCAGAGGTTCCGCATGGAACTCTGGATATAACTTTGTTTCGAGATGATCTAAGGCTTCGTGCGCCCAAAGCCATCATGCCAACCACCATTCCACAAAGCGGTATCGAAGGCCGAGACGTAATCCTGGTCGATGATGTTCTCTTCTCTGGACGAACTATCCGCGCTGCATTGGATGCTTTAGGCGAGATTGGCCGACCACGAACAGTCCAATTGGCAACCTTGGTCGATAGAGGCCATCGCGAACTTCCCATTAAGGCGGATTTTGTGGGAAAGAATTTGCCGACCTCCAAGACTCAGTCTGTTCGTGTATTGCTTGCCGAAATAGATGGTCGGGACGAAGTTAGCATCGAAGGAGTTGAGCAGTGATGCGCCACCTTCTATCGATTGCCCATATCAGCAAAGCTGACGCGATATCTATCTTGGACACTGCTCATGAGTTAGCAAGAGTGAGTGATGGAGCGGTAAAGAAGTTGCCTACCTTGCGCGGTCGCACAATTGTAAATCTCTTTGCAGAGGATTCGACGCGTACACGTATCTCCTTTGAAGCTGCAGCCAAAAGATTGTCTGCTGATGTAATCAACTTTTCGGCAAAAGGTTCCAGTGTCAGTAAGGGAGAATCTCTGAAAGATACTGCAATGACCCTTCAAGCAATGGGCGCAGATGCAGTTGTAATTCGACATTCTGCATCGGGAGCGGCGCAACGTTTAGCAGACTCGCAATGGATGTCTGGAAGTGTTATCAATGCCGGCGATGGAACACATGAACATCCAAGCCAAGCCTTGTTAGATGCTTTCACAATCCGTAAACATTTAAGTCTTGGAAAGAGCGATCTAGAGGGACTTAGCGTTGCGATAGTTGGCGATGTTCTTCATTCGCGCGTTGTGAGATCCAATGTATTGCTCCTTTCAAAACTAGGAGCGAAGGTAACTTTAGTAGCCCCGCCTACTTTGGTACCTGTCGGCGTTGAAAGCTGGCCATGTACTGTTTCATACGACTTTGATGCGGTTATTCCATTTGTCGATGTTGTGATGATGTTGCGCGTACAGCAAGAACGAATGACCGATTTCTATTTCCCAAATGCGCGTGAATATTCACGCTACTTTGGTTTAAACATTGATCGCATGAAGAGTATGAAGCCTGAATCAATTGTTATGCATCCTGGCCCTATGAACAGAGGGCTAGAAATTTCTGCCGAAGTTGCAGATAGCGCTCGTTCCGTTATTACTGAGCAAGTAACTAATGGAGTCAGCGTAAGAATGGCGATTTTGTATGTGCTTCTGACCGGCGGCGCTTTGGAAACGGGGAGCAATTAAATGAGCACTATTGACCTAGTTATCAAGGGTGGGCAACTTCCGGATGGAAGAAAAGCTGATATCGCTATTGCTGGTGAGCAGATAGTTGATGTGTCGGATTCATTTGCCGGACAAGCAAGCAGAAGCATCGATGCCAAGGGTTGCATTGTTCTGCCGGGATTAGTTGATCTACATACACATTTGCGCGAACCTGGCCGCGAAGATGCAGAAACTGTACTCAGCGGAAGTCGAGCGGGTGCTAAAGGTGGATTCACCGCCTTGTCTGCAATGGCCAACACATCTCCAGTTGCCGACACAGCTGGAGTTGTTGAACAGGTTTATCGATTGGGACAAGAAGCAGGTTTGCTTGATGTTTTCCCTATCGGAGCGGTTACACAAGGCTTAGAAGGAAAAACACTTTCTGAAATTGGCGCGATGGCAGATTCAGTTGCACAAGTAAGAGTCTTTAGCGATGACGGGCACTGTGTTTCAGATCCATTGGTAATGCGCAGAGCTCTAGAGTACATAAAGAAGTTTGGTGGGGTCATCGCACAACATGCGCAAGATCCGCGCATGACTATTGGGTCGCAAATGAATGAAGGCGCCGTTTCATCTCGACTTGGTTTAAAGGGTTGGCCGGCGGTGGCTGAGGAAGCGATAATTGCACGCGATGTTCTACTTGCAGATCATGTTCAATCCAGACTTCATATCTGTCATCTAACAACAGCTGGGGGAGTCGAGATCATTCGCTGGGCTAAAGCTCGCGGGATTAACGTGACAGCAGAAGTCACGCCTCACCATTTACTGCTCACTGATGATCTTGCATCATCGTATGATCCAATCTATAAAGTGAATCCTCCGCTTCGAACTGAGTCAGATGTACATGCTCTGCGTGAAGCGTTAGCCGATGGGACCATCGACATAGTTGCCACAGATCACGCACCGCATCCATTGGAAGACAAAGAGTGCGAATGGCAAGAGGCAGCTTTTGGAATGTTGGGATTAGAGACTGCGCTATCAATCGTTCAAAAGACGATGGTCGATACCGGCTTGATGAGTTGGGATCTAGTTGCAGAACGCATGAGTCATACGCCGGCGCGTATCGGTGGTTATCTGCAACAGGGGCAGAAAATCGCGGTTGGAAGTACCGCAAACTTAACTGTGATAAATCCAACGAAAAGCTGGACCGTAGATCGAGACTTAGTTCTCTCAAACTCAGCCAATACTCCCTACCATGGGCACGAACTTCCAGGATTGATTCTGCATACCTTCTTTAAAGGGAAGCAAACAATGAATAATGGAACTGTCGCTGACAAGGAGAGTATGTAATGGCTACTGCATATCTTGTCCTGGACGATGGTCGAATTTTTGAAGGTTCTTCTTGGGCTTCAACTGGCAAAAGTTTTGGTGAAGCTGTTTTCCAAACAGGTATGACCGGATATCAAGAAACTCTGACTGACCCGTCTTACCACAAGCAAATCGTGGTGATGACCGCCCCACATATCGGAAACACTGGCGTCAATGATTTTGATAACGAGTCCGAAAAGATTTGGGTAGCAGGATTCGTTGTTCGAAACCCCTCATCTTTAACATCTAATTGGCGATCACAGAATGATCTTGAGGCCGAACTTATTAGTCAAGGAATCGTCGGTATTCAAGGTGTAGATACTCGCGCAATCACAAGGCACTTGCGCGATCGTGGCGCGATGCGTGTAGGAATTTTCTCAGGCTTGGAACTCTCACGCGAAGAGATGGTTGTTGAAGTTCGAAAAGCAGATGCAATGTCTGGCGCTTTTCTTGTAAAAGATGTTTCAACTGAAAAGACCTACGTGGTTCCAGCAGTAGGGAAAAAGAAATTCACGATCGCAGCTCTTGACCTGGGAATTAAGGCCGCCACACCTCGCGCCTTGGCCGAACGTGGAGTTGAGGTACATGTGATGCCTTTTGATTCGACCGTAGAACAAATCCTGGCTATTAAGCCCGATGGTGTTTTTCTCTCGAATGGACCAGGGGATCCATCAACAATGACCGATGTCATCGAAGTTGTCAGAGAACTGCTTCTAGCCGAAATTCCAATTTTCGGTATTTGTTTTGGTCATCAAATTTTAGGACGCGCATTAGGTTTTGAAACCTACAAATTACAGTTTGGACATAGAGGCATTAATCAACCAGTTATGGACAAGAACACCGGCAAGGTAGAAATAACTGCACATAATCACGGTTTCGCGGTTAAAGCTCCAACAGATTCAGAATTTTCAACTGTGTATGGTCGCGGCGAAGTAACTCACACCTGCCTTAATGATGGAGTAGTCGAAGGTTTAGCGTTGTTGGATCGCCCTGCTTTTTCTGTTCAGTATCACCCAGAGGCAGCAGCCGGACCTCATGATGCTTCCTATCTTTTTGATCGCTTCGTAGATTTAATGTCTAAGAAGGTGGTTGCATAATGCCTTTAGACACATCCATCAAAAGCGTTTTAGTTATTGGCAGCGGGCCAATCGTGATTGGTCAAGCCTGCGAGTTTGATTACTCTGGAACGCAGGCATGTCGAGTTCTGCGGGCCGAAGGAATCAGAGTGATTCTGGTTAATTCAAATCCAGCAACGATCATGACCGATCCCGAATTTGCTGACGCAACATATGTCGAACCAATCACGCCAGAAATTATCGAGCGAATTATCGCTCACGAAAAGCCAGATGCAGTACTAGCCACTTTGGGTGGACAGACAGCTCTTAACGCTGCGATTGGTCTGTATCAACGCGGGACCCTTGCAAAGTACGGCGTCAAATTAATTGGTGCGGACGTCGATGCAATTAACCGCGGCGAGAACCGCGAATTATTCCGAGCAATTGTTGAGAAAGTTGGCGGAGAATCCGCAAAGTCACGCATTTGCCACACAATGGAGGAAATCCTCTTAGCTGTGGTTGAGCTTAATTACCCGGTCGTTGTTCGACCATCTTTCACAATGGGTGGCTTGGGATCTGGAATCGCTTTTGACGAAGCCGAACTTCGCCAGATTGCCGGTGCTGGACTTCGCCATAGTCCAACCTCAGAAGTATTGCTTGAAGAATCAATTATCGGCTGGAAAGAGTATGAACTCGAAGTAATGCGCGATAACAAAGACAACGTTGTTATCGTGTGTTCGATCGAGAACCTGGATCCGATGGGCGTTCACACAGGAGATTCAATAACCGTGGCACCAGCAATGACGCTGACAGATGTTGAATATCAAAAGCTTCGCGACTTATCCATGGACATTATTCGTGAAGTCGGTGTGGATACAGGTGGTTGCAATATCCAATTTGCAGTAAATCCAGCTAATGGTCGAATCATTGTGATTGAAATGAATCCACGTGTGTCTAGATCCAGCGCGTTGGCGTCGAAGGCTACAGGGTTTCCGATTGCGAAAATCGCAACAAAGTTAGCCATTGGTTACACATTGGATGAGATTACAAATGACATTACAAAGGTAACTCCCGCATCATTTGAGCCAACTTTGGATTATGTAGTTGTTAAATTACCTCGGTTTGCTTTCGAAAAATTTGCAGATGCTGATCCTCGTCTGACTACAACAATGAAGAGTGTCGGCGAAGCAATGGCGATTGGTCGCTCTTTCTCCGAAGCCCTCATGAAGGCGCTGCGATCATTAGAACGAAAGGAAGCCATCTTCTCTTGGCCAGCTGTAACACCTGCTGAGCTTGAACAGTTACTGCAATCGATGAAAATCCCTACGGAGTACCGACTACAACAAGTTCAAAAGGCTATGTGGGCTGGGGCTTCGATTGACCAAGTTTTCGCCGCCACGAAAATAGATCCTTGGTATTTGCGCCAAATAGAACTGATCAATGCACAAGCGGGAGTGATTGCTCAGCCAGGCGAACTCAGCTCTGAACTCCTTCGTACCGCAAAAAGCCAGGGCTTCTCAGACTCACAAATCGCAGTCCTTCGTGGAGTTAGCGAAGATGAAGTACGCAAGGCGCGTCACCATCTCGGAATTCGTCCCGTGTACAAAACCGTTGATACATGCGCTGCCGAATTTGAAGCCTTTACGCCATATCACTATTCAAGTTATGAAGAAGAAACAGAAGTTCGTCCAAGAACAACTCCGGCCGTAATTATCTTGGGCAGTGGACCAAATCGTATTGGCCAAGGAATTGAGTTTGATTATTCATGTGTCCATGCATCGTTTACATTGCGTGAAGCAGGCTATGAAACCATCATGATTAACTGCAATCCTGAAACTGTTTCGACCGATTACGACACAAGCAATCGTTTGTACTTTGAACCTCTTACCCTTGAAGATGTTCTAGAGGTAGTCCACGCAGAAACATTGGCAGGTCCAGTGTTAGGAGTCATTACTCAATTAGGTGGTCAAACTCCTTTGGGATTGGCTGCTGGGCTTAAAGCTAATGGCGTAACGATCCTAGGAACTTCTCCGGATGCGATAAATCTTGCCGAAGAACGTGGCGCTTTCGGAAATATTCTGGCACAGCAAGAGTTACGAGCACCCGAATTTGGTATGGCCTCTTCACAGCTTGAAGCAATAAATATTGCTCAGTCGATTGGCTATCCCGTTCTTGTGCGTCCTTCATTTGTTCTGGGTGGCCGCGGAATGGAAATCGTTTATGACGATGCCGCGCTGGGCGGATTTATTACCCGTGCTACCGATATCACACCGGATCATCCTGTTCTTGTTGACCGTTTTCTCGACAATGCAATAGAAATCGATGTCGATGCACTCTTTGATGGCCATGAACTCTTTTTGGGTGGCGTCATGGAACACATTGAGGAAGCGGGCATTCACAGTGGAGACAGCGCTTGTGTATTGCCATCAATGACAGTTACCGACGAGCAAAGAGCTGAAATCCGTATTGCCACCGAAAAAATTGCACGTGGAGTAGATGTTCGTGGACTTATCAATATTCAATTCGCGATTGCCGAGAACACTTTGTATGTCCTTGAAGCCAATCCACGTGCATCGCGCACAGTCCCTTTTGTTAGTAAAGCAACTGGCGTGCCACTAGCAAAAGCGGCGGCACGAATTTCTGTTGGGCACACAATCGAACAACTCAGAGCCGAGGGAATTCTTCCATCGCAAGGCGACGGAGTTCCTCGTGGTATTTCTGTGAAGGAAGCTGTCCTTCCCTGGAACCGCTTCCGTAGAACTGATGGTCGGGGAGTAGATGCAGTTCTTGGTCCAGAGATGCGTTCGACTGGTGAGGTAATGGGAATTTCTCCAACTTTCGGCGAAAGTTATGCAAAGAGTCAGATTGCAGCTTTTGGACCTCTGCCTAAGTCTGGAACAGTTTTCATTTCGCTAGCCGATAAAGACAAAGCAACCGGTGTTGAGCCAGCGTTAGGCTTCTCAGAACTTGGGTTTCATATACTTGCAACTGATGGAACTGCCGAGTTTTTGCGCACTAAGGGCATAGAGTGCACAACGGTAAGAAAGCACTCAGATGGAACGGGCACATTAGGTGAAAAGACGATTGTTGACATTATCAATGCTGGCGAAATCGACCTCGTGATAAATACCCCTGTTGGTCGAGGTACTCGCGCGGATGGTTGGGCTATTCGTACCGCCGCGGTTCAGCGATCAATTCCGTGCATAACGACAACTGCAGGCTTTAGTGCTGCTGTAGATGCTATTTCCTTCCTGCAATCAAGTCCCTTAAGTATCAAATCTCTTCAGGAATGGCTTGCCTAAATGTCGCAAATCAACAAGAGTGCGCGACAAGTTCTTGCACCGATCCTTAGTAATAAACGCGTTGGTCAATATCACCAAATAATCGTCAGCGTTGGTGACATAGCGGCTCAATGTAAACCTGGAAATTTTGTTGCGATAAGTGTCGGCGGCGATTCATCACGAATGGTTTTGCGAAGAGCTTTTGCAATTTCTCGCGTTTCGACAAGCTCTACTGTGGGAGGAACGATGGAATTAATCGTTGCACCACATGGACAGGGCAGTAAGTGGTTATGTGCACAAGGTGAAGGCGTAACTTTAGACATAGTTGCTCCGCTAGGAACAGCATTTGGTATTCCTACCGAACCCGTTCCTGTGCTTTTAGTGGGTGGAGGCTACGGATCTGCACCGTTGTTTGGTTTGGCAGAAATACTGAATGCTCGCGGATGCAGAGTAGACATGATTCTTGGTGCGAGCACGGGATCTAAAATTTATGCGCCGATGGAAGGAAAGCGTTCGGTTAATTCGATGCGAATTTATACTGAAGATGGATCGATGGGCACCGCAGGACGTGTCACAGACCCGATTCGTGAAATCATCAAGGATCTCAATGTCGCAGTGATTTATTCATGTGGACCAATGCCGATGTTGGCTGCGATTACCCAGATCACTAATGAACTAGATGTTGTTCACCAGTGCGCAGTAGAAGAATCTATGGCATGTGGAATTGGTATCTGCATGACATGTGTCCTACCGGTTTCAAATAATGATGGAACGGTTTCCATGCTTCGCTCGTGCATCGATGGACCTGTAATGGATGGTTCAAAGGTCCAATGGCAACAGGTAGGTACGCAGTTATGAGTACCTTAGATTTCTCAACAACCATCGGAAATGCTTGGTTTCCTGCGCCAACTTTTACCGCAAGCGGTTGTGCCAGTTCGGGTCGTGAATTAGCGCAATTCTTTCCATTGAAGGACATGGGGGGAGTCGTTACTAAATCTGTAATGTCAAAAGCTCGGGCAGGTCGTCCAACGCCACGTATGGCTGAAACTCCCAGTGGAATGCTTAATTCAATAGGTTTGCAAGGCCCCGGTATTGATGCATTTCTTGCTAAAGATGTTCCATATTTAGTGGAACAAAAAGCGCGCGTAATTGTCTCTATCGCAGGTGAAACAGTCGAAGAATACTCAACCCTTGCGCGAAAGCTTCGTTCAGTGTCAGGCATTAGCGCGATCGAAGTCAATATTTCCTGTCCAAATGTTGAAAATCGCGGACTTGTTTTCGCGTGTGATCCTGAAGCATCAAGACGCGTGATTGATGGAGTTCGCAGAACAATTGGTGGAGAACTTCCAATCATTGCAAAGTTGTCTCCAGATGTAACCGATCTAGTATCGATTGCAAAAGGTGTAGTTGATGCCGGTGCAGATGGTTTAGCTTTGATCAACACTGTTCTTGGAATGGTTATCAACGTAGACACCATGCGACCACATTTGGGTGGAAAAACCGGAGGTCTTTCTGGCCCTGCTATTCGCCCCATTGCGGTGCGTGCGGTGTATCAGGTACATGCAGCCCTACCTCAAACGCCAATTCTTGGAATGGGCGGAATAGCATCAGGTAAAGATGCTCTCGAAATGATTCTTGCAGGAGCTAGCGGCGTTTCTATTGGTACTGCAAGTTTTGGAAATCCAACGGCCATCATGTCGATTCAAGCTGAATTAAAACAACTATTGCTAGACAGAGGGTTTACTTCGTTGAAACAAGCAGTTGGTTACGCACATCGCTCGGTGGAGGGCGAGTAAATGAGTAAAGCACCGATCGTCTTAGCCGTCGATACGCCTGATCTTCACACCGCTATTTCTTGGGTGAAAGCTACCCAGGATCACATATCAGTTTTCAAACTAGGTCTTGAATTTTTCCTAACCTTTGGTGCAGAGGGTGTAAAAGCGATTCAAGCCGAAACTGATTCCGATATTTTTCTCGATTTAAAGTTGCACGATATTCCGCATACAGTCAGTGGAGCGGCAAAAGCGGTTGCACATCTTGCTCCCAAGTTTCTCACCGTCCATTGTTCAGGTGGCACTGCGATGGTCAAAGCTGCCGTTGATGCTTTACCCAACACCCAAGTCACTGGTGTCACAATCCTTACCTCATTATCCGAAGCTGATGTGACAGAGATTGGCTTTAAATCCGCTGCTCTACATTCGGCGGTGGCGCTCTCTAGAATTGCAGTAAATGCAGGCGCAGGTGCCATCGTGTGTTCACCGCTTGAAATTTCAGCGGTTCGCCGTGAAGTTGGTGCGACTCCGATAATCATCACTCCTGGTGTGCGTCCGTTGGACATGGTGGGCACTGATGATCAGCAAAGAACTATGACACCTGAAGATGCAATTGCCGCTGGTGCCAATTTAGTCGTGATTGGTCGACCAATTACTCAGAGTTGGGCAAAGGGGGCACAAGCTATGAAGGAGCGCGCCCAAGAAATTGGCGCTCACTTAAATTAATCTCCACTAGATTTAGCCCATGGGAACGCCTCCACAACTAACGCCAGAGCAACGTGTTGCTGCGTTAGCCAAGGCATCTGCATCAAGAAAAAGGCGTGCAGAGGTCAAGAGTCAGATAAAAAACGGTCTCATCGGTATTGACGATGTTCTTTCTTTGGCGGCAACCGATGAGGCGATTGGCAAGATGCGGGTTAAAGAATTACTCGAATCTTTATCAGGTGTTGGAAAAGTTCGTGTTGTTTCTCTGATGGAACGATTAAATATTTCACCCACTCGCAGAATTCAGGGCTTAGGACGTCATCAATTAAAGGAATTGCGCAACGAGTTCGTTAAGACAGATACGGCCGTCAAACCCGGACGATTATTGGTTCTGTCTGGTCCTGGCGGTGTAGGAAAGAGCACCGTTGCAAAGAAGCTACGTGAAGAGGGAGATTTTTGGGTAAGTGTAAGTTTCACAACCCGTGCTCCACGTACAAATGAAATAGAAGGTCGCGATTATTTCTTTGTCAGCGATGATGTCTTTTCACAAATGATTGCAGATGATCGGTTTTTGGAATGGGCTGAATTTGCTGGAAATCGTTACGGAACTCCTCAGCAACAAGTAGAGGATGCTTTACGTTTAGGTAAGAACGTCCTTCTCGAAATTGAAATAGCTGGGGCCAAGCAGGTCAAAGCCCACTTGCCACAATCAATCTTGGTTTTTCTAGAGCCTCCAACATGGGAAGAATTAGTCTCACGCCTTGAAGGCCGAGGCACCGATGGAGAACAAAGAAGGGCCGAAAGGTTGGAGTTAGCCCAAGAAGAGCTAGCCGCAGCGGCCTTTTTCGATGTTGTCCTGGTAAATGACCAGGTCGAGAGCGTTGTCGGAAAACTGATAGAGTTAGCCCAGAATTAAGACGCGTAGCACACCACAAGATTGATCACAGAAGCGGGGATAACCATGGATGGCATCACAAATCCACCTATTGATGAACTTCTAGACAAGAGCGGCTCAAAGTACAGCTTGGTTCTCTACGCTGCTAAGCGTGCTCGTCAGATCAACGCGTATTACTCACAATTAGGTGAAGGCCTTCTGGAGTACGTAGGACCTCTTGTAGAAACACATGTTCATGAGAAGCCTCTTTCAATCGCTCTTCGCGAAATTAACGAAGGACTTCTAACGATTGAAAATCTCGAGCCAACTGCGTAGTTTTTCATGACACTCCAAGGCCGCGAGGTTATTCTCGGAGTTGGTGGTGGAATTGCCGCCTACAAATCCTGTGAACTATTACGTCGTTTACAAGATCGCGGCTATGTAATCACTGTGGTTCCAACCCCTGCTTCTTTGAACTTTGTAGGAACTGCTACCTGGGAAGCGCTGTCATCTCGTCCCGTTAATACGCAGGTGTGGGAGAGTGTTCACACAGTTCCGCATATTGCATTGGCTGAAAGAGCTGACTTCTTTTTGATTGCACCAGCAACGGCAGATTTGATTGCTCGCTTGGCCATGGGAAGAGCAGATGATCTTCTCACTAACTTAGTTTTAGCATCCGATGTCCCAAAACTGCTTGTGCCAGCGATGCACCCATCAATGTGGCTAGATCCGGCAACAGTTGCCAATGTTAATACATTAAGACAGCGCGGCTTCATCGTGATGGATCCTGAAGTCGGCAGATTAACCGGTAGCGATATTGGTCCCGGTAGATTTCCTGAAACGGCCGCGATCATTTCACGATTTGATGAGGTAACGGGGCAGGTTCAGGATCTTAAAGGTGTGAAAGTCTTGGTCACTGCTGGAGGAACTCGGGAACCCATAGATCCTGTTCGCTTTATTGGAAATAGATCTTCTGGCAAACAAGGTATGGCTATCGCAAATGCGGCAAAAAATCGTGGTGCTCACGTTCAGTTGATTGCGGCTAATTGTGATGTCGCATCGCTGACAGGGATCGATGTGATCCACGTAGAGACAACATTAGAAATGCAGAGCGCTTTGCAGGCACATTTCGATTCATGCGAGATTTTAGTTATGAGCGCCGCGGTTGCGGATGCTCGACCAACGAAGATTTCCGATGAAAAGATAAAGAAGGCCACACTCAATAGCATCGAACTTCAACAGAACCCCGATCTTTTGGCCGAGCTATCACCTCGAAAGGGCAAGCGAGTCATGGTCGGTTTTGCTGCAGAAACTAAAGAACATCTGCAAGAGGCTCGCAGGAAGTTAGAGAGTAAAGGCCTTGATGTGATCTATGTAAACGATGTTTCTGGCGGGGCTATCTTTGGCCAGGACACAACTATGGGTACCATTCTCTTACGCAATGAAGCGGATATAGCGATCAAGGAAGTCTCCAAAGACGCTCTTAGTAATGTACTTCTTGATCATGCCATCCGGCAGTTAGGTTAAAACTATGTCAAAGCGCTTGTTTACTTCTGAATCAGTTACCGAAGGTCACCCAGACAAGATCGCAGATGCGATTTCAGATGCGGTTTTGGATTCCTTGTTATCTCAGGATACAAAAAGTCGAGTAGCGGTTGAAACGCTCATCACAACAGGCCAGGTACATGTTGCGGGTGAAGTAACCACTAATGGTTACGCAGATGTTATGGGCATTGTTCGAGATACGGTTTTAAATATCGGCTATGACTCATCAGACAAAGGCTTTGATGGAAACAGTTGTGGTGTTTCAATCTCGATCGGTCAGCAGTCACAAGATATTGCGCAAGGCGTCGATGATGCTTATGAACATCGCGTGACGTCAGCTGTAGATCCACTAGATCTGCAAGGTGCAGGCGATCAAGGTTTGATGTTTGGTTATGCATGCGATGACACCAAAGAGCTTATGCCGCTTCCTATTTGGCTTGCTCACGCCTTAGCTCAACAGTTAACTAAGGTCCGAAAGTCTGGCGAGCTTGCATATTTACGTCCAGACGGAAAGACCCAAGTAACTATCGAGTACGAAGGTGATCGTGCGATTGCGTTGAATACTGTTGTTATTTCGAGCCAGCATTCAGAGGATGTTGATGTTGTAAAGAAGTTAACTCCAGAGATCATCGAATACGTTATTAACCCGATTATTTCAACAATCGATTTACCAAAGACAGATCTACGGACTTTAATTAATCCAACCGGCCGTTTCGTTATTGGCGGACCTATGGGTGATGCAGGCTTAACCGGTCGCAAGATTATTGTTGATACCTACGGTGGAATGGCCCGTCACGGCGGAGGCGCTTTTAGTGGAAAAGATCCTTCAAAGGTTGATCGCTCAGCCGCATATGCGATGCGTTGGGTAGCAAAGAACGTAGTTGCAGCTGGTTTGGCACGTCGCTGCGAAGTACAGGTTGCATATGCGATTGGTAAGGCGCAACCAGTCGGAGTTTTCGTTGAAACTTTTGGAACTGAAACTGTTCCTGTGGCGAAAATCCAAGAAGCAGTCTTATCGGTCTTTGACTTACGTCCTGCCGCGATCATTAGAGATCTTGATCTACTTCGACCAATTTATTCACTTACTAGTGCTTATGGTCATTTCGGTCGTGAACTTCCTGAGTTCGCTTGGGAACGAACCGATCGCACCGCAGCACTTCAAAACGCAGTTAAGTAATCGGTGGCAGCGCCTCGGCTATTTCGCTTAAGGGCCGAGGTTGCAGCAGCGCCTTCGGGCCCAGTAGCTGGACGTCTTCCCGTTGCCCGTGTTCGCGTTGATACAGGCGTATTCCATTTAGATCAGTTGTATGACTACTCGGTGCCTGAAAAGTTGAGTGAATTCATTGTTCCAGGTGTACGTGTTCAGCTTCCTTTTGGAAATCGTGAAACTGAAGGCATAGTTATTGATCGTGTTGTAAATCCTGAAAAAGCGGGAACTCTCAAGGTTATTACTAAGGTTCTGTCACCTCATCCTGTTGCGACTTCTACAACCTTTGAATTAATCGATAGGGCTGCCGAATTTTACTGTTGCAATCCCTGGGATTTGCTCCGTTCGGCCATACCCCCACGAGTTGCTAGCGTGGACAAGGAATTACCAGTGGTGCATCAAGTCTCTACTAATCCGAAAACAAAGAAGAACTCTGTCTATCAAAGCTTTATGCCTTTCTCGCCACCTTACGAGCAGATCGCTGAAATAGTCGCTGAATTCAATCGTTCGGGATCAGTGCTCATCGTGGCTCCAGATGAAAAAGATGTCGATGCGATAATCAAAAGTTTTGAAGCCAAATTCCATAGCGTACTAAAGCTTTCCAGTGCATCGACCCGCGAAGAACGTTATCGCAATTTTCTACTTTCTATGCGTTTGGAAACATCCGTAGTTGTTGGAACTCGTAGCGCAATATTTACTCCGGTTCGAAATCTGGTCGCAATTATCATCTACAAAGAGTCTTCGCCCGATCACTACGAAATACGTTCTCCTGGTTGGAGCGCATCCACAATCGCGCACATGAGATCTGAAAGGGAGGGGGTTTCTCTTGTTTTGACGGGGTTCGCACCTTCGGTTCGAGTTGCCAATGAAATTGATGCCAGGAGTGTCAAATTTAACAATCAACGCACGCAAGTCAATGTTCAAGCCTTTACTCCATCGGATGGAACTTTGTTGCCTGGTCGAATATTTTCGGAGGTTAAGAAAGCACTAAAGAACGGTCCTGTGCTTTTTGTTGCTCCCCGCAAAGGATATGGAAATGCGCTGCTGTGTGCACACTGTCGAAATGTTGCTTTGTGTAAGTGTGGTGGAAGATTAAGTGTCGCATCAAAGGGGTTAGCTCCGACGTGCGTTCATTGCGGAACCGGATTTCCTTTATGGAGATGTAGTTATTGTGATCGGGATAAGCAATATCTGGCGGGCCGTGGAATAGACAGGGCGGCCGAAGAAATTTCTAGGGCTTTTCCAGGTTATCCGGTGGTGATTTCTGCTGGCGATGTCATAAAGGAAAGCGTGGATGCTAAACCAGCACTCGTCCTTGCTACACCAGGCGCGCAACCATATGTTCAAGGCGGTTATGCAGCGGTAGTAGTTCTAGATGCGATTCGATTTTTCTCTCACACCGATGTTAACGGACAGGAACGCGCACGAGAGCTTTTGTTTGAGACCGCCTCTATGGTCAGCAACACGGGCCAGGTTCTATTGGTTCTGGATGACTCGCATCCCATAGTCGCAGCGATAGCCAGGTGGAATATCGCACCACTATTAAAGCGAGAACTAACGGAAAGAGTTGAGCTGATGCTGCCACCGTCAGTGATGTCCGCCGTTTTAGTAACTGAACAATCATCCGCACCCGCGATTGTTTCAGGGTTGAAGAAGGCCTTAGAGGATGCTCGCTTACCTTCCAGCACTCGAATCTTCGGTCCTACGATCTTGGCGAAAGGGCAAGCAAAGATTGTTGTGCACGTTTCACATGAGCAAAGTTCGGATCTGGCCAAAATCTTGCATGAACTGCAAAGAAAACGAAGTATCGCAAAAAAGGATTTGCTCACGCTAAGAATCGATCCATATTCACTATGAGAGATTGGTAGACTGATCCCATGTCTATTCAAGAGATTCGCTATTTTGGAGACCCGGTACTTACTACACCGGCTTCAGTAGTCGTGGATTTCGACAAGGAATTGCGAGTCCTGGTTAAGGATTTAACCGACACCATGCTTGATGCCCCAGGAGCTGGTTTGGCGGCACCGCAAATAGGTGTACCTCTACGTGTATTCGTTTGGGATGTTGATGAAACGCTCGGTCATCTCATTAATCCAACTTTAACGTTAAGCGAAGAAATGCAAGAGGGCGATGAAGGTTGTCTTTCCTTTCCTGAATTACGGTATGAAACGCCGCGAGCGATGCGTGCAGTGGCTAAAGGTTTCAACATGTACGGGGAACCAATAACGGTAGAAGGAACTGAGTTCCTAGCCAGAGCTCTTCAACATGAAACCGATCATCTCAATGGCATTTTGTTTATCGACAAGTTGTCGGCCGAAGATCGTAAATTAGCCATGAAGGAAATTCGTGAATCTGAATGGTTTAATCTGGCTGCGGAAAAGGGCCAATTAATTCAGGTTAAGGATTCACCACACTCGATTTTCGGACGGAACACCTAATGCGCATCGGAGTAGCCGCTACTCCGGATGTTGCCATCCCAACTTTAGATTGGTTGATTACTAGTGAACACGATCTCGTGTTGGTGATCACGCAACCTGACAAACCTGCAGGTCGTGGGCGAGCCATTAAACAAAGTGTTGTGGGGGATTGGGCCGCCTCTAGAGGTATACCTATCATCAAACCAGAATCATCGGATGATTTGATTGGAGTAATTAACGATCTAGATTGTGTGGTGACGATTGGTTATGGGGTTCTACTTCCCGAAAATATCTTAGAGCTGCCAAAAAATGGATTCATCAACCTGCATTTCTCACTACTTCCGGCCTACAGAGGAGCAGCTCCGGCGCAAAGAGCACTGCAAAATGGTGAAAGCGTTACAGGTGTTTCAGTATTCCAACTTGAAAAAGGAATGGACACCGGCCCAATTTATTCACAGCGGTCAATTGAGATAAATCCCAAGTGGCGCAGTTTTGAACTCTTGCAACGTTTGGCACAGGAGGGTCCATCTGCGGTCGATGAAGCTCTGAATATGATCGCCCGCGGTGAATTACCGCGTGTACAAGTGGGGCAATCTAGCGTGGCTCCTAAAATATCTAAGCAGGAAGCACTGTTGAATTTCTCTGACGATGCGAAAACTTTAGTTAATGCAATTCGTGCTTTTACATACGAACCTGGCGCCTGGTGCACATGGAATAACGAATCTTTCAAGATTACCTCTGCAACCATCGTGCAGGATTACCCGCTAAAAAAGGGTGAGATCTTTCTGGATGGTCAAAGAGTTCTTGTTGGCTGCGCAGACGACAGTTCCGTTGAATTACTAACGGTAGTTCCGGCCGGCAAGAAAGAGATGAGTGCTGCTGACTGGGCGCGAGGAGCTCGTTTAAAGGGTGGAGAAAGTTTTGGCTGAAGCACGCCGCAATACCTTTAAGGCTCCAAGGCCTGAAGCTTCACGTCTGTTGGCTTTTGATTTGTTGACCGAAGTCAATCGCAATGAAGGTTATTCCAACTTATTGCTTCCACAAGCACTCAATGCGAGCAAATTAGATGAGCGGGATCGTTCATTAGTCACCGAACTGCTGTATGGAACTATTCGTATGCAGGGCAAACACGATTGGGTGCTAGCTCAGATAAGTGACCGACCATGGAATGAAGTTGATCCAGGGATTGTTGATGTAGCTCGCTTAGGAGTACACCAATTGCATGAGATGCGGGTGCCCGACCATGCTGCGGTTGCATCAACGGTCGAAGTTGCACGCAAAAGACTTGGTGAATCCAAAGCGAGTTTTGTTAATGCGTTGCTAAGAAATGTGACACGTACTTCGCAAGAAGATTGGTTTCTTCCATTGGCGCAGATGAGCGATCCAGTTGAACGCTTGTCTATTCAATTCTCACACCCAGCGTGGATAGTTTCGGCTTATTTTGACTTGCTCAAGGATTGGGCAGAGGTTGAGTCTGCTTTATCAATTAACAATGAAGCTGCGATTCCAACTTTGGTCTCATGGCCCGGCCTGTCGACCCAACAAGATTTGATAGAGATTGGCGCTGAGCCAACTTCGTACTCTGAATTTGGCGCACATTGGAAAGGCAATCCAGGGGCGCTTGATCTGATTAAAGCCAGAAAGATTGGTGTTCAAGATGAAGGTTCCCAGTTAGTAGCATCCGTGTTCGCAGCTGCTGCAGCTGGTTCCTCTTGGCTAGATATGTGCGCAGGTCCTGGCGGTAAAGCAGCTTTACTTTCAAGCATTGCACGCGCACGAGGTATCAAGTTCACCGCTAATGAAGTTTCAGCTGTTCGTGCCGATTTGGTCCGCCAAGTGGTTAATGGCGACAGGGTTCTTGTTGGTGATGGCCGTGAAATCGGAAATAAGGAAGAGAAGTTTGATGCAATTTTGATTGACGCGCCCTGCACCGGTTTGGGGGCGCTGCGTCGACGTCCTGAGGTTCGCTGGAGACGCACGCTGCAGGATCTGCGTGAGTTAACTCAGTTGCAGCGCGAACTGATTCAATCCGCAATTTCTGCGCTTAACGTTGGTGGCGTTCTAGGTTATGCAACCTGTTCACCCCATCTTGCCGAAACCTCGATACAGGTAGCGGACATCAAAAAGAAGTTCACAAATGTTGAGCAAATTCCGGTAGGACCTTTTATGCCAGGCAATCTTGATGCAAGTCTGCGAGATGATGCAATGTCACTATGGACCCACCGAGTCGGCACGGATGCCATGTATTTGGCGCTTTTTAAAAAGAGTAGCGAGTAAAATGTTCTTATGACCAAGGAAATCAGAATCACCCCAAGCATTCTCAATGCTGATTTTTCACGGCTCAATGAAGAAATAGATTCAATAGCCAAGGTGTCAGATCTTCTCCATCTTGATGTCATGGATGATGTTTTCGTTCCAAATTTTACTTTTGATTTTGAAGCGGCTTCAAAAATAATTACCGAATCCTCACTTGCAGTCGATGCCCATTTGATGGTGGCCGATGTTGATTTGATTGCGGTTCAGTACGCAGAGCTAGGGTGTGCATCTGTAACCATCCATGCAGAGGCGACCAAAAACATCCCACAAACACTCAAAAACATTAGACATGCAGGTTCTCGGGCCAGCCTTGGCATCAAGCCCAATACTCACATTGAACAATACGCAGATGTAATCGACCTGGTGGACATGTTCTTAATCATGACTGTAGAGCCAGGTTTTGGGGGACAGAAGTTCATGGAAAACATGATGGACAAAGTTCGCACAACCCGAGAAATGATCGGAGATCGGCCGATTTGGCTGCAGGTTGATGGGGGTATCTCAATGCAAACCATTGAGGTGGCCCTAGAAGCTGGAGCAGACACATTTGTCGTAGGCAGTGCAGTTTTCAATGCTCCAGATCCAGCGCAGATGGTTGTCGATCTAAGAAAACTCGCAACGAGCGTTTAACGGCTCTAGTAAACTGATCCCATGAAAACCTTTGATGAGTTGTGGCTTGAATTGAGTCAAAAAGTAGCCCAGGGAGTTGAAGGTTCAGGAACAGTTGCAGCTGTAGAAGGTGGCGTTCACGCTATCGGCAAGAAAATTCTTGAGGAAGCTGGAGAAGTTTGGTTAGCGGCCGAACACGAAGGCGACGAGGCATTGGCCGAGGAAATTAGTCAGCTGCTCTACCACCTTCAAACTTTGATGCTTGCACGTGGTTTATCAATCAACGATGTTTATAAGTATTTGTAAGGGGCGCACATGTTAAGAATCGCAGTTCCAAATAAGGGATCTTTGGCTGATAGTTCGATCGAGATTCTGAAAGAAGCCGGGTATAGACAGCGCACCGATGCTCGCGATTTGGTGTTGATTGATCCTGATAATTCAGTCGAATTCTATTATTTGCGACCACGTGACATCGCTATTTATGTGGGATCAGGGGAGCTAGAAGCTGGAATAACTGGGCGAGACCTGTTGATCGATTCAGCTGCACCAGCTGAAGAAATACTCTCACTCGATTTTGGCGGTTCCACATTTAGATTTGCCGCTCCAATCGGTAAGGATTGGGGGATTGGCGATATTGCAGGAAAGAGAATTGCTACCGCGTATCCAGGTCTGGTTGAACACAACCTAAAATCGCTAGGGATTAAGGCTGAAATCGTTCGACTTGATGGCGCCGTCGAAAGTTCAGTACGCCTTGGCGTCGCAGATGTTATTGCAGATGTCGTTAGTACTGGAAATACTTTGCGCCAAGCTGGACTTCAGGTCTTTGGCGAACCAATTTTAACGAGTGAAGCAATCGTGATTAAACGGAAGGGTGCAGATATTCCTGCGGGGTTAGAAGTTCTCATTAGACGACTTCAGGGAGTTGTAACTGCTAGACGTTATGTTCTGTTGGATTATGACGTATTGAAGAGCTTGATCGACCAAGCCTGTGCGATTACACCGGGTTTGGAATCACCTACAATTTCTCCCTTGCAAAAGGCTGATTGGGTTGCGGTCCGAGCGATGGTTTTGCGCAAGGAAACCAATCGAGTGATGGATGAATTATGGGCACTTGGAGCTCGAGGTATTTTAGTTACTGATATTCACGCTTGTCGTTTGTAAGTTACAAATTGATAAGCGCGGCAACTGTACGTAAAGAGGGTTCTGTTATCGCGTAATCCGCGGCCGCCTCAACGATTGGTTTTGCGTTAAATGCAATGCTAATTCCTGCAATATCCATCATGTCCAAGTCATTAGCACCATCTCCGATGGCTACCGTATTGGAGAGATCAACACCACAGGCGGCGGCAAATTCACGTAATGCATCTGCTTTGGCGGCACGATCAACTATTGCCCCAAGCACCTTGCCAGTTAATTTACCTTCTACGACTTCGAGAGTATTTGCTCTATAAAAATCGATCTTCATCGCATCAACTATGGGCTGCAAGATATTGGTGAAGCCGCCTGAAACCAGGGACACATAATGCCCCTTTTGGTGCAAGAGAGTGACTAAATCGGCAGCACCATCGGTCACAGTAATTTCTTGCTGCACCTGAACAAAGGAATCTTCGGACAAACCTTGAAGCAAAGCAACCCGTGCCACCAAACTTTGCGCAAAATCCAGCTCGCCTCGCATTGCAGCTGCAGTAATTCGAGAAACTTCTTCTAGCACCCCGGCTTTTGCCGCCAGTAATTCAATAGCTTCTTGTTGAATAAAGGTGGAATCAACATCTAACTGAACTAACCTTTTCACGGTCATCTTTCTTACTTACCGCTAATCAAAGAAAACTCTGTTCCAGACTCAGTATTAGCTATCACATCGTTTAACTGAATTTCTGATATGCCAGAGACTTTGATAGTTAGTGCAAAGGAATCTGCGGCAGCTCGGGTTATGTCCTCGATATTAGCGCCAGCTGTTAACAGTGAGTCGGTAACCACGGCCAAATGCTTGGGATGTAACTTCGCAGATTTCATAGTTAAGGTCAAGCATTGCGGTTTCTGAGCTGGCTTTGTTGACATAGAAAACACAGCTGCAATATCCACATTCAAAGTTTGCGCCAAAGAATTGAGGTCTTCCTCGATTGCGTTTTGATGAGCCTGATTGAGTGATATCTGGACCGTCAAAATCAATCGTTCCTTGATGATGATTTGGTCTATGTCGATCACTGCGACAGAAAATGGCGACAGGGCTTCAAAGAGTGAATGTGCCAAGCCAGGCTTATCCTCGCCCGTCAGTAGGATCAATCCGGAGAATTGCTCGGCATTGGGGCTAGTTGTTGTCATAAGAAGAGAAGGTTATCGTGAATCACTAATGCTTTTAGTGAGGTTTGCGCGAGATTGAGCGCTCTAAGCAGTATCTTTTGCATCTATGAGTAGCTCAGTTCTCACTCTCAACGAGGTAGCGGTTCGCCGAGGTGACCGACTAATCCTTGGGCCTATCAATTTCTCGATCTTACAAGGGGAGCGTTGGGTAGTACTCGGACCTAATGGAGCGGGTAAATCAACCCTTCTTCAAATCTTAGCTACCAAGATTTTTCCAACTCAGGGCACAGTTTCGGTCCTGGATAAACAAATGGGAAAAGTAGATCTCTTTGAATTAAGAACTCGAATTGGTCTGTGTGGATCTGTAATCGCTGAAGATATTCCGCATGATGAAACGGTCAAGGATGTAGTGCTTACCGCCGCCTATGCAATCTTGGGTCGCTGGAATGAAAGTTATGATCTGTGGGATGAATCTCGCGCCATGGCATTACTGACAAATTTCGGGGTGCGAGAACTTGGTGATCGTCTCTACGGAACGCTCAGTGAAGGTGAGAAGAAGCGGGTTCAGATCTCACGAGCTTTGATGACCGATCCTGAACTTTTGTTGTTGGATGAACCTGCAGCGGGTCTTGATTTGGGAGGCAGAGAAGATCTCTTGCGACGTTTCGCAAATTTTGCCGCTGATCCGTTAGCGCCTGCAACAATCTTGGTCACGCACCATATTGAAGAAATTCCGGTCGGAACAACACACGCTTTACTTATCAAAGATGGTTTAGTTGCTGTCTCGGGACCTATAGACCAGGTCATAACCTCAGAACATGTGTCGGCGGTTTTTGGAACCTCAATCACAGTAACGCCCGAATCAGGCCGATTCTTTGCCCGTGCCTCTGTTTGATCAGCTCCACCCTGAGTGGCAAAGCGAACTCGCACAACATAAAGAATTAATAGAAAGTATTGATCGATTTATCCAGGATCGTGAAATTGCCCCCTCTTATGATCGTGTTTTCAGAGCCCTAAGTGATTCAATAGGTTCAACCAAGGTAGTTATTTTTGGTCAAGATCCTTATCCAACAAAAGGTCATGCGCACGGTTTGGCTTTCTCTGTTGACTCATCGGTGTCGCCTCTTCCAGCATCACTGCGCAATATCTACAAGGAACTTAACGAAGATCTCGGAATCACTAGAAGCGACGGTGACCTAAGCAATTGGGTGAATCAAGGTGTCATGCTTATTAATCGTGTGCTCACCACAGAAGTTGGACAATCGATGGCTCATGACAGTTTAGGTTGGCAAGCTGTAACAGAGACAGTTGCGCAGATACTTGGCGAAAGAGATGTGATTGCCGTGCTGTGGGGAAATTCCGCATTGCAACTCAAGAAGTATTTCCCTGAAGAATCCGTAGTGGCTTCGGTTCATCCGAGCCCTTTGTCGGCGTACCGAGGTTTTTTCGGCTCACAACCTTTTTCACAGGTCAACACGAAACTAGCTCTGAAAGGCTTGCCAGCGGTTGTATGGCAATAGAAAAGCCCCCGGTTTCCCAGGGGCTTTTCCTTTACTAGAACTTATCCAAACCAAGCATTCATTGGTGAAGATAGGAAGTAGATAACGAACAAACCAGATACTAGGTATAGCAAAGAATGAACTTCCTTGGCACGTCCCTGAACAACACGAATTACTACGTGTGTAATGAATCCGGCACCGATACCTACAGAGATGTTGTAAGTAAATGGCATCAAGATGATTGTTAGGAAAGCAGGAACTCCGATACCCAAGTCATCCCAGTCAATGTTCTTGATCTGAGACATCATGAGGAATCCAACAATGATCAAAGCAGGAGTTGCAGCCTCGTAAGGAATGATTGCTACAAGCGGTGCTAAGAAAGTTGTCAGAAGGAATGCAATTCCGGTAACGACTGATGCAAGGCCTGTACGTGCACCTTCACCAACACCAGCTGCAGATTCGATATAGCTTGTATTTGAAGAAATACCAGCAGCTCCACCTGCAGCAGCTGCTACAGAGTCAACCAAAAGAATCTTCTGGATGTTATCGACGTTTCCATCCTTGTCAGCAAGACCTGATTCGTGACCGATTGCGGTGACTGTTCCGACAGTGTCGAAGAAGTCTGATAGCAATAGTGTGAACAGAAGAAGGATTGCTGCAATCAATGAAACGTTATCGAGGCTGAAAGCACCGAATAGATCAAATTGTCCGGTGAAATCAAACTCTGGTACAGCAACAACTTCCTTAGGAATCGCAGGAATACCTAGCTGCCAACCGCCATCGACGATTGTTGGTGGGTTGCCTGGGGTGAAGTTTGGCTTGATGTTGTACATCTGCTGGATGCCGATTGCCAAGACTGTTGCCGCAGAGATTCCGATAAGGATTGCACCCTTAATTTTGCGAACCATGAGAGCGACAATTAAAAGAGTTCCGAAAACGAAAACGACGGTTGGCCAACCAACGAGGTTTCCATTAACTCCAAGACCTACTGGAACTGGACCGCTAGCTGTACGACGTACAAAGCCTGCATCAACAAGACCGATTAGGGCGATGAATAGACCGATACCAACTGAGATTGCAATCTTGATCTGTGGTGGAACCGCCTTGAATACTGCTACACGGAAACCTGTGAGCACCAATACCAAGATGATTAAACCTTCAAGAACAACTAATCCCATCGCCGCAGCCCATGTCATCTTTGATGCGATACCAACTGCAACAAAAGTATTGAGACCAAGACCTGTAGCAAGTGCCAATGGATAGTTAGCAATTGAACCCATAAGGATTGTTAGAACACCAGCGACTAGCGCGGTGGTAGCAGCAACCATTGCAGGTGCAGGTGCAGCGCCTCCAAAGAGGAACTGACCATTTGCATCTGGTGAGTACGCCAAGATGATTGGGTTAAGAGCCACGATGTAAGCCATCGTGAAGAAAGTTACGAGTCCGCCTCGAACTTCTTGGGCGATTGAAGAGCCCCGCTCAGAGATTTTGAAATATGAATCCAGCATGAAGTAGTGCCTTTCTAATTTTGTTAACGGGGGTGTTTGCGACCCCGTGTGCGATAGGGCGCACAACCCTTGGGAAGATCTTTATCCTATGCGTTACCTGTGGGTAACCCGAGAAACGACTCCCAGGGAAATTGCAATGGACTGGCCTATAAACAGGGCGAATAGGAGCGTGCCTAACCCTAAGGTGCCACCCAACAGCCAACCTGCAACCAGAACGGAGCTTTCAATGGCCAAACGGACGCGACCAATGCGAACTCCGGACCTGTTGTGGATCGCGGTCATCAATCCATCTCGCGGCCCAGGACCCAAGCCACAGGTGATGTAGAGAGCTGATCCAAAACCGACCATTGCAATTCCAATCAAGCAATAGAGAATTCCAACGGCGTAATTGTTTTGTTCTGGAAAAAAAGTTACGCCCACTTGAATAGCTGTTGCGATGATTGCAATATTGGCAAGAGTGCCGAAGCCAGGTTTTTCTTTCAGCGGTATCCATAAGAGCAACACCAATGTACTTATTGCAAAAGTTGACCAACCCATAGTGATATCAAGCTTGCCCGAAACGCCTTGAGCCAGAACTGACCACGGCGCATTTCCAATTGTGCTTTGAATAAGAAGTGAATCACCGAGGCCAAATATGAAAAGCCCGAAGAAAAGTACGCTTACTCGAGAAAGATTGAGATCCCAACGTGATTTTGCCGTCCAAGGAGTATTCGGAACAGTCTTATGTGGACGAAGAAACTCTAGAAACGGATTAGACATTGAATGAGTATAATCATCTAATGTTTCCTGGCGTCGGCACAATCATCAATATCATCACAATTATTTCCGGAGCATCCTTAGGGGTCCTCGTCGGAAATCGGATGCCAACTAGAACTCGAACACTACTTACCGATGTCCTTGGTCTTGTTACTTTGCTCGGAGCGGCCTCGGCCCTCATTCCGTTGTGGTCAGATCGTTACAACAGCGCCCTTCCACAGGGCTGGAGTTTGCTAGTGGTTCTTGGTTCCCTGTTAATTGGCGGACTAATCGGTTCTGCATTGAAATTAGAGAACAAACTTGATTCTCTGGGAGAAAATTTGCGCGTGCGATTTAAGGCATCTAGTGAATCCAATTTTGTCGAGGGATTTGTAGCCGCATCTCTGCTCTTTGCAATAGGGCCTCTTGCAATCCTTGGAAGCATCAGCGATGGAATGGGAACAGGCATTGATCAGTTGATTCTGAAAAGTACCCTCGACTTTTTTGCGGCCATGGCCTTTGCAACATCTTTAGGGTGGGGAGTAGCTGTGTCGGCCCTGCCTGTAGGTATTTACCAAGGGGTTTGGACGGTTATTGGATTCGGTCTGGGTGAAGTATTGGATGGTTATCAGATTGATGCAATGACGATCGTCGGTGGCATCATGTTGATTTGTATCGCACTAAAGTTGCTCAACATAAAAAACGTTGCAGTAGGAAACTTGTTACCAGCTTTGGCGATCGCACCAATCTTTGCCTTGGTTGTTCACAGCTTTTAGAAGGTCGACGCGTCAATCACAAAGCGATATTTCACATCACTTGCCACTGTGCGCTTATAAGCCTCATTGATGTAATCGGCTTTAATTACTTCAACATCACTGACAATTGAATGTTTGGCGCAAAAATCAAGCATTTCTTGCATCTCGGGGATGCCACCAATCATTGAACCTGCCATTGAGCGACGTCCGTTGAGCAGAGTGCCAGCGTGGACTTCGTAAGGCTTTCCTGGCAAACCGATTACGACCAATGTGCCATCTAACGTGAGAAGGTTAAGGTAGTCGTTGATGACTAATTCGGCACTTACAGTATTTAGAATCAAGTCAAAACTTTTCGCAAGTGGGTCTAAGTTGGCAGCCTCTTTTGTGCTGACAAAGTGGTGTGCTCCCATCGCGATTGCATCTGATTCTTTACTGGGGGAGTGTGAAAGAACTGTTACTTCAGCTCCCATGGCTACTGCGAATTTCACGCCCATGTGGCCCAAACCGCCCAGTCCCATAACGGCAACTTTCATGCCTGCTTTTACATTCCAATGTTTAATCGGGGAATACAAAGTGATGCCTGCACACAACAACGGAGCAACGCCATCCATCGGCAGATTGTCCGGAATTCTAACGGCGTAATCTTCGTTGATCACAAAATTGTTTGAATAACCGCCCATCGCAACAGTGACCCCATCACGTTCCAGACCGTTGTAAGTTCCCGTCATTCCTTCGACGCAATATTGTTGCAAGCCTTTAAGACAGCTTGCACATTTACGGCACGAGTCAACAAAGACGCCGACACCGATTTTGTCCCCGACAGCAAATTTTGAAACCTTGCTACCAACTGATGTAACAACGCCCGCTATCTCATGACCTGGAACCATAGGAAAAATAGCCGGTCCCCACTCTTCGGCCACCTGGTGAATATCGCTGTGACATATGCCTGCGTATGAAATATCAAGTGCGACATCGTGCTCGCCTAGATCGCGTCGATCGAACTCGTGTGAAACAAGATTGGATTTTGCCGATAGAGCTGCGTAGCCGCGAGATTTCATGTTTACTCCTTGAAAGGTAGTGGGAGAGAAGATGTATGGGCCGCTCGTGAAACCCGTGCGGTTACTTGGCGCATGTGGTGTCTGCGACATAAAACTTCGTAGGCAACTTCTGCACCCGGTGCAACATCGCCAACTACTACTTGTTCACCTTCAACAACCATCACGCCACCGACGGTGCGTGCGTTGTGGGTTGCTCTCGATCCACACCAGCACAACGCTTCAACCTGCAAAGTGTTAACACGATCGGCTAGCTCGACTAATCGTGCTGAACCTGGGAAAAGTTTTGTTCTAAAGTCGGCAAGAATTCCGAAAGCAAACACATCGATTCCAAGACCATCTACAACGCGTGCAAGTTGATCAATTTGGGCGCTTTCGTAGAATTGAGCTTCATCGCAAATGATGTAATCGACCCGCTCGCCCATAGATAGTTTGTCGACAACCAATTTATGAATATCTAATTCGGGATTTACTTCGATGGCCGGGCTAGACAGACCTAAGCGAGATGAAATAACGCCAGATCCAGCTCGATCCTTGTTGGTGAAAATTAATCCTGTACGACCTCGACTCTGATGATTATGTGCGGTTTGCAGGGCGAGAGTGGATTTTCCACTATCCATGGTTCCGCAGTAGTAAATCAATTCAGCCATGTGGCGCATCTTGCCATAGAGCTAGGAAAATAGCCCTTTATCCCGAAGGGCAGTTTCTAGCAGTGGCGTTAGGGCTAATGCTGCATCCAGCGAAATATGTGAAGCATCGCGATAAACCACATATCCATCTTTGATTGGTGGGCAAAGGTCGGTGCACAACCACGATGTGGGATCAATTTTCTTAAACCCGTTAATAATGAGGTTTGGAGTCTTTTCTGTTGTATCGCAATCCTGAATTTTACGCGTAGCAAGACAGTTTGGAATATCGCGCAACGGGTGCGGGGTATCGCTGATATAGATCAAGTTCTTTGAAGAGCCCTGCAGGTCTGCAAGCAAACGACGTTGTCCGTCATTCCACCACTGTTCTCTGCTTGAAAAACTTCTAGGGGCGGTGAAATACTGGAAACTACTCACGATAACCGCATCGGGTTTCATTTTCTGAATTCTCTTGATTGAATTCTCACGCCACCTATCGCATTCAGAATCGTTGTAGGCACCTTGGTTAGATCGTGAGATATCTACAGATGAACATGCCGACTTTGTTAATGATGTTAGCTCAAACCCTTTCTCGCGAGCCAGTTTCTCTAATGCAGGAAACCACTGTGCAGCATGCGAATCACCGTAGAGAACAATTTGTGTTGAAGCGCCTTTAAGACCGTATGTACATTCGCCAGACTCGATTTCACCGTAGTTAACGTGACAACCATCTTCGTAGACCGCTGGTTTAGCCATTACCACCTTGAGATCAAAGGAGTAATCCGTACCTTTCACATTGATTACAGATGAAGCCGTCGAGGCGATAACTAATCCGGCCAAGAGCGAAACTACGGTTGTGGTAGCGAAGAAACCATAGATTTTCTTGGCAGAAAACTTACGATGCCTTAGTGGTGATTCAACATATTTGCTTGTTAAATGGGCTAAAACAATTGTTAAAACGATGCAAAAAAAGCGCTCTCTAATCTGGAGTGGACGACCCAAAGCACTGCTTGGTAGGACTAGTGCCGGCCAATGCCACAAATACAGCGGATAGGAAATTGCTCCTAGCCACTGCATCAAACGGTTATTGCTTAAATCGTTAAAGAACCGCGGCCAGACAGGGATAGTTCCGATAAGAATCGCTGTTGCAGCAACTGGCAAAACTGCGTTAATGCCCGGGAAAGCGGTACTTTCATTGAAGTTAAAGGTGGCTATTGCCAATCCCACTGCACCTAACCAAGGGAAGTACCGATTACGTAAATATTTCTCTGGAATGAAAAGTAATAAGGCTCCTACTCCTAGTTCCCAAGCACGAGTTGGCAATGAGTAGAACGCCCAGATCGGAGCTACCGCCGTCAAGTAGACTGAGAGTAGAAGCGATAAAGCGGTAACAATAGCTACGCCGTTTAGTATCGCGCGTTTACCATATCTCGATAAAATCAAAATAAAGATTGGCCACACAACATAGAACTGCTCTTCAACGGCTAAAGACCAATAGTGAATAAATGGGGATGGCGTTGCATCCAAGTTTTGGTAGTCATTCTCCCACCAAGCAAAAAGGTAGTTCGATACATATGCCGCAGCGGCAAACAAATCGCGACCTAATGCATCGCGCGTGATTGCAGGTAAAACAAAAAGTCCGACTATTGCCGTGATGAACAGGACAAAAACGGATGTGGGTAAAAGACGCTTGATTCGTCGCTGATAAAATTCATTCAAATCCAAGCGCCCGGTTTTGTCGATCTCACGAATAATGAGCCCAGTAATCAGATAACCAGATATTACGTAGAAGATGTCAACGCCGATGAACCCGCCTGGCATAAGGCGTGCATGAAAGATAGTGACAAGGAGCGCGGCGACCGCACGCAATCCTTGAATTTGAAGGATACGCATTGTTACGAAACTACCAGCGAAGTAACCGGAATTTCTGGATATTTCTGGTTCAGTCTTTCTCGACCAGGTAAACCATTGATCTCAAGCAAAGCAAGGACATGAGTCACCTGTCCACCGAGTCGTTGGATTAATTCGATAGCAGCACCGATCGTGCCGCCAGTAGCTAGAACATCATCAATAAGCAGAACTTTCGATCCAGGTGCAACTGCATCTATGTGAACTTCTAAAGTGTCATCACCATATTCAAGACCGTAGCTTTCAGAGATCGTTAAGTGCGGCAGCTTTCCCGCTTTTCGAATGGGAACAAAACCACTTCTTAATTGATTGGCTACCGCCGAAGCGAAGATAAAACCACGAGCTTCAATTCCGGCAACCAGTGTTGACGAGTCCGCATACGTTGCAAATTTTTCCGTGATTGCGATGAAGGCTTCACCGTCTGCAAGTAAAGGGGTGATGTCTTGAAAACGTATCCCTGGTTTTGGATAGTCGGGAATTTCACGGATGAGCGATAGAGCGTCATCTATTTTCATGTGTCCGAGAGGGGACTTGAACCCCTAATCCCTTGCGGGAACTAACACCTCAAGCTAGCGCGTCTGCCAATTCCGCCACCCGGACTAAGTGATAGGAAAGGATAGCAATTGGGTGCAAGAATAGCGAAATGAGTACAACACATAGCGAACTTGAACTAGAGGCCATCCGAATCTGCCAGGAATTAATTCGAATTCCAAGCGTCAATTACGGAGAAGGCAAAGGCGATGAAAAAGCGGTCGCTGATTACATCGCGGCGTTGTTGTCTGAAGTAGGAATCGAACCAACTATTTATGAATCCGCGCCAGGTCGCTGCAATGTTATTGCACGTATTAAAGGAAGTAACTCGCAACGTGCAGGTTTAGTTGTGCATGGACATATCGATGTTGTACCGGCAAATGCAGATGATTGGTCTGTAGATCCATTCTCAGGTGTAATCAAGGATGGCTTTATTTGGGGCCGTGGTGCGGTCGATATGAAAAACATGGATGCAATGATTCTTGCAACGGTGCGAGATTGGAAACGCACTGGTTATATTCCAGAACGTGACATTGTTTTAGCTTTCTTTGCCGATGAAGAAGCCGGAAGTGTTTTTGGGTCGCACTTTATGGTCAAGAATCATCCAGAAGTATTTGCTGGTTGCACCGAAGCTGTTTCAGAAGTTGGTGGTTTCTCAGTCACAGTCACAGGTGGAAAGCGTTTATATTTAATTGAAACCGCCGAAAAAGGTATTCATTGGATGCGCCTTACCGCGCAAGGTAAAGCTGGTCACGGTTCGATGATGAACGACGACAATGCAATCACTCGGCTTTCAGAAGCGTTAGCCAAAATTGGACGATTCGAATGGCCACAGCGCTACAGCAAGACTGTCAAGGCCTTTTTCAAGCGAATCGCAGAAGAAACAGGTAAGCCATACAACGAAGAAGATCTTCGTCCCTTGTTAAAAGAAATTGGTTTTGCAGCGACCATGATTGGTGCAACCTTGCAAAACACTGCTAACCCAACAATGTTGGATGCTGGATACAAGGCTAATGTCATTCCTGGTTCGGCAAGTGCAACTGTAGACGGACGCTTTATTCCTGGCTTTGAGGATGAACTCAATGCGACGATCAAGAGCTTGATCGGTGAGAACATTACTGTTGAAACAATCACCCGTGACAAAGCGCTCGAGGTTCCATTTGAGGGAGATCTCGTAGAAGCTATGTGCAACTCGCTTATCAAAGAAGACTCCGTTGCAATCCCGGTTCCTTATGTCATGAGTGGTGGAACCGATAACAAGGCGTTAGCCGATCTCGGAATAATTGGTTATGGATTCTCGCCGTTGAAACTGGATGCAGATTTCAATTTCATGGCAATGTTCCACGGAGTTGATGAAAGAGTCCCAGTTGAAGGTCTTACTTTTGGAACTAGAGTTTTGAAGGACTTCTTAGAACACGCCTAAAGACTTATTTCATCCAGTGCGGTTCGAACAATGTCAGGCAGGGCTATTTCTTCGCTCTTTAACACACCACGTAATTGCGCTCCAGTTCGAGCTCCGATCAGAGCACTCGTTACACCTGGAGCATCACGTACCCAAGCAAGTGCTACTTCAAGCGGTGAAAAACCTAAACCTTCCGCGGCTACAGCGACCGCTTCAACTATTTTTGATGAACGAGCATCAAGATAAGGCTCGATGTGTTTTGCAAAGTGCGGGGCAGCACCGCGTGAATCACTAGGTACACCCTTGCGATACTTGCCGGTCAGAACTCCACGAGCAAGCGGTGCCCACGCCAAGAAACCCAAACCACATTCAAGTGAAGCATCGATAAGTTCATATTCGGCTGATCTGTTGAGTAGCGAGTACTCACTTTGAACCGTTGTTAGCGGAGCTTTCATAGAATTCGATTGTTGCTTCGTAGCAGCTCGAGCTAATTGCCAACCTGAGAAATTACTAATTCCTACATAGCGAGCACGTCCGGTCGTATAGGCATAATCAAGGGCAGATAAAGTGTCATCTAACGGGGTTAATTCATCCCAGTTATGAACCTGCCACACATCTACATAATCGGTGCCAAGCCGGCTCAGAGAGCGATCTAGATCTGCAATCAATGAGTGTCGAGACGCATCTACTTTTCTCACACCATCTGAAAAATTTATGCCCGCTTTAGTAGCAATAATGACTTCATCTCGTGGGAAAAGTGTCCCAATCAACCCACCGATGACACGTTCACTATCACCATCGCCATAAGTGGCTGCGGTATCTAAGAAGTTTCCACCCGCGTCAAGGAAAGCTCGGCATTGGTCGGCAGCTTCGATTTCATCAGTATCTCGGCCCCATGTCATTGTGCCTAAGCCGAGGCGGGAGAGTGCTAAGCCACTACTACCGGCTCGTCGCTTTTCCATGGCGTGACCTTAGCAAGGCTAGGGGGCAAAAGCTGCGATAGCCTTTCATTATGCGCCTAGTTTTAATTCGACATGCTCACTCCGAGTCCAATGCATCCGGAATATTGTCGGGTCGAATCCCTAACGTTCACCTGTCGCAAAAAGGTGTTAAACAAGCAGAAGCGTTAGCACTTCGTTTGGGTACTTTCCCTATCGCACAGTTACGAATTTCACCTATGGAAAGATGCTTCGAAACAATTGCTCCATGGATTAATCAATGCGTCCTACAAACTAACCCACAGTTTGAACCAATCATCGATCCCATGCTTAACGAAGTTGATTATGGCAGCTGGAGCGGCAAGCGCTTAGCGTCCCTGTCACGCAAGAAAGAATGGAAGACCGTTCAAGAATCACCTAGCCGCATGTATTTCCCAGACGGCGAAGGAATTGCAGCGATGCAGGCTCGAGCAATGAATTCTGTTCATGACGTTGCCGCATTATCGGACTCGAAAGTTGCGGTATTCGTCAGCCATGGTGATGTCATTAAATCCATAGTCGCATCGGCATTAGGCATGCACTTGGATGAATTCCAGCGAATCATCATTGATCCAGCTTCTGTTTCAGTAATTGAATACAACTCAGTGAAGCCACGTATTGTGTTAGTGAACGACACTCGCGCTGTGGTTACCGATTTACTGCAAGCGCCGAAGAGATCTAAGAATCTTCTTGGCGGGGGATCAGGTAAGTGAGACATATCTTCACCCATCCTGAGCGATGTGTGGCGGGAACAATTGGCGAACCAGGAGAACGCGCATTCTTTATTCAGGTGCGCAACAAAGGTCGGGTAATAAGTGTTGCTTTGGAAAAGGCACAAGTTCAAGCAATCGCGAATCGACTTGAACTCATTGTTGCTGAAGTCAGGAAAAGTAACCCGTTAATTTCAATTTCCAATGTGCCTCAGGATGATGCTCCGTTAGAAACCCCAGTGGATGAAGAGTTCCAGGTAGGTGCAATTTCCCTCGCCTGGAATGACCTCGACCAAGTTCTCGCCTTCGAACTCTATGAATTAGAAGATGATGAGACCGATGAAGATGGACATGTTCTAGAAATCAACTTTGACCTTGGTATGGCGATCGCCTTTGCTCAACGCTCAAAAGCTTTGGTGAATGCTGGACGCTTACCCTGTCATTTTTGCGGAATCCCAATAGATCCACGAGGACATCTATGTCCTAGGGCAAATGGCTACCGACGATAAATTATCTAGACTCAAACTTGGCTCACTTCGAGTTACAGGTCGGTTAGTCGATGCCTCTAACGCGACCCTGTACGCAATTTCCGAACTCGATGATGTCGAAATGGTCTGCATTTACAAACCGATAGCAGGCGAACGACCTCTCTGGGATTTTCCCGATGGTTGTCTAGCTCACCGAGAATTTGCTGCATATATTGTCAGCGACTATCTAGGTTTCAATGTTGTTCCCTTAACAGTTTTGCGAGATGGTCCGTACGGTGAAGGTATGGCGCAAGAATGGATAGATATAGATGAGTCAATTGACTTAGCGCAATTCTTTTCCTCCGATCATCCAGCGCTTCGCACAATGGCACTTTTTGACGCAATCGTGAACAACACTGACCGGAAAATCGGTCACCTGCTTCCGCTGAATAACGAAATCGTTTACGGATGCGACCACGGGGTCACATTTCATGTAGAAGACAAATTGCGAACGGTTTTATGGCAATGGGCCGGCGATAGCCTCACCGTCGATGAGATCGAATTGCTTCAAAGGGCGGCCCAATCTTTGCAAGGCGATCTGCGATCACAGCTCGAAGAATTGCTAACGGTAGAAGAAGTAGATGCTGTTCAAAACAGAGTGAACAGACTGCTTGCGCAAGGTTGCTTCCCATATCCGAGCCCGGATTGGCCCGCCGTTCCGTGGCCTGCGTTCTAAGTTAGTAATACCATTAGCAAATGAATTCGTGGGCCTCTGTTGCAGTTCCGACCTTGGCACATCTCAAAGATCTTCCGGCTTTGGCATTAACCGATACGGCAACTTCGAGCAAGAAATCACTGCGGAAAAAAAGTACTTATCGCATGTATGTTTGTGGCATCACGCCATATGACGCGACACATTTGGGTCACGCAGCAACCTACCTAACCTTTGATTTGATTAATCGTTACCTGCGGGCAACTGGCGCAGAAGTTCTTTACGTTCAAAATATTACAGATATAGATGATCCGCTCTTAGAGCGCGCTAAACGCGATGGCTTAGATTGGAGCGAGCTGGCTCATCAGCAAATCGATTTGTTCAGAGGCGACATGGTGAATTTAAGGGTTATTCCTCCCGCACATTACATCGGTGCGGTTGAAGCTATTCCGCTCGTTGTTAAAGCAATCTCCGATCTGCAAGAGCAAGCAAGCGTTTACTCAGTGGATACCGACCTTTACTTCGCGGTTAAAAGTGATTCAAGATTTGGGTCTCGCTCCAATCTTTCTCACAATGAAATGCTGGAGATTTTTTCACTACGCGGGGGAGACCCAAATCGAGAGGGCAAAAAAGAACCTCTTGACTGTCTAGTCTGGATGTCACAACGAGTTGATGAACCAGGGTGGGAATCAATTCTTGGAAAAGGTAGACCGGGTTGGCACATCGAGTGCACCGCCATCGCTTTGGAATACCTCGATCCTTCAGATTTAGATGAAGAGCTAATCGATATTCAAGGAGGTGGCAGCGACCTCATTTTTCCTCATCACGAAATGTGTGCAGCTCAAGCTCATGTCATAACCGGTAAGGAACTAGCGTCAACTTATGTGCACGCCGGAATGATTGGTTTAGATGGTGAAAAGATGAGTAAGAGCAAGGGAAACTTGGTCTTCGTTTCACGTTTAGTTGCTTCAGGAGTCGACCCAATGGCTATTCGTTGGGCCCTCATGTCAGATCACTATCGTTCCGATCGCATGTGGAGCGATTCTGTTTTGCATAAAGCAAAGGATGAACTTGCTGAACTAAAGAGAGCGTTGAACAAAAGCACTTGTGCTCCTACCGAAGATCTCATTAAATCTATTGTCGCCGCAATCAGTGATGACCTCGATACGCCACTTGTACTTTCTCATCTAAATGCATGGGCAGCATCAACTCGTGAAGGTTCAGACGGTGGTAATTCCGAACAGTTACGAGGCACACTTGATGCTTTGTTGGGCCTTCAGATCTAATCTTCTTGCTGTCGCCTTAAATATCGCTCGAATTCTTTAGCGATTGTGTCACCTGAAACCTCTGGGAGCTCTGCTGCATCTTTGCTTTCCTCTAACGCTTTCACATAGTCGGCAATTTCAGAATCATCAGCTGCTAGATCATTTACTTCACGTTCCCAAGCATCTGATTTATCGGGAAGATCTGAGAGCGGTATCTTGATATTGAGAAACTCTTCGAGGGTATTGATCAGTGCAAGTGTCGCCTTGGGAGACGGCGCATTTGATGCGTAATGGGGGACAGCTGCCCACAATGAAATCGCATCGATTCCTCGTCTCATGCACCCATCTTGAATGATCCCTAAGATTCCAGTGGGTCCTTCATACTTTGAAACCGAAACTCCTAGACGATTCGCAATTGATGGATGAGAACCAGTTGCTGTTACCGTAATTGGTCGCGTATGAGGTGTATCGGCAAGTAAAGAGCCCAAAGAAACAATCAATGAGACTTCTAAATCATCGGCAAGATCTAACAAGTCAGAGGTAAAGCTCTTCCACTTCATTGATGGTTCAACACCAGTGACTATGACTAAATCGCGATCCATCGATGGTATTGCCATTCCAAAAACCTGAGTCGAAGGCCAAGTAATGCTTCGTATTTCTGAGTCATCAATAGTTACAACTGGACGATTAACTTGAAAATCATAGAAATCTTCAGATTCAACATTTGCAATGAGTTCGGGAATAACATCATCATTCTTGTCTCGCCACCCTGACAGTAAATGCTCTACAGCCCCAGATGCTGCTTCTGCTGCATCATTCCAACCCGAAAACGCGATAACCATGACCGGTTCTCTGAGTAGAGGAATCTGATGAATCTCCATGAAAGCAACCTTAAGGTAACCTTGGGCAAATGAGTACACCTTCCAAGCTCCCTGGGCTGCTTCGCCAAGCCTTGGCATCGCGAGTAGTTGTCGCTGATGGAGCTATGGGCACAATGCTCCAGGCAGCAAATCCAACCTTGGAAGATTTTCAAAACCATGAAGGTTGCAATGAGATTCTCAACGTCAGTCGTCCTGACATTGTTAGATCGGTTCACCACGAATATTTATCGGCCGGCGTTGATGCAATCGAGACAAATACTTTTGGTGCTAACTGGTCTAACTTGGCTGATTACGGAATTGAAGATCGAATCTACGAACTCGCCTTTGCAGGAGGAAAGATCGCACGCGAAGCCGCAGATTCTTTCTCAACTGCTGAAAAACCACGCTTCGTCTTGGGTTCTCTCGGACCCGGAACCAAACTGCCAAGTCTTGGTCACACCACTTATGAAAATCTAAAGATTGCTTACTACACAGCCGCAAAGGGTTTAGCAGATTCGGGCTGCGATGCCCTGCTTGTCGAAACATCTCAAGATTTATTACAAGTCAAAGCTGCCATTAATGGTTGCCGACAAGCAATTGGTGAAACAGAGCGCGATATTGTTTTGATCGCACAGGTGACAGTTGAAACCACCGGAACCATGCTTTTAGGCTCTGAGATCGGAGCAGCGCTCAATACCTTGGAGCCGATGGGAATCGATTTAATCGGACTCAATTGCGCGACCGGTCCCACTGAAATGTCTGAGCACCTTAGGTACTTGAGCAAGAACGCAAAAGTTGCAATTTCGGTAATGCCAAATGCTGGACTTCCGGTACTGGGTACAAATGGAGCTTCATACCCACTTGGCCCAAACGAATTAGCGTTAGCCCTAGAAGGTTTCGTTGATGATTATGGAATTTCTCTAGTGGGTGGATGTTGTGGAACTACCCCAGAACATTTATCTGCAGTAGTAAACAAAGTCAGTGGAAAATCCATAGCACAGCGAAATCCTGAGTTAGATCCCGGAGCTTCGTCGCTGTATCAGTACGTTCCATTTAGACAGGACAAGACATTTTTAGCAATTGGTGAACGAACCAATGCCAACGGTTCGAGAGCCTTTAGAGATGCCTTACTGGCTGAGGACTGGGAGAAGTGCGTAGAAATTGCACGCGATCAAATTCGCGACGGCGCACATATGTTGGATCTTTCTGTTGACTACGTTGGGCGAGATGGCGCAGCTGATATGAGCCAACTGGCTTCGCGCTTTGCAACTGCAAGTACGCTACCGATTGTTCTTGATTCAACTGAACCGGCAGTTCTTAAAGCTGGTCTTGAACATCTTGGCGGACGATGCGTTATCAATTCAGTGAACTACGAAGACGGCGACGGCCCTACATCACGTTTTGCAAAGATCATGCCGCTAGTAAAGGAGCATGGAGCTAGCGTCGTCGCACTTACTATCGATGAAGAAGGCCAAGCACGTGATGCCGACTGGAAATTACGAGTAGCACGCCGATTGATTATCGATTTGCGCGATAACTGGGGTATGAATGTTGGCGATATTTTGATCGATTGTTTAACTTTTCCAATCGCAACAGGTCAAGAGGAAACACGTAGGGATGGAATCGAGACGATCGATGCAATTCGTCGATTGAAAATTGAATTTCCTGAGGTACAAACAACCCTTGGCGTGAGCAACGTTTCTTTTGGTCTTAATCCAGCCGCCCGCGTTGTATTGAACTCGGTTTTTCTTCACGAATGTGTGCAAGCTGGTCTTGATTCAGCAATTGTGCACCCATCCAAAATCACGCCGATGGCAAGAATTGATGAACGACAAAAGCAGGTTGCCTTGGATCTAATTTATGATCGTCGCACCTTCGATGGACAGGAATGTACGTACGATCCGCTACAGGAATTCTTACAGTTATTTGATGGTGTCGAACTTGCCACGAGCAAGAACGCAAGAGCCGAAGCTTTGGCTGCGTTGCCTCTCTATGAACGACTTCAACGTCGCATTATCGACGGCGAGAAGGTAGGCCTAGAAGATGATCTCAACGAGGCAATGGCCTTAGGTACACCGCCTCTTGAAATCATTAATACTCATTTACTTGAGGGTATGAAGATTGTCGGAGAGCTCTTCGGTAAGGGAGAGATGCAACTTCCCTTTGTTCTACAAAGCGCTGAAGTTATGAAAACTGCAGTGGCGATTCTTGAACCGTTCATGGAAAAAACAGGTGATGAAGGTCGTGGCACGATGTTGCTGGCAACAGTCAAGGGCGACGTTCACGATATTGGAAAGAATCTAGTTGACATTATTCTGACCAATAATGGCTATCGCGTAGTCAACATCGGAATTAAACAAACGATTAATCAAATTATTGATGGCGCCGTCGAATCCAATGCCGATGCGATTGGAATGAGTGGTCTGCTGGTTAAATCAACAGTGATCATGAAAGAAAATCTGCAAGAGATCACGGCGAGAGGTTTGGACCAAAAGTGGCCAATCGTTTTGGGTGGAGCGGCATTAACCCGAGCATACGTCGAGCAAGATTTGGCGGCGTTGTTTCCCGGTGAAGTTCGCTACGCACGGGATGCCTTTGAGGGTTTACGGCTAATGGATTCAATCATGGCGGTAAAACGTGGTGTTCCTGGTGCAGCTTTGCCGGCACTTCGTGAGCGCAAAGTGGCCAACACCCGAATCAAGAGTGAAGATCTGCCAATCGATACTCGACGCAGCGATGTTGCAACCGATGTTGATATTCCAACACCGCCCTTTTTCGGTTCACGTGTAGTCAAGGGAATTCAACTCAGCGATTACGCGGGAATGTTGGATGAGCGAGCACTGTTTGTGGGTCAATGGGGATTAAAGGGTAATCGCGGCGAATATGAAAATATGGTTGAAGCCGAAGGAAGACCACGGCTGCGTTCGTTACTGAACGAAGTTCAATCAAGTGGTTGGCTAAACGCCGCAGTTGTTTATGGATATTTTCCTTGTTACAGCGAAGGCAATGATCTAGTCATCCTTCACCACGAAGGGGAAAACAAAGGCAAAGAGCGAACTCGCTTCACTTTTCCTCGACAAACACGTGATCGTCGTTTATGCATTAGTGATTTCTTTGCTTCAAAAGATTCGGGTACAACAGATGTTGTTGCTTTCCATGTCGTTACGATGGGCTCAACGGTCAGTGAAGCCGCAGCCAAGCTTTTCGCGGCTAACAATTACCGCGAGTATCTAGAATTGCATGGACTTTCAGTTCAGTTAACCGAAAGCCTTGCCGAACACTGGCATGCGCGCATCCGCGAAGAATTGTCCGTTAAGAGTGAAGATTCATCGGATTTGCAGGGAATCTTGGATCAAGGTTACCGAGGCTCTCGATACTCATTTGGTTATCCGGCATGTCCCGATCTGGAACAACAAGTACAACTGTGCCAATTGTTGGATCCTTCTCGAATCGGCGTTGAATTATCTGAAGAATTCCAACTGCACCCCGAGCAATCAACTTCGGCAATTATCGTTCATCACCCTGAAGCTAAGTACTTCAACGCAAACTAATGGTTGCTAATTCCCAGTTTTTCGACGCGGTCTTTTTCGATATGGATGGCCTCATGGTTGATTCAGAGCCTGAGTGGTTTAAATCTGAAACTGAGGTAACGGCCAAATTTGGTTATAAATGGAGTGAAGAAGATCAGATTGCCTGTCTCGGAGGCCCACTTACGCGAGTGGGCAAATACATGCACGATAAATGCGAAGGTGCCGAAACGCCTGAGTACTTCACCCAAACCTTGATTGATACCCAGGCGCTAAAGATGCGAGGAAATACACCAACAATGCCGGGCGCTCTTGAATTAGTCCGCGAACTGCAATCACATGGAGTTAAAACTGGCTTGGTATCTGCCAGTCCACGCAACATTGTCGATGCGGTTCTGGATAATTTAGGCCACGATTTGTTTCCGTTCTCGATTAGCTCTGACGATGTTGAAAGAACCAAACCAAACCCAGATTGCTACCTGAAGGCAGCGGTAATGACGGATTCAGATATCCGAAATTGCCTGGTCTTTGAAGATTCCCTTACCGGAATGCAGGCCGCAATCTCTAGCGGTGCTTACCTGATTGCAGTTCCGCACCTTGTAACAATTGACGAGTCAGCAAAAGTAAGAGTGATCTCATCACTAGAACAAGTGAGTTTTGCAAAACTGCAGAACTTGTTTAGCAATTTCGCTGCAAAGATCTAGTCGTTGTGAGCTGGGCAGATACTTTTGAAATAACACCAATCACACAGGCGTGAGGGCTTCGGTGGCCAATACTCTTTTTCAACGGAAATGAAGATGTCCTTGGCAACGCGATGAAGGACTTTTTCAACGGCTTCTACATCGGCCTTAGTCGGATTACTTTTAACGACTCGACCATCACCCAGATAAATAAGTTGCAGTAAACGGGGGAGTACGCCTGTGTTTTTCCAATATAGAAGCGCATAAACCCTTAACTGGAAAAGCGCTTTTTCTTCCCAACCTGGTTTGGGTGATTTACCAGTCTTGTAGTCAACGATTCTTACTTCACCGGTTGGTGCTATATCTAGTCGATCTACATATCCATGCAGGTAAACATTGGTATCAAAATCATTTTCTAAGTGCATTTCACGATGGGTAGCTTCAAAAGTTGAAGGGTTTTCTAAAGTGAAGTAAGTCGTCAGCAATGAAGAGGCCCGATCTAACCATTCCTTCTCATTGGTGACCATCTCCAGCAGTGCAGGTTTTTCTTCTAATTGCGCTTTCCATCTGGAAGGAAGCAGATCTATTGCAGTTTCTGGTGTTCGCTCATGACTTGGAAATTCAAAGAGATCTTGCAACACGGTGTGAACCAAGGTGCCGCGTTCGGCATCTAGTGATGGAGGTTCAGGTAATTTATCGATCTTGCGGTATTTATAGAGCTGTGGACAGTTCTCATACTCACTGACCGCGCTGGGCGAGAGTCTCAGATTATTCGCTTCATTCACCTGACCGAAGATACTCGTACTTTCATCAACATTTTCGCCTAAGATGCTCCCGTGTCTAATCTTGGGTATTTCGGAGCCGGCGATCGTATTCAGTTAACCGATCCAAAGGGAAAGCTATACAGCTTCACGATTACGCCTGGAAAAGAATGGCATACCCATAAGGGTTGGATTACACATGATGAGCTAATTGGAATGCCAGAAGGTTCTGTCGTAAGCACTACCGCGGGATTAAAGTTCACCGCATTTAAACCACTTCTGGCGGATTACGTTCTTACTATGCCTCGCGGGGCAACAATTGTGTATCCAAAAGATGCGGCGATGATTGTTGGTGTTGCAGACATCTATCCAGGTGCGCGTGTTCTTGAAGCTGGAGTAGGAAGCGGAGCATTAACTATTTCTCTACTGCGTTCAGCCGGACCTACAGGCACTGTGCATTCGGTAGAGCGCAGACAGGATTTTGCGGATAACGCCCGCTCAAATGTTGATTCCTACTTCGAAGCAGCACCTAAGAATTGGAAACTCACAGTAGGAGATCTTCAGGATCAAGATTTTGATTCAGAATATGATCGAGTTGTCCTGGACATGTTGGCCCCATGGGAGTGCATAGATATCTCAGCCCGTGCGTTACGTCCGGGTGGTGTTTTCTTGGCGTACGTTGCAACCACGACACAATTGTCCGCAACAGCCGAAGCTTTGAAGACTGATGGTCGCTTTACTGAACCTGAAAGTTCGGAAACTCTCGTTCGAGGTTGGCATCACGAGGGTCTTGCTGTTCGTCCTCAACAGCGGATGATCGGACACACCGGCTTCTTGATTCAAAGTCGCAGAATGGCTCCGGGAGTCGAAGTGTTGGCTCGCAGACGACGTCCAGCGAAAGGCGCCTACGGTGTCTCGGAAGATTGAGCGATTAATCAATCTGACAATCGCCTTACTTGCCACTAAAAGATATTTAACCAAATCTGAGATTTTTAATTCGGTAGATGGTTATGAAGGAACTCCGGAAACAAAAGAGAGAATGTTTGAACGAGATAAGGATGATCTTCGTTCTTTGGGAATCGAGATTGAGGTCGGAAGTTTCGACCCTCTGTTTAACGATGAAGCCGGCTACAAAATCAAACAGGAAAAGTATCAGTTTGAATTAGGTGATATTTCATCTACCGATGTCTCTCTTCTGTCTTTAGCCGCCGAAGCTTGGCAAGCGGCATCTTTCGGCGATGTTGCTCAAAAAGCGCTGTTGAAACTGCGATCTATAGGTATTGCTAGCGATGAAATTTCTATCCCTGGATCGGTCCACAAACTCAATGATGGTGGTCAAGATTTATCTCTGATTACAAAAGCCATTGCCCAGAATCAAATTCTGAACTTTGCATATCTTGATTCTTCGATGCAGAGTTTTGCACGAAGGGTGGTTCCGATAGCGCTGTCAACGCGAAGCGGCTATTGGTACTTATCTGGTGTTGATCAAGAGATTCAAGAGATTCGCACCTTCAGAATTGATCGAATTCAGGGAGAGGTTTCTGCAAGCCAAGGTCCACGTGATTTTGAAACTCCAGTTGGATTTGATGCGAGCAAGGCTCTTTCACACTCGCCAACAAATGATTTTGCTGTCATTGATGTCCGGGTTGGTAAAGCAACATCTCTTCGCGCTTTGGCTATTTCAACCAAATCTCTGGGGGAGTGGGATCAAATCAGAGTCCCAATATTTAATCTAGATTCAATGGCTTCACTAGTTCTGTGGCATGGCCAGGATGCTCTTGTTCAGGAGCCTGATAATTTGAAGGAACTAGTTATTCAACATCTCGAGGCGTTGGTGCACAATCATGGCTAAGAAGATTTCCGCTCCGCTAGAGCGCACCGCCAGGCTTCTTGATCTTGTGCCATATATCAATTCTCATCAAGGTATTTCGCTCAAAGAGTTAGCTCAAGTTTTTAAAGTTACCCAGGCTCAAATGACCGATGACCTGACAACCTTATGGATGTGCGGTTTGCCGGGATACACGCCTCTTGAACTCATGGATTTAGATTTCGAATCAGGTTTTGTCACCATTCATAATGCCGAAACACTTTCTAAGCCTCGATCGATCTCATTTGATGAGGGAGTTGCACTGGTTCTTGGTTTAGATTTATTGCGTTCGACGATTTCGGCGGATCGTGCTGACCTTTTGATAAAGATTGATGAGTTGTCTCGGCGCTTATCCGATTTGATTAACCTACCTTCAGCTCTATCTGCAGCTTCAGATGTCAATAAAGATGTATCCGCCGCAATTCTTGAGGCAATTAGAAGTAGATCAGGTTTGGAAATTGTTTACCATTCGTTGTATCGGGATGAAACAAGTACCCGAACTATTCTGCCAATAGAAATCGTTGAAAGTGATGGTCAACGTTACTTAAGTTCTTTCTGCCATACCTCTTCAGACTTTAGACAGTTTCGAATTGACCGGATTCAAAGTGCAAAGATGCAGACAGTTGCGCAGGAGATTCCAAAGATCTCCAATCAGGCCGCTGGGCATACGAGCACAATCAAGGTCCTGACTCCAACCCGAGATATCGCTGAACGTTTCAAGCAAAATGAATTGTCAGTGAACTCTGAATTCAATTTTGAGAGTTTTTCGCTGCAGTGGATCGAAAGATCCATCATGGCATCTGGTGGTTCGGTTTCCTTATTAGCGCCCGCTGAGATCAGACAATCGATATCGGTAATGGCTCAATCGATGCTAGATCGTTACAAAGCACGCTGAAACCGCCTACCCATTCAAAGGGATCTGATGTAATCTAGGCCTAAATATTAGCCAAGGAGTTAACGTTATGAATTTGGGACCAAGAGAGATTGTCATCCTTCTCATTGTTGTACTTGTTTTGTTCGGTGCTAAGCGTTTGCCGGATTCAGCCCGCTCACTTGGTCGCTCTATGCGCATTTTCAAGAGCGAAATGAAGGAAATGAAGGCTGATGACACCGTGATCGAAGAAGACGGCAAAACCGAGAAGTAGATAAATGGCATCTGTTAATGAAGCACGGATGCCCCTTCTAGACCACTTACGCGAATTACGTAAACGAGTTCTTCGTTCCGCGATTGCAGTATTGGTTGCATTTAGTGGAGGGTGGTATTTCTACGATTCAATCATTGTCACCCTAGCTAAACCAGTCTGCGATCTCAAAGCTGCTCAGCAGTCAGGTGCTGCAAGTTGTGGCGCGCTCTACATCAGCGGTGTGCTTGGTCCTCTTGATTTGCAAATTAAAGTTGCGTTATTGACTGGAATTATTGTTTCAGCACCGTTCTGGCTCTACCAGTTATGGGCCTTCATCGCTCCAGCACTTCATAGAAAAGAAAAACGCACTAGCGTCTTGTTCGTTTCCGCAGCCACACCATTCTTTGCGATGGGAGCAACCCTTGGCTATTTCATTCTCCCAGTTGCTATAAAAGCACTCTTTGGGTTTACACCAGATTCGATCAGCAACTTGGTGAGATTTGATGATTACTTAGATTTCGTTCTTAGAGTTATTCTCTTTGTAGGCCTTGCTTTTGAACTACCGATCTTTCTTTTGACCTTCAATTTGATTGGTTTTCTTCGTGGTAAAACAATTTTGAGGCCCTGGAGAATTTGGATCTTTACAATCTTCTTCTTTGTGGCTGCCCTTTCACCAACTGCAGATCCATTGAGCATGGTCCTCTTATCTGGACCATTAATTCTTTTCTACTTTATGGCGGGCTCTATAGCGGTACTTGTCGATCGACGACGCGATAAGAAAGCCGAATCTGTAGAAACCGATAGCTCTTCGATTGAAGCACCCACATCAATTAAGGAATAGCCGATAGGGTCTTCCCATGTGGGCTTTGGTGATCAACCCTGTAGCAGGTCAGGGTAAAGGGACCACGGTTGGAACATATGTCGCGGGCTGGCTTTCGCAGCGAAAAATTCCCTACACAATTGTTACCGGTAATTCTTCGATAGCTTTGGGAGATCATCTCGCTGCTTTTATTGAAAAATACCCCGATACGCCAGGTGTCATTGCTGTTGGGGGAGACGGACTTTTCCATAACATCCTGCAACGGTTAGTTCCGGCACAAATTCCAGTGGCTGTAATTCCCGCAGGCACAGGTAATGACTTTGTGCGCACTCTGGGTTGGGATCTTGATTCATACGATGCTCAACTTCAGGCAGTTACCTCGCTTCAACCAACAGCTATTGATTTGGGATTAGTCGATGGTGAATGGTTCGCCGCCATTTTGTCGACAGGATTTGATTCCATAGTTAACGAGAAGGCAAACACCATGTCGTGGCCCAAGGGGCCGATGAAGTACAACGCCGCAATTGCGATCGAGCTTCCGAGGTTTAAGCCTCGGCATTACGAGATAACCCTGGATGATCGAACTATTTCTACCGAAGCCATGCTTATTGCTGTGTCCAACGGTCGATCCTACGGTGGCGGAATGCTGGTGTGTCCGGCAGCAAACATCACCGATGGCCTTTTTGATGTGATGGTGCTGCATCCAGTGTCAACAATAGAGTTCATTAAAGTTTTTCCAAGGGTGTTTGCAGGAACGCACACCTCGCATCCCGCAGTCGAGATCGTGCGAAGTCGCACTGTAAAAATTGAGGCAAAAGCAATTGCCTACGCAGATGGCGAAAGAATCGGACAATTACCGATAACTGCTGAATGTATTCAAGGCGCGCTGAAAACGTGGGTCGCATGACAACGCCGGCCGAACGTTATGCCGCAGCCAAATTGCGTGGCCAGCATCCAGTTACAACTGAATTCTTGCTGACCTTTGATTTTGAGTTCGACCCTTTTCAAGTTTCAGCCTGTCATGCCGTCGAAGATGGCAAAGGTGTTTTAGTTGCTGCGCCCACTGGTGCTGGAAAAACAGTTGTCGGTGAATTTGCCGCATTTTTTGCTTTACAAGCTGGTAAAAAATGTTTCTACACAACCCCAATAAAGGCTTTATCCAACCAGAAGTATTCTGAATTTGTCGCAAAGTTTGGCGAAGATCGAGTAGGTCTTCTCACTGGAGATACAAGTATTAATGGCGAAGCAGACATTTTGGTGATGACAACCGAGGTTCTTCGCAACATGTTGTACGCGGGATCCAATACTTTGACTAATTTGGGATGCGTTGTCATGGATGAAGTTCATTACCTCGCCGACAAGTTTCGCGGTGCGGTCTGGGAAGAAGTACTCATCCACTTAATGGAGAGTGTCCAGGTCATTTCACTCTCGGCAACGGTGTCTAACGCCGAAGAATTTGGCGAATGGTTGGGCGAGGTTCGGGGTGAAACTGAAGTCATTGTCAGTGAAATTCGTCCTATCCCACTGTTTCAACATGTTTTGATCGGTAGTCGCTTAATGGACTTGTTTGATCAACCAGGCAAAATTAACCCAGAGATCCTTCAGCGCGAAAGAGAAGCGATCAGGCGATCTTCCTTGGGCAGAAATCGCCGTGGCAGATTTACCGAGCCTTCAGATCGCATGAGCAGAGCTGAAATCATTGAAAAATTGCAAAGGGAAAATCTCTTGCCCGCGATTACATTTATCTTTTCCAGAGTCGGATGCGATGCTGCAGTGAAACAATGTTTACACGCTGGGCTGCGACTGACTTCGCCGGAAGAAAGGGTGGAAATTCGCCAAACTGCCTTGCGCTATACCCAAAACATCGCCGAAGAAGATCTTGAAGTTCTTGGCTTTCAAGAGTGGTTGACCGCACTGGAGCGAGGTATCGCCGCTCACCACGCAGGACTATTGCCGAGTTTCAAAGGCGCAGTCGAGGATTTATTCCAACGCGGTTTAGTCAAAGCGGTATTTGCAACTGAAACTCTGGCGCTGGGCATCAACATGCCGGCAAGAACGGTTGTCTTAGAAAAACTGATTAAATTTAATGGCGAAGCCCATGTTCCGATCACGCCGGGGGAGTACACCCAATTAACTGGGCGAGCTGGTCGCCGAGGTATTGATATCGAAGGCAACGCGGTTATTCAGTGGTCTCCAACTGTTGATTCAGCATCAGCTGCAGGTTTAGCTTCAACTCGAACATATCCCTTGCGTTCATCTTTTTCTCCAACGTATAACATGGCTATTAACTTGATTGCACGATTTGGTCGTGAAACTGCTCGCCGATCACTTGAATCATCTTTTGCGCAGTTCCAAGCAGATCGAGCGGTCGTTGGTTTAACTCGACAGATTCGAAAGAATGAAACGTTGATTCAGGAATTAATGAAAGATGCGCAATGTCATCTGGGGGATTTCGCCGAATACGCACGGCTCAGACGATCAATAAAAGAGGTTGAGGTGCTTCTCAGTCGAAGAGATCAACGTAAAACTTTCGACAATAGACAACGTGGTCACATGGAAGGTGAACTTTCCGATCTTCGCAAGAGTCTTAAATCCCATCCTTGTCACGGTTGTGCCGAGCGCGAAGATCATGCCCGACTAGCAGAACGTGCAGGTCGATTGACCAGAGAAAATGATGGTTTGACTACCCGCGTTGAAAATCGCACACATGTCATTGCCAAAACCTTTGATCAGATCTGCCAAGTTCTAGACCATTTGGAGTACATCAACGGAGAAAAACCGACTGCTCAAGGAAAGATTCTTACAAAGATCTATGCCGAATCAGATCTCTTGCTGACTGAATCAATCCGACGCGGATTACTGGATGAGCTGAATGCCACCGAATTGTTATCCGTTGTCTCATGCATGATCTTTGAATCACGATCGCAAGAGAACCTTGCGCCTAAGCTGCCTAGCCAAAAGGTTACTTCGACGCTTACCGAAGTCATTTCTCTGTGGGCTGCGCTAGAACAGATAGAAAACGACTTTGGTGTCAAAACTCAGCGCGAACCAGATGCTGGTTTCTGTTTTATCTCCTATAAATGGGCCAGCGGAAATTCGCTCAACAGCGTTCTCAAGGGCAGTGACATGTCTGTCGGAGATTTCGTGCGCTCAACAAAACAATTAGTTGACTTGTTGAACCAAATTGGTGGTGCAAGTGAAAAACTTCGCCCAGTCTGTAAGGATGCGGTCAAGCGAATTGATCGCGGAGTAGTGGCCTATTTAATGGGGGATATATGACATTGATGCTCCTGGATAGCGCCTCTCTTTGGTATCGCGCTTACTACGGCATGCCCGACACCTTGCTTGCACCCGATGGAACATCGGTCAATGCGATTCGTGGGTATGTTGATATGACTGCGCGATTGATGAATGTTTATAAGCCAGACCGACTAGTTGCCTGCCTCGATGGTGATTGGCGACCAAGTTGGAGAGTCGATATTTTTCCAGAATACAAAGCTAATCGCTTAGAAGAGGAAGGCGAAGAAGAGGAAGAGCCAGAAACTCTTACTCCGCAGATTCCTATTCTTTTGGATCTTTTAGATCTCTTTGGAATTCCAGTCGTTGGCGTTGATGACTATGAAGCAGATGATGTCATGGCGACGTATGCAGAAATCGAGAAAGGCCCGATTCGAATCGTTACGGGAGACCGTGATTTATTCCAAATGGTCGATGATGCCAGGGACATTAAAGTTGTTTATCTTGCTAAAGGGATTTCTCAACACGACTTGGTAGATATCAAATACGTTGCTGACAAGTATTCGATTCCGGGGGACCGATACGATCTTTTCGCAATGTTCCGCGGTGATCCGTCAGATGGATTGCCCGGCGTTAAGGGAATTGGTGAAAAAGGCGCTGCGGTAATTGCTAATCATTTTGCTACTGCAGAAGAAGCTTTAGCTGGTGCAATGCACGCACATGAATCTCTTCCGCCAGCTCTAGCTAAGAAGATAATTGCCGGTGCTGACTATCTCAAGATTGCACCTAAGTTGGTTCGAGTAGCCCGCGATGCGCCTTTACCTAAAGTGGATTTAGCTTTGCCGAAAGCACCGGCAGATCTTTCGGCGATTTATCAATTCAAGGAGCGTTACGCCCTGGGGGCTAGCGTTGATCGTTTGATCAGTGCATTGGGTTGGTAGCGCTACTTCTTTCAGCACTTTCTGGCGGCCTGCTTTCAGCTGCCTATGAGCCAGTGGGGAAGTGGTGGGTTGCTCCAATTGCGATTGCCGTCCATATGTATGCGCTATCACTTACACAGCGGAAAGTTCTATCGGTTTTCATCTTCGCAGCAACCCTCAATCTGATCGTTTTGCATTGGAGCAGTACTTTTGTCGGCTCAGTACCTTGGTTAATTTTGGCTTTAGGTCTTGCAGTTTTTTATCTGCCACTTTCACTAGTTTCTCGCTGGGGGATGAGCTCATACCCACTGATTTACATACTGCTTGAAGAGAGCAGAAACAGATTTCCATTTGGGGGATTTGGTTGGGTCCGCATTGCCTACACACAGGCCGACGCCCCATATTCCAAGATTGCAGCTATCGGTGGCGCTTCAGCTCTGTCGGCGCTTACAGTTTTACTAGGACTCATTCTTTTCCATGCGGTAAATAAGAAGTGGTCAAAAATAGCTGTATTGCCATTCTTGTTTCTGTTTATTCCAATAAATGTAAGTGCTTTGGCAACAACGAATGTCTTAATG